>Ga0056121_1000250_pt1 | contig 17558 bp, 18 predicted proteins | sample WorMetHEROISLAND_FD_83872 | JGI IMG/M metagenome (GOLD analysis project Ga0056121, IMG submission 83872) | Marine gutless worms symbiont microbial communities from Max Planck institute for Marine Microbiology, Germany - Olavius sp. 1 HERON ISLAND ...
CCACGAGCAACGAAATCAGTTCATCACAAGCTTCGTCGACGCCTACAATCGAACCAGGCTCAGATGCCTCGACTACAAGGCGCCAATCGAGCTCCTCAGCAATCCCCCGGGACACAACACGCAGGCCGGGGTCCACTGCTGGCGTTACACGCGACCTCACGTCGACGCCACGCGCCGCGATGTGCTATGGCTGCCGCCCGGGCGCCCGTAGCTCAGCCGGATAGAGCACTTGATTCCTAATCAAGGGGTCGCAGGTTCGAGTCCTGCCGGGCGCGCCAATTTTTTCAATAACTTAGCCTTACCTTTGATTTTCAAGGTCCGAACTAGGACACGCATAGGGCACAAAATATGCTCGCTAAGGGACGGTCCGGATTGCCCGGAACGGGGGCCGCCCGCTGCTACAACTGCTAATCTGCCGCACTTTTTTGCGGCAACAGGCACCCCGTTGCCTTGGTTTTGCCGTTCTTCCGCCTTGCGGCCCACCGTGACGGCAGCAACTGGCGCCCATCCGGCCCTGTCATGCTTGCGGCGATCTCCGCCATCACGGCCAGGACGCGGTCGCGCGTCATGGTGTAAGGAATGCCACCAATCTCGCCCGGCACGATTTCCCGCCCGGCATGAACCTGCCGCTCCAGCCTAGTCAGCCTAGCCCTAAGCGCCGCCGTCATCGGTCCCTGCCCTATCCAGCTCGCGCAAGCGTTCTTCATGGGGCCGCGGGGATGCCGCGTTGAAATCTTCCGGCCGCAGGGTGTCCCTGACATCGTCCGTCGCCAGTTCGCAAAGCGCGCGATAGTAGGCAGCGCCATCGTCCCGGCCCTTGGCCAATCGCCGCTCTAGCCGGTTGATGCGGGCCTCTAGTCGGCCCGGCATGTCGCCACCGTCGCCCGCCGTTGCACTTCAGCAATCAGGCGTCCCCAAAAGTCCGCCGTGACTTTGACCGGCTTGCCGTCGATCTCGACAACGTCGAAACGCCCGTTCTTTGCGCCCAGGCGCTTTTCCAGGCGGGCAATCCGCCCCTCTAGTCTGCTGGCCATGTCATACCGTTCGCTTCCATGGTGGTGCGCAAGATTGCGCCAAACTCCTCGGGCGTCCTGGCGTGCGACCAATCAACGTCGTGATCGGCAAGGAAGGCCAAAACCAACTGTTCCAGCCTGACAAGGCTAACCGGGTGATGCGTCGCCGCGTCGGCGCTGGCCTGCCGCTCGGCCCGTTCGCGCTCAAGGCGGACGATGCGGGCCTCTAGTCGCGTTGCCATGGCTCCGCCGTGGTCACTGGCGCGGGCTTGTCGCCATCCCATGGGGTGCCGGCCAGTAGGCACGGGCGATAACCGCCCGCGAACCCGTACCACGGGCCGGCAAAGGCGGCAGCGCCCAGATCTCCCTCGCCGCAATACATGGCCTGCCACTGGTCGACCGTAATGCCGGTGGGACCGGGCAGGGCCAAAAAGCCGGCGGGACCATCCGCGCCCCGGTTCATGCATTCCTCTAGCCGATTCACGCGGGCCTCAAGGTTTCGCGTCATCGCGTGTGGCCTCTAGTGCGGTTATGCGCTGGGCAAGGTCATTCAGTTCAAACGTCCGCCGCCAGCTATCCAGCAAACTTGCCACGCTTTGCCCTTCGTCGGGCGTCAGCTCGCCCTTTGCCACGGCGGCAGTGATCGCAGCGATAGCGGCCAGGGCATCGTCAGGGTCTTCGATGGGCGGCAGTTCAAAGGTAACGGGCCGGCCCCGCCGCTTGCCCATCGTGTAGCCGGCTAATTCAGCGTACATGCGGCCCCGCACGCTGGCGTCTAGCTTATCGTCGTTTGCCAACGTGGCCATGCCTTCCATAGGATCGCACCCCATGGCCTTCAGGCGCGCGGCCAAGTCCGCATTAGCCTTGTTGGGCGTGCCTTTCTTGCGTCCGCCCCGTCGCTCGCCAGGCTTCGATCCCCCCGCCGGCATATCACTACCTATCTGCTACCTTAGTGAAGAGCCAAGCTCGCCGCTCTTCTCCACGTCAATGAGCTAGGCGCCGTTGACATACACATAGCGGAGAATCGAAGTTTGGCACCAGTACCAACGGATTGGCCAGCACGCATAAGACATTGGCGGCGATCCACAAGCAACAAACTGCGCCCCACCTCAGGTCCAGCCAAGGTCCGCGATATCCACTCCAGCAAAGAAGACAGTCAACACTATGGTCACTGCATCGAAACGGCATGAAATGCACCCTTCATCGTGCCGCCTGTTGCTTGAACTGTCCAGCATCCGTAGGGAAACTGTTGTTGGCGATTTATCTACTACAATACTTGTCCACAAACCCGAGAGTGGCGTTGAACGCTTCCTGTCAGGCACCGCTGCTTCAGTAAGTAACCCGGTATATCTCATTGCTGGCGAAGCCCGAGAACCTGTCGAGGGGGAAATGGACCGCGTCGATATCGTTGACGTCCAAATCCGCCCGCGCTCACTATCCAAAGATTTAGGAGCTGCCGACGAAATTCCCTCACCAATGTACACCGATCAAGATACCTCTGAAGAAGAAAAACAGTGTTCCGAGGAACATCAGGCTGATGATGCAGAATATTCAAGTCAAGTACCCGACGACGTTCCTTATGGTGTTTTTTGGCCCAACAGAGATTACCGCAGCATCGAATGGGACGAAAAAGGTGAAATTGTTAAAGGCCGCGCATCGGCTGAAATCTATTTGCCTATTGAGCAGTTCGATACTGTATGGGACGCCGTATCACTAGAGAAGCGATACTCCATTCGGATTGTATCAAGGCTTGTCGGTTGGACGGAGAATCGTCATGCGTTCAAGCCAAAACTGTTTATATTCGAGAAAGGTAACCCCCGCGGCTATGGTGGCAGCGATTTTGCTGATTTGGAGCAAATTCGAATTATCGTAGAAGTTTCCAAAACTCGAGACGAGGTTCACGCAATCTCACAGAGGAATGCTAAAGCACTTATCAAACCTTACAAGGAGGATTCCCTTGGCGGAGCCAGCAGAAAAAGCATAGCTTACCGCCACCTCGTTGACGTTGTTTATGAGAGCACCAAGGATCACATCTGCAATACGGGCATGGGCCAAGATGACGCTGAAGATTTGTTGCTAGAAGTACGGAATCTGCTGACAGACATACGGTACTCCTTTAGCAGCTTTGGCTCTTTTCAGTTGGACAAAGCCCAATCAGACAATGAAGAAGATTTCGATGTTGATGTCAATTTGCTAGATGCGTCGCGCGGAGTGGTTGCTTATCTCGACGAAAAAAAGGAACCTTACATAGATCGGCATAGTTTAGGCTTGGCAGTGGAGAACTATCTGAACCTCCCATTTCGCGTAAAGATCTTAGACAAATACTTCACTCGCTGGCTAATCGCGATGGAGGGAATAGCTTTCGCACGTGAGATGTTGGATCCGGTTTTCGGTCGCCTAACCCTTTCGACGTCACGCCGCCTCAGAGATGGTTATCTAGGCCACATCGGAGGACAGGCAGCGCTTGTCGCACTTGTTTTGGGCGTCGGGTATGTAGCCATTCGAGAGAACTGGATCAGCGAGGCGTGGATGGTTGGTATTGGGAGCATCGTGATTGCACTCATTGGGCTAAATTTTCTAAGAAATACCATTGCACTACCATCGACGCTTCGTAGGGCGAGGAATTTGCGCACGAGTGCAACGAAACAACTTGAACTGATCGAAATAGCCAACAGCGGCGTCACAGGAGACGGTTCCTTTAGCGCACGCCACGTAAGGCGACTCTTAACAACTGCATCTGACAGCGGGGTTGTTTGGCCAGGTGCACTATTTGCATTGCTCGATGACATCGAAGCTCGGCAAAATCGCGAGCTATCAGTCCGCCCTTAATGGGGGGCTCCATATGGCTACCCGTTCTGGGTGGTTTTGCCGTCGTTATCGCTGGCGGGCGCCCGTCGTCATTTCTATGGTTGCCGCTACTCCGCCTGCCAAGCTTCCACGATGGCCGCGCTACCGGCAGACCACCGAGACCGTTCGCGCAGCACTTCGCTGCAATGCGGGCACCGCTCAACTTCCATAGGCACGGGATCGCCCCGCAATGCCCGGGCAATGGATGCCAATTCGCGGATGCTGGGCGGCCTTTCTTGCTCGATTAGCCGGTCGAATAGATCGCTAGGCAATTCGGCTATCAACTTGGTGCGCCAAACCGCGGTCCGGCTATGGCCCATCAACTTCGCCGCGCGGCGATCCGAATAAGCCTCTAGCCCTGCACGGCAGTTTTCTAGGTATTCTTCAATCGTGCTTGCCGGCCGCCAGTTGCGGCGGTCCGCGTGAAGGTGCCCCCCCGGGGTGCCATCATTCATCTGCCGGCTTGCCCATCTCAAGCTTCCACAACGGCACTCGCTCGGGGCGGTTCTGCCGGCGGTATCGCTGCCGGGCGCCGGTCGCCATCTCGATAGTCGCCGCGCCCCCAGTCAGCTCGACCACGGTGGCCCCGTTCAGCAGCAGCGCGAGACCCATGCAATCCATTCGGGCCAGCGGGGCCGCCGGATGGGCGCCGAACAGGTCCAAGGCATCCCAGCCTGCCGCGTGCGCCTGGGCGGACCATTCATCCCACAGCCGGGCCGCGTCGCCTTGGAGCTGGCGCCAACGGGCCATGCCGCTGGGCAGAGCGCGGAAAGCCTTGGGCGGAATCATCCGCACTAGGCGGTTGACGCCATCGCACCACGGCCCCGGAGCCTCACCCGTCGCGGTCGCCACCATGTCTGCGGTTTCCTGTTGGGCCATGGCATGTGCCCGCACCTCGGATAGCCCGCCATTGAAAACGGCGATTGCCTCGCGTTCCGCGTAGGCGTCCGCAACGTCGCCCTTGGTGCAACTATCGGGCGATTGCCCGGTCACGGAAGGGGCGGCAGTGGGGGCGGCAGCAGGGGCGCCGGGGGCCGGCGCAGGCGCTAGTGCGGTGCAGGGCGAACTTTGCGTGGGGCGAGGGTCGGTGCCTGCTACACTTGCTGATCTGCTACACTCTGCCGAAAGTGCAGCAGTTGTAGCAGGTGTAGCAGGAGAGCACCCTCTGTCCGCGCGGCCTTCCCGCAGCTCTTTCAGGAAAGCGAAGGCGTCAAACGGTTGATATTCTGCCATGGCTATACCCCTATCACCTGCCACACTTCGCGATGTTTCTTGCCATCTATGATTGACCCCCCCAATCGACGCCGCGTGCCCGTGCCCCTCTAAGATGCCAAGCGCGGCTTTTGCGGCGGCCTTGGTTCGGACCTTGTTCGGCCCGCTTTGATAGATTGTCCGCAACGGGATCGCGTTGCGCCCGGTGCGTTCAATCTCGGCTCGCATGAAGCCCAGCACGGCGCGAGCCGTCTCTAGCTCGACATCCTCCGTGCCCGCCTCATAGAGCCTTAGCGCCTCGCCGATATAGTGATTGGCCAAGGCCACGCCGGCGGTCATATGGCCGTCGTCGATTTCGGCCGCGTCCGGATCATCGAACAGCGTTAGCACGCCCGCCATCCGGGCAGCGTGTTCGGCCGCTTTGTTCGCCAAGCCGGATATCGCCCGCAGCGCCCCGTCTGGCCCTAGCTGCCCTTCGACGTGATCGGCAAACACTCGCCAGACGGCAACGGCACCGGGCGTCAACGCCAGCGCGGGCGGCTCCAACTCGTTTCGCTTGCCTTCCGCCAAGGGCAGCGGCCGGCGCAACAGATCGCGCATACGGGCTTTGTAGCGCGACAGTGCCGCATGGCTGTCCGGGGCCGCGTCACGGTGAAAGCGCGTGCCCATGGTGCTGCCCGGCTCGATAGCCAGGAAGCGAGCTAGAAAACCCTGACCGCGCAATTCGTCGTCACCGAACAGCCGTAAGGCCACGCTGCCTTGCACCATCAAGTGAACGGACACCCGGCGCCCGCGAAAAACGCGCCGCTTATCGGTCGCGCGTATCCGCTTAACCGTGGCGCCATCCCATAGGGCAGATAGCCCGGCAGCAGTGCCCAGCTTGCGATCAGGCGACAATCCATGGCCGCCAACGAATTGGCCCCCTTCACCGCTGAAGATGCCCAGCGACGGACCATTGGCCGGAAAAGCCACGTACAGCCCTTCTAGCGTCGGTTCTTCACATGTCAGCAAACCCTCTAGCGGCGGTTCTGGCTCCGGCCCCAGCGCCTCAAGGGCGGCCCGCTTGTCCGTCCGCGTCTTTAGGTTTTTGTCGGCAAGGATTGTCCGCTTTTGCGCTTCCCAGGCATCGCGATCGTTAAGGTAGCCCGGCAGGCGTTCGTCGTGTTCGTTCTCCAATTCCCGTCCGCGTTCTTCCACGGCTGCCAGGGCATGACGGTCAACGCCCGACTTGCGTTCGCCGCTCTCGCCGATGGTGACGAAATAGCAGGACAACGGGACCGGCTTACCGCTGATCGGCAGTTGCACGTTTGCGAGAGGTTGCACGGCCAGCGTTGCCGCTGCCAGCACGCCTTGGCCGCACAGCGCGGGGGGCGATAGCGTCATATCTTGGATAGCTTCGGCAGCGGCGCCAAGCACCGGCCCTAGTGCCTCAATCGGATAGGGCAGCGCGGGTGTACGTTCGCGACTTAGCGGCTGCGGTCCTTCCGGTTCTACCTTGAGCGACGGTTTGAAATGTTCCACCGGCCCCAAGTCGTCGCGCATGTTATGATCCGTCATGGCTTGGCCCTTTCCTGGGCTAGGCTGTTAAAATCACCGAACGGGGCGGGCGGTTTTCTGGTCATGACCGCCCGCCCTTTTTCGTGCAACGCTTCCGCCGCCTTGGCCGCCCATTGCTGCCCCGGCGGCCCGTTGTCGGCAAAGATGGTCACGACATCGACGTGTGCCGGCGGTTCGATGTTGGGCATGTTCCCGGTGCCCAAGGCACACCAAATGCCGGAGATGCCAAACAGGCGTTGCACGCTTAGCCCGGTCTCTGTGCCTTCGCAGACGCCCCAGCCGGTGCCGTCTATCGGCCCAAGTCTGACGGCGCAGGCGCGAAAATCTCCTAGCGGCAGTCGCGGATCGCGGAGGCGCGCCTTGCCGTTGCCGTCCGGTGCCAGCCACGTCCGCTGCACGCCCACGATGGCCCCGTCTGGCGCTTGTACGGCGGCCACCATGCACGGCAGCACTAAGCCGGTGTACGGCTGCCGGTGGCCGGCCAGATAGCGCAGAGACGGCGGATATGGCCCCTCTATGGCCCGGCCGCGTAGGTAGGTCTCTGCCAGGGTGCCGGCGATGGGCACGGCGGATCGCCACAGCTCGCGCGCCCTTGCCGCCTTGCACTTGGCTTCCGCCGCCTCCTCTGCGTCGCGCTTAGCCGCTTCCGCCTTGGCCTTGGCCCGCTGTTCGGCCAGCCATTGCCGCCGGGCTTCGGCTTCTGCCGGATCTAGCCCGGCCGCGTCCGGCCTTAGTCCCAACGTCTCGCGCAACCATGCCGCCGCGTCCGCGAACGGTACGCCCAGCATTGCCATCGTTAGGGCAACGTAATCGCCATGGCCGCATGAACAGATGTAACCGCGTTCCGTCAGGCGAAATGACGGGCGGCGGTCATCGTGGCCCGGCAAGGGGCAACGGATATGCCCCCGCCGGCCCATCTGCCAGGGGATGCCAAGCGCATTGATTATTGCCGCTTCAAGGCCCGCGATTTCGTCGCCAATGCCCGGCAACGGTTCGCGGTTACGAGCTGGGGCGGTCACTGCCGGCCCCCGACGATGGCGATAACGCCCCGCTCTGCCGGCAGCGGGATGCCACCGCGCCGAAAGCGCCAAAAGGTGGCCCGCAGAGCGGCCAGGGTGCCCGCGTCAAACGGTGGCCCCCCATCGCAACGGGGCGGCAGTGCCGCTGTACGGCCGTCTATGGCCGCCGGGGGCGCCATTTCAGCGCACGGCATGGCGACCACGCGCGGGCTTTGGCTCGGATGCCGCTTCGCGCGCGTCGATCCACTTCATTAGGGCCGACATGCGCCAGCCAACGGCAGCCGGCCCTAGGGCAATACGCTTGGGGAAAGTGTCGTCGTTCCGGCGCTTGGCGCGCGCCTCGGCTTCATACCAAGCCGTGCGGCGTAGCCCGGTGATTTCCGCCCGCTCCGCTTCGCGCACAATGCGGTCGGCGGCCGGTGCGCCAGTGCTGTTAGGTTCGCTGAATTGTCCCATCGCTTGCTTCCTTTCTCGCTAACGCGCCACCGCGATTGATGGCGCACAAGAAGGGTCGCAAACGAAAAACCGGACAGCATCAGCCCGGTTTTGACTTTTGTCCGGGCTATGTGTGGCGGGCCAGAAACTTGCGGATGTTCTCTGCCGTGTAGGGCTTGCCTTGCTTGCCTGTCACGGCCAACAGGTCGGGACCTAGCAGTTCAACCATAAACGCGCGTCCGGGATGGGGGTTGCCTCGCCCAGACGGGGCGTCAATCTCAAAGGCGCGGCCAAAGACTTGCACATAGATGGCCGGTAGCGCGTCCCTCAACAGCCATTCATGCGCCGTGCGGTTTTCTTCCTCCCGCTCCGGGCGGTCCCGCAGCCTTTGCCGTGCGGCGTCGGCCGCGCCTTCCCATTGCTGGGCATGCCATGCAAACGCTTCGATGTTGGCGTCCGGATTATTGCCCATCGCCCCCAACAGCCGGTCGCGGCAGATCATGTTTAGTTTCCCGCTATCGGTCACGTCGTCGGGACTGACGGCAATCATGGGGCCAAGAATTTCATTCACGGTGCGCAGCGCTTTCCGCAGCGCTTCAAATTGCGCAGCCACGGCTTTGGGGTCAGCGCCGAAAAAGGCATCAAGGGCGACGCGCATATCAAATTCCTGGCGCAACGGTTCAATGCGGGCGTTCAGGCTTCGCCACAGCTCGCTGTGGCCTTCATGGTCGGCGGCCAGCGAGGGACCGCCCCCGGCCTCTACGGCGCGGGATAGGGCTTGTGCCCGTCGATTTTGGGTAGCCATGACATAGCGCTTCCGGTTGCGCTTCCGGGATGAAAGGGCGGCAGGGCGGGCACCCCCTGGAAAGGTGCTTTTCGGCCGCTAAGCCTATCCCTGCCATTGCGATCAATTCGCCGTGCGTGCCTTTAGGTCAACCACGTCTGCCGGGCCAGTTTCAACAAGGCCCAGCAGGCGATCCGCCCATGCATTCAGAGCCGCGCGCTTCTCTGGCAGGTAGGCATGCCGGTTGTAGACACGGGCCAAGCCTGACATTGCACTTTCGGCATGGTTTAGCGTGGCCTCGATCACGTGAGGGGGCGTTTCGTCCGCCGCCATACCGGTGGCCACCGTGCGGCGCAGATCATGCAGGCGCCACGAAGCTACGGGGGCGTAACCCTCCGCCACCAGGCGGGCGGCGATGCTGTCCAGACGCTGTTTCGCCTTGGCAAAGCCGCTGATCGGCTTTTTTCCGTCGCCGCTGGTGAACATGTGCGGTCCTTTGAATTTGGGCATATCGTCAAGCACGGCCAGTGCGGCAGGCGACAGCGGTACCATTTGCGTGCGGTCGTTTTTCGTGTTCTCACGCGGGATGGTCCAGATCCCGCCATCGATTTCGGCGCGCTTCATGCGGGCGACTTCGCTGCGCCGCTGGCCGGTCAAGGCCAACAGCTTCACGTAGGCGCCGAACGGGTAGCCCATGCGGTCGGCCGCGGCCCATACGGTTCGCATTTCCGCATCGGACAATGCGCGCTCGCGGGCCTTGAGCTTGTGGGGCATCTTCACGCCCGCCAGCGGGTTGCTGGTCAGGTAGTCACGCGACACGGCCCAATTGAATAGCGACCGGGCAGCCTTGAAGGCACCGTTGGCCGCACCCGGCTGTGGCACTGCATCGATAGCCCGCAACACGTCGCCGCGCGTCACGTCTACCAGCGGCAGGCGGCCCAGCGCGGGTTTCAGGTACATTTCCAACTGCCGCCGCACGATGGCACCGCTGTTCAAGCTCTGCAGATGTCGCTTGTCGTATTCAGTGATCGCCTCGCCTAGTGCGAGCGGCTTTGCCGCTGCTCGGGCCTTGTCACGCTCGCGTTGCGGATCATGCCCGCCTAGCACCCGGGCACGGGCTTTCGTTGCTTCCTTGCGCGCCTCCGCCAGCGACAAGGCCGGATAGGTGCCCAGCTTGAAACGACGGTGACTGCCGCTGGCGCGGTAGCGCAACAACCACGTCTTGCTGCCGCCCTGGCTGACGCGCATCACAAGGCCAGGCGTCTTGGCGTCGCTGTAATCCGTCTGGCCCTTTTCAGGGGCGGGCAGCGCGTTGATACCGGCATTGGTCAGGGTTTGCTTTGGCACTAGGGAACACTCCGGGTTCAAGGACGCGCCTAGGACACAAACGGCGATCAGTCTAGGACACGGACATATGCGAACGGGCACGAACGCCCTAGTGCAGAGATAGGGGCGGTTTTCTCGGAAAACAAGGGGGCGTGGCGCCCGGCATGGCGAACAGGGACGGACGCGCTAGGGCACGCCAGAACGGCAGGGTATGTTCTTCCTAATCAAGGGGTCGCAGGTTCGAGTCCTGCCGGGCGCGCCAGTTTCTTTCTGTGTCCGGCCCGCAGACCTGCCATTTTCGGAGCGAGCCCCATGGCTTTGGAGGGCGCGTCACATAGGTTTGGAGCAGACAGCAAGACAGCGATCGGTTCCACAAGGAGGGCTGTAACACACCACTTGGCGCTGAATCCGACGACGCTTCGTCCTTGCGCGCCTCGGAGCCTGTCCCCACTGTCCGCTCAAATTGCGATCGGGCGTGACAGAATCCAGCTATTCCGCCGCCAAGAAGAACTTCTCGCGCTGCTCCGGCGTTAGATCCCTTACGCCTTCCCTGACAACGCGGGCCTCAGCAACAAGGTCTTTGAGGGCAACATACGGCCAGACCTGCGCGGTCTTGTCAGCAGAGGCGGTAACAACGCGGCGACCGTCCGGGCTGAAGGCCGCATGCACCACAGTATCGCCATGCCCGCGCAACACGGCCAGTTCGCCGCCCGACTCAGCATCCCAGACCCGCGCCGTCTTATCGATAGAGGCGGTGACAATGCGGCGGCCGTCCGGGCCGAAGGCCGCATGCAACACGGAACTCCCCTGCTCGCCCATCACGGCCAGCTCGCCGCCCGTTCCCGCGTCCCAGACCTGCACGGTCCCGTCCCAAGAGGCGGTGACGACGCGGCGACCGTCCGGGCTGAAGGCCGCATGTGTCACATAATCCCCACCTGCACGCAGCGCGGCCAGCTCGCCGCCGCTCTCCGCATCCCAGACCCGCGCGGTCCCGTCCCAAGAGGCGGTGACGATGCGGCGGCCGTCCGGGCTGAAGGCCGCATGCCGCACTTCATTCCCATGCCCGCTCAGCACGACCAGCTCGTCGCCCGTCGCCGCATCCCAGACCCGCGCGGTCCCATCAACGGAGGCGGTGACGACGCGGCGGCCGTCCGGGCCGAAGGCCGCGTGCAACACAACACCACCATGCCCGCGCAGCACGGCCAGCTCATCGCCCGTCGCCACATCCCAGACCCGCGCGGTATCATCCAATGAGGCGGTGACGATGCGGCGGCCGTCCGGGCTAAAGGCTGCATGCCGCACTTTGCTCCCATGCCCGCTCAGCACGGCCAGCTCGTCGCCCGTCGCCGCATCCCAGACCCGCGCGGTGTTGTCACGGGAGGCGGTGACGACGCGGTCGCCGTCCGAGCTGAAGGCCGCATGCACCACAGCAGCCCTATGCCCGCTCAGCACGGCCAGTTCGCCGCTGGTCTCCCCGTCCCAGATGCGCGCGGTCTCGTCCTCAGAAGCGGTGACAACACGGTGGCCGTTCGGGCTGAAGGCGGCATGAAACACAGTATCTCCATGCCCGCGCAGCAGCGCCGGCTCACCGCCCGTTTCCACATTCCAGACCCGCGCGGTCTTGTCACGAGAGGCGGTGACGATGCGGCGGCCGTCCGAACTGAAGGCCGCATGAAACACAACACCACCATGCCCGCGCAGCACCGCCGGCTCGCCGCCTGTCTCCGCATCCCATATCCGCGCGGTGTGGTCCCAAGAGGCGGTGACGACGCGGCGGCCGTCCGGGCTGAAGGCCGCATGCAACACAACACCACCATGCCCGCGCAGCACGGCCAGCACGTCGCCCGTCTCCACATCCCAGACCCGCGGCGAATCGTTGGCCGAGGCAGAGGCGGTGACGACACGGCGACCGTCCGGGCTGAAGGCCGCATGCAACACAGAACTCCCCTGCCCGCCCAGCACCGCCAGCTCGCCGCCCGTCGCCGCATCCCAGACCCGCGCGGTCCGGTCCTCAGAGGCGGTGACGACGCGGCGGCCGTCCGGGCTGAAGGCCGCATGCCACACAGAACCCCCATGCCCGCCCAGCATGGCCAGCTCGTCGCCCGTCGCCGCATCCCAGACCCGCGCGGTCCGGTCATCAGAGGCGGTGACGACTTGGCGACCATCCACGCTGAAGGCCGCATGCCACAAAGAACCCCAATGCCCAAGCAGCACGGCCAGCTCGCCACCCGTCTCCGCATCCCAGACCCGCGCGGTCTCGTCCTCAGAGGCGGTGACGACGCGGCGACCGTTCGCGCTGAAGATCGCATGCCGCACAGTATTCCCATGCCCGCCCAGCACGGCCAGCTCGTCGCCCGTCGCAGCATCCCAGACCCGCGCGGTCCGGTCATCAGAGGCGGTGACGACGCGGCGGCCGTCCGGGCTGAAAGCCGCATGCCGCACAGAACCCGTATGCCCGACCAGCACGGCCAGCACGTCGCCCGTCGCCGCATCCCAGACCCGCGCGGTCTCGTCCAACGAGGCGGTGACGATGCGGCGGCCGTCCGGGCTGAAGGCCGCGTGCCCGACAACACCTTGATGCCCGCGAAGCACGGCGCGTTCACGACGGCCATAAACAGCGTTCAACAAAGCGCGATGTGCTTGCCAAACGTAGGGGCGCTCCTCGCCGTCCGCGCTCGTGGGCAGACCGGCCACGGCAAGCAAGATGGCCGTCACATGATCGCCCTTTTCGCTCTGCTGACGCGCCTGATCGGCCAGGAACAGGGATTGGGTACTCTGCGCATCTCGTAGATTCCGCTTTGCCGTCTCAGCCGCGGCCACGGCATCACGGCGAGCCGCTTCGGCGCTCTCGCGTAGCCCACGTTCTGTTTCCGCCGCGTTCTCAGCAAAGATGGCAACGCCAACACCGGCCAAACCGATGACCAGAAATAGCAATGCAATGCCAGCAAATGCGAGACCTCGGTTGCGGCGACGCCTCTTTTGCTGCGAAACGGAAGCTCCCAGGAACGCGGACTGGTCCGCCGTCAGCTTCAGCTCGCTCTGCGCCGCAAAGCGCAGAAGGCGGTCAAGTTGCGGTGACGACCAGAGGCTGCCGTCCGGCTGGCCGTCATCGACCCATTGCTGGACGACCGCGTCCAGCTGCCGCTGAAACCGGATGTCCTCGCGGTATTGGTCGATCCAGTCCTTTAGCTGTGTCCAGTGCTCCAGCAGGGCCTCGTGGGTCAACTCCAAGGCGATGTCGTCTTCGGATCCGGCCTGCAGACTGATCAGGCGCCGGTCCTTGCCTGCAAACGCCTGCAGCACCGCATGCACGTGCGCCGGATCCTCACCTGGTGCGATCAATTCGTCCAGGCGCGCCCGTCGCCGCGTATCGCGGGCACCCTCGCCGAGGTTGACCATCATCAGGAAGGCCCGCCGCGCCACGGCCTGGTCAGCCGGATCGAGGCTGTCGAAGACCTGCTGCGCGCCCGACGCCAAGGCACCGCCGACGCCGCCGAGGTCGTCGATGGTCTGGCCCGCCGGCACACCCTCGGCCAGGCCCTGCCAGATCCGCTGCAGAATGAACTGCAGCAACGGCAACGCGTTCTCCTGACCCCGGGTCTGGTCGACCAGGCGCTCGACGATCGCCTCGTCCAGCGGATGGCCCGCAATCTCTGCCGGCTTGGCGATGGCTTGGCGTAGCTCGTCCGACGTCATCGCCGGGATCAATTCTCCCAGCTTGGAGATGGTCGCGTTGAGCTCTTCATAGCGGATGGTGGCGCCGAGAAAGTCACTGCGCAGCGTCACGACGGCGGAGACCGGCCCACTTTCCTCGGCAACGGCATGCATCAGGTTGTCGACGAAGACATCGATTTCGTCCCGCCGGTCGCAGGCGAACAGCTCCTCGAACTGGTCGATCAGCAGCACCAGCGGCGAAAGGCCGGTATCGGGCAGGGCATTGGCGATACGTCTGAGCCCACTGAAGCTGCCGTCCTCTTCCTGCACCTTCAACTCCTGCAGGAACTCACGCGCCTTGGCCACTGGCGCCGGGTCGTTCGTCGCGACCCGCGCGAGCATGGTGGCCAGAGCTTCGAGTGGCCGCGACCCCGGCGTAAACACGCCGACGCGCAGCTGGTTCGTACCCGGCAGCGGTCGCCGTGCCAGTTCCGGTACCAGCCCGGCGCGTGCCAGTGACGACTTGCCCGAGCCGGATGGACCGATGAGCGGCAACAGCCGGACAGGCGCCGGCTGTCCCGGCACCACGACGTGCAGATCCTTGAACCGCTCCCAAAGCTCGACGGTCAGGGCCTCGCGCCCAAAAAAGCGTTCCGCATCGTCTTCCTGGAACGCGGCCAGGCCCTTGTAGGGGTTCTCGCCGTATTCGGCAGGTGCCGCTTCGGCGACCGGCTCGATGGTGCTGCCGTGGTAGTGGATGACGACGACATTGCCTTCGCCTTGCACCACGGCATTGCCATGAGCGTCCCTGCGAAAGGCGACGTCCATCGTCGCGCCGCTCAGGCCACCAGTCCCAACAGGCCGAGCAGTGGTGCGCCGACCTTGCCCAGCCAACCGCAGACTTGCGTGATGCGCGGGATCAGCTCCTCGGCGACCTCAGAGAACTCGTTGGCTCGCTGGGCGTACTTGAGGGCACCCTCGAGGGCGGCGCCGATGTCGTCCTTGTTGGGGTCGTCGCGCCCCGCTTCATCGATCGCCTCTTCCAGCCGGCTGTCGATCCGCCGGCTGTTGTCGGATTGCACGCGTGAGAGGATGTCGCGCAGGGCCTCAAGCTCCTGACGGATGTCGACCTGCTCCGCTGGCGGCAGCACCACCTCGCGGTAACGCACGGTGACCGTGTTGTCGTCGCCCTGGACGAACGCATTGCCCTTGGCATCACCGCCAACCGTGACGTTCAACGAGGGACCAGGTGCCCCTGAGCTGTCCCTGTCGCCTGCCGCCCCTGCCATTGCCATCTCCGCGCTGCGACTAGTTGGACCAAGAGGAAGCCTATCAACTAGGAACTCCAAAGCACAGCACGCAGCCAGGTCTGGAAATGCTGGCGGGAGTTGGTACCGAAGACATGGGTGAGAGAATTGGCATACTCACGCCGTCCCCCTGTTCTCCGGGCCTTTGGCCCACCGCACGCGACGCGGTACCCTCTCGGCAACCACAAACGTCCGTCACCGGAGGACCCACCCCCATGATCGATGCCTACTACTGGCCGACGCCCAACGGCTGGAAGATCTCCATCGCCCTGGAGGAGATGGAGCTGCCCTACCGGGTGGTGCCCATCAACATCGGCCGCGGCGCCCAGTTCGAGCCCGAGTTCCTGAAGATCAGCCCCAACAACCGCATGCCGGCGATCGTCGACCACGAGCCGCCCGACGGCGGCGAACCGCTGTCGGTGTTCGAGAGCGGGGCGATCCTGATCTACCTCGCCGAGAAGACCGGCCGCTTCATGCCCACCGACCTGCGCGGGCGCACGGCAGTGCTGGAGTGGCTGATGTGGCAGATGGGCGGCGTCGGGCCGATGTTCGGCCAGGCCGGGCACTTCCGCTTCTACGCCCCGGAGCAGCTCGCCTACCCCAAGCAGCGCTACGATGCCGAGATGCACCGGCTCTACGGCGTGCTCGACCGCCGGCTGGCCGAGCACGAATACGTCGCCGGCGACTACTCCATCGCCGACATGGCGATCTGGCCCTGGGTCATCACCTACAAGCGCCAGGAGGTGAACCTGGAAGAGTTCCCCAACGTGCGCCGCTGGTACAAGGCGCTGCAGCAGCAGCCGGGCCTGCGCCGCGGCTACGAGGTCGGCCGCGAGTTCGGCAAGCCGACCGGCGAGTGGGACGAAGAGGCGCGCAAGCACCTGCTGGCCCAGGCCAACCCGGGCGGGCAGTAGCCGCCGGACGCGTGGGAGGAGACGGCGCATGGTCGAGATCAACGGGATGGCCCACGTCATCCTCACCGTCAGCCAGTTCGACAAGGCGCGCGAGTTCTACTCGGAGCTGCTGCCCTTCCTCGGCCTGACCAAGGTCTATGACGGCAACAACTTCGTCTATCACGTCGGCGGGCGCACGGCGCTCGGCATCCAGCGCTGCGCCGAGGCCTACGAAGGCGAGCGTTTCATGCAGAACCGCATCGGCCTGCACCACCTGTGCCTGCGCGCCCGCTCGCGCGAGGACGTCGACGCGGTGGCGGCGAAGCTGAAGGAGATGGGCGCGTTCATCGACCGCGGCCCCGTCGAGGGCGACTTCGCACCGGGCTACTACTACATCGTTTTCGAGGATCCCGACGGGATCCGCCTGGAGATCAACTACGTGCCCGGCAAGGGCCTTTTAGTCGGCGACACGCCGCTGAGCCCTTCGGACGACCCGGACTGGGACCAGAACGCCTGAGGGCCTGTCTCGAGGCGCGTGGCCAGGTTCCGGCTCCGCTGCCCCTGGGTTCCCGCGTTCGCGGGAACGACGATGATGATGTGGTGCGAGGGATTGTCTCCAACTTCCTTCGTCATCCCGGACGCAGCGAAGCGGAGATCCGGGATCCAGCGCGGCGGGACCGGCCCGGCAGTGCCGGGGATTTTGGCGCGATTGTTCAAGAGCCGGCCGTGCGCAGCGCCTATCTGAGAGGGGCGGACGCAAGCCAGCCGGAGGACATCGATGAAGCTGCAGATCAACGGTGACGCCGTCACGATCGCCCCCGAGTGGCAGGACGAGAGCCTGCTCATGACGCTACGCGAGCATCTCGGCCTGGTCGGGGCGAAGTTCGGTTGCGGGGTCGGCGCCTGCGGCGCCTGCACGGTGCTGGTCGATGGCGCCGCCGAACGGAGTTGCCTGCTGCGCCCGGCCGACGTCGCTGGCCGCCGGGTCGAGACCATCGAGGGCCTGGCCGGCCCGGACGGCGCCCTGCACCCGCTGCAGCGGGCCTGGCTCGACGAGGCCGTGCCGCAATGCGGCTACTGCCAGGCCGGGCAGCTCATGGCCGCCGCCGCGCTCTTGCGGCAGACGCCGCGGCCCGGCGACGCCGACATCGACCGGGCCCTGGCCGGCAACCTGTGCCGCTGCGGCACCCAGCGGCGCATCCGGCGGGCGATCCGGCGCGCGGCGGAGGACGCGGCATGAAGCGCCGCACCTTCCTCGGCCTGGGCGCCGGCCTCAGCGTCGCCATCATCGCCGGCTGCAGCCTGCCGGTGATCCCCAAGCGGCCCGAGCCGACGGCGGAGGACGCGCTGGGCTGGATCGGCACCGATGGCGACGGCTACGTGCTGTCCCTGCCGCGGGCCGAGATCGGCCAGAACGTGGCGACGGCGCTGAAGCAGATCGCCTGCGACGAACTCGGCGCCGACTGGGATGCCGTCACCGTCCGCCTGCCCGCGACCACCGAGATCAATCA
>Ga0056121_1000251_pt1 | contig 17342 bp, 14 predicted proteins | sample WorMetHEROISLAND_FD_83872 | JGI IMG/M metagenome (GOLD analysis project Ga0056121, IMG submission 83872) | Marine gutless worms symbiont microbial communities from Max Planck institute for Marine Microbiology, Germany - Olavius sp. 1 HERON ISLAND ...
AGGGTCTTCTTGAATATCTACCTGCCCAGGCTCCCTGGCCCCCGCATCATCAATCAGGGCCGATGCCGGAGGCTGAAGCGGATTCTCACTAGACGCTCCCCTTAAGGCCTCATCCTCAGCAGGCTCGCCTCCGGTCTCCGCAGGGTCTTCTTGAATATCTACCTGCCTAGGCTCCCCGGTTCCCGCATCATCAATCAGGGCCGATGCCAGAGGCTGAAGCGGGTTCTCACTAGCCGCTCCCCTTAAGGCCTCATCCTCAGCAGGCTCGCCTCCGGTCTCCGCAGGGTCTTCTTGAATATCTACCTGCCCAGGCTCCCTGGTTCCCGCATCATCAATCAGGGCCGATGCCAGAGGCAGAAGCGGATTCTCACTAGACGCTCCCCTTAAGGCCTCATCCTCAGCAGGCCCGCCTCCGGTCTCCGCAGGGTCTTCTTGAATATCTACCTGCCCAGGCTCCCTGGTCCCTTCCTCATACTCCCTTGAGACAGGCTCCTCCAATACTTCAAAGCCGCTAATCCCCTCCGGTAATCCTGCCGCCTCGGAAACAGATTTCCCCGACCCTTCAGCTTCACCTTCCAAAAGGCCATCCTCCGATACATCATCAGCCGGGGCCAGAGGCTGAAGCGGATTCTCACTAGACGCTTTCCTTAAGGCCTCATCCTCAGAAGGCCCGTCTCCGGTCTCCGCAGGGTCTTCTTGAATATCTACCTGCCCAGGCTCCCTGGCCCCCGCATCATCAATCAGGGCTGATGCCGGAGGCTGAAGCGGATTCTCACTAGACGCTATCCCCGAGGCCTCATCCTCAGCAGGCCCGCCTCCGGTCTCCGCAGGGCCAGGATATCCAATCTGCCGGACATCGGATCTGAAAGCAGCGACCTCCCCAAGAGGCGCATCGCTCCAAGCTGCTTGAGCAAGCAAAAGAGATTCCGCTATAACAAGGGCTATTGCCCGCCGCAGAAAATCTTTCATCTTTTTATCTCCTTGAAGCGTATATCAACAGGGACACTCGGAAATCTCTCCAGAGGCGAAATAACGGCTAAGAATCCCTGCGCGCCATACTTATGGACGGGTTCCTTCTCATCTTCGAAGCGTTCTGTATTCACCCCATTGAAAATCAGAACAAACTCATCCCCTTCGCGCTCAACTTTGATCCTGTTGGAGATGCCATATCCCTCCCTCAAATTATTCGATCGTTTCCATCCAGCCAGCTTCGAATACTCCTTCCTCCCAACCTTGCCAATCTGATAGTATCCATCAACCCGTATCATCACTGTCAGCATTGATTCCACTCCTTCCGCATCCCTCTGCTGACACAGCACCATCCCATATCCGGCATTCTGCTCACCGCTGATCTTGGTAACTTCAGCCTCCCAAGAATCAAAGGGATTTTGAAGACTGCCCTCCAGCGGGGTCCATAAACTGCTTCCGTATAGGCCGGTATACTTCTCTTCATTCGTTTGCAGTCGATACTCATCTGAATCCGCCGAACGCTCAAACAAGTCGCTGACCTTGTATATCTCCCCTCCAATGCCCTCCCATTTCTCTTCTGCCGGATCAATTCCGCAGGAATATGCCGTCATAACGAGCACTGCCAGACCTGCGAAAGCATATGAAGCACCTTGGCTTCCCATCTTCGGTCCGGTTGGCAATCTCTTTACCACAAGGTCTCCCCTAACTCTTCGGCAGAATAAATATGGAATTCAGTCTCAGTACATAACTCACCGTTTTACCGCCCACACCCGCTGCTGTGGCAAAAATCCTGGCAGGATCTATTCTAATTCTAAATCGAAAGACTCTTTCCACATTTTCCTGGTTTTCGAGAACAAAGGGCTTTCCGGATTCGACTTCCTTCAAAACTTCGCCTGCACGCTCGCTGAGAACTTCGAGAATGATGTGTCCATCCGGGGTAATATCCCTCTGGGTAAGAGTGATAGAGGCGCCCCGTCCAGCCGGAATCCTTACATAATACCAATCCGTATCGAAATACTCCAGGCTTTTCCCATACTTAAGATAATTATAAGAGCGGTAACGCTGAATATTCGCCTCAATAATATGTGTAAGCACTTTGGCCCAATCACGGCTGTTATTCGGTTCATGAACATCCCTGACTACATCATTGCCAACTCCCAGAACAGCCGTCGAAGACTTGAAAAAGCGGCTGCCCCGTCTCTTCATCAGAGTATAGATTCGCCTCTCATCATTAGTCAGCTCCCTATCTGTCCATGAAAGTCTCCCGCCGCGATAGACAATGCTCCACGCCGGTTCCTCAGCCGCTCTGCTATCTTGAGCCCTCAAGATGAGATACTCATCGGCTCCCGGGTCCTCTTCCCAGGAAAGACCAACTTCCCCTTCCTTCTCAAAACACACTATTTCCAGCGCACCATCGAAAGGATTCTTGTGCGTGCGGTTCATTTCCTCCAAAAGCCCCCCGGTACAGCCCATAAAAAGAATTATGAAGCTCAAACTTGCCATCCTCATCTGCATTACCTCCACTATCGAAGAGAATACTCGTAGAGTAAATTCATCGTAAAATGTGTCCTTAACGGCCTATAGAAAACAAGGCTCCAACCCGCGGCAGCGCCAATCGCGTGAGCCGTATCCAACTGAAACCTATAGGAAACCGTGCTCCCAATTCCTCCGGTAACACTGGCTCCACTCCATTTCTCGGAATATTTGCGCTCTTGGCTCAAAATATCAAACTGAAGAAGGGGAAAAACCGACAAAGTGAATCGGTGCTCCCCTTTGTAATCAAACAGCGCCTCAACAGGAAGGGAGGACCCAAGGCCATGAAAAACAAATGGTTCATCACCATGAGTGTTCATTCCTATCTGATATTCGAAAAAGAATCCGAAACGGCCCCCAATCCGCCAGGATCGCCTCTCCCATACAGGATAAATCGGGGTAAAATATGCCCCTGCTCCCAATGATGTGACTCCTGCCAGGGCCTGCCTCCATTCACCGGTGCTTGTCCACCAGCTCAATCGCCCCTGGAAATCCCATAGAGCCCGTTCAACCTCTCTTTTAATCCACAGAGGAGCTAAGCCCAATGTCTCCGAGAGATACACATAAACCTTCATAGCGGCATCCCTGATAAGACGATCCAATTCGGCCGCGTCATCCTTCCCATAGAAGGTTTCAATTATTTCTTGACGGCCCGGGTCGTATAGTTTCAGAACAATGTCCGCATATTCCTCCGCATATCGAATCCGGCCGTAGATAAGCAGCTCGGCGGCATGATACTGGCAGAAATGAGCGGCATCCAGTACTGTCACCACACCACCCGTCAATGCCTCCGGGTTCCGATGCAGCTTTATTTTCAGAGCATCCTGCTGGTCCCAATCGAGAAGATGACTTCTGAACCTGCGTGATTCATCATACCCTGAAGAGCTTGTGATCTCGGAAGCAGGATCATTGTCAATAAGCAGCGGCGCTATCGCTATGGTGACTGAATAAAGGGAAACCGTGCACTGGCAGCACAGCAGCAAAAAAGTGAGCCTCCTCATGAGCCCGCGCCCAGCCTTTCTCTGCGCCGCCGGTAAGCAGAGGATGCCTCTTCATCACCAAGTTCCCCTGTAGACCAGATGGCGATATCCAATAACTCAGCCCTTTCTTCATACTCGAGTGCGGCCAAAGTATGTTCAAGCGCCTTGTCGGCCTTCCCCCTCTCCCGAAGAAGCCTTGCAATGCGAAGTGACGCATCCACCCAGAGAGATATGTCGGTTTCAGTATTCAAAAAAAGCGCATCCTGGGCCCTCTTCCACGACAGTTCCGCCAGCGCGAACTGCTCATTCCGGTATCGTATGTCTCCCAAAAGCAAATGGCCCGTATAATCATTGCCGCGGGTTTGAATATACAAATCGGCAAATTCTTCGGCTTCATCATAGCGGTCCCCGGCAACGAGGATTTCCGCGAGGGCTAACGCGGGTGCAGCAAAGGATGAATCGTATTCCAGCGCCCTTCGCCAGAAAATCTCTGCCTTATCAGGATTGCCCAAAAGTTTCCAAACCTCCCCCAGATCGTAACAAAGCGAAGCATCCTCATCTTCCAAAGCAAGCGCTTTTTCATAGCAATCCAGCGCCTTATCAAGCCTACCTGCCGACAATGCCAGCCTGCCCGTATCCCTCTGTATCTGAAAGTCCTCAGGTGCAATAGCCGCTAAAACCTCATAGGATTCCAAGGCCAAATCCCTGCGGCCCTGTTCCAAATAGAGCTGCCCGCGAAGTTGAAGAGCCTCCTGGTTATAGGGGCTGCGCACCAAGATAGCATCCAGGGCTCTCAATATCTCCCGATCATCCCGGACATCCGGCGAGGCCCTATACATCGAACGCGCATAGGCCAGAAGAACTTCCTGGGTCTGTTCGTGCTGAAGTGATTCTCGGTAGAAACCAGCCGCCTCGGAGTGATAGCCTAATTCACTGCTCAATTCTCCCAATTCGGCGTATTCATCGGCAAGCCCGTATTTATCCTGGAGCCGCACCAGGGTCTCCAAATCATCCACCCTCACGCTCAGCCGATTCAATAAATTCCTCAACCGGCTCTCGCTTAGCGCCACTCTGTTTTCGATACGGGACAAATCGGCCTCGTCCAGGGAATTGCCGTCTTCCAACAATTCCTCAAATGCAATGATCGTTTCGAGTATGTCCCGATAGTAGAACTTGTTGCGAACAAGGTCCCTGCGTACGGATGATCGAAATTCCATGTCGGCAATTCGATTCTTCCAATGCAGGTAAAAGGCAATCGTAATACTAGAGATTAAAAGCAATGCAGTTAACACCGAAAACCATTCGAGTCTTCGATAATGTCCAACACTACCCGCTTGCCGCAACAAAAACCCCTTCCAAAAAGTATACAAACTATACTAAAAAGAATCAAGAGTTTTGAACATATATCAGCGCGAAGGCAATCGGGCCCTAATTTCGGGAGCCTCATGGCTCTCCAGGTATCGTTTCAGCCAGGGGCGCGCCTTCTCAGGAGATTTCAGACCATATTCATAGGTGTTGGCTATCAGGAGATACAGGTGGGGAGAACGATGTCCCATTTCAATAAGGGTTTGCCACTGCTCCAGCGAGTCTTCAAATCTTTCTGTGCGGTAATACAGGGCCCCCAGGAGTGTTAGGGCATGCGTGTTTTTAGGCTCAACTGCCAAGGAGCGCATGATAAAGATCTCTGCCTCATTCCAGCGCAGCTCATCAAGAGCCCCCTCAGCCCAGTCAAGAAGGGATTCATTACTGATCAGCCGTACATAAAGGATCTGCCTTCTGTCGCTGAAATCCAATGTGACAAGTTCCGGCTCATGGCCGTCCTTGGTGACATGTATCAGATGCCGCCCCCGTTTCAAATTCGGGATGACAAAGCGTCCGTTTATGTCGGCTGCGTAAGTTTCCTTTGCGTCATCCACCCGCAGCACCGCCCCAACGCAGGGAATGCTGCTGGAGTTGTACACCATGCCCATCAGGATCGCCTCTTTGAAGGACGAAAAATCATCTACAATGGTGGTGGTTTCGCACGAGAAAACAAGCAGCAAGGGCAATACAATGGCAAGACGGAAAAGCTTCTTCATCTTATCACTCCATATCCAAAATGTAACTATCCTCATCGATAGACAGGAGCACCGAGCGGTCGGGCTGCTCCATTATACTCCAGCCATCGATCTTTCTCCCCTCTTCAAGTGAGTAGACGGCGCCTGCCCGCGTATCCTTGAGAGCCAATACCAGCCGCCCCGAAGGCTTTCGGTATCGGCCAACCACTTCAACCCAGGCTGGTGAGCGGCCAAAGGGCGCTGGTGATGGTATCGGGGGTATCGGGGGTATCGAAGAGGTCGGCGCTGATTTGCCGGAAAGCGGACGAAACAGAGCGGCCGCAATTTGCGAGGCAGTCAATTTTCTCTCTTCTCTCGAATTTTCATCATAAATGGGCATCCTTTCAACAGGCAGGATCGAATCGTATTCCGGAATTTCCGGAAGATACATGGTGATGCGGGCCCTGGCGCCTTTTTCTATCCTCTGAATGCTTACCGCGGTGAAAACCACGTATTTCTCCATGTTGGCCAGGCCGTCAAGATAGGTGAGAATGCCGGTTTCCGAGCCGGTAACCATTAGCTCCCAAGTCAAAATACCGCTCTGCTCCGCCGCGATTGTTTCATAAACTCTGAGGTTTCTTTCCTCTGCCCTGACAATAGAATCAGCGGCAAAGGAGTAGAACATTCTTCTGGGACTTTGATAGTAACGGGCTTCTTCGTCACTTATAAGTTTGCGAACCTCCTCCAAATCGCCCTGAATATAAGCGGGGTCCTGGTTTGCATTCATACGGTGAATTGCTTCATTGAGACGGCGAACCTGCATCACTGCGGCGTTGGCTTTGAGTATCTTGATTGCCGCAAGGATGAGGAACGCAAGGCTGAATATCCCCGTGATAAGGACAAAAATGTTTTTACGGAGCATTGTAGGCGCCCGTCAGGGTAAAGGCAGTCAATCCGCTGCGGCTGTCCGGAACGGTGCGTTCCAGCCGGCACTCTTCAAAGTAAGGATGCTTCTCCAGAGTCTGTATGATGGAGAGCGGATTCTCAGTTAGCCCGCGAATGGAAAAAAAACTTCCTCTAATCACAATGGTCTCGGTGTAAATTCTCCCGGGAGTCGAGGCAGCCAATGTCTCTATGAGGCTGTAGGGCTTATTGGGGCGGTTTACTTTGAGATACAAAAACCTCTCTTCCATTGAACGAGTTTCCTCAGTTAATTCCGACTCTTCCTTCAGCAGCTCCGTTAAATTGCCGTGTTCCTCCGAAAGCTCCTCCAGTTTCCTTTGCGCCAGATATTCACGAAGGCGTCCCAGAAGAAAGAGACTTGCCAGAAGGAACAAAATGGACGTGCTCATAATCTGAACTCGATATTTGCTGTGAAAGCGGGGCGGAGGAAAAAAGAGATACTGACTGGGTTTGTTCGGCTTCCACAGGTTATCAGTCTCCCTGATTCGCATAGCTGAATCGGGATGAGCATTTCTGAAGGAAGAGAGCGCATCTTTTTTAACAATGATGCAGACGCTCCTATACGAGTTTGGAGCAATCCTCTTTGTTTTGACATCAATGGCGTAGGACTCAGGATTTCCCGGAACAAGCACCGGCAGCTTCTGCATCATGGCTGCATAGACTTCTCTATGGCTCATACGAGGCCAGGTTTCAGTATGAATTTCGTATATCCCGTGTGCCGGGACCGCCTCCTTGATTTTCATGCAATGCCTCCTAAAGCAGAAAGAAGCGGAAGTACAAAAACAGCGACAAAGCCGATAACGATTATACCAACCATGATGATGAGAATTGGCTGAATCAGTTGGGAGATTATACTGATTTTCCGCTCAATCAACTCCTCGAAATAGGAACGGATGGATCCAAATATCTCTGAGCTGCTGCCCGTGTTTTCGCCCACCTTAATCCAGGAGGCCACAATGGGCGGAATGATTGATTCCCTGCGAAAAAGGGTGAAAAGAGATTCACCGGCTTCAGAGGAGTGGGCAATACGTGCGAAAATCTCCTTCAAATGCCGATTGGTTACCGATGAAAGTGATTCTCTGAGCGCCTGAGATAGGGTTAATCCGCCCCCGAGAATCATTTCCACGGCAAACGCCCAATTCATAAGATTCCATTCCTTGATAAATGCGCCCGCAAACGGGATTTTTAAAGAAATTCCGGCAATGACGTCCTTCTGCCTGAGGGCAAGAACTGTGAGAAGGCCTGCAAGTCCGGCTGCAGCGCCAATAGCCGCTAGCCGAATAGCGGACATCCGGTTTCCTCCCGTCCCTATCTCCGCGGTTGAGGCATTCTCGCTTATGAAAACTTCGGAGAATTCTCTCAGTATCGGAACAGCCACCACAGAAAGAAAAAGAAGCGCGGCAATGGTAAACAGCAGCACGATGCCCGGATATATCATCGAAGAAATGAATTTGTTCTTCATCTCGGAGAGTCTCTGATAGTAAAGGCCAAGCCGTGAGAAAACCGATCCAAGCTGTCCGATGCTTTCTCCAATCGACGTAAGGGCTATGAAAGAAGGCGGCAGACGCACAGGAGAAGTTCTGAGAACCTCTTTGAATCCCCGGCCTTTTTCCAATTCGTCTCTCCAGATAGTGCAGGCCATGCCTACCCTCTTACCTCTGCCGGTGGAGGCGGCTAGCTCCAGCGATGTCTTCAGTCTGTGGCCTGAGCCGATAAGCAGACCCAGCATAGCCGCAAAATGGCGAGATTCATCAAGTTTCAGTTTGATTCGTCCCCTGCCCCTTCTGGCAGGACCTATTTTGATAGGGACGTTTCCCTCGCTGCTGATTTCCTGAACAGCCTGATTTTCATTGGAAGCATAGCGATATCCGACAACAGTCCTGCCCTCCGCCGTTTTGCTGCGGCAGTAGAAAAAAGGCATTATCCTAAAATCTTCCTTAATTCAGTCAATGACACCTCCCTGTTTCTAACCTTTTCAAAGCCGTGGAATATCATGGGAGTGCAGTCGACGGCATTCAATACGGCTTCCCACCTCACTCCATTGCCCTGCTGCAGGGATATTGCCGATTCGAGATTAGCGGTAATCGGGCAAAACTCCATGATGGCCGTACGCCCCTGATATCCGGAGTTGCCGCATTGATTGCATCCGGCCGATTCTCCGGTTTCGGTAAGCTTGCCTCCCTGCTGCTCGACATAGGCTTCCTCTTCATTCATCAGCGGACGAATCCTTGCGCAGTGCGGACAAAGTTCCGGCACAAGACGCTGAGCCATAACTCCGCACAGTGTCCCAGCTATCAAGTAGGAAGGTACGCCCATATCGACAAGACGTTTAATTGCCGAGGGCGCGTCATTTGTGTGAAGCGTGGATAGAACCAGATGGCCTGTCAATGCGGCCCGGACAGCCAACTGCGCCGTCTCTCCATCCCTAATCTCTCCAACCATAATGATGTCCGGGTCTTGACGAAGAATTCGTTTCAAAAGGCTGGAAAAAGTCAGACCAATATCATCCCTGATAGGAATCTGATCAACGCCGGGCATCAGGTATTCAATGGGATCCTCCAGCGTGATTGTCTTCTTCGATTCGCCGCTTATCTCAGATAAAAAAGCCCTCAACGTGGTGGTTTTGCCGCTGCCTGTCGGTCCTGTCGCCAGAATTAAACCATAGGGCTTCCTGAACATTTTTCGTATTTCATCGATGGCCCACCCGGAAAACCCAAGATTCTCCGGTGTTCTCAAAAGTTCACTGCGATTAAAAATCCGCAGCACAATTGATTCCCCCCTGGCCAGAGGAACACAGGAAACACGCATATGGATTTCTCTATTGTTCAGCGCCAATGTCATCCGTCCGTCCTGAGGTCTCCTTGTCTCCAGAATATTCAGGTTAGCCAGCAGTTTGATGCGTGTGGCCACGGCCCTGAATCGTTCCGCGGAATCCCTGTGAAAGATACGCAGCACTCCATGAACGCGGCAGCGGGCCACCATCTCATCCCCATCAACTTCAAGGTGTATATCCGATGCATCCAGCGATAAGGCATCAAGAATCAAACTGTTCACCAGATTGACTGCCGGAGCGTCATTGGCCAGTTTGTCAAGCGGGATTTTCTCCCCTTCCGTAAGGCCCTTGCCCTTAATGCTGCTGTCAATTGACCCATATTTCACCAGGGCCGCCGAAAGGGCTTCCCGGCTGTAGACTCTCCAGCGCACCTGCTTGGGGAAATGATGACGTGCAATCCTTTCCCGCAGTCCTTCCTGAGTCAGTTCTTCCACATAGGCTACCTCAACCTCCGCCGAGCCCTCATTGAGCAGCATAATGTGGTTGGCGGCCATAAAATCCAGGGTGTATTGAGTCCTCACCGCCTACCTCTCCAAATACTTGGTGTATATCCGCTCGAATAGAGCATTCTCATCTGAGGTGTAGGCATACTGATCGTCGACCTGGGCGATGATGTATATAACCAGCTCGACATCTTCATAGGATTCCGCCCTCTTCTTGAACAGCCAACCCAGCAAGGGGATCGAGCCCAAAATCGGAGTTTTCTCCTCGGTGACTTGGAGCACCTGTTGGGTTAGGCCGGAAATTATGATAGGAGTTCCGGCAGGAACTCGTACATTTGTATCAATGCTTCTTTCGGTTGTTGAAGGCAGAACCTCCGTACTTTTCGTATCGGAATCGAACTGGCGGCTCATCGTTGCGTTTATGGCCATCGTAATCATATTGTCCCCCGACACCCAACCTTCGATATCGATAAACAGACCCGATGTGATTTCCCTGGCCCCTTCGGAAATTCTGGTGTTGGTGCTTGGGTCCAGCCGGTAATCGCGGTACCGAGAAGTGTTTGTATTTCTAAATTGTATCTTCTCACCCGAGAGACCATTGAGAGTGCTATCGGCTGCAACCGTAGTCTTCCGACTCTCTAATCCGGCGCTCAGCTTCAAAGCGAACTGGGCTCCGAAATTCGTAACGACATCGAAATTGAGATTCAGAAGCGGGCTGATATTACCGCTGAAAGACTTGAGTGAGTTGGATTGTGAGGAAGCTGATTTGGAAAATTTGGTTTCGCTGCTCCAATTGAACCCCTGAGCATCCTGATAGCTTATTACCAGAAGATCGTAGCGAATCTGGGGAACAGGCCTGTCCATCATATCCAGCATGCGGCGAAAATAGGCGAGCTTATCGCGGTTTCCGTTGAAGAACACAAGTCTGGGGTCCTGGGTGATTTTTATATCCTCCTCGGTAAAAGGCGGCGGAATATTGGCCCTAAGCTCTTCCGATTTGATATAGCGCAGTTTGACAGGGTAGCTTTCGGAAGGTCTGTCAGCCTCCATGAGAAACTGAGTTAGAGCCTGGTGTTGGCCTTCCGTAACTGAAACCAGCATACTGCCGGTTCCGGTTATTGGCGTCAGTTCCAGGGAACGCAGCTCGGGCGGCAAGATGGAAGTCAAATCGGAGACGCTCAAATAATCAAGATCGTAACGGGTCCAATTCCGCCCCTCAATGGGCCGATCCAGGATATCCAGATAACTCTGAAAACTGGCAATTTTCTCCAGGGATCCATACAGAATCAAGGCATTCTTCCGCTTATCCTCCCGGATATCTTCCCGTCCGGCTAAGCCGCTAGGCAGCAGCTGGAAGGCGCTCGAAGCGCTGATGTATGCCAGTGGGTGATAAACGGCGGTTTGATATCGTGCGAGCACATTTTCCTGCTGGCTGTCAAAGATGTAGTAGAGCTCTCCCACCTTCAGGAAATCAACCCTTCCCTGCTCCGCGAGCAAGGTGAGCACGGCATCGAATTCTCTGGCTTTGAAATTAACCTTGGTAAGGACGCTGTCATTGCGTCCCAGATAAGAATACTCGCGTTCGCCCAATCGAAACAGTTCGTCGACAACATCTCTGAAGCGAACGTTATCGGCTTCCACCGCATATAAATCATCCTGGCGGGCAACGCTGCCGCGGGCCCGGCGGGTTGAATCGGATGTCGAACGATTCGATTGGATGTAGAAGGCGTTTCCATCCGCTGTAAGTTCGTAATCCGGAAAACGCAGAATCAAAGTGTTCAGAGTTTCTTCAAGATCGGTCTCAATAACTTTTATGGTTACGCGCTCCCTTGGGAGAGCGTCAAAAAGAACAGGCTGTGGAGCTGTGCGGGCTATGGCCGTCATAATATCCTGCAGCAAAACGTCCTCGGCCTCCAGATTGATTCGATTATTGGCGCCGTAGCTCAAGTTGATTCGAGATACGCGGATAATTGAATCCTCTCTTGTCCAGTACAGGCGTTCCTGTTCCAAAAAAAGAAATAGGGCCTCTTCGGGAGTGATAGCGGGGGATTGAAAACTTGAAGTCCCGTCGACTGTTTGATCGCTCAGAATCGTCAGGTTTGCAGCGGCTCCCAATACCTGCAGAATATCCCTGACATCCCTGTTATGGAAAACCATCTCCGAAAGTCTTTGGGCATGCAGCGGTAAAGAAAGAAGCGCACTCAAGGCTGATAAAAACACTAGTTTGCGTTTCAACACCCTCATGGCAAATTCTCCGGGACATAAAGACACAGCAGAGAACAGGCTGTCAACACCGGCGCCATCGGAACGAGCTCCTGCTTCCCTGCATTTCCCCTGATAATGCGCGGCAAGAGGCAGAAGAGCATCGTAATCGATGCCGCAGCCGCCGCTATAATCCATCGCAGAGGTCCTAGAATTCCGGCTAGGAAAATTCCCAGCTTAACATCGCCCAAGCCAAGTCTGTTCCGAGTGATTAAACGAATGCTCAGCATCTGAACTGCAGCCGTTAGGCTTCCCGCGAAAAAGCTCAATGGCGGAAGTAAGCCAGTGAAAGTTGCCGTCAGGGAGGCCGAAAACCCCAGTACTATCGCTGTATCGGGGATTCGTAATTCTCTTATGTCAACCCAGCTGGCCCATCCGCCCACAAGCAGGATAAGAAGCAGCATTGCCGTCTTCATACGGAGGGCTCCGTAGGTTCCTTGATACTCATCCACTGCTTTGAGATAATCCGGAAACTATCACGCCCTCCCCTTTCCGGAATCCGGGCCGCAATAACTATCAGGCGTTTCTCGGAGTTTTCCGCGCTAATCTCCCAAAACCATGTCTGCACGCCCAGGAAGGCAAAAACATCTTCCTGTCCCTCCTCTATGCTTATCATGGAGCGCAAGAATTCTGATGTTATCTCCCTGAATCCGCGGGCCGAAGTAATGGCAGCCAGACTTCCATCGGGATTGGGGAGCGCCTCACCGTTGAAATCGAGGGAGAGCACAATCCTTAGCAGACCTTCGTCGGCAAAATGGACGTTGATCAGCGGCATGGGAGAAACAATCGGAACAGCCTGCTTCAAATCCCTTCCAAACATGGAATGGAAGTGATTGTAGTCCTGTTTATCGGCGCCCCCGTACAAAATGATTCTTCCGGCCAGGGCGGATGATGCATTGCCCAGCCGAGGCCTCAAAAGAACCTCCAACCCCTCCTTATCGATAAGGCGGGGATGAGCATAGCCATAAATTCCAAAAATCGATCCCATGACGTCCTGAGGAACTATACCCTCTAGGTTAGTGCGCGGCGAAATGCCTCCCGATGAACGCAGGTTTTGAATTTTTCTTACAGCGCCGGAAAATGCCAGTTCTGCAGCGATGGGGCTTTGGGAAAACCAATTGATTCCAATGGTATTCAGATTTAGAGATGAGGAAACATCCCTGACCGACAAAAGCACCGGCTGACTTCGGAATTGGGAAATGGCCACCCAGAGGGGATCGATAGGCGCGTCGGCCCGGGGTGTTGGGTCGGATGACAGAGTTGAAAGAACTGACATAACCGCCTCTTCCAATTGTTGTTTCTGCTTCACATCGGCTTCATAGACCGCTATCCGCCGGGCCATGATTATCTGCGGTCCAGCAAGAGCGGAAAGCAGTAGGCTGGAAAACGAAAACACGATGAGGGAATAGAGTGTTGCCGAGCCCGATTGGAAAATCATTGCAGGGCCCCCGAAAAATGCTCCGATGAATAGAGTGGACGTGATTGCGGGTAGAGTAATGCCCTAAGCGATTCGGAGTAGGTAACTTGGACCGAGGAAAAGTGACCCTCCTCATCGAATACGGGTCTGATAAGCGGTGTCGCCGTTTCGAAACGATAAGCCGTTACAACCTCCTCTAAGGGGCCGGAGAGCTCCACGGCGCGGTCCTGAATTTCAATACGAAACACATCGATTTGATCACCGTTTTCGGCCTGCAGTTCCATCCCCTCTTCTCCCTCGGTGTATCGGATTCCCTGCTTCCACCAATCACAATAAAGAAGCGCCAATCGCCGTTCAAGGTCTATCGTAAGAGAAACAAAACGAAGAAGGTCACGGTCCTGTTTCAAATTTGTAAGCAGCCTCCCACTATTGGAACTCAGCAAAATGAACACGCCGCCTGCCATAATAGAGGTAAGGACTATCGCGACAAGAGCATCCGCAATGGAGGCGCCCTCTTCGGGTTTATTGAACCGAGGATGATGCATAGTATTTCCAGCTTCTTTCCTGCATCTCGGAGCTGCTGTTATAGAGCTCTTCCAATGCGGAAAGTCGGCGAGACCTCGCCGATACTACCGCTCCCGACACGCTCACCGCCGCCACTGCCACAACGGCAAAAACAATGATTGCTACAAGGGCGTCAAGAGTGGCATATCCGCTAATCTTTCCAGGAAAAGATATCCTCATCGGAACCCTCTCCGCCTTCCAGTCCATCGGCGCCGTAGGATGATATCGCGTAGGGCAATCCTTCCGGTCCCGGGTTTTTGTAGACATATTCTCTCCCCCAAGAATCCTTAATGTCCTTCCTGGTTAAATATGGCCCCAACCATCCGGAAGGAATCGGGGATATTGCCGGCAGAGCCCAAAGAGCGTCGAGCCCCTGCTCTTCACTGGGGTACATGCCGCAATCCAGGTAGTAGCTGTCTAAGGCCAGGGAAAAAGCAGCAATCTCATTGGCCGCGGAAGCATGTCTGGCCTTGTTGACATAGCGGACACCAGCAAATCCCACAGCTCCGGTAAGGACAAAAAAGATAGTGACCGCAATAATAACTTCAATAAAGGACCACCCGGCTTCGGAAGGCCGCATCTCCGGATATAGTATCCTGTCAGCCATTAGCACTCCTCCTCGGGCTTGATTTAGGTTAGGTTAATAGTGGCTGCATCTCCGATCTAGTATCCTGTTAGCCATTAATACCCATCACTTCCACCCAATGACTAGTTTAACACACAATAGTCTCAATATGCAAGTTTGGCAGGAGAACAAGTGGAAATCGAGTGAGAGACATAGTGCTATTCCGGCAAATTATCTGCCTTTAAAAACATTTTTGAAATACGCCCAAGGCAGGCGCTATGTCTGCGCGCCGCAAAATTCTTCTTTGCGGCTTGACCCTAATTAACATATCCAGTTATTATAAGTTATTATAATTAGTATAACATGTGTAAATGGGAGGAGTTATGGTGAAGAGCTTCTATTCCGTTCTGGTCGCGGCGCTGGCAGCCCTCCTGCTGACTTACTGCCTCAAGCCTACCGATCCTTCTATTACCCATTCCCCCGCCGTCTACATCATAACTTATGATGGCAATGGCGCCACCTTCGGTACAGTTCCCATAGACAGCACGGAGTACAGGGAGGGTGACATCCTTACTGTCAAGGGAAACACAGGCAACCTTGCACAGGGCAGCAAAGATTTCGTCGGCTGGGTTGCAGAACAAGGGGCCGCAGAACCGCTGTTTAACGAGGGTGACACCTTCGAGGTAACAAGAAGCCTTACTCTTTATGCAGTATGGGAGGATAATTTCTACACCATAAACTTTGACAAGAACCACCCGGGGGCGGGGGGAGCCCAGGTGAGCCTGATCGGCCAAATCCGGGGAGCTCCCATTACGCTCCCAGCAGCCTCCACCCTCACCTTCACCCCGCCCGCCGATATGAGATTTGCAGGCTGGGCAGAGACTTCCGACGGTGCAGTGATACAGGGAGCTTACACGGGCCCTGCCAACTACAGCCCCACTGTTACCCTCTATGCAGTATGGGGAAATCCTTACACCATAAACTTTGACAAGAACCACGCGGGGGCAGTGGGACCCCGATCGAGCCTGACCGGCCAAATCTGGAAAGCTCCTATTACGCTCCCAGCCGTCGACTTCACGCCGCCCACCAATATGAGATTTGCAGGCTGGGCAGAAACTTCCGGCGGAGCAGTGATACAGGGAGCCTACACGGGCCCTGCCAGCTACAGCCCCACTGTTACCCTCTATGCAATATGGGAGGATAATTCCTACACCATAGACTTTGGCAAGAATCACCCGGGGGCGGGGGGAGCCCAGGCGAGCCTGACCGGCCAAATCTGGGGAGCTCCCATTACACTCCCAGCCCCCACCTTCACCCCGCCCCCCGGTATGGGATTTGCAGGCTGGGCAAAGACTTCCGACGGACCAGTGATACAGGGTGCTTACACGGGATCTGCCAGCTACAGCCCCATTGTTACCCTCTATGCAGTATGGGGAAATCCTTACACCATAAACTTTGACAAGGTCCATCAGGATGCGGGGGGAACCCAGGAGAGCCAGACCGACCAAATCTGGGGTGATCCCATTACGCTCCCAGCAGCCGCCTTCACCCCACCCCCCGGTATGAATTTTGCAGGCTGGGCAAAGACTTCCGACGGACCAGTGATACAGGGTGCTTACACGGGCCCTGCCAGCTACAGCCCCACTGTTACCCTCTATGCAGTATGGGGAGAGCCTTACACCATAGACTTTGACAAGAACCACCCGAGGGCGGGGGGAGCCCAGGCGAGCCAGACCGGCCAAATCTGGAGAGCTCCCATTACGCTCCCAGCCGTCGACTTCACCCCGCCCGCCGGCATGAGTTTTGCAGGCTGGGCAGAAACTTCCGGCGGACCAGTGATACAGGGAGATTACACGGGCCCTGCCAGCTACAGCCCCACTGTTACCCTCTATGCGGTATGGAGGGGTAACCACTACACCATAAACTTTGAGAACCACGCGGGGGCGGGGGGAACCCAATCGAGCCTGACCGGCCAAATCTGGGGAGCTCCCATTACGCTCCCAGCAGTCTCCACCTTCACCCCGCCCACCGGTATGAGATTTGCAGGCTGGGCAGAAACTTCCAACGGTGCAGTGATACAGGGAGCTTACACAGGCCCTGCCAGCCACAGCCCCACTGTTACTCTCTATGCGGTATGGAGGGGAAACCACTACACCATAAACTTTGACAAGAACCATCAGGATGCGGGGGGAACCCAATCGAGCCTGACCGGCCAAATCTGGAGAGATCCCGTAACGCTCCCAGCAGCCTCCACCTCCACCCTCACCTTCACGCCGCCCGCCGATATGAGTTTTGCAGGCTGGGCAGAGACTTCCGACGGAGCAGTGATACAGGGAGACTACACGGGACCTGCCAGCTACAGGCCCACTGTTACCCTCTATGCGGTATGGAGGGGTAATTCCTACACCATAAACTTTGACAAGGTCCATCAGGATGCGGGGGGAACCCAGGAGAGCCTGACCGGCCAAATCTGGGGAGATCCCGTAACGTTCCCACCCGTCGCCTTCATCCCGCCCACCGATATGAGTTTTGCAGGCTGGGCAAAGACTTCCGACGGACCAGTGATACAGGGAGACTACACGGGCCCTGCCACCTACAGATCCACTGTTACCCTCTATGCGGTATGGGGTAATTCCTACACCATAAACTTTGACAAGGTCCATCAGGATGCGGGGGGAACCCAGGAGAGCCTGACCGGCCAAATCTGGAAAGCTCCCATTACGCTCCCAGCAGCCTCCTTCACCCCCCCCGCTGATATGAGATTTGCAGGCTGGGCA
>Ga0056121_1000252_pt1 | contig 17215 bp, 15 predicted proteins | sample WorMetHEROISLAND_FD_83872 | JGI IMG/M metagenome (GOLD analysis project Ga0056121, IMG submission 83872) | Marine gutless worms symbiont microbial communities from Max Planck institute for Marine Microbiology, Germany - Olavius sp. 1 HERON ISLAND ...
CCAGCGCATACGGGGATCGTCCTCCCGCTTGATACCGGGCCTCAAACGGCGCCCAGTCCTGCGCTTGCAGCAACTCCCGGATCGTCAGCGCATCGTCCGGGCCCATCCGGGTCAGGTCATCATCAACACGACCCCCGCACACCGACAGCTCCCGAGGATCCGGACGCTTGAAGACCACATCACCCGTTGGCTTGGGCCTGGCCACCTCCGCTCAGAGAGACGCTCCACCCGCAAACCGGTCGAGTTGATTGCTGGTGTTGACCGCAATCACTGGGCGATGAATTGGCATCACTTTGAGAACGACAGGAATAATTGATCGACCTCTTACAAGAAATACCGGACGAACTCTGCAAGCTCGGCCCGTGGCGTACGGTATTGGTTGATGGGCGCGCTTGTATCCTCATACCCCAGGGCAACCCCACACAAGAGGATGCAGTCATCTCCGATGCCGAGCCTGCGCTTGACGATTTGGGGATACTCGGCCAGGGCCTGCTGGGGACAGGTCGCCAGTCCCTCTTCGAGGGCGGCCAGCATCAGGGATTGCAGAAAGAGGCCGAGATTCACATAGGCACCGGTCGCCAGGTGGGATTCCAGATAGAGATAGAGCACGACCGGCGCGCCGAAGGAGCGATAATTTTCGATCCACTGCTCGCGCCGGCGGTCTTTGTCTTCGCGTTCGATCCCCAGCGCGGAGTAGAGCTGCATACCGCAGGCGAAGCGTCTGGACGTATAGGGTTCGGTCCAGTGCTCCGGGTAGTATCGATAGTCGGGCTCGCCCCGGACACCGGCACGGAATCGGGTCTCCAGTGCTTCCGCGATCTCCTGCTTGGTTTGGCCGCTGACGACGGCGACCTGCCAGGGCTGGAGATTGCCCCCGGAAGGGGCCCGCGCGGCAAGCCGCAGGATGCGTTCGATCTTATCGTGCTCGACCTCGCGGGCCAGAAAGGCCCGGCAGGAGTGTCTGTTACGCAGTGCGTCCGCCAGCTTCATCTTGTGATTCGCCTCAAGATATCGAAACTAAAGCCATTGGTTCCCCCTCTCCCCAACTCCTCTCCCGGCGAGGGTGTTGTCAAAAGCCGCGCCTCGAACGGATGGCCGGTGCATCGCGTTGGCCCATGCCGGTGAGGTAAGCGTCGAGACAAACCCCACACACGAACAGCTGAAGATCACATCATTTAAACCTTAATCACTACCGAAAACCGAAGTACCACCGACCGCCTCGCTGAGACAGGCGGGTCCGGCACCGGGTGGGCCCCGGTCGTGCGCCGGAGGCCGAATGCACTCAGGCATCCGGGCGGGATTGATGGAAGGCGCCGTAGATCCGTTGTGCCAGGGCGTGGCTGATGCCTTCGATCCGGGCGATGTCTTCCACTGCGGCCCGGGCCAGACCTTGGAGACCGCCGAGCTGACGCAGCAGGCGCTGACGGCGCTTGGGCCCCAGGCCGGGAATCTCTTCCAGAACGGATCTAGTATGGGCCTTGGCGCGCCGCCGGCGATGTCCGGTAACGGCGAACCGATGTGCTTCGTCCCGGATCTGCTGTACCAGGTGCATCGCCGGTGAATCCGCCGGGAGGATAAGGGCCGTGCTCCGGCCGGCCAGCCAGAGCTGTTCGGTGCCGGGCCTGCGGTCCGGGCCCTTGGCGACGCCGACCAGGATGACGCCCGCGACCGCCAACTCCTGCAGGGCCTCCTGGACGGCGCCCAGTTGACCGCACCCGCCATCGATGAACAAAAGGTCCGGAGGCGGATATTCCCCCTGTTTGATCCTGGTGTAGCGACGGATCAGGGCCTGATGCATGGCGGTATAGTCGTCGCCCGGTGTAACCCCTTCGATATTGAAGCGCCGGTAGTGCGACTTGCACGGCCCCTCCCGGTCGAACACCACGCAGGAGGCCACGGTGCGCTCGCCTCCGGTATGGCTGACGTCGAAGCACTCCATGCGCCCCGGCAGCTCTGCGAGGGCCAGGGCTTCACGCAAGGCCTCGAGGCGTTGCGTGTAGCTGGCCTGGCTGCCGAGCCGGGACCGCAGCGCCAATATCGCGTTGCCGCGTGCCATCTCCAACCACCGCGCCCGCTCCGAGCGCACCCGCGCCCTGAGCACTACCCGCCGCCCGGATTGCTCGCTGAAGGCGCTCTCCAGCAGGTCCTTATCCTCCGGGTCCGGGCTCACCAGAATCCGGGGCGGGATGATCTCCTTGTCGGCATAGAACTGGGCGAGGAAGGCCGCGATCACGCCGGAGCCGTCCACCCCTTCCGGGGTCTTGGGAAAGAAGGTCTTGTTGCCCAGGTTGCGACCGGAGCGGATAAAGAAGACCTGGACGCAGGAGAGTCCCCCTTCCTGCACGCAGGCAACCAGATCCAGGTCCCCGCCATCCCCGCTCACGAACTGGCGCTGCTGGATGCGGCGCAGGGTCGCGATCTGATCGCGCAGCACCGCCGCCCGTTCGAACGCCAGGGATTTGGACGCCTGCTCCATGCGCTCCGCGAGTTCCTCTACCACTTCATCGGTGCGTCCTTCCAGAAATTTGATGGTATGGTCCACGTCATCCGCATAGTCCTCCGCGGTCACCAGGCCGACGCAAGGGCCGCTGCAGCGCTTGATCTGGTATTGCAGACAGGGCCGGGAGCGGTTGCGGAAGAGGCCGTCCTCGCATTGGCGGACGGGAAACAGCTTCTGCAGCAGCTGCAGGGTCTCGCGTACCGCCCAGGCGCTCGGATAGGGTCCGAAAAAGCAGTCGCCGCCTTTGCGCGAGCCGCGGTAGAAGGCCAACCTCGGGAACTGGTCGCGGACCGTCAGTCGAATATAGGGATAGCTCTTGTCGTCCCTCAGCAGGACGTTGTAACGCGGCTGGAAGGACTTGATGAGGTTGCTTTCGAGCAGCAGGGCCTCGCCTTCGGTGCGGGTAACGGTGAGCGCGATGTCCGCAACCTGCGCGACCATCACCTGGAGGCGCCGGTTCAGAGCGCGGGAAAAGTAGCTCGCTACCCGGCACTTGAGGTCCTTGGCCTTGCCGACATACAGGACAGTACCCGACTCGTCCAGCATCCGGTAGACGCCCGGATGTGATGGAATCCGGTTCAGGAGCCGGCGCGGATCGGATATCGCCATCGGTTATCCACTGACATGAGGACATGGACCGATCAGGAATCCTCCTCAGATCAAATCGTGGCGAAAGGCCAGGCGCGTCAGCTCCGCATCCGTTTTCACCCGCAGCTTCTCATAAATGCGCCGGCGGTAGGTGCTGACCGTCTTCGGGCTCTGTTGGATATCTCCATGGTCCGCCGACCATTGATGATCAGCATGGCGATCTGCATCTCGCGGGAAGACAACTCCTCGAACGGGGTCGACGCGACACCTTGCCAGCTCGCCAGCATGTGCTTGCGGGCAATGCTCGCGGACACATACGGAGAACCCCGACTGACCGTGCGCACCGCCTTGATCATCTCTTTGACGGGACAACCCTTGGTGAGGTAACCCATCGCGCCGGCCTCGTTGAGACGCGCCGGAAAGGGGTCATCGTCGAACATCGTGAGCGCAATAACCCTGGTACTCGGAAGCAGGCGGACCATACGCCGGGTCGCTTCGATACCCCCCATCCCCGGCATCTTGACGTCCATTAGAACCACCTCCGGCGCGATTTTACTCGCCACCTTCAGGGCCGAATCTCCGTCCGCCGCTTCGCCCACGACATCCATATCCCCAACTTCCTTTAAGATGTGGCGAATACCCGTTCGCACCAACTCGTGATCGTCGACCAGCAGGATCCTGATCATATGCGGTCTCCACCCGCTGCAACTGTTCCTTTTCCGCGACTACTTTCAGATAGTTAGCTGGATTTAATTGGCGGAGGGAGACATTCAACGGGGTTTGGATATGTTCATGTTCATCCGTTTAGCCTTTTTGTTTCCAACAGCTTACTGACTAATCCGGTCCTGGACAATGCGCCGAAATCCGTTATGTCCGTGTCTGAAAGGCGGACCGAAAGGTGGGCCACCTGAACAGGCAGGTCCCGCAGCGGCAGCAACCGTATCGAGACCTTAATCATATCCCCACCTGAGCGGGAGGTTAGGCCCGGCTGACTCCGATTCTTAGGTAAGGATCTTTATCATTCAGGATCGCTGTGCCGGGATCGAACCCGGCGCTGAGGATCAGACATTCGCCAGGATGGCGTCCACGCTGGCCTTGGCGTCGCCGAAGAGCATCCGGGTGTTGTCCTCGAAGAACAGCGGGTTCTGCACCCCGGCATAGCCGGTCGCCATGCTCCGTTTCATCACCACCACCGTCTTCGCCTTCCAGACCTCCAGCACCGGCATGCCCGCGATGGGGCTGCTCGGATCGGTCTGGGCCGAGGGGTTGACGATATCGTTGGCGCCGATGACCAGTACCGCGTCCGTGTCCGGGAAGTCCTCGTTGATCTCGTCCATCTCCATGACTATGTCGTAGGGGACCTTGGCCTCGGCCAGGAGCACATTCATGTGGCCGGGCATGCGTCCCGCCACGGGGTGGATGGCGAAGCGCACCTCGATGCCCTGGTCGCGCAGCTTGCGGGTGATGTCGTTGATGACGTGCTGCGCCTGGGCCACCGCCATCCCGTAACCGGGGACGATGATCACCTGCTTGGCGTCCTTGAGCAGGGCCGCCGTCTCTTCGGCGGAGACGGCAACGACCTCGCCCTGATCGCCGCCCGCAGCGACCGTACCCCCCGCGGTGCCGAAGCCGCCGGCGATCACTGCCAGGAACTTACGGTTCATGGCACGGCACATGATGTAGGAGAGGATGGCGCCGCTGCTGCCTACCAGGGCGCCGGTGACGATCAAGAGGTCGTTGGAGAGCATGAAGCCGGTGGCCGCCGCGGCCCAGCCGGAGTAGCTGTTGAGCATCGAGATCACCACCGGCATGTCGGCGCCGCCGATAGCCATCACCATGTGGACGCCGAAGGCAAAGGCGATGATGGTCATGACCAACAGCGGGATCAGGCCGGAGTCCGGGTCCTCGGCCCCTACGAACACGACGCCGAGCCACACACACACCAGTCCTAACCCCAGATTCAGCCAGTGGCGGGCCGGCAGGGCCAGGGGCTTGCTGGAAATACGGGCGCTCAGCTTGCCGAAGGCGATGACCGAGCCGGTGAAGGTGACCGCGCCGATCAGGACGCCGAGATAGATCTCTATCTCGTGGATGGTCTTGGCTACTTGGGCGTCAGGGCCCTCGAAGTGGGCCGTCGGGTCCAGATAGCTGGCAAAGCCGATCAGTACGGCGGCCAGGCCCACGAAGCTGTGCAGGATAGCTACCAGCTCCGGCATCTGGGTCATCTGCACGCGCCTTGCGACATAGATGCCGATAATGGCAGCGACCGCTATGCACACCGCCAGGACGGCGTAATTGGTGACGAGTTCGCTGGCGATGACGGCGATCAGGGCAATGCTCATGCCGATGATGCCGTAGACGTTGCCGCGGCGGGCCGTCTCCTGGTGGCTCAATCCACCCAGCGCCAGGATGAAGAGGATGCTGGCCGCAATGTATGCGGTCGTCAGAATACCTTCAGTCATGATTCCCTACCCCCTTTATTTCCGGAACATGTGCAGCATGCGCTGAGTGACGTAGAAGCCGCCGAAGACGTTGACGGTGGCGATCAGGATGGAAATCGCGGCCAATACGACGACCAGCAAGGATTGCTCGTTGGAGACCTGGAGTAGGGCGCCGATGACGATAATGCCGCTGATGGCGTTGGTAACACTCATAAGGGGGGTATGCAAGGCCGGGGTCACATTCCAGATCACCATGTAGCCCACGAAGCAGGCCAGCACGAACACGGTGAAGTGGGCCAGAAAGTCCGCCGGGGCCACACTGCCCAGGCCGAGCAAGGCCAGGAGGCCAACGCCCATCATGGCCGCGGTGACCAGGCCTTTGGGCCTTTTCTCCGCAGTCGCTTCCGACGTTGCCGATTGGGGAGTAGCCGCCGTTGGCGTCGCCTTGGCGGGCGGTGGGGTCGCCTGCAACTTAAGGGGCGGTGGCGGCCAGGTGATCTCACCCTCCTTGATGACGGTGGTGCCCCGAATCACCTCGTCCTCCATATTCACCTCGATCCGGCCGTCCTTATTCGGCGTCAGATCGGTCAGCAGGTGGCGCAGGTTGGTGCCGTAGAGCTGGCTGGACTGGGTGGGCAGCCGACTCGGGAGCTCCAGCTCCCCGACGATAGTCACCCCATGGCGTACCACCACCTCACCGGGCTCGCATAGGGCGCAGTTGCCGCCTTGGCGGGCGGCCAGGTCGACGATGACACTGCCGTCCCGCATGGATTCCACCATGGCCTCGGTGATCAGCTTGGGCGCCGGCTTGCCGGGGATCAGGGCGGTGGTGATGATGATATCCACTTCCTTGGCTTGCTGAGCGAACAGTTCCATTTCAGCCTTGATGAACTCCTCGCTCATCACCTTGGCGTAGCCGCCCTCACCGCTGCCTTCCTCCTCGAAATCGAGCATCAGGAACTCGGCCCCCATACTCTCGACCTGTTCCCTGACCTCCGGGCGGGTGTCGAAGGCGCGGACCACGGCGCCCATGGAGCCGGTAGCACCGATCGCGGCCAACCCGGCGACCCCAGCGCCGATGATCAATACCTTGGCCGGAGGGATCTTGCCCGCGGCCGTCACCTGGCCGGTAAAGAAGCGGCCGAAATAGTTGGAGGCCTCCACCACGGCCCGGTAGCCGGCCACATTGGCCATGGAGCTCAGGGCATCCAGCTTCTGGGCGCGCGAGATGCGGGGCACGCTGTCCATGGCCAAGACGGTCGCCTTACGGGCGGCCAACTGCTCCATCAGCTCCGGGTTCTGGGCCGGCCAGATGAAGCTGATCAGGGTACCGCCCTCACGCAGCAGCTCGATCTCGTCGAGCGCCTCGTGCGGATGGGTCTCGGGGGGGTTGAGCTTGAGCAGGATATCGGACTGGGCCCACAAGTCCTTCACGTTCTCGATAATCTCGACCCCCGCCGCACGATAGGCGTCGTCCGAGAAGTGAGCCTTCTCGCCGGCCCCGGCCTCGATCGCAACCGAGAAGCCGAGCTTGTGCAATTGCTCCGCCGTATCCGGCGTGACGGCAACCCGGTTCTCGCCCGGATGGACCTCCCGTGGGGCCCCGATCTTCATGGACATACACTCCTCCTCCAACAGATTTTTTGTTGTACGCTCGTTGTAATTTTACGCGCAAGTGGGCAAGCACACCCTCCCGATGGGCACAACCCACCTTACAAACGCGGTTTCGATGCGAGCGGGTAGGTGCTCAGACAATTGACTAAATCAGCCCTCCAATACAATACCACGAAGAACGAGCAACAATTCAGGCCAAAAAATATTTCCTCCAGGGCGAGTGCGTATCCTTATAAATCAGTAAGTTATAATTCACCTTTATTATCAGGCCCGCTCCACAACCAACTGAAGTTATTGATTTTTAAAAATTTTATACGCGCTCACCCTGATATTTCCTCTTTCCCCTACCCCAGTCATCTGCTACACTATCTTTAATATGGCCTTTTTGGCAGTACACACCGTCCTCAACATACGGGTGGTGCCGAACCCAAGGGCCTTTTTTATGAGCTTATTTATAAGGATATTTTATGAGAACAGCAGTCTTGGTGGATGTCGCCTTTTATCTGCGGCGCCACCAAACCTAACTTTGGCACAGATCGCGCTGCCGACCCGGAACGGGTCGCAAAAGACCTTTGGACCCATTGTATAAAGCATGTGGACCAAAAGGAGGGCGAGAAGCTTTACAGAATCTTTTTCTACGATTGTCCACCACTGGAAAAAAAGCTCCTTCATCCAAAGACCAATCAACTGAGTAGACTTGGCAAAATCCCGTACTGCCGTATTCCGCCGGGACCTTCATAACCACCTTATCCGGATGCGAAACTTTGCACTACGCCTCGGTTATCTTGACGCGAAGAATGGGCGGTGGAAAATCAAAGACCCCAAGACAGAGCGCAAGCTTATTTCGGGAAGCATCATGGTCGATGAACTCACGGAAGCAGACTATGTTTACCATGCCGTGCAGAAAGGAGTCGATATGAAGATCGGTTTAGATGTTGCGTCACTCGCCTATAAGAAACTGGTATCCAAAATTATTTTGATTGCCGACGACAGTGATTTCGTACCCGTATCCAAGTTTGCCCGCCGAGAAGGTATCGAATTCATCCTCGATCCCATGCGCAAAGATGTACGCGACGACCTCCTCGAACATATTGACGGTTTGCATACAACGCTCCCACCCCGAAAATTGCGTTGAGCGGGAACTCCTCACCGCGTGAGGGAGTAACTGTAATGCAATGCCGTTACGACTGAATATGATGAGGGTAGTGGCTAAATTTTAAGTGGTGAATCTACCAACCCCACCGCGTCATTCCGGCATAGATAGCCGGAATCCAGACGCCATGGATGGCAAAAAAACGGTGGGGATTTGAATCATTAGGTCGCATAACCATGCCACTTTAAATTTAACCCCTACCTATGGTGAGGCATCCTCACCTCACACGGGCACCCCTCAGCCCGCGTAGGGCGGGAAAGCGTAGCGCATCCCGCCTTATGTGGCGAGGCATCCCCACCTCATCCGGGTACCCTTCAGTAACAATGCTCCCTGCCGGGAAATCGGCCATCGCGCACCTCTGCGCGGAAGTTGGTCAGGGCGGTGCGGGTCACGTCCCCTACGTCCGCATAGAACTTGGCGAACTTGGGTGTGAAGTCGGAGAAGAGCCGGAGTATGTCGTGTATGACCAGCACCTGGCCGTCGCAGTCGGGTCCGGCGCCGATACCGATCGTGGGGATATCCAACTCGCGGGTAATGCGCTCCCCGAGCTGGGACGGAATGCCTTCGAGGACCACCGCGAAGGCCCCGCCTTCCTGGACCGCGACCGCATCTCGCAGCACCTGCTCGGCGGTCTCCTGGGTCCGCCCCTGAACCTTGAATCCACCGAAGGCGTGGATGCTCTGAGGTGTCAGGCCCACGTGCCCCATGACCGGGATCTGGCAGTCCACGAGGGCCCGGATCTCCCCACGGACCCGCACTCCACCTTCGAGCTTCACCGCCTCGGCGCCGGCCTCGCGGACCAGGCGTCCGGCATTGCCGATGGTGTCCCGGACGGACACGCCAGCGGCCAGGAACGGCAGGTCGGCCACCACTAGGGCCTTGGGCCGCGCCCGGGTGACAGCAGCAGTATGGTGCACCATATCGTCCATAGTCACCCGCGTCGTATCCGGGTATCCCAGCACTACCATCCCGAGGCTGTCACCGACCAGGACGATATCGATACCGGCGTTGTCCACCAGCTTCACCGTAGGGTAGTCGTAGGCCGTAACCGAAACGATCTTCTCACCCCGCTTGCGAGAAAGAATAGCCGTCGCCGTAACCTTCTTGCGTTCGTCCGCAGTCGGTCCGTAGCTTGCGCCGGGAGCGCCCATAGCTCGATTCCTCAAATTGCTGTCGGCAGTAGAGATGATATACGAAATGCCTACCACCGACGAAGTGGTACGCAACGCCGCGTCAAGTCGTCTCCAACCTTCAAGCGCCGGCATTCGGTAGAATGGTTGTTGGCCGCGGAATTGCCTGAACCCAAAAACGCAAAGGACACAAGATAGGCATTCTTTGAGGAGATAACAGAAATGCCCGTGAGTGTTGGAGATATTACGTTCTATGCCGGTCCCCATGACGTCGGGGGACCGGACAACCTCGAGCAAGTTGTTGTGGATTTCATCGATGGGGCCGAGAAACGCTTGGAGATTGCTGTCCAGGAACTCGACAACCTGCTTATCCCTGAGGCAATCATCCGCGCCCGCCAGCGCAAGGTACTGGTCAAGCTGGTGGTTGAGCAGGACTACCTGCGAGCCGCGAAGGCCAAACGGGATCCCTGGGAGCCACTTGGAAGACAGGAGCCCAACCGAGCGGTCTTCAGTGCCATCCTACGCACCAACATTGACGTCAAGACAGACTACAACACCAGCATTTTCCACCAGAAATTCATCGTCCGGGACCGCACCGCGGTGCTCACCGGCTCAACTAATTTTACCGCCACCGGCACCCATACCAATCTGAATCACATCATCGTGATCCACGACAAGCGCATCGCCAGCGTCTATGCGCGGGAATTCCGGGAGATCCAACGCGGGCATTTCGGCAAGTACAACGAAGGCCACGATTCCATTCCCGAAGACAGCGTGGTCTCCGACGTACCCGTCCGAATCCTCTTTGCACCGGATCACAACCCGGAGCTGGAGATCATGAAGCAAACGATGAAGGCCCGTAGCCGCATCGACTTCGCTATCTTCACCTTTGCCCAATCCTCCGGGATCGATGACACCATGATCCGGCTGCGGGATCTGGATATGCCGATCCACGGGGCCTTCGATGGCAGACAGGGGGCCCAGGACTGGGCCGCTATCCCGGCACTGCGTGACGCCGGGTGCAACTTGTGGGCTGTGCCCAAGCGCCGCGGTGTCGGCAAGTTGCATCACAAGCTCATGGTACTCGACGATCAGGTTGTGATTGCCGGTTCCTTCAACTACACTGGTCCTGCTAACCGTCTTAACGACGAGATCATCATCATCTTGGGTGACTTGGATACCCGCTTCGGCGTCCAACGCGCAGCGCAAGGACGTGTTGCCGACTTTGCCCGCAAGGAGATCGACCGGATCATCGTTGAGCATAGCGACGCAATCCGGTAAGAGGCTGTCTAAAAACTAACCCATTGATTTTAATAGAATCGTGCGCGTAGTGGGCTGTGCCCACCTCTCAGGCGTCGTATGTGGTGGGCACAGCCCACCCTACAGGTTAGTTAGTTCTTATACAGTCTCTAAAGTTAGGGGCTGCTGACATTCATCGTTCACGGTCCGATTGCGGCCCTTTTCCGCGCTGCCGGCGTTGCGGCTCGTCAAAATAGGCCCGCTATTCTTCCTCGCCGCGCTGAAAACCAAAAATAAGGTGAAATGGGGTACCAGGCGCTCGCCTCCGGGAGTGAAACCGGCATCCTGGGTGAGTAGCGGGGCAGGAGGCAGAGGATAGCGCCGCGGCACCGGCAGGGGCCGGTAGCCGGCGACTGGTCTTTGTCCTCCTACACACCGCCATGGCCTGCCCGCGGTAGCCGGACAGGTCCCGCCGAACTCATGTTTTCGGGAAGGTTTATACGCCCTATTTGGCCTGGGCTATGGTTGCCTTCCCGCATGCAGCTGAGCGGCTTGTAGGGTATTCTCCAGCAGACTCGCGATCGTCATGGGGCCGACCCCGCCGGGGACGGGGGTGATCCAGGCCGCGCGTTTACTCACGCTCGCGAAATCCAGGTCCCCTACCAATTTGCCTTCCTCGGTGCGGTTGATGCCCACGTCGATGACCACTGCGCCTTCCTTGACCCAGTCCCCCGGAACGAACTGCGGCTGACCCACGGCGGTTATCAATAGGTCGGCGCTGCGGGTCTTAGCGGCCAGGTCCTTGGTGTAGTAGTGGCAGATCGTAATAGTGCAGTAGGCAGCCAGCAGCTCCAGGGCCATTGGTCGGCCTACGATATTGGACTCGCCGATGATCACAGCGTCCAGCCCTGGGAGCTTGCGTCCGGTATGCTCCAGCATGGTCATGATGCCTTTGGGGGTGCAGGGACGCAGTACCGGCATGCGCAGCGCCAGCTTGCCGATGTTGTAGGGATGGAAGCCGTCGACGTCCTTGGTGGGCAGGATGCGCTCGATCACCGCCTCCGCGTCGATCTGGTCCGGTAACGGGAGTTGGATCAGGATGCCGTCGATCCGTGGGTCGGCATTGAGCGCATCGATCAACTCCAGGAGTTGTTCTTGAGAGCTGGTGGGGGGCAGCTCGTGCAGCTCCGAGTGGAAGCCGACTTCCACGCAGGCGTTACGCTTGTTGCGGACATAGACCACGGATGCGGGATCCTCGCCCAAGAGCACTACGGCCAGGCCGGGCCGGCGGCGGCCGCCGGCAAGCAAGGCATCGACTTTTGCCTTGACCCCGGCACGGATGTCCGCGGAGATGGTCTTACCGTCGAGGATGCATGCGCTCATGGATCCTGAGCCTATCTTTATCGCTGCCGGAGTTCCGCATCATAGCCGCGACGCAGGCCTTTGCAAGGCACATCAGGCGTTTCGGGCAGGCAGAGCCGGTTTGACGAAATCGAAATGGCTGAGTATTATTTTTCAGCTTAGGTGGCAAGACCGTGTTCCGAGAGCAGCGGGGTATGGCGCAGTCTGGTAGCGCACCTGCTTTGGGAGCAGGATGTCGGGGGTTCGAATCCCTCTACCCCGACCATTGACAAAGCATGCTTCGCGGACCTTTGGGTAGGGGGACGGAAATTTTCACGTAACCCCGCCGGAGCCTTTGAGGACCTGTCTGGCTTATGCGTTCGTAGCGAGGGATCGAGGGGTAGAAGATAAGATTTTCCGCTCGATCGAGGCAGTAGCGCGCCGGTTTAACCTGTTTAACGATAGCGAGCGGGAAATCTGACCGGTTGTCTCGATTCCGCACCGCCTCGATTCTGCGGGAGAACAGCCGTATGTCGGGCAAGTTCCGAGCCCCGGTAGCTCAGGCGGATAGAGCAAGAGCCTTCTAAGCTCTGGGTCGGGGGTTCGAGTCCCTCCCGGGGTGCCAGGTGAGTCGGGTAGGGCAGGGACGATGCGCCGAATTTTCGGCGTGACTCAGGTGTGTAAAGGCATCTTGTCCGGAGTGGATAAAGGCAACCGAGCAAATGCACGGGCGGACAGTCCAGGTGGGTTGCGCCTTAGAGGCTGACTAAAAACTAATCTGTTGATTTTTAGTTAGAAAAGCTACGGATTTCATCTGGCTCCCACGCTCCGGCGTGGGTGCAAGCTGGTCCCGACGAAGGAGGGATCTTGACGCTCCAGCGTCACCAAGCCTGGCCGCTGGAGCGGCCAAGGTGGTGTTCCCTCGCTGGAAAATCAATAAGTTAGTTCTTATACAGTCTCTTAGCGGGAAATTGTGCCGGGAAGAGTAACGACAGTCATTTCCAATGGTGGACGTAGCTCAGTTGGTAGAGCACAGGATTGTGGCTCCTGTGGCCGTGGGTTCGATCCCCATCGTCCACCCCAATGCGCTTCAATGTAGCCCCCTCAATACCTCCCGGTAAGAAAGCAAGGTCTTGAAAAATCCATCCCGGAGATTTGCTCATAAAACTCGGTTTCTCAGTACCTTAATATTAAGGGGCGTAAATCTGCATTCCCGCCAAAGGGCCGTTAGCTCAGCTGGTAGAGCAGTGGACTCTTAATCCATTGGTCGTAGGTTCGAATCCTACACGGCTCACCAATGAGAACAAGGGGTTGCGAGAAATCGCAACCCCTTGTTCTTTGTCCGTAGCGCATTGATGGCGCACTCGCCTACAACAGCTAACGACGAAACGGAGCGCTCACGCAACTTGCTACCGCCGGCCTACTGCCATCGGTAAATGCCACAGTGCCCGGCAGCGTGGGCTGAGTAAACGCGGGTCAGGCGTCCGCCTTGCCGCTGTCGGGGTCCCCTTCTCCTTATGTAACCGTTCACCCCATCTCGTCATTCCGGCAGGGATGGCCGGAATCCACGAGCCAGGGAAGGTCAGTTGCGAGAAGTCTCGCAGCATCAATCGAAAGGAGATTAGGCCGTGCTGACATTTGAAGGTCCGCCCAGCGGACCCTACGCTGATTGGCTGTAGGGTCTGCTGTGCGGACCATCTGGGTGTTTTGAATTCTGTTTTCCTATACTCAATCCAGCCCATTGCCTCGTCAAGCGCGGCACCGGCTGCGGCATCCGGCTCGCTTTCCGCGCGGAACCTTGTCAAGTCGGTGTGTGGTAAAGACCCACTCCGGCTCGACGGGCTGAAAGCCGGCGACCGGTAGCTGGTAGCATCTTGTTGTGCGATATTCACGCGACTGAATAAGGAGGGAAAACCCATGGGATACAGAGGACCAGGACCGCTCGGAACGGATTACAACAACCCCGTTATCGATCCGGGGACTCTGGTCCTCGACGAATCGTTGCCTCCGGGACCCCTGGGTACTCAACCGATGCCGGCGTATCGTGACGGGATCACACCTATTGCCAGCTATATCGCCGGTGAGATGAACCGGAACGCCCATAGCCTTTTTGTAAAGTTCTTGGCCAGGCTGAATAGCTTCCCCCCCGATGCCTGTATCGAGAATTTCAGCGATCTGACGCCTCAGGAACAGCTATTGATAGGTATTGAGCCTGCTCAGTGTATGGGTATGCAACAGATTCCCTATCGGGAGCTGGCAATGTTCCTGTGGGCTATGAAAGTGAGGCCTAGAGCCGACTGGGATCATAAATCTGACATCAAGGCCCGCTTTCCTTCCCGTGCCACGGGTCGCAGGAATGAGCATCTGTACGGCAATCATCTCTACAATTATAACATTTGGTCCAATATCCACTATGGATATGTCGGCATGGCTGCCGGGTTCCCCGAATCCGTGTTGGTCAAAGGTGCTGGCATTGCGCATTTTCTCTCGAATCCCAAACTACCCGAGGGATGGAGGGTGGATGACCTTAAGACCTGGGACGACCCGAGAGATAGGGCCGCGATCAAACTGGGTATCTGGCTTTACCGGAGCAGGCCCAGAGTGGTCACTACGCAAGATGTAATGAGTCAGGTCCGTCTCTCTCCTATCTCGCTTCGTGCACGGCTCTATAGACCGTAGCCAGATCGGCATGGATGCTGAATGCCCTTCAGAGTAGATCTCGGAGGCATACATACCAGTTGGGTTCGAGCCTCTCGAGTGGTCCACCATCTTCGAAACAAGCACCATGCGTATCAGCTGGGTCATCCGTGGAGATATACACCAACGACGGATAGGAGTCGCCGATGATGAACTCCACGACCAAGGCTTTAGAAGGAAACTCGCGGCCTGCCGAGGCCCATTCATATAAGGGTGATTCCGGTAAGCGGAGTCCCCTTTTACCAATGTTCTGAAGTTTACTGACGGCTGAGGTGGCTAGGCTGATAAATTCGTCACGGTGAAGGTAGAACGTTATTGCCGTTCTCGATGGTATCTGGGTTGCCAAGAGGACGGTGACTAGCAGGATGACCGAAGGCAGGAAGGTAACGGCAGGTGGCTGTTCTCTTTTTGCCAACCACCTGAACAAGGACACGCTCGCAAAGACAATGTTGGAAACAAGGAAACCAATACTATAAAGTATCAGTGGTATTCCAATCCAAACGACAACCCAAAGCCAGTCAGGAAGCCAATCGCCCGAGAGTAGAGTGACGAAAATCCAGAAGAGAGCCCATCCGAACTCAACCCATCCAGCTATCAGCATTGACGAGAATTTAGGGGGACTCACGGCATCTTCTTCTTGTCAGGTCGTGGATGATTGGATGGAGATTGATCCTGACAACCGACCGAGTAGTGGATCGTCCGTGGTGAAGTGTGCCGGATGCCTTTCAATTCCAGTCACGACGGCAGACATGTCACTTGGGTTCGAGCCTCTCGATCGGTCCGCCATCTCCGAAACAAGCACCATGCGTATCAGCTGGGTCATCCGTGGAGATATACATCAACGGTAGATAGTAGTCGCTGACAATGAACTCCAAGATTAATGCCTCAGAAGAAAGCTCGCGATATATCGAGGCGTCTTCATACAAGGGCGATTCCCGCAAGCGGAACCCCCTCTTATCGGTGTTCTGAAGTTCGCTGATGGATGAGTCGACGAACTCGATAAATTCGTCGCGGTGATGATAAAAGGTCATTTCCGTTCTCGGGGGTATCCGCATTGGCAAAAAGTAGATGACTAACGTGATGACCAAGAGCAGGAAGGTAGCGACGTGGGGCCGTTCTCTCCTTGTCAACCACCTGAACAAGGACAGGATCACAACGACAATGCTTAGAATAAGGAGGACAAGACCAGCAAGTGTCATCAGTATTGTAATCAAAAAGTCTGAAAAAAATCCGATAGAGAACCAGGAGCTCGCGAGTAGCCTATCGAAAATCCAGAGGGGAATCCATCCGATCACGAGTATCAGCAGCAGTTTAGGGGCTTTCTTGGTGTTTCTTTCCATTGTGCTTCAAACTGTTTCATGGCTTCGTTGAAGCCGGGTGAGGAAAACGACGAATCACACGAATCTGCGCGAATCGAATTCCGGGCCCATGGAACGTTCGCGTCGATTCGTGTGATTCGTCGTTTTCTGTTTGTATCGATGAAATCTGCGGATTGAGCTGGAAACCGGATGCTGTACTCATGTCTGACCGAGGAGCAGTCCGGACGCGATTGACAGCGGGTCTCGAACGGATGGGCATCGCCCTGAGCGGCGACCGGACCGACGCCATGGTCCGTTATCTCCTGCTTCTCCAACGCTGGAACCGAGCCTACAATCTGACGGCCGTGCGTGCGCCCTTGGAGATAGTCTCGAAGCACCTGCTCGATAGTCTGTCCGTGCTTCCCTACCTCTACGGCGATAGACTCCTCGACCTGGGGACCGGTCCCGGCCTGCCGGGTATCCCGCTCGCGATCGCCGCACCGGAGCGGACCTTTTACTTACTTGACAGCAACGGCAAGAAGGTCCGGTTTCTACGCCAGGCGGTGATGGAGCTCGGACTTGCGAACGCCGTTGTGATTCAGGCTCGGATGGAAGCGTATCTCCCAGGGAGGGAATTCGCTACTATTGTCAGTCGGGCGGTAGCCTCGGTATCTGATCTCTTAGATCTGACGGCGCGTCTGCCCGCGCGTCCCGTACGCCTACTGGCGATGCAGGGAAGGCGACCGACAGGCACCGAGCTCCAGGGGTTGGAGCCGAGCCCGAGTGTCTTGAACGTTCACCCGCTTGAGGTGCCCTTTCTCGACGCCGAACGTCACCTGATCGAGGTGCATTACGACTAGTACGCCGTTTCTTCATATTTTGCACATATCCCGTAGGGTGGGCTGTGCCCACCAATGGCTGTGCCCACCAATACCTTGCTTGGATGGTGGGTACAGCCCACTCTACGGGTTTGAACATGAAAAATAAGGTGAAGCGTGGTACTAGTACATAGTTTCAGTCCATTTTTCCTGTATAGGGCTGGTGAACATACTTAGGTGATTTCTGTCAAATGACAGACCAGTCTGCTTGTTTTTTCGTCCGTCTTCTGTGTCGCGACAACAGTTACATCGCACAACGATGCGCCTGTTGTCGCTCCTTGAAGACGAACGAATAGCCGACGCATCCTGGTCTATCATTTTCCGGCAATCGCCTTA
>Ga0056121_1000253_pt1 | contig 17132 bp, 17 predicted proteins | sample WorMetHEROISLAND_FD_83872 | JGI IMG/M metagenome (GOLD analysis project Ga0056121, IMG submission 83872) | Marine gutless worms symbiont microbial communities from Max Planck institute for Marine Microbiology, Germany - Olavius sp. 1 HERON ISLAND ...
ATCGTTCAGCCCCCCACTGCTTTCGCCATCCATGGCACCTGGATTCCGGCGTCCCAGCCGGAATGACGGGGTGGGGGCTGAACGGTTACAACCCCGCGGCTAGCTATGTATATAGGTCCCAATAATTTCCGTCCGATGACAGATCAGCAGCTGATCGACCGGCTGGTGGGACTGGTCGCCCCTCTGTTCGACCAACCCTGGCACCTGCGCGGTGAAACCCTGGCACAGAAAGCCTGGGTGGCGGTACCGGTCGAGAAAGGGCGCCACATCGAACTCGAGGACGCCCCGCGGATTGCGGCTGCCATATGCCGACACACGAGCGCGGCCTGCTATGCACTGGCGACCGAGCCCGCCGGTAACGAGCCTATGGCCTATGAAGTCCCGGTGACCGAAGACGGTTTGCTCGATTTCTCCCACGAGTGCTTCGGCCTAAATTTTATCCTGGTACCGGCGGATCTGACCTTCGCCCTGCTCTTTACCAGCGAGGACTACAACCTCTACGCAGGCCCGAGGAATTTCGTGGAGTCCGTGTTTGGCACCTCGATTGCCGCGGCTAGGGAGGCATTCCGAATCTATGCCGACGACCCTTGGTGACAAGGTCGATTGCTGGATGTGCACCGGTATTACGATTCCCTTGATCGAAACCCGATTCGCCACCAGCCTCAGGACTCCCTGACGGATCCGCATCTCTACAAATGAGTTATGAAACCAGCTTTGGGTATTACTGACAGCAGTAATCCTGCTTAGTGCGTCGGATGCCTCGGCGTGCCGCTGCAAAGAACCCAACCCTAGAGTATGGGATTTTCCCTCGCGACCAGTCCGAGGGAGTTTTCCATTATTTCTAGCTGACGTATCACAATCCATCTCATCACTGCAAATAAAGAAATCAGACTCATGAAAAACAAGAAGCGAATACTCCAGCCTGCATTGGCAGCATTTATCCTAACGATACTGTTTGTACCGGTATCCTTCTCGGGTAACTTACCAACCCACTCGCAACTCCAAACGACACTGCGCATGGTAGTAAAAGAAGACAATGGGGGGTTCGGCTTCGATATGTGGGCTACGATCGTGGACAGGGATGGCACAGTAAAGACAGTCGCGTTTTCAGGACAGGTCCGAGACGATCAGTGGCCAGGAAGTCGCGTCATCTCGGCACAAAAGGCCAATACGGCCAATGCCTTCAGCCTACCTGGTCTGGCGCTGTCAACGGCAAATCTGTTTTCGGCTGTTCAGCCGGGAGGAAGCCTGTATGGACTCCAGTTCAGTAATCCGGTAGCTACCGATGTCGCTTATCGCGGTCCTGCAACGGATTTTGGTACGGCCAAAGACCCCATGGTTGGGCACATGGCTGGTGGGGTCAATGTGTTCGGCGGTGGACTACCACTCTACGATAGTGCAGGCAAATTGGTGGGAGCACTCGGTGTCAGCGGTGACAGTTCATGCGCTGACCATAATATCGCGTGGAAGGTGCGTCACATGCTCGATCTGGACAACATAAAGGAGTGAGCCCTACAAAGGACGATAATATCGTGTATGACATCACGAATGGAACCAGTGCCGGTGGTTGGGGTCATCCGGAATGTGCCCCCGCAGCAACCCGGATAGCGAAAGAACTTCCCAAAACGAGCCCAATTGGACCTAAGAAGCTGACTAAAAACTAACCTAATGACGCTGGAGCGTCAAGGACTTGCTCCCACGCTGGAGCGTGGGAGCCAGAGAGCGATTCGGGGAATTTGACTCATCAAGAACCACGAAAAACACGAACGAACACGAGCAGATCCATACCTGGCGCCGGGATGACAATTTCGTGTCTTTCCGTGTTTTTCGTGGACAAAGAATGCTTCTGCGATCAGAACGCCCAGTGAGCAATCCATACCATATCCAACGTCACCGGACCGTGCCAGTGTTGGTCGGCGGCGTTCGGGTCGGCGGCGACGCGCCCATCGTGGTCCAATCCATGACCAACACGGATACCGCGGATGTGGCGGCCACCACGGCCCAGGTGGACGAGCTGGCGCGGGCCGGCTCCGAGTTAGTACGCATCACGGTCAACAATGCGTCCGCAGCGCGGGCGGTACCCGCCATCCGCGCGGCCCTCGACCGGCAGGGTTTGGACGTGCCCCTGATCGGCGATTTCCACTTCAACGGGCATCGATTGCTCGCCGATTACCCGGATTGCGCCCAGGCCCTGGCCAAGTACCGCATCAATCCGGGTAACGTGGGCCGTGGGGAGAAGCGCGATAGCCGGTTTGCCACCTTCATCGAGATCGCCTGTCGCTTCGAGCGGCCGGTGCGCATTGGGGTCAACTGGGGCAGTCTGGCCCCGGAGCTCGTTGCCCGCCTCATGGATGAAAACGCCGGATCCGCCGCCCCCAAGGATGCGGACGAGGTAATGCGCGAGGCCATGGTGGTTTCGGCGCTCGAGAGCGCAAAGCGGGCCGAGGCCCTGGGGCTCGGGCGCGACCGCATCCTGCTATCCTGCAAGATGAGCGGGGTGCAGGACCTGATCGCGGTCTATCGCTTGCTCGCGGCGCGCTGCGACTACAGCCTCCACCTAGGGCTTACGGAGGCCGGCATGGGATCCAAGGGCATCGTCGCCTCCACCGCGGCCCTAGCGGTCCTGTTGCAGGAAGGGATCGGGGATACCATCCGCATCTCTCTGACCCCGGAGCCTGGAGAAACCCGCACGCGGGAGGTCAGTGTCGCCCAGGAAATCCTGCAAACCATGGGGTTGCGGTCCTTTTCGCCCATGGTGACCGCCTGTCCCGGTTGCGGCCGCACCACCAGCACCTATTTTCAGCAGCTGGCCAAGGACATCCAGGGCCACCTGCACCGACAGATGCCCCAGTGGCGCAGCCGTTATCCAGGGGTAGCCTCCATGCAGGTCGCGGTCATGGGCTGCGTAGTCAACGGACCCGGCGAGAGCAAGCAGGCCAACATCGGCATCAGCCTCCCCGGCACCGGCGAACGGCCTGCCGCGCCGGTCTATGCGGACGGCGAGAAGGTTGCAACCCTCAAGGGCGACCGGATTGCCGAGGAGTTCACGCGCATGGTGGACGACTATGTGCGGACCCGTTATTCGAATCGGACGGCGTAACGGTAGTAAACCACATGCTCGTTTATCCACAGGGACCGGTAGCCGGGGCGTAGGTCATCACGCGGCTTGCCGAGCCTGGGGTTTTCACGGAGCTGCGTGATCCCGGCATCCAACTCGGCGAGATACTTGTCGGCCTGCGCCTCACCCCATTTCTTGAAGCTGTGTAGCACCAAATGTCTTTCAGGTCCTGCCTGGCGCGCGGTCGCTTGACGATCTCAAGCATCCAATCCCGCTTCCATCCGCACTTCGCGGCGGATTTCATTTATGTCGAGCGGGGAGTCCTCGCCACTTTCCTCGCCTTCGATCAGTGCCTGACGCAGGGCTTCGAGCTTTTGCTCTCGCTCCTCGAGCAGCCGTAGGCTGGCGCGCACAACTTCACTGGCGGAGCCGTATCGTCCACTTCGGACCTGCTGCGCGATGAAACCCTCGAAGTGGTCGCCTAAGGAGATGCTAGTGTTCTTGACCATTTAACTGCTTGTAATAACATCCTTTAACTACCAAGTTTTACCGAAAGTTGGTACCGCTTGGTAAGATAATCCACAGCCGCGCTCGGAGCCGCCAACGGATCAGGCGTCAAGAAAGGAAAACGATGGATCATGCGTATCAGCACGAATCGGTCCGCGAGGACTCGCGTGATTCGTGGTTCTTCTCACGTTGGGGTTTATCGTCCCTAGCGGCGACCTCACCCCAATCTACGCGCTGTCCCGCGCTGACCCTGAGTACTCCGACCGTCGGCCCCGGGTGTTAGGCGTTGCGGTTTGCGGCTGGTTCATCAAACGCTAACCATCGATGCTGCCTTGTACCCTTGTCCATAATCGGTATAAGCTATAGTATGGTTTATTCGCGCCCCTTCCCGAGATCTGTGATTTCAAGGCCCCGCGTCGGTCGTCCCCGATCCTGCAAGAGAGAAGCTAAAACCATACGCGCCCAGGCTACGCAGCGGCACACTGCGGACCCGCTTGTGGCCCGTGATACCGAGCCGGACTTTCTGATCCATGTGGCCGAGAAGACCTACCAGGGGGCCAGCCAATGAGCACGGACTGTTTTGCCGCCGTCAGCATAGCCCGTGATTACTACGACAGCGAGGATGCCGACAACTTCTATTTCCACGTCTGAGGCGGCGAGGACATCCACATCGGGCTCTACGAATCGCCGGACGAGCCCATCGCGGACGCCTCGCGGCGCACCGTCGAGCACATGGCCCAGCGCGTCGCCGGGCGGCTCGCGGTGCCGGGCACACGCCTGATCGACCTGGGGGCAGGTTACGGCGGCGGCGCGCGCTTTCTCGCCAGCCGCTTCGGCTGCCGGGTCCTAGGAGCCTGTCCGACTTACGACTGCCCTACTGCGGAACCGCGGATGCCGGTCAGATTTTCCGCGCGCTTTCGTTAAATAGGTCCTCTATTCGCCTCAATCGCGCGCAAAATCTGCCTCGGCCCCGCGCTCCCTCGCTACGAACGCGCAAGCCGGACAGGCTCCTAGCCCTGAATCTCAGCGAGACCGAGAACACGCGTCATCGGCAGATGAACCACGCGGCCGGGCTCGCTGATCGCATCGAGGTCGTTGCCGGCAGTTTCGAGGCCATCCCGGCCGAGGACGCACGTTTCGACCTGGCCTGGTCCCAGGATGCGATCCTGCATTCGGGGTGTCGCAACCGCGTGCTCGCCGAGATCGACCGGGTGCTCAAGCCCGGCGGCGAGCTGGTCTTCACGGATCCCCTACAGGCCGACGATTGCCCGGAAGGGGCTCTGGCCCCGGTCCTGGAACGCCTCCAGCTGCTGAGCCTCGGCTCGTTCGCCTTCTACCGCGACCAGGCGCGGCGCCTCGGTTGGGAAGAGGTCGCTGTGATCGAGCTAAGGGACCAGCTCGTGACCCACTACAGGCGCGTGGCCGAGGAGCTGTATGCCCGGCGCTCCCGGCTCGCTGGCCTGGTCTCCGATGCCTACAGTGAGCCCATGCTGAAGGGACTCGGCAACTGGATCGAGGCCGGCGACCGGGGCTGGCTTACCTGGGGCGTCATGCACTTCCGTAAGCCGGCCTGATCGGCATGTTCATCGCGCGGATCTCCTACGCCGCACCGTACGCGGTTTCAGCGTCGCCGTGCTGCTGCCACCGCTGGTGACCCTGATCTGGATGACGGCCTTCGGCACGACCGGGCTCGGGCAGGCCATGAAGGGCGTCGGCGCGCTCGCCAACGGCATCGGCGAGGTCTCGTTGGCGCTGTTCCAGCTGCTCGACGAGTTGCCACTGAGCAGCCTGACGTCGCTCTTAGGCATCATACTAGTGCTGGTCTTCTTCGTAACCTCGTCCGACTCGGGTTCACTGGTCATCGACAGCATCACCGCCGGCGGCAAGCTCGGCGCGCTCGTACCTCAGCGCATCTTCTGGGCCGTGCTCGAAGGCCCTGTGGCCACGACCCTGCTCTACGGCGGTGGGACGGCCGCGCTCAAAGCCCTGCAATCCGGTGCCATTTCAGCCGGGTTGCCATTCCGCTGGTGCTCTTGGCCATGTGCCTGAGAGGCTGTATAAAAACTAACCAAACTGTAGGGTGGGCTGTGCCCACCACATACGACTGAGAGGTGGGCACAGCCCACCCTACGGGCACAATTCTAAAATCAAGGGATCAGTTTTTAGACAGCCTCTGAGCCTGTGGATCGCATTGTCGCGAGAGCTGCGGGCAACCTAAGCAGCTTGTTTGGTTAAAAGCAATTCTGAATGATTTGGCGCTGTTTGGGGGACCGGACGTGTTGCGTTCGACGCACCAAGATGCGTTGATCGACGGTGGCTTCGGTGCCAGCGTCTTAACGCAACCTATACCCACATCGTCCCCCGCACGGCCTACACGCACGGCCCTCGCGTTGCATGCAGGTCAATACGGGAGGGTGTCGCAAAAGCCCCTCTCCCGCCGGGAAAGGGGTTGGGGTGAGGGGGGACCAATGGCTTTAGTTTCGATATCCGAAAATCACCAGTGGACACGAATCGTGAGTTGTGTTTCCATGATTCCAGTCATGGGGGATGCGATGGCTTTCCAGCCCTTAGCATACCCTTGAAGATTGAGGGTAGGGCATACAAGGTTGGGATGACGGAGAAAATCCTAATGGTCTTTGCTAGCAGAACTCTTTTGACTTGAGGAGTAAATACAATGAGCAAAAAAATTGCTGTAATAGTGATACATGGAATGGGTTCCCCAAATTTGCATTTTGCCGATGGTATGAAAGCGGAAATAAACAAGCGAATTTCCAAGCTATCGAAAAATCCCGATGAAATTGCATAGAAGCCCATATATTGGGCTGATATACTTTATGCAAAACCAACTTCATATCTCGAAAGTGCACGAAGAAATCATGACATCGGTTGGATCGGATTAAGACGATTCGTTCTCAACGCATTAGGAGATGCTACTGCTTATCAAAGAGTGGAAAGTGATCACAATACCTCTTATAAGAAAATTCATGAAAGAGTTCAAGAAAAAATAAGTGAACTATATACGATCGACTTAGAAAATCGGGAATGTCCTGTAATTATTCTGGCACACTCTTTGGGCGGCCATATAATGTCCAACTATATTTGGGATATGCAAAAGACGAAAAACCCACTTCCTGATGACCTAAGCAGTTTCGAAAGACTGGAATATCTTGCCGGCATGATTACTTTTGGTTGTAACATTCCAGTGTTTGCATTCGCACATAGAAAGATCGAAACAATCGATTTTCCCGGAAAATCATTAAGTGACGATTTAAGACGTAAGGCTAAATGGCTTAATTACTATGATCCCAGTGATATCCTCGGGTATCCTTTAAAAGCGATAAATGATGCCTACGATAAAATTGTCCATAAAGACATACCTATAAATGTCGGCAGCATATTTAAATACTGGAACCTGTTTTCTCATACTAGCTACTGGACAGATAATAATTTCACAAAACCAGTGTCCGAATATATCGGGGGGGGTTCTATAAAACCTATTTCGAGTAATAAAAAGACACCCACTTTGTTTGCGGGTGCAGATTAGCCGGCCGCTCCGCGATTGCAGCACTATCTCGCCCCGGCTAGCTGCCGGGTGACCTGGGTGTGGCAGCGGGTATTCTCTTCGCTACCGGGCACCGCTGCGCTCGAAAGGAAAACGACGAAGCGCACATCAGCACGAATCGATTCGCGAGGATTTGCGTGATTTGTGGTTTTCCCTTCAGGATCACCACAGCGCGTAGATTGGGCGAAGATGCGTCGCGTTGGCGCCTTTGCTCTAATCAATGCGGTTCGCGGTCGGGATCGGTGCGGTCCTGCTACGACACACCGTGCTCACCACATCCTACGGGCACCGCCGAACACATACTGGGGCCTTAGCCAACGCACCATCAGCGGTAGCAGGGTCAGGGCCACAATCACGTCGATGACCAGGGCGACGCTGATGTACAGACTCACACTCCAGGTATTGGCAAGGTGGGTGTTCATCAGCGGAATAAAACTGGTGATCAGGACCACGATCGAGATCAGCACGGCGGAGCCGGTAGTATCCAGGGTCCGACGCAGGGCGATCGCCCAGTCGTTGCCGCTGGCCCGCATTTCCTCGTGCAGGCGCGAGAGCAGGTAGATGCCGTAGTCGATCCCCAGCCCCATGGCGATGGACAGGGCCACCTGGACGTGGAAGGCCAGGTTGCCGGACCAGTTCTGCACCGAGGTCAGGTAGCCCCCGAGGCCATACTGGGCGAACAGGGTAATCAGCAGCGTCACCATCAGGATCCCCGAGACCAGCAGGGAGCGGAAGATGAGGGCCGCGATCATGAATACGGCGGTGGCCGTCAGCAGGGGGCTGGTGAGCCAGTTGTCCAGAGCCACTTCGCGGGTCGCCTCGGTAGCGCCCAGGAAGCCGCCGATGCCAGGCCGTAATGTAATCGGGCCCGCTGCTGCCGTCGGTCCCACATCACAGCTGGTGTCCTTGCAGCGCAGGCCGAAATGGACCTGTCTGAATCCCGAATCCTCCTTGTGCTCCTCCACATAATCCTGGATCGCCATGGTGACCGCGTGGGTCTCTTGGGGGTGCATGGTGTTGATGAAGCCCATGATCACGCCCTGGTTCCAATCCCTGGCGACGAAGGCGTCCATGTCGCCTTCCTCGGTCATGGTCTCGAGCAGGCCGTTGAAGAGTTGCACCATCGCGTCCGGGTCCCGGTCGTCGTCCGGGTCCATGGCTCTCAGATAGACCAGGGTCGGGATGCGCAGGTCGGACAGGTGCGGCTGTTCCCCCGGCTCGGCCGCCAACAGCATGTTGACCAGGCGCACATATTGAGCATAAGAGCCGGTAAAGCCGATTGCGGGATGATTGCGCATCCAGTTCTCCATGGTCTCCATACCGGCCAGGACGGCTGCATTATTGAAGATCCCCTGGGCCCCGCAGACCTCCGCGTCCCAGCAGCCCAGTCTTTCCTTCTGAGTGGCGCAGGCGGCCTGCCTTTCCTGCTTGTCTTCGATGGCAGCTATCGCTTCCGGGTAGAAGACAGCGACGCATTCGGGCACGGTAGGTTCCTTGCCGCGGATGGGGATGGTCACCGAGATAACGCCTGGCATGATCCGGTTGAGCTCCAGCAGCTGGTCGATGGTATCGGACTCCCGCTTGAAGGCCGCGCGCGAGTAGTCGATGCCCTTCTCCACGCCCGGCATGGGGTCGTCCAGGGTGCCTTCCGTAATCCGCGTGTAGTGGCCGGATACGATCAGGATCACCGCCACCAGGCCGATCGGCAGCCACTTGCCGGGACCGGCCAGCAGACCGGTCAGCAGGCCGCCCACCTTATGCCCCCAAGCGTGCTTATCGGGTATCCCGGTCTGCGGGCACGGAAAGCTTAGCATCAGCAGCGGAATCAGCGTGGTGGTAGTAAACAGCAGGGTAAGCATGCCGAACATGCCGAAATAGGCGTAGGCCCTATAGAAGGAGATATCCACCGTGGCCAGAGTGGCGAAGCCCACCATATCGGTAATGATGGAAAGAGTAGCGGGAATCATGGTGTGGCCGATGGCCGCCTGGGCCGCACGTCGGCAATCGCCGTATCCGGCCTGCGCCTGCACAAAACGCCGGGTGACCTGTACCGAGTGACCGATGCCGATGGCGAGCAGGAGCATGGGGGTAAGGACCATCATGGTGGTGAGCTTGAACTGGGTCAGGCCCATGACCCCGAGGGTCATCAGGATGGTGGCACCGACCCCCAGCAGGGGAAACAGGGCGCCGCGCCAGTCGCGGAACTCGTACCAGAGGACCGCGACGGCGATCAGCAGGGACAGGACGAACAGCCACCAGTGTTCGAGCAGATCGAGCAGCATCCAGGCCAGGAAATAGGGCTCGCCCGCCACCAGCAGCTCGATCCGCTCGTCCGCGGCGAATTCCTCCATGATGGCCCGCACCGCCCTGACCCAGGGCAGATAGATCGCTTTTACCTGGTCGGTGTAGTCGGCAATGATGTAGGCGGCCTTGGCGACGCACCGCCGCTGCGCGTACTCGCCGAAGGCGCATTTTCCCCCCTCCGGCGTCACCATCGAGACCAGCATCGGGGCCAGCACCGGGTTGGACTCGATGCCCTCCTTGAGGAACGCGAGCTGGGCCCGCGCCAACTCCGGGTCGTTCTCGCTGATGCCCGCGGTGGGAATCAATCGCTTGAAGACCAACCCGTTCGTGTCGGCTCCCATATATTTGATCTTTTTCGCGGCCAGATCGATGAAGCTCTCGGGCCGGGAATGAGGCAAGGACTCCAACCGCCGGTGCAACGCCTGTAGTTTGTTGATGAACCAGGGTTGGTAGATGTCCCCCTCTTTGACCTTGAGGGCGAACACCATCAGATTACCCATGCCGAAGTGACGCTCCGTGTAGGCATTGGTCGCCACATAGCGGTTGGAAGGCGGCAGCAGGGTATCCGGGTCGTTGCGGATGTCCAGATCCTTGATGAACCAGGACAGAACCAGGGTGAGCGCCAGGATCGAGAAGATAAAGGACCGCCGCCGGCGGATCACAAAACGGGCATAGCGATCCGCCAGGCATTCTTCACCCTGGACGGGATCGTGCGTTTGGGGATCTGCCATGGTCGCTCCCGTTTATGCCGCAATCAACCACTATGGACTGAAAGTCCATAGTCTGGAGGACTAAAGTCCTCATCCGTAGACAAGCCACGGACTGAAAGTGAAGGGACTTAAAATCCATAGTTTCAACTATGATGCGCTTCGCGCACTAAAGTTATTGAAGCAATGAATGCGAATGAACGCAAATCGGTCGGAATCGACTCGCCATCGTCGATGGCTCCTCATTCCGATGCGTTTATTTGCGGGGTAGTGTTTTAATTTTGTTGTTTCCGAGATTCGAACAGAGATACCCTCATAGCGTGTATACCCAGGACCAACAAAATTACAACGCCACCGCTGAAAGGTTGAACAATTCTTCGTGGTTCGTGCTTTCGTCCAATCGTACAGGATTAACGGGATTTTCAGGATTAACAGGATTTTTCGTTGTTTTAATTGCGGTTAGCTGGAGAACACGGAGTTTAGTGCTTTTGTGGACTTGTCATCTGGCTCCCACGCTCCGGCGTGGGAGCAAATCTTGACGCTCCAGCGTCACCAAGCCTGGCCGCTGGAGCGGCCAAGGTGGCGTTCCCACGCTGGAGCGTGGGAACGAGCAAACGCGAATGCCCCCACGACTTTAATGATTTATTGTTATACAGACTTACAGAAGTACGGTACTGAAAATGAGGCGGGTCAAAGGCTCATCAACCTTAAAGGCTGTATAAAAAACTAACCAAACCGTAGGGTGGGCTGTGCCCACCACATACGACGCCTGAGAGGTGGGCACAGCCCACCCTACGGGCACGATTCTATTAAAATCAATGGATTAGTTTTTAGACAGCCTCTTAACGTCCGACAAGCTGGAGTTGCTGCGGCAACCACAAGCCCTTTAGGTCAATGGACACGGCCTCGAACGGCGGTACGCGAACCTGGTCAGCGCCGGCAAAGTGATCGATCTCGACCCAAGCGCCAGCATCGAGCCGGTAGACCTCTAAGGTCTGCTCGACCGGATCAATCAGCCACGCATACCGCATGCCATAGCGCGCATACAGTGGCATCTTGTTTTGACGATCCTTCCGTTTGGTGGATGGAGACAGGATCTCGCAGACCCAATCGGGGACCACCTCGACCCGGTGGCCCGTGGGAAGTATCGGCATGCGCTCCCGGCGCCAACCGGCCAGATCCGGCACGGCCACCTCGACATCGCGCACCAAGTGCACCTCGGGTTCGGGGAAGATCCACCAACCGCCAGGACCACCAATCCCCTTGTCGTAAGGACCACCGACCCCGATAGCAAGATCGAGCGCAACGCGAGCATGCGGGATTGCAGGCCGCGGCTGGGTGTGGAGCTGGCCGTTCAGAATCTCACCGATTACCCCCTCGGGCAGGGCCTCCAAAGCCTCGTAGAGGGTTGGTTGATGTGCTGGTACTGGTTGTGGCATGGTTTTTTGGTCTCTGCGCTTTTGCGCTAATACCGTGATGTGCGACACTGCGTTCTATTATTGCACCGTATGCGGATAACTGTTGTTTACAAGGTGTCATTATAGTTAGTAACGATGAATAACACGAACCGATGTGAATGTCCTACGACTGTCATTGTGGCTAGGGCGTGTTGACATTCCTTCGGGCTTGTCTCCTAATGGTACAGGATTCACAAGATGTTATAATTGTTATTTAAGAAAAATAATCCTGTTAATCCTGATCATTCTGTTAATCTTGTCCTATTAGCGGTTGGCGCTATGATTATGTCAACAGCCCCTAACACGAAAGGCACGAACCAACACGAAAAGATCCCCCCTGCGTCAGGATGCAGTTTCGTGTCTGTTCGTGTTTTTCGTGGTCACATAGTGCGAGCCAGATTCTCACCGTCGCTCCGCAATCAGCCGGTCGATCGCCGCTAGACGCCGCCGGAAATCCTCGTCGTATTGATCCATCCCGGCGTCTTTGTATACATGCCAGACATCCTTGATGTGGCGACGGGCTTGCTCCAACCGCGCCGTGCCCAACTCGCGTTCGCCGAGTCTCGCAAGGGCGTTGCCCAAGTTATTTTGGGTCATGGCCCAATCCAGGGGCACCCTTTCACGAGTCCGCTCCTGTAAGGCGGCTCGGTAGGCGGCTACTGCTTCCTCTAGGCGCGCCGTGCCAGCTTCGCGTTCGCCGAGACTCGAAAGGGCGGTGCCCAGATTGTTTTGGGTCATGGCCCAATCCAGGGGCACGCGCTCGCGGGTCCACTCCTGCAAGGCGGCCCGGTAGGCGGCCACCGCTTCCTCTAAGCGCGCCGTGCCCGCTTCGCGTCCGCCGAGTCTCGCAAGGGCGATGCCCAAGTTGGTTTGGGTCCTGGCCCAATCCTGGGGTGCCTGTGCGCGGGGGTATGCTTCGAGCAGATCCCGGTAGGCCCGGATCGCCTCCTGTAGGGCCGTATTGTCTCCCTTCTCATCGCCCTAGCGGTAGAGTGCATCGGCATGTCGCTCCCGATAGGCCAACCCCTGTTCCGGCCTGGAATCGGGGACCAGCTCGGCGGCGGCGGCGAACCGTAAGGTCGCGAAGGTGGCGTTCGGCATGTATTCCCAGGTCGAATCGGGATTGTGGGTATCCCAACCCGCGCCGGTAACCGGGTCGGCGTCCGTGAGGTTGGTGATATTGCCGTTAGTGAATTCCGTGAAGTTTTTGAGGCAGGCAGCGCCGTTGAGGCCGCGGCAGGCGGCCGGTGTCCGGGCCGCGGTCAGACCGGCGAAGGACCCGACGGTGTTGAACTCGGGAAGCGCCGGATTGAGCCCACCCAGGGGATTGGTGAAGGTGCTCGTCGGCACCGGCAGGAAGCCGTCGCCATAGAAGGTCGTCGTCACCGCCCCCATGGCGGCGCCGATATTGGCGAATCCGTTGACTTTGCCGGTGATGGTATCCACCCCCTTTATGATGAAGGCGTGGCCCTGGTCGGTCCCGAACAGCCGCGAGTTTGTCCGCGCTCGGGGGCGAGGAGGGTCCGGAAGCTGGAATAAAGGCCACGGACCGCCTCCCGCGTTTGCCCCTTCTCAACCCCGGAATAATGTTCTGCCGGCGCTGGGAGACCACGGCCTGGAGGTTGCCGTTACTGCCCAGATTGCGTTCCGCCACGGCCATCCAGACCGGGATGCGGGCGTCTTCCATCGGGTCTTGATTCAACCAGCGGAAGTCGGTGGGGTTGATGATGTCCAGGAGCTTGATGCCGTCGGCGATTCCCCAGACCACCTGCTGCTTGCCGAGCCGCAGGTCGATGCTGGCGATCTCCGTATCCAGGTAGAGCTCGCGCAGATAATCATATGTGGGTATAGGGTTCGTGCCCCCGCCAGTATTGTGCGACGCCCTGGGTATCATAGATCAGGTTGATATCGGCGTGCCAGGAGGTCGCCGTCCCGAGCTCACCGTTGAAGAACAGGCGCGCGGCATTCTCGAATCTCAGGGCGTTTCCCGCCGCATGATCGGAGGCGGTGTCCAAATTCGAGGTCCCCTCGCCGATATAGAGATCGCCGTCGAGATTGAATGCCGTGCGGTTCTGAAAGAACCCATTGACCCGGAGCTTATCGGTCAGCTCGAAATCGCTTAGTGCCACGCTTGGAACGGCGACCAATAGAGAAAGCGTCGTCAGGATAACCGATTGTTTTGTCATTTTTCTCAGCGCTTGATCTTGCGCAGGCTCTTTTCGCTCCAGAAGTCGTCCGGCTTGGTGACTTGGCCGTCGCCCCGGTTCACACTGCGCGGAACGACCGCCCAGGTTTCATGCCCGGTCTTCAGATTCTTGCCGTACCAGTAACTCCAGTACAGGGCCCGGGGATCGCGCTTCCCCGCACTCGCCCAGTCCCGGTCGATGACTTTTACCTGTTTACTCCCTTTGAAGTATTCGGTGCGATAGTCGGCGAAGGTCTTGACGTCCACATAACTGATCCGGTAGTCATACCACCAGTGCTTACGCTTGGTGGTACTCTTGAGCTTGTAGACCTGCTTACCCTTGGGTCTACAGGACGGGGCCGGGGGCTTGGGGAGCCACTTGACCTTGACGCCGGAAATGGTGCCCAGGCAGTCCTTGAAGGTTTCCGTACCCAGCAGTTTATGGGTCTCATGGAAGGGCTTGCGCAGAATGACGTCGTCGAAGGTGAAGTCGGTGCCCCCCAGGCGTCGTCATGGGGTGGCTGGGCGAAGCGCCGGATCTTGCGCAGCGCGGGTAACCAGATGGAATAGGACTGGGGTTTCGCATCGTCCGCATAGTCCACGATCAGCATGCCGGTCCCCTTGTGCTTGCCCGAGCGAAAGATAGCGACCTCTTTGGAGCGGATCTTCGGGTCAGACCAATCGTTCCGTTTGTAGCGCTCAACGGTCAGGGTGGTGGCTCGTGAGCCCTTGGGCTTATTGATGATAACCGTTATGGTCTTGCCGGATTTGACGATCGCGTAGCGATCGTAGACGTGAAACTGGTTGACAAAGAAGACCTGCTCGGCGATCTGCTTCGCACTCGGTTTCCCCTTCGGGTAGGGTAGCTCCTTGTCGATCAGGGTCGCCGCCTGGGACATGGGCACAAGCAGCATGGATAGGGCGCAGATTACTAAGGTACGGATACGCAGCATAGTCAGTTTTTCCTCCCGGCAGTTGTTTGTTGGATGGTCTACGCGAGAATCGGTGTTGTTATGCGATTTTCGCGCGCAAGGGAAAGCGTTCAGGATGCTCGATGATTTCTCGAGATAAATTGACATCGATAGCGGGCCAGTAATAATGGCCCGGCGCTCGTTCTTCGACATTAATGATTGATTTAACCGTTTGATCTTGGAACTATGGGAAATCTTCATTGCTTTAATAACTTTTAGTGCGCGAAGCGCATCATCGTTGAAACTATGGACGTTAAGTCCCTTCACTTTCAGTCCGTGGCTTGTCCACGGATGAGGACTTTAGTCTTCCAGACTATGGACTTTCAGTCCATAGTGGTTGATATGGCATGAACAACTCCCTATCATGGGTCAATAGCCACACCCCGTGTGCCGAAATATTGGTAACCTCAACGCCTGAAGTATTTTTCCATGCGCCGATGAGTTCATCGTAGTTCGCCTCTATGATCGACTCGATTGCTTTCAGGTTTTTTCTCGAAAGTTGTCGTCCTGTTCCTCTTTTCGCATTAACCGGATAAGTCCATAATTCTCTAAAGTTTCTTCTATCTTCTCAAAAGTCTCTCATCTGGCTCCCACGCTCCAGCGTGGGGGCAGGTCTTGACGCTCCAGCGTCACCAAGCCTGGCCGCTGGAGCAGCCAAGGTAGCATCGAGCAAAATCAATAAGTTAGTTCTTAGACAGTCTCTTAAGTCAACAGCGGGAGTTGAATCCTTGACCCTTTCGAGCACAGATCCGAACCAACTGCGTATCCTGGCTACCTTGCTGGCCATGCCGGAGGCCGACGCCCTGGATGCATTGCGGGACATGCGACCACAGGCCCCCTGGCTTGAGCCTTCTCTGCCGGAGCTGGAGCGGATACCCCTGGAACACTGGCAAGCCGAGCACACCCGGCTGTTCATCAGCGCCTATCCCAGGCTTCCCTGTCCGCCGTATGAATCCGCCTACCGCCACGGGACCATGGTCGGTATCTCCGCGAGCGAATTGGCGGACCTCTACCGCCGTGCGGGACTCCAAGCCATGGATGTACCGCCGGATTACCTGGGTACTATGCTCGAGTGCGCGGCCTACCTCAAGGAGACCGGTAGGGATGACCTGCTGAGGGAGCTGACGGAGGAACATCTGGCCTTATGGGTCCCCCGTTTCGCCCGTGATCTTGTCGACCATGCCAGGCTCGATCTTTACCGTGCCCTGGGTCGGCAGATCGGGGGCCTGATTCCAGAGTCTCTGGACCATGAGTGATGCGAGTTGGCAGGGTCTGCCGCCCGAGCTGACGGCGGACGACGGTCTGGAACAGGCCGTGCTCGAAGTCCATGAAGGCATCTTGCGGGAGCAGCTGGCCGGGGACCCCATGCTGAAGCATGCCTTGCCGGTGATGATCCGGGCCTTGCGTCGGATCGATACCTGGCGCGTCCTGCTGTTGCTCACGCCCTGGATGCTCGCCCGGTTGCTGTTCCCGGACGAGCCGCCGGAGTTGGAGGTCCCGCCCGGCTGGTCCGCCCCGGAGCGTCGCAATACCCCCTATCTGGTCTTGGGTCCGAATCTGAGCTTCGACCTGCTGGCCCAGTCCCAACAGGCCCATCTCAACTACCATCACCGCCTCGGCCACTACCTGCTTCAACCCATCTGCCTGGACATGGGCCCATACGAGTCTGCGGATGCGGTTTTCGCAGCCTGGAACCAAGTCATCCGTACCCGCGATGAAAACATGGCCCAGGCCAAGCGCGATTGTCCCTTGCAGAAGGAGATCTCGCGCCGGGAGCTGTTTCGGCGCTTTACGGGTCCTGGAGATGAAACGAGCTGAATGGGCCAAGTCAGCAGAGTAGGGCAGGCTGTGCCCACCGACGCCTTTGCATCGGGAACCTCGGCACGTGAGCGCGGCGCTCGGAGATCCCAGGCAAGGCCCGTAGGACGTGGGTGAGCCGCATCGAATGGTGTGGCGAGCGCCTATCTGCGTGCCTACCTGTTTGTGTGCAAGGACGCACAGGCAGGGATGCACGGGCAGGCAGCGAACCGCATCTTTGGACGGTAGGCGTGCCCAAAAGAGTGTTGGGCACGGACCACCCATTGATGCGGTCCGCACGGGAAGAAGATGCACCGGGCCAGCAAGCTCAGAACCACCGCGCTCACCAGCATCCTACGGTTTTGCTCAACCTTCCGATTCGCTTCCGTGCCGAAATCTTGTTTTAGCCGTGAGTATTATTTGGTGGGCATAGCCCATCCTACCCGCTGGTAGCTGGTAGTAATTTATGGGACCTATATACATAGCTAGCCGCGGGGTTGTAACCGTTCAGCCCCCACCCCGTCATTCCGGCTGGGACGCCGGAATCCAGGTGCCATGGATGGCGAAAGCAGTGGGGGGCTGAA
>Ga0056121_1000254_pt1 | contig 17094 bp, 5 predicted proteins | sample WorMetHEROISLAND_FD_83872 | JGI IMG/M metagenome (GOLD analysis project Ga0056121, IMG submission 83872) | Marine gutless worms symbiont microbial communities from Max Planck institute for Marine Microbiology, Germany - Olavius sp. 1 HERON ISLAND ...
AAAGTTAAGTACTGGACCAAATCAGTTTGGGTAACCCAACCGTTAACACGGGCAGTGCGTTCATAATGCCCACGAAAATTTTTCCATGGTGTAGAACCATTATACGGACGGATGGGTTGCAACCCCAGATAACACACCCACGGCGGGCCGCCGTCGGCTTGACGTCTGCAATAAGCGTATTTCTGATGTCGGGCCGCTGTCGCGCCGCCGTCGTTTGCTCATCGGCCCGTTATCGGGCCTACATCGGCCCGACGCGGCAAACCGTCGGCCCGATGTCAGATTATGACGTCGGGCCGACATCGTACAGCCGACCATTTTCAGCATTTTTGGCACCCTAGCAGCAGGGGACGGACGCAGCGCTGCCCCTGGTCGGTAGTAGGGACTTACCCTCCCAGGTTTTCTCTCCTACTCGTCCCAGATTTCTGGATCTTTCACTGCACTGCACCACAGGAATGATTTAATTGACAGCATGTAATAAATGCAGTACATGGTTACAATTTTCAACATAATAACGCTGTTGTAGTCACGTGCAACAACACCAGCTAATTAGCATAGAAAATTTTAGAGACAAGAAAGCTGTGCTATCGCAAAGATGACCACGCGATGCACTCTATATGCTCATTTTGTGCTAAAATAGCTCAGATTTTGTTGCCATGGCAACATGGGTCGACCCTGAAACAATTTGAGTCGCACCATTAGATCGGCCGTCCTATAAAACTCCCTGTGTTTGGTGCAAACACGGCAGCTGTATCTTGTATACAAGCGGAGTTATAGCAGATTATGTGAGAAAATAGCCCCCTATTCGACCCCCAAATTTCACTATGCTCCCCTAGGACTAGACCCCAATTTTTGGCATGCGAGTAGCAAGGAATTTTGGGTACTTACTCATGTAAATAGGTTTTCAGATTTCGAAAGTATGCGATCACAATGCACCAGCGTCACGGACGGACGGACAGATAGACGGACGAGACGGCAATACCGCGCTTTGCACTATATAGTGCATCGCGCGGTAAAAACTCAATGAACATCAGCCAGTACACGACCGTGGGGTGAATCCACAAAACTTTAGACGATGACTACACTAACTACACGTCATTGTAACATTTATGCCAAACCAATCACCATTGCTCTGATAACTGTGTAGACTAATATGCCATACTGTATGCAAGACATATACCGGTAACTACTAGGCATAAAAAATTCAACAAAAGTATAGATAAACAACCACAGCTACCTGTGAATGAAACTTTATAACTAAAATCCAATCAAAATCTTGTTGCAAAATACATATATACGCATGCCGGAAAGTTGGCGCTGTTTTTTAGCCTAGTTTTCCACAGCTATTTTGAGTGATTGCGACCTTCACAATAAATCACACGTTCAGAACTCTGCAACCATAATTCTCGAATCAGAGTCAAACTACGCGAGTCATACCATCGGCTAGACGTCATAAGATGATACGCAGCAGCAGCAGCGTCACAAAAATACGGGTCAACACTAATGCAGCAATACTTCTGTTGCTCTAACTGCAAACAATAATACTGTGAAATAAACGAGTAAAAAGGACCCATCATTATATATTGCACACCGACTTCAGCTCCAAAAAGTAAGACTACATGCAAACACATGGCGGACAAAAGGTCGAGTCTAGCTATCTCAAGGTTCCTCTTCATCACTGGATTCCAGTGCAGCAGCTGCTGTTGCTGGTGCTTCTGATGGTGCTGACTGTCTTCTGCCAGCCTCTCGACGACGCCGACCACCACTGCGGTCAGTTGCCGTGCGGAGCCACTCCCTCACCACTCTCTCGACTTCGTCGGCACTAGCTGTTTGTGTCAGCCGGTTGCTGCGCACTGCATCTGCACACACAGCATTGCCACGGTTCAATAGGCAGGCTACAATAAGAATTAACAACAAACTAACTTGCCATCATTGTAGTAGTTCATTTAGCCTTGCAATCAGACCTCAATTTGATGCCAGGGTCCAACAGTATGGGGCTTGCCAGACTTGTACCTGAGTGGCTGAGTGAATACGGTTTAACGTCCCGTGGAACACATTATAGATTATATGCGAAATTTTTGACCGGATAAGCATAATATCCACACATTATCTGCCATGTGACCAGATATGGTGAAAATTGGTTGAGAGGACTCTCTACAGCTGTTTGGCGAAAAAATCATAATAAATTAATAAATAAATAAATATACACATGCAGTAAAAACAACAGAAGGCCTGCAGCTACATTAAACAGCGGCCTAGTAACACTAAGATTAAGAGAAGCACAGAATGCATTCAAAATCTAAATAATTACATGCTAACAGTAGAAAGCATTAGGCTGTATGCGTGAGAAAGCTGTGCTATCACAAAGATGACTGCCCAGTGACGAGTTAAAGGCCGAGAAATGCAACTTTTCCAGCTTTATGGCCGTCCAAGGTCAGCAGTTCTGGCACTAATTAATAGCCTGTCCCCAAGTTGCTATTAGTGGTTAATAGTTACTAACCACGGCCATAAAATGAACCATCGCCAAGCCTATCGGGCATTATAATAGACTGTAGTGAGTTTTTTTTGCAGTACAAGCTCCCTTAATGCTCAGCCAATGCATAGTATATACTGTTTAAAATAAGTGAAAATAAAACAAATGAAATAACTCACCATTAACAACATCTTTCAGCTGTAGATCAACGAAAGCGTGTTTCTGACCATGCCCTTTGAAGTTAAACTGCATGGCCAGGGTGTTGGTGAACAGTGCTGCCATCACGCGCCTTGTGGTGTCTTTGACAGTCATGCCTCCAATGATGCCTAGCTGGGCCACCTGCAGTGGCAAACGCAGAGTTTACTTAATCATTGTTGCTTGCACTTAAAAGCCTTTGTGTGGCAATGCCACTGACGAGACATAAAACTGAATAACCTAAACACTACACTTTTCACTATTAAAATGAATTATACGACGTACCAAGTTAAAATCCTATGCTCCTCTAACAGCAATAGCTTGATCATGTAAACACCTATAGGGCCTACAGTGTTTTATTACTGCTAATTACCCGCCATCGCTTGCGGCTAGTGCTCTTACATTAATTTTTATACTTGCCTACATGGATTAGCTAGACATTATGAAATCAGAACATCACCCCTTTTCCCATGCTATTTAGGTTGTTGCTACAAGCAAACTATGTGAATAAACCCAGCAGCTCGCTCGTAATGTCTGCTTACATTTCCCGCAAGTGCCACTGGGTGTCAACTCACTGAACAGCACATACCAGTTTCTGTCGTTCCACTGGAGTGGCACGGAGCGTTCTTTCCAAACGCTGCACCTGCTGAAACGACTGCATGGGCAACACGACACTAGACGGCATTGTTGGTCCTGTGCTCGCTGCACCTTCCAGCCCGCGCTGTTTGCCAGCGATGTTGAGCAGATCCTGCAGCAACTTGGCTTGAGACTGGAGCAGCTGGGTGTTCAGTCGCACTTGAGCTTTCAGCTCAACTAAGTGCTGCAGAAATGCTTTGTCTGTATACCGGAACACATAAAGCTAAGGCTAAACCATTGTGTACCTGAACAAAATATACACATACCGGTACACTTCATGAAAGTAGAAAAAGTGGCAGAATCAGCAACAAAGGCTCATACGAGAAACATTTCCATGCATATAATATTACAGATGTATTCAAAGTTTTAAAAAGAATGAATTACAAAACTGCCAACAAAATTAGACAAAGGCAAAATGTCACTAATTTGTACCTTTCTTAGTTGCCACAGAAGTACTCGACTCTGCTGCTCTCTGCTGATTACATGGAGGCGTACTTGTTTCCAGACTTGAGCGGGGTGTCAGAGGCGTCGAGTATGTAGCCACAGGTGGTGTCGCTGCAGCCGTGTTGGAGGCAGTCGTCAGAGGTGGTGGCACAGACAAAGCAGGTGGAGGTGGCGGAGGCAACAGTGACGCCGCAGCAGCTGCTGGTTTGCCCGTTTTGGACCGCTTTGCTTTAGCACGGCTGACCGGTGGCGGCGTGTCATCGTCGTCCAGAATCCGCTTGCGCCGCTCCCTCGATGCCTCTTTTTCGACTTCCGACGGTGCGGTGTCAATATCTGACGTGTTTTCTGCCTTCTTGGCTTTCTGTCTTGCAACTCCATAACTTTCTGAGTGCAAACAAACACAATTGCCTACATTTAAAACAATGAAACTTGGGTGAATTTTAATTATTAATAATCCAAACATTTTTATGTAGATTGTTAACTGAAAATCTACTAAACAGTAATTAGGCCTACTGTATACACACTAACAGCTAAAATCACTTCAGGCCTTCGAGTGAAACCATTGAAGGTTGTCATTTATCCCAACCCTAAAACTATTTGACAAGTGAACGTCAATACCAAAGAACTGTAGCCGAATAATGCTATCAGGTGATTTTTACTGCGTGATGCACTTTAGTGCAAAGCGCAGTATTGCCATCGCATGTCGTCTGTCCGTCTGTCTGTCCGTCTGTGACGTTGCTGGACTATGGTCACATAGGTTGGAAATCTCCAAAACTGATTTCACGGATAAGTAGCCAAACATCTTTGCTCCTGGCGTGCAAAGCATTAGGGCCCCAGACCTAAGGGAACATAATGAAATTTTGGGTCGAATGGGTGGGGGCTATTTTCACACAAAATCGGTTATAACTCAGCTCGTATACAACATACAGACGCCACGTTTGCACCAAACAGGGGTTTTCGGGGACGGCTGATCTAATGGTGCCACTCTAGTTGTCTTAGGGCCAACCCTTGTTGCCATGGCAACAAAATTTGGGCTATTTTGGTGCAGAATGTGCATATAGAGCACATCACGCAGTCATCTTTACGATAGCACAGCTCTGTTGTTCTATAGCAAAGTGCCACAGACCGAAATCCCACAAACTTAAACATCCATAAGCAGAATTGTTATCTATATCTAACACACAAAATGCCTTGCATAAGCTTGAGCATTAGTTTCAACAAGGAGCAAATAAAACTTACCATACATTCCTTTTCCTTTTAACTTTGCGGTGTAGACGTGCCAATTTTCAGCTGGTAGCATTCGCGTGGTTATCGCACGGCCAATAGCTTCTTGCGAGCGAAATGGAGGCCAGCGGCAATGGGTACGTCCCGGGGACAACCACACTGATGGTACAGCCTCTACTTCCTCCTCACCGTCAGAATCATCGGACTCAGGTGGAAATACAACTACTCAATACATGTCACTGTCAGCAGATAGCATACACAGCATTTGCTTTGTCAGACACAAGCACATACATCAGAATGCTCACTGACCCATACATAAAATACACATTAATTTATACAATAATAACCAACAATATCACACAAGGATAATAATACATAGGCTATGCAATGCACATTGCACACAAACATAATTATGAGCAAATCATGCAGAAAAATCTACATGCCAAACGACAAAGGACCAGTACTTGTTAAGGGTTTGGATTTCGACCAGAGACCTATGGATCCCAGAGTTGTCCGTGGGTCCGGTCCATTTTTCTCAATCTGACCCAAGATAGCGACTTCATGACCCTACCCGCTGGCCTGCTGAGAAACCTGACCTGATTTGTTCCAAACAGTTTATAGTTATACTGAATGAAAATCACATGCGATATGTGCAGGCATTGAAGAGTTCAGCATAATATTACAAGAAGCTGCGCTTTCACAAAGATGACCGCGTGATGCGCTCTATGCCCATTCTACATGAAACTAGCCCAAATTTTGTTACCATGGCAACAAAGATCGACCCTATTAACAATCTGGGTGGCACCATTAAATCGGCCATCTTGAAAAACCCCATTTGGGGCAAAAACGGAGATATGGCGATCCCGAACCGACAGCTGGCTAAAAATCGTGACCCGACCCAACCTGACCAGACCAATGGACAACTCTGAGACCATAAGCCTACCTTAACCTCTCTACCCACCACTAAGGATTATATCGTTGCAAAAAATTCCTATCAATTATCGTACCCATTCATATCACGATATCGCGATATCGGAGACAGAGGGGAAGATGAAAGAGGCCTAAAACTTTCCTCACATGGCACTGTGTAGAAACGGAAAGACTACATACGAGTCATTCACTGCCGGCAAACATACATTCTTGTAGACTACTTCACCTACAGGTACAGTTTTCTGCATGCCGTGCAGACGTGGCACGTGTACAATATTCACTTGTGCCGAGGGCAGTGGATATTCATAAAAACTGCTGCAGTTTTCTAACACCTCAACAACAAGCAAAACCGAGCTGCCATGAACCAAAATATTGCGTACTACACACACACTACCACTGCTCAGTGTTACACAATTATCTCCACTCAGCACTGACAAATAAAAGTCACTACAGTGCAACTGCTCATACTGCCTAGCATTCCGAAACTCTGCTGGCAAAGGACCAAGGCTGTGTTCTTTTTTCGCAGTGAACTCGTGCTGCTGTGTATGTGTTTGTGCGGTGCGGAGATTTTGTTCTGCAAGGCGGTTTGCTAACTGCTGCAAAGGAAAGCTAGGCTTACGTAGTAATCTTTTAATTTTGTTCAGTGCAGTCTCAAATGGGAAGCAAGAAAAGCTATCTAATGGGCCAAACTTGCAGGCATCATCTGGTAGATGAATCAAGCTGTGGACATTGTACACAATCATCTCTTTGCCATAGAGAGTCTTCATGTTTTCAACAAAAACCACTAGCAGCTGCTTTGCATAGCCACAGAATTGAGCACAGAGACGAGGACTGATCAGCAGTGTCATTGCAACCGAAAACAGCAGAAAATGTTGGTAGAGTAAATCGGGCAGTATATGTTTTAGTACAACAGGGCCAGTGTACAACAAAAATTGCCGGAACTCTGTTGCCTTCCAACGCATGATATCATTTAGTGACCTTGGTTTCTGGCCAAACTCCCTAGGAATGAAGGGGATCAAACTTGTCAGTTTGTCTGATATTCTGTTAGTGCGCGCAGTCCCAAGGCGCACAGATAATGGCCCCTTTAACCAACAAAGCAGGAGCCTTCGCATTACTCCTAGACATGCCATGTGCATGTAGTCAAGTGGGAACTGAGAAACCGTGCCTACAGGAAGCGTCTGTACGGCAGAGCGCCCAAGATGATGGTCAGAATCAGTCATATCTGCAAACTCCGCATCTGTTCTTAAAGCTGCATTAGTGTCTTGGAATGTCACCTTTTGCTGCCATTCCCCCTCTACGTGACATTTTTCGCATGCAGAGTAACCAGAATGTCCTTTTATGTTTTTGACCATGGCTCTAGCAGGTGCATCGCAAACAAAGCTATGAATCACTACATCAAAGTGCTCATTCATGTAGTCAAATCCCACACTTAAAATGTGCTGCAGTTCATTCACAAAGCGTTCAAAATATGCTTGCACATTGGATGGCTTTGACTCGCCACAGTAGCAACCAACAATTAATGTTTTCTTACACTGTGAGTTTCGTACAATGCACAGTATTGGCCACATTGAAAGATTTGAGCTCTTAAATAGAGGCAGACCATCTACATTAAACTGCAGCTCAAGTTTCCCAGAATCAGATGCTATGTCACCAGACCCTATCAAAGACTCAAGGCCTTTTTGTACACCAAAATGAATATATTCCCCCCCACCTGCTAGAGTGCAAACAGCGTGAGACCGTGGTGTGCGCATCAGTGTCCGTTCATCTAGAGGGAGCTCTGGGTGATGGGGATTCAGCAATTTCAGGAGCCCCCCAACAGCATTCCTGGGTACATCATATTGTAGAACCCAGTCAACCAAGCTATCTCGTAAACACTCGGTGCTATCGGGTTCACTGGGCTCCGAATCATGGTCATCACAGACAAAATCAAAATCACAATCAAAATCTATGACATTACCGCCGTCAGAAATATCGGAATCGTGTTCAACAGGAACCGGCTCAGCATGTACAGGCAGGAAAATTGAACTACCACTACCATCTCCAAATTCGACATTTTCAACACTTAACTCAGTAGGCCTACTGGTTGAACATTCCTGCTGAAAATCATCGTCTATTCCGGTATCGCTACTAACAGAATGCTCAAAGTCCTGTAGAGCTAACGACACCTCCCGCTTGATACCACGCCGCAGCGTCCAATATGAATCAACACCAGACATGGGCCCTGTAGTGGTAGTTCGATTTCCCTGCTAGGCTACCTGAGTGTGTGCCGGTATAAATAATAAGAAACAATGAAACAATAGTCAATAGTGAAATAAATGACGGTATACCAATTTCACAAACACACTTAGTTACACAAATACCAAAGAAGTTAAATAGTTGTGTGACAAATACCGACGCTCAACACAAAGCAACAAACAAAAATGGCGCTCACAGTGATGCCGTGCAAAGGCGCATGCGCGAACACGGGGGAGCTGGATACAGCGGCTGAGTGCTGCAGCAGCAGGCACGCCCACTCCCAGTCAGACGCTGAGCTCAGAGCACAAAGACAGCGGCAAGACAGCTATGCATCGCGTTGCAGCGGCGGCCTGGCGTCGGCAAGACGTCTATACCTGACATCGACCGTGGGCTGAATGTCACGTCGGGCCGCCGGCGGCCCGACGTGACATTCAGCCCACGGTCGATGTCAGGTATAGACGTCTTGCCGACGCCAGGCCGCCGCTGCAACGCGATGCATAGCTGTCTTGCCGCTGTCTTTGTGCTCTGAGCTCAGCGTCTGACTGGGAGTGGGCGTGCCTGCTGCTGCAGCACTCAGCCGCTGTATCCAGCTCCCCCGTGTTCGCGCATGCGCCTTTGCACGGCATCACTGTGAGCGCCATTTTTGTTTGTTGCTTTGTGTTGAGCGTCGGTATTTGTCACACAACTATTTAACTTCTTTGGTATTTGTGTAACTAAGTGTGTTTGTGAAATTGGTATACCGTCATTTATTTCACTATTGACTATTGTTTCATTGTTTCTTATTATTTATACCGGCACACACTCAGGTAGCCTAGCAGGGAAATCGAACTACCACTACAGGGCCCATGTCTGGTGTTGATTCATATTGGACGCTGCGGCGTGGTATCAAGCGGGAGGTGTCGTTAGCTCTACAGGACTTTGAGCATTCTGTTAGTAGCGATACCGGAATAGACGATGATTTTCAGCAGGAATGTTCAACCAGTAGGCCTACTGAGTTAAGTGTTGAAAATGTCGAATTTGGAGATGGTAGTGGTAGTTCAATTTTCCTGCCTGTACATGCTGAGCCGGTTCCTGTTGAACACGATTCCGATATTTCTGACGGCGGTAATGTCATAGATTTTGATTGTGATTTTGATTTTGTCTGTGATGACCATGATTCGGAGCCCAGTGAACCCGATAGCACCGAGTGTTTACGAGATAGCTTGGTTGACTGGGTTCTACAATATGATGTACCCAGGAATGCTGTTGGGGGGCTCCTGAAATTGCTGAATCCCCATCACCCAGAGCTCCCTCTAGATGAACGGACACTGATGCGCACACCACGGTCTCACGCTGTTTGCACTCTAGCAGGTGGGGGGGAATATATTCATTTTGGTGTACAAAAAGGCCTTGAGTCTTTGATAGGGTCTGGTGACATAGCATCTGATTCTGGGAAACTTGAGCTGCAGTTTAATGTAGATGGTCTGCCTCTATTTAAGAGCTCAAATCTTTCAATGTGGCCAATACTGTGCATTGTACGAAACTCACAGTGTAAGAAAACATTAATTGTTGGTTGCTACTGTGGCGAGTCAAAGCCATCCAATGTGCAAGCATATTTTGAACGCTTTGTGAATGAACTGCAGCACATTTTAAGTGTGGGATTTGACTACATGAATGAGCACTTTGATGTAGTGATTCATAGCTTTGTTTGCGATGCACCTGCTAGAGCCATGGTCAAAAACATAAAAGGACATTCTGGTTACTCTGCATGCGAAAAATGTCACGTAGAGGGGGAATGGCAGCAAAAGGTGACATTCCAAGACACTAATGCAGCTTTAAGAACAGATGCGGAGTTTGCAGATATGACTGATTCTGACCATCATCTTGGGCGCTCTGCCGTACAGACGCTTCCTGTAGGCACGGTTTCTCAGTTCCCACTTGACTACATGCACATGGCATGTCTAGGAGTAATGCGAAGGCTCCTGCTTTGTTGGTTAAAGGGGCCATTATCTGTGCGCCTTGGGACTGCGCGCACTAACAGAATATCAGACAAACTGACAAGTTTGATCCCCTTCATTCCTAGGGAGTTTGGCCAGAAACCAAGGTCACTAAATGATATCATGCGTTGGAAGGCAACAGAGTTCCGGCAATTTTTGTTGTACACTGGCCCTGTTGTACTAAAACATATACTGCCCGATTTACTCTACCAACATTTTCTGCTGTTTTCGGTTGCAATGACACTGCTGATCAGTCCTCGTCTCTGTGCTCAATTCTGTGGCTATGCAAAGCAGCTGCTAGTGGTTTTTGTTGAAAACATGAAGACTCTCTATGGCAAAGAGATGATTGTGTACAATGTCCACAGCTTGATTCATCTACCAGATGATGCCTGCAAGTTTGGCCCATTAGATAGCTTTTCTTGCTTCCCATTTGAGACTGCACTGAACAAAATTAAAAGATTACTACGTAAGCCTAGCTTTCCTTTGCAGCAGTTAGCAAACCGCCTTGCAGAACAAAATCTCCGCACCGCACAAACACATACACAGCAGCACGAGTTCACTGCGAAAAAAGAACACAGCCTTGGTCCTTTGCCAGCAGAGTTTCGGAATGCTAGGCAGTATGAGCAGTTGCACTGTAGTGACTTTTATTTGTCAGTGCTGAGTGGAGATAATTGTGTAACACTGAGCAGTGGTAGTGTGTGTGTAGTACGCAATATTTTGGTTCATGGCAGCTCGGTTTTGCTTGTTGTTGAGGTGTTAGAAAACTGCAGCAGTTTTTATGAATATCCACTGCCCTCGGCACAAGTGAATATTGTACACGTGCCACGTCTGCACGGCATGCAGAAAACTGTACCTGTAGGTGAAGTAGTCTACAAGAATGTATGTTTGCCGGCAGTGAATGACTCGTATGTAGTCTTTCCGTTTCTACACAGTGCCATGTGAGGAAAGTTTTAGGCCTCTTTCATCTTCCCCTCTGTCTCCGATATCGCGATATCGTGATATGAATGGGTACGATAATTGATAGGAATTTTTTGCAACGATATAATCCTTAGTGGTGGGTAGAGAGGTTAAGGTAGGCTTATGGTCTCAGAGTTGTCCATTGGTCTGGTCAGGTTGGGTCGGGTCACGATTTTTAGCCAGCTGTCGGTTCGGGATCGCCATATCTCCGTTTTTGCCCCAAATGGGGTTTTTCAAGATGGCCGATTTAATGGTGCCACCCAGATTGTTAATAGGGTCGATCTTTGTTGCCATGGTAACAAAATTTGGGCTAGTTTCATGTAGAATGGGCATAGAGCGCATCACGCGGTCATCTTTGTGAAAGCGCAGCTTCTTGTAATATTATGCTGAACTCTTCAATGCCTGCACATATCGCATGTGATTTTCATTCAGTATAACTATAAACTGTTTGGAACAAATCAGGTCAGGTTTCTCAGCAGGCCAGCGGGTAGGGTCATGAAGTCGCTATCTTGGGTCAGATTGAGAAAAATGGACCGGACCCACGGACAACTCTGGGATCCATAGGTCTCTGGTCGAAATCCAAACCCTTAACAAGTACTGGTCCTTTGTCGTTTGGCATGTAGATTTTTCTGCATGATTTGCTCATAATTATGTTTGTGTGCAATGTGCATTGCATAGCCTATGTATTATTATCCTTGTGTGATATTGTTGGTTATTATTGTATAAATTAATGTGTATTTTATGTATGGGTCAGTGAGCATTCTGATGTATGTGCTTGTGTCTGACAAAGCAAATGCTGTGTATGCTATCTGCTGACAGTGACATGTATTGAGTAGTTGTATTTCCACCTGAGTCCGATGATTCTGACGGTGAGGAGGAAGTAGAGGCTGTACCATCAGTGTGGTTGTCCCCGGGACGTACCCATTGCCGCTGGCCTCCATTTCGCTCGCAAGAAGCTATTGGCCGTGCGATAACCACGCGAATGCTACCAGCTGAAAATTGGCACGTCTACACCGCAAAGTTAAAAGGAAAAGGAATGTATGGTAAGTTTTATTTGCTCCTTGTTGAAACTAATGCTCAAGCTTATGCAAGGCATTTTGTGTGTTAGATATAGATAACAATTCTGCTTATGGATGTTTAAGTTTGTGGGATTTCGGTCTGTGGCACTTTGCTATAGAACAACAGAGCTGTGCTATCGTAAAGATGACTGCGTGATGTGCTCTATATGCACATTCTGCACCAAAATAGCCCAAATTTTGTTGCCATGGCAACAAGGGTTGGCCCTAAGACAACTAGAGTGGCACCATTAGATCAGCCGTCCCCGAAAACCCCTGTTTGGTGCAAACGTGGCGTCTGTATGTTGTATACGAGCTGAGTTATAACCGATTTTGTGTGAAAATAGCCCCCACCCATTCGACCCAAAATTTCATTATGTTCCCTTAGGTCTGGGGCCCTAATGCTTTGCACGCCAGGAGCAAAGATGTTTGGCTACTTATCCGTGAAATCAGTTTTGGAGATTTCCAACCTATGTGACCATAGTCCAGCAACGTCACAGACGGACAGACAGACGGACAGACGACATGCGATGGCAATACTGCGCTTTGCACTAAAGTGCATCACGCAGTAAAAATCACCTGATAGCATTATTCGGCTACAGTTCTTTGGTATTGACGTTCACTTGTCAAATAGTTTTAGGGTTGGGATAAATGACAACCTTCAATGGTTTCACTCGAAGGCCTGAAGTGATTTTAGCTGTTAGTGTGTATACAGTAGGCCTAATTACTGTTTAGTAGATTTTCAGTTAACAATCTACATAAAAATGTTTGGATTATTAATAATTAAAATTCACCCAAGTTTCATTGTTTTAAATGTAGGCAATTGTGTTTGTTTGCACTCAGAAAGTTATGGAGTTGCAAGACAGAAAGCCAAGAAGGCAGAAAACACGTCAGATATTGACACCGCACCGTCGGAAGTCGAAAAAGAGGCATCGAGGGAGCGGCGCAAGCGGATTCTGGACGACGATGACACGCCGCCACCGGTCAGCCGTGCTAAAGCAAAGCGGTCCAAAACGGGCAAACCAGCAGCTGCTGCGGCGTCACTGTTGCCTCCGCCACCTCCACCTGCTTTGTCTGTGCCACCACCTCTGACGACTGCCTCCAACACGGCTGCAGCGACACCACCTGTGGCTACATACTCGACGCCTCTGACACCCCGCTCAAGTCTGGAAACAAGTACGCCTCCATGTAATCAGCAGAGAGCAGCAGAGTCGAGTACTTCTGTGGCAACTAAGAAAGGTACAAATTAGTGACATTTTGCCTTTGTCTAATTTTGTTGGCAGTTTTGTAATTCATTCTTTTTAAAACTTTGAATACATCTGTAATATTATATGCATGGAAATGTTTCTCGTATGAGCCTTTGTTGCTGATTCTGCCACTTTTTCTACTTTCATGAAGTGTACCGGTATGTGTATATTTTGTTCAGGTACACAATGGTTTAGCCTTAGCTTTATGTGTTCCGGTATACAGACAAAGCATTTCTGCAGCACTTAGTTGAGCTGAAAGCTCAAGTGCGACTGAACACCCAGCTGCTCCAGTCTCAAGCCAAGTTGCTGCAGGATCTGCTCAACATCGCTGGCAAACAGCGCGGGCTGGAAGGTGCAGCGAGCACAGGACCAACAATGCCGTCTAGTGTCGTGTTGCCCATGCAGTCGTTTCAGCAGGTGCAGCGTTTGGAAAGAACGCTCCGTGCCACTCCAGTGGAACGACAGAAACTGGTATGTGCTGTTCAGTGAGTTGACACCCAGTGGCACTTGCGGGAAATGTAAGCAGACATTACGAGCGAGCTGCTGGGTTTATTCACATAGTTTGCTTGTAGCAACAACCTAAATAGCATGGGAAAAGGGGTGATGTTCTGATTTCATAATGTCTAGCTAATCCATGTAGGCAAGTATAAAAATTAATGTAAGAGCACTAGCCGCAAGCGATGGCGGGTAATTAGCAGTAATAAAACACTGTAGGCCCTATAGGTGTTTACATGATCAAGCTATTGCTGTTAGAGGAGCATAGGATTTTAACTTGGTACGTCGTATAATTCATTTTAATAGTGAAAAGTGTAGTGTTTAGGTTATTCAGTTTTATGTCTCGTCAGTGGCATTGCCACACAAAGGCTTTTAAGTGCAAGCAACAATGATTAAGTAAACTCTGCGTTTGCCACTGCAGGTGGCCCAGCTAGGCATCATTGGAGGCATGACTGTCAAAGACACCACAAGGCGCGTGATGGCAGCACTGTTCACCAACACCCTGGCCATGCAGTTTAACTTCAAAGGGCATGGTCAGAAACACGCTTTCGTTGATCTACAGCTGAAAGATGTTGTTAATGGTGAGTTATTTCATTTGTTTTATTTTCACTTATTTTAAACAGTATATACTATGCATTGGCTGAGCATTAAGGGAGCTTGTACTGCAAAAAAAACTCACTACAGTCTATTATAATGCCCGATAGGCTTGGCGATGGTTCATTTTATGGCCGTGGTTAGTAACTATTAACCACTAATAGCAACTTGGGGACAGGCTATTAATTAGTGCCAGAACTGCTGACCTTGGACGGCCATAAAGCTGGAAAAGTTGCATTTCTCGGCCTTTAACTCGTCACTGGGCAGTCATCTTTGTGATAGCACAGCTTTCTCACGCATACAGCCTAATGCTTTCTACTGTTAGCATGTAATTATTTAGATTTTGAATGCATTCTGTGCTTCTCTTAATCTTAGTGTTACTAGGCCGCTGTTTAATGTAGCTGCAGGCCTTCTGTTGTTTTTACTGCATGTGTATATTTATTTATTTATTAATTTATTATGATTTTTTCGCCAAACAGCTGTAGAGAGTCCTCTCAACCAATTTTCACCATATCTGGTCACATGGCAGATAATGTGTGGATATTATGCTTATCCGGTCAAAAATTTCGCATATAATCTATAATGTGTTCCACGGGACGTTAAACCGTATTCACTCAGCCACTCAGGTACAAGTCTGGCAAGCCCCATACTGTTGGACCCTGGCATCAAATTGAGGTCTGATTGCAAGGCTAAATGAACTACTACAATGATGGCAAGTTAGTTTGTTGTTAATTCTTATTGTAGCCTGCCTATTGAACCGTGGCAATGCTGTGTGTGCAGATGCAGTGCGCAGCAACCGGCTGACACAAACAGCTAGTGCCGACGAAGTCGAGAGAGTGGTGAGGGAGTGGCTCCGCACGGCAACTGACCGCAGTGGTGGTCGGCGTCGTCGAGAGGCTGGCAGAAGACAGTCAGCACCATCAGAAGCACCAGCAACAGCAGCTGCTGCACTGGAATCCAGTGATGAAGAGGAACCTTGAGATAGCTAGACTCGACCTTTTGTCCGCCATGTGTTTGCATGTAGTCTTACTTTTTGGAGCTGAAGTCGGTGTGCAATATATAATGATGGGTCCTTTTTACTCGTTTATTTCACAGTATTATTGTTTGCAGTTAGAGCAACAGAAGTATTGCTGCATTAGTGTTGACCCGTATTTTTGTGACGCTGCTGCTGCTGCGTATCATCTTATGACGTCTAGCCGATGGTATGACTCGCGTAGTTTGACTCTGATTCGAGAATTATGGTTGCAGAGTTCTGAACGTGTGATTTATTGTGAAGGTCGCAATCACTCAAAATAGCTGTGGAAAACTAGGCTAAAAAACAGCGCCAACTTTCCGGCATGCGTATATATGTATTTTGCAACAAGATTTTGATTGGATTTTAGTTATAAAGTTTCATTCACAGGTAGCTGTGGTTGTTTATCTATACTTTTGTTGAATTTTTTATGCCTAGTAGTTACCGGTATATGTCTTGCATACAGTATGGCATATTAGTCTACACAGTTATCAGAGCAATGGTGATTGGTTTGGCATAAATGTTACAATGACGTGTAGTTAGTGTAGTCATCGTCTAAAGTTTTGTGGATTCACCCCACGGTCGTGTACTGGCTGATGTTCATTGAGTTTTTACCGCGCGATGCACTATATAGTGCAAAGCGCGGTATTGCCGTCTCGTCCGTCTATCTGTCCGTCCGTCCGTGACGCTGGTGCATTGTGATCGCATACTTTCGAAATCTGAAAACCTATTTACATGAGTAAGTACCCAAAATTCCTTGCTACTCGCATGCCAAAAATTGGGGTCTAGTCCTAGGGGAGCATAGTGAAATTTGGGGGTCGAATAGGGGGCTATTTTCTCACATAATCTGCTATAACTCCGCTTGTATACAAGATACAGCTGCCGTGTTTGCACCAAACACAGGGAGTTTTATAGGACGGCCGATCTAATGGTGCGACTCAAATTGTTTCAGGGTCGACCCATGTTGCCATGGCAACAAAATCTGAGCTATTTTAGCACAAAATGAGCATATAGAGTGCATCGCGTGGTCATCTTTGCGATAGCACAGCTTTCTTGTCTCTAAAATTTTCTATGCTAATTAGCTGGTGTTGTTGCACGTGACTACAACAGCGTTATTATGTTGAAAATTGTAACCATGTACTGCATTTATTACATGCTGTCAATTAAATCATTCCTGTGGTGCAGTGCAGTGAAAGATCCAGAAATCTGGGACGAGTAGGAGAGAAAACCTGGGAGGGTAAGTCCCTACTACCGACCAGGGGCAGCGCTGCGTCCGTCCCCTGCTGCTAGGGTGCCAAAAATGCTGAAAATGGTCGGCTGTACGATGTCGGCCCGACGTCATAATCTGACATCGGGCCGACGGTTTGCCGCGTCGGGCCGATGTAGGCCCGATAACGGGCCGATGAGCAAACGACGGCGGCGCGACAGCGGCCCGACATCAGAAATACGCTTATTGCAGACGTCAAGCCGACGGCGGCCCGCCGTGGGTGTGTTATCTGGGGTTGCAACCCATCCGTCCGTATAATGGTTCTACACCATGGAAAAATTTTCGTGGGCATTATGAACGCACTGCCCGTGTTAACGGTTGGGTTACCCAAACTGATTTGGTCCAGTACTTAACTTT
>Ga0056121_1000255_pt1 | contig 16939 bp, 16 predicted proteins | sample WorMetHEROISLAND_FD_83872 | JGI IMG/M metagenome (GOLD analysis project Ga0056121, IMG submission 83872) | Marine gutless worms symbiont microbial communities from Max Planck institute for Marine Microbiology, Germany - Olavius sp. 1 HERON ISLAND ...
CCCCATTTCGCCTTATTTTGCATTCTCAGAGCCCTCCCAAACGCGCCCAGGCAAGGCACAGCGCGCCGGGAATAGCTCACTCTATTGCCAAGCGCTGTAATGCCGCCTTGGCGCGTTTGGGAGACTCCCTTCGGGCGCGACGAGAGGTGGCCAGCTGCGGTGTTGCGCGAGCTTGAAAGAAGATTGGCTATTCCTGCGCTCGCGCGCCTCGCATCTGGCCGCCTCTCGCCGCGCTGAGAACCAAAAATAAGGCGAAATAGGGTACTAGCCTACTGGCTTAAAATCAATGGGTTAGGCGTCGTGTTGGGTTCCGGCGCGTTCAGACCACCAAATGTTGGGCACGGGCCATCCATTGATGCGATTCGCGCGGGGAGAAGGTGCACTGGCCAGCAAGCTCAGAACCACCGCGCTCACCAGCATCTACGGGTGGCGTGTCCATCACCGGCAAGCGATCTGTTGGGCACGCCGCCAAGGAGCGCCACATCGGAGTGCAGCCATCCTGGCGGCAGATTGGCTTGCCGGCAGGATGCCGGCGCTCCGAATCATTGGGGTCAGCGCCCACCGGGTAGCGTATTGGTGGGCACAGCCCCACCCTACTTTGGGGATCTATATACATAGCTAGCCAAAACAACGCGCAATCGTTCAGCCCCCCACTGCTTTCGCCATCCATGGCACCTGGATTCCGGCGTCCCAGCCGGAATGACGGGGTGTGGGCTGAACGGTTACAACCCCGCGGCTAGCTATGTATATAGGTCCCCTACTTTGAGTGTAGGATGCCGGGTGAGCCCGCGTAGGGCGGGAAAGCGCAGCGCATCCCGCCTCTAGCGCTTTGAAAAATACGGTTTTCGTCTACAGTACCTCTCAACACTCAATGGCTTAGAGTCGCTTGATTGGTGAAAATACCTATTTTTCAAGGTGCCCTTTACCGATGCCCGCCGTCGCCGACCCTTCACCGTCGATGCTATCCTTGTCTTACCCGATCACCTTCACTCGGTATGGACCCTGCCTTCGGGGGATGGCGATTTCTCTACCTGTTGGCACGACATCAAGGCCCGGTTCTCGGCACGGATTCCGAAAGACGGGCGGCTTTCAAGGCGTCGCGCGCGGAAAGGGGAACGGGGGACTTGGCAACGGCGCTTCTGGGAGCACGCGATTCGCGATGAAGACGATTGGCAGCGGCATATCGATTATGTCCATTACAATCCGATCAAACACGGCCATGTGTCGCGCCTCATCGATTGGCCGTATTCGAGCTTTCACCAGGATGTAAAAGCGGGACTCTATCCACCGCATTGGGCAGCGGACGATGTTGTAAAGGAATTAGCTCTGGAGTGATCGATGCGGCGGGATGCGCTGGGCTTCCCTAAAGGCGGGATGCGCTACGCTTTCCCGCCCTACGGTCTTCAGATCACGCCAAATAACGTCGAACAGCGCCAAACGCACCGTAACCCAACCCGACGCTCAACTAAGATCCACGAAAAACACGAACGGACACGAACAGATCCTTACCTGGCGTCGGGATGACAATTTCGTGTCTTTCCGTGTCTTTCGTGGCCAATGGAGACACCTCGCCGAATGCGGTGATCCCTGACGCTTACGGTTTGGCTCCGGTCCCGCTCCTCCTGTATCTTTCTCAGGATGCGACTGGAGAAGATCAAGCTCGCCGGCTTCAAATCCTTCGTCGATCCCACGACCGTGCATTTTCCGAGCAACCTGGCCGGGGTCGTCGGGCCGAATGGGTGCGGCAAGTCCAATGTCATCGATGCCGTGCGCTGGGTGATGGGGGAGAGCTCGGCCAAGATGCTGCGCGGCGAGTCCATGGCCGATGTCATCTTCAACGGCTCCACCAGCCGTAAGCCGGTGGGTACCGCCGGTATCGAGCTGGTGTTCGACAACGGCGACGGCAGTGCTGGGGGGGAGTACGCCGGGTTCAGCCAGATTTCGGTCAAGCGCCAGGTCTCCCGGGACGGCCAGTCGGTCTATTTTCTCAACGGCGCGCGCTGCCGCCGCCGCGACATCCAGGACCTGTTTCTGGGCACGGGCTTAGGTCCGCGCAGCTACGCCATCATCGAGCAGGGCATCATCTCGCGGTTCATCGAAGCCAGGCCCGAGGAGCTGCGCCTGTTTCTGGAGGAGGCGGCGGGTATCTCCAAGTACAAGGAGCGGCGGCGCGAGACGGAGAACCGGATGCGCCACACCCGCGACAACCTGGAGCGTCTGGATGACCTGCGCGAGGAGGTCGCCAAGCAGCTCTCGCACCTGGAACGGCAGGCCGCTACCGCCGAGAAGTACCAGCGCCTTAAACAGGACGAACGGCGGCTGGAAGCGGAGCTGCGGGCCCTGCGCTGGCGGTCCCTCGACCGGGAGATCGGTGTCCAAGACGGGTCCCTGCGGACCCAGGAGACGGCCCTGGAGGGCCAGGTCGCGCGCCAGCGGCAGCTAGAGGCGGATAGCGAGAAGCTGCGCGACCGCTATGTCGAGGTCTCGGACGCGTTCAATGAGATTCAGGGTCGCTATTATGCCGTCGGTTCCGAGATCGCACGCCTCGAACAGGGCATCCGGTTCGCCAAGGAGAGCCGCAGACGCCAAGAGGGCGAGGTCGACCGCCTGGAGCGCGAGCTGGCCGAGGTCCGGGATCTGCTCGCCCGCGAGGAGCGCGCCGTGGCGGAGATCGACGCAGCCCTGGCCGCAGACGGACCCGAACACGAGGCGGCCGCTGCGACGCTGGCGGAGGCCCTGGTCCATGTGAGCGCCGCCGAATCCCGGCTCGAGGCCTGGGAGGCCCAGTGGGAGGAATTCAACCGGCAGGCCGCTGCCCCCGCGGAACTGGCCCAGGTGGAGCGGACCCATATCAATTATCTGGAGCAGCGCATAGATCAGCTCCGCGCCCGCCAGGGCCGGGTAGAGGAGGAGCTGGGACGGCAGCATAGCGGGGAATTGGAGGTCCGAATCCAGGCCCTGCAAAATCAGGCCCAGGATTACGACGGGCGGATTGCCGCCCTCCAAGATCAGGAACGACAGCTGATCGAGACCCTCCAGGAGCAGGAACGGACGCTGCGCGAAGTGGGCGGGCAGCTGGACGCGGCGCGGACCGAGCTGCAATCGGTACGTGGCCGCCAGGCCGCGCTGACCGCGCTGCAGGAGGTGGCCCTGGCCGATGCGGACGTGGCCCTGGCCGATTGGCTGAGCGACCAGGGGTTGGCGGACGCCCCCAGGTTGGTCGATGAGCTGGCGGTCGAGGCCGGCTGGGAGGCGGCGGTGGAGGCGGTACTTGCAGACCACCTGCGGGCCGTCTGCACCGACTCCCTGGACCAGGCCGGGGTCGCGGTGGATAGGGCGGACCTCGGCTCCCTGGCGCTACTCGAAAAGACTGATATCCTCGGCCCCACGGCCCCCGACTCGCTCCTGGCGCGGGTGCAGTGCCCCTGGCCCCTGCAGGGGCTGCTTGGGGCCGCGCGGGTGGCAAAGGATCTGCCGGAGGCCCTGAGCAGACGCGGCACCCTGGATCCGGGCGGGGTCCTGGTCACCCAAGACGGCGTCCTGGTGGGCCTCAACTGGCTGCGCACGCCGGAGGCGGACGGCGCCCTGGGGGGGGTGCTGGTGCGGGCCGAGGAGCTCAAGGCGCTGGAACGCCGGGCCGCGACCTTCGAGGCCCAGGTCCGGACCCTGGAGCAGGAACAGGAGCAGCTGCGGATGCGTCGGCGCGGGGTCGAGGAGGAACGCGAGGCGCTGCGTACCGAGACCGCCGGACTCGAAAAGGCCGGCGCCAAGGTCCGGGCGGACCTTACGGGACACCGCACCCGACTAGAGCACCAGCACGAGCGCCACGCCAGCCTGGAGGCGGAACGCGCGGAGCTGGCCGAGCGCCTGGCGGAGGTCGGGGTCGAGGAGGCAGCGGCGCGGAAACGCCTGCATGGGGCCCTGGAGGAGATCGACACCCTGGCCGACCGGCGCACGACCTTGACTGAGCAACGCGAGGCCCTGCGGGGTCAGGTAGCGAAGGCGCGGGAGCAGGAACGGGAATCGCGGGAGCAGGCCCATCGCCTGCAGGTCGCCATCGAGATCCGCCGTGCCTCCCGGGAGGCCAGGCTGCGCAACCTGGAGTGGGCGCGGGAACAGTGCCGACAGCTCGGCGAGCGCCGCGATGAGCTGCGCCTGAGCCTGGAGACCTCCCTGGCCCCCCTGGCCGGGCAGGAGCAGGGGCTCGCAGCGCAGCTTGCCTTGCGTCTCGAAGTCGAGGAACAGTTGGGCGCCTCGCGGCAGCAGATGGAAGAGCTGGACAGCCGCGTCCGCACCCTGGAGCAGGAGCGCCACCAGGTCGAGCAGGACATCGGTGAGCAGCGGCAAGCGCTGGATGCCCTGCGCCTGGCGCGGCAGGAACAGTTCGTGCGCAGACGGACCCTGGAGGAAGCGCTCGCCGAGGCGGACCTGGATCCGCAGGGGCTACTCGCCAACCTAGAGGCGGATGCCGACGAGGCGGTCTGGCAGGAGCGGTTGGGGAAGGTCTCGGAGCGCATCGCCCGCTTGGGCAACATCAATCTGGCGTCCATCGACGAGCTGGCGGAGCAGTCCGAACGCAAGCGTTACCTGGACGCCCAGCACACCGACATTTCCCGTTCCCTCCAGACCCTGGGGCAGGCCATCCGGCGCATCGACCGCGAGACCCGCGACCGCTTCAAGGAGACCTTCGAAGCCGTCAATCAGGGCTTCCAGCAGCTCTTCCCGCACCTGTTCGGCGGCGGTCAGGCCTACCTGGCGCTTACCGGCGAGGACCCGCTGGAAACCGGCGTCACCGTCATGGCGCGCCCACCGGGCAAGCGCAACGCCAGTATCCACCTCCTCTCCGGCGGTGAGAAGGCATTGACCGCCGTGGCCCTGGTGTTTGCCATCTTCGATCTCAACCCGGCCCCCTTCTGCATGCTCGACGAGGTGGATGCACCCCTGGACGACGCCAATGTGGGGCGCTTTTGCGAGCTGGTGCGCTCCATGTCCGATCGGGTGCAGTTCATTTTCATCACCCACAACAAGCTGACCATGGAGATCGCGGACCACCTCCTGGGTGTGACCATGCAGGAACCGGGTGTCTCGCGTCTGGTATCGGTGGACGTGGAAGAAGCGACCAGGCTGGCGGCGATGGCTTGAAGCAGTTGTCAGGGGGCAGGGGGCAGGTGTCAGAAGATACTGGTTAGCGGACCTGTATACCCTAATACTTTTCTCCTGCATCCTGTCCCCTGACAACTGATAACTGATAACTGACTTACAGATAGGGCATCATGCCCTTTACGACCAAGTCGGTAAGGCTCACGACTCCGATCACCTCGCCGTCTTGCACCACGGGCGCCCGGCTCAGGTCGAAGCGGGCGAACAGGCGGGCGCAGTGGCGGATGTCCATCTCAGGATTCACCGTCAATACGGGCTTGGACATGATCTCATAGATGTTGACCCGGTCCGGGGCACGGTCCTTGGCCAGCACTTGGCGGGAAATGTCCGAGATCACGACCATGCCGATGGTATCGTCGGCATGGCGCTTCCTGACGATCAGGGTCTTGGTATCCAGATGGGCCATGGTCTCCAGGGCCTGTGCCACCGTGGCCAAGCCGTCCACGGTATCGAATTGAGGTTTCATGACGTCACGGACGCGCACGGGCTGTTTGGCGTTCACGTCAGGATCTCCTTTTCTACGGTCTCGAAGAGCTTTCGAACCTGGTGATTGACGCCCACGGCGTCCTCCACGTCTATCTGAAAGGCGATCCCGTGACCGGGCCGCTCGTCGAAGTGGCCGGCCTTGGCGATAGTCTCCAGGATACTGCGACTCAGATGCTCCTCCACCAGCAGCAAAATGGCGTCACGTTGGGTCTCCAGGGTCAGACCGAAGAAAGTCTTGGATTTCTCGAGCCCCTCTCCCCGGGCCTGGCTGATCACGGTCGAGCCGGTCGCCCCGGCCTTGCGGGCGGCCTCGAGCACGTTCTTCGTTTCGCTGTCTTCGACAAATGCCAGGATAAGCTTGAAGTGCATATGTTCATTCTCCTGCGGATGAGGACACGGTGCCGGATTTGCGCCGGGTAAAGAATCCACTGAGCTGGGCGTAGGCCATCACGGTCATAATCGGGAACAGACAGGTGAAGGCGATGAGCCCGAAACCGTCGAGGAGCGGATTGCGCTCCGGGATATTGCTCGCAAGCCCCAATCCTAAGGCCGCCACCAAGGGCACCGTAACGGTGGAGGTGGTGACCCCCCCGGAGTCGTAGGCCAGGGCGATGATGGTCCGGGGCGCGAACCAGGTCTGAACCAGGACCACGACGTAACCGCTGATGATGTAATAGTGTAGCGGGGTTCCGGTAACGATGCGGTAGGTGCCGAGCGCGAGCCCGACGGCCGCCCCGATGGCCACGGCGATTCGCAGCCCCCAGGGGTGAATGGCGCCGGCCGATACCTGGTGGCCCTTGATGGCCACGGCGATGAGGGAAGGCTCCGCGATGGCGGTCGAGAATCCGATCGCGAAGGCGAACAGGTAGACCCAGGCATAGCGCTCCCAGTGCTCGGTGCCGTCGGTCTCGCCGCCCACGATACCCAGAAAATCCGGGGCGGTGAGCTGCTCGGCCATGAGCCTGCCCAGGGGAAACAAGGCGCGCTCCAGTCCTTCGAGGAAGCAGGCCAGACCCAACAGCACCAGCAGGAAGCCCAGCAGCACCCGTCTGAGATTGGGAATGGAGCGACGCAGAACTAACACCTGGAAGCCCACCAGGATGCCGACGATGGGCAACACATCGTCGATGGTCGCCAGGAGGGAGGCCCAGAGCGAGACCAGGTACCCGGTCACAGCAGGATTCCGTAACCCATGACGAAGATCATGGGCGTCAAGGAGGCAAAGGCGATGAGCCCGAAGCCATCGACCATGGGATTGCGTCCCTCGATGCTGGAGGCGAGCCCCACGCCCAGGGCCGTCACCAGCGGCACGGTGATGGTCGAGGTGGTCACGCCGCCGGAGTCATAGGCAATGCCGATGATCTCTTTGGGGGCGAAGACCGTCATGATCACCACCCCGAGATAACCGCAAATGATCAGATACTGAATCGGCCAACCGCGCAGGATGCGCAGAACACCGATCACAATGGCCACACCCACCGACAGGGCGACCGTGTAGCGCAGCCCTTTGGCATAGGCTTCGCGTGCCTCCGTCGCGTCGCCGATCACGCCCCCTTGAGCCGCTACCTTGGCGGCCTCCTCGGCAACCGCGATCAGGGCCGGCTCGGCAATCGTGGTCCCGAAGCCCAGGGCAAAGGCAAACAACAACAGCCACAGCAGACTGCCCTTGGCGGCGAAATCCCAGGCCATGCTCTCACCGATCGGGAACAGCCCGAGCTTGAGCCCTTGGATGAACAGGGTCAGTCCCACCACCACCAGCAGGGAGCCCCACAGCAGCTCCAGGAGATTGGGGATGGGCTGGCCGAGCACCAGGAGCTGGAACAAGGCGATCACCCCGATGATCGGCAGGAGATCCTTGACACTGCCGGCCAGGGATTTCAAGAGTTCTGGCGCAAGGACTTTCATCAGGTCACCCAATAACCGAAAAACGCTTGTAAAACAGATCATCCACCGCTTGCCGGTCTGCTATGAAGCTGGTGCATGGCACTTTGGAACTCGCCGGCTATTGCTTCGCAAAGAGCCCGCTCCGCTTGGTCCAGGGCATCCCGAATGCGACCCTCGTCCTCCCTGGAGGTCCGGCTGAGGACATAATTCACGACCTCTGACCGACCGTCGGGATGATCGATACCGATACGCAGACGCCAGAAGTCCCGGCTATCGAGCGCACTGATGACGTCTCGCAGTCCATTGTGCCCGGCGTGTCCGCCCCCTTGTTTCAACCGCAGGGTCCCGACCGGCAGATCCAGCTCATCATGCGCAATCAATATCTGTTCGGGAGCAATGCCGAAATAACGGACTACCGCAGCCACGGACCGCCCACTTCGGTTCATGAAGGTTAGCGGCTTGAGGAGCCGCAGGTACTGCCCCGAAACGAGGAGCCGACAGAGGAGCCCGTGGAACCTGTTCTCGATCCGGAACCGACCGCCGTTGCGCTCGGCAAGGGCATCCACGAACCGGTAGCCCACGTTGTGGCGAGTCGATTCGTACTCCGGCCCGGGATTACCCAGACCTACCACAAGCCTTATTCCTTTCCCGGCCATGTTATCAATCTTCCCAGAAGTATCCGCACAGCTTGGTTCTCGGAAGCGCGTCTTGGCAGATCGATTTAGGATCAGTCACGCAGAAATTCTTGGGAAGATTAATACATATTTTCGATCTTTCGAGGCGAATAGCCGGCCTGTTTAACGAGAAAGAGCGGAAAAAGGGACCATTCTGGGACATTTGCAGCCGATAGCATTTTTAACCAGACAGCTTCTCAGTGCCAAAATGATGCCTCTTCGCGCCCTCTGTGCCTTTGCGGCTCCCGGCACCCGGTCAGGTGCGCCCCGAAACCGATGGAAGGATTCCCTACCGATCGTCGGGTCCGGATCAGGATTCCAGCTCAGTGGGCTCGGTGTCTTCTCCTTCCTCGTCACCCGCTTCCGCTGCTTCTGCTTCTTCTTCATCGTAGATTTGGGCACCATGGACGATCACGACGGGGACATCCGGGTCCGGTGCGTGGGCGAGCGCCACGCCTTCAGGCAACGAGACCTCGGATAGATGCACCATGTCCCCGATCTCCATCTCCAGCAGATCGACCTCGATATTCCGGGGCAGATCCTTGGGCAGACAAATGACCTCGATCTCGGTGAGCTTGCGGGAAACCATGCCACCGAGCTTCACCCCCTTGGCATTGCCTTCATTGAGGAAACGCAGCGGTATCGTCTTGCGAATCTTCTCCAGCGCACGGACACGCTGAAAATCCACGTGCAGGATGAAGGGCTTTGCCGGATGGCGCTGCAGATCCTTGATGACGACCTCCTCGGTCTTGTCTCCCACCTTGAGGTCCAATACCTGGGAGTAAAACGCCTCGTATTCTAGATGCCGAACCAACTCGTTATGGACCAGACTGATCATCTCCGGCTCCCGATTCGCACCATAGACGATGGCCGGAACCAACCCCTGACGACGCAGGCGGCGGCTTGCACCCTTCCCTGCGTCCTGACGGAGTTGCGCATTGACCTCGAAGTTCGCGCTCATGTTATTTTCTCCAGCTCGATTGCATTGCCGAAATACACCATCTGTCCCGCGACCAGGACATAGGCACAAATCTCAGAAGCTGTCTGGTTAAAATGGATCGTAGCGAAAATGGTCAAACCAGAAATCATCCGGCATTACAGGCGGAGAAAAGAAAACGTCAGGTTTATATTTGGTTAAAACATAATCGATATCCATTTTCACATGCCCGGGCGCATACCCTCTAAAATCCGCCATAGTGGAAAGCCTTGGAACCTTCATTCTGGCAAGTGTCTTTTCATTGCTTCAATAACTTTAGTGCGCGAAGCGCATCATCGTTGAAGCGATGATGCGCTTCGCGCACTAAAGTTATTGAAGCAATGAATAGGCTTTTGTAGTTGAGCCCGACAGGCAAGGCATTGACGGGGATCATCAGGAATGTCCACAGTGGCGTGGTAAATCCCTCCACGGGTTCTCCGAACCTGGCCCAGTTGAGACCGTATCCATTGACCAGGTTCTTTGCGTACGCCATCGATATCATGGCGTCATCGAAAAGGCGAAAATAGCGGATATCGTCGATCGTAAACGACGTTCTATAGATAAACCAAACGGACCAGGGGAGAAAGAATAAGAAGATCAGAACCGGACGATCGATGTCGATAGCTGCCTTGAGCCACTTGGACTTCATGCCGATTTCAACCCTTAAAAGACACTTTGGAACACTACCGATTCAGGATCGAGTCGAAATCCAGGGGGGATCCGGGCGATTACTCCCCGACATCCATCAATCTACAAACAAAGAGCTGACGGACTCCTCGTTCGAGATTCGGCGCATGGTTTCGGCAAGCAGTTCGCCGATACTCAACTGGCGGATCTTGGAGCAGGTGACCGCATCCGGGCGCAACGGGATGGTGTTGGTAACTACCAGCTCATCCAGCATAGACGCGGCGATATTGGAAATCGCCGGCCCGGAAAGTACCGGGTGGGTGCAATAGGCAACCACCTTGGCAGCTCCGTGTTCCTTGAGCGCTGTGGCCGCTCGACACAAGGTCCCCGCGGTGTCCACCAAGTCGTCGATCAGCACACAGGTTCGGCCTTTCACGTCACCGATGATGTTCATGACCTTTGCTTCATTGGCCCGCGGCCGGCGTTTGTCGATGATCGCCAAATCGGCATCGTCGAGCTGTTTCGCCAAGGCGCGGGCACGCACTACACCGCCGACGTCGGGTGACACCACGAGCAGATCAGGATACTTTTGTCGCCAGATGTCGCCCAAAAGGATGGGCGACGAATACACATTGTCTACCGGCATATCGAAGAAGCCTTGGATCTGGTCGGCGTGCAGATCCATGGTGAGGACGCGATCCGTACCGGCATGGCCGAGCATCTTGGCGACAAGCCGGGCCGTGATAGGCACCCGAGCCGAATGGGGGCGCCTATCCTGACGCGCATAGCCGAAATAGGGGATAACGGCCGTGATCCGTCCCGCCGATGCCCAACGCAGGGCATCGATCATCACCAACAGCTCCATCAGGTTATTGTTGGTGGGTGACCCCGTGGGCTGAACCACGAAGACATCGCGACCGCGAACGTTCTCCTGAATCTCCGTCATCACCTCGCCGTCGCTGAACTGACCCAGGATGGCCTTTCCCAACGGAATGTTCAGGTGGGTTGCGATTTCCGCAGATAACTGAGGATTGGCGTTTCCGGAGAACACCATCATCTGGTCGGCGGGCACGGCTGATTTCTCCATCGATACAGGGGCCATCGACATACGGGCCATCAACGCACGGGCCGTGAAGACCACAGGAGATCAGGGTTCAGGACATCCCCGGCCTCGTATCCGCACCGCCTTCTTCGATCTCCAAAACCGAACGATCCTTGGCCGCAAGCCTCATGGGCCAACCCAAAACGCGAAACCAGAGCAGCGGCAACCGAATAGCTGGCACACCGCGACGGATATGTGATCATATGGCTGGGGCGCCAGGATTCGAACCTGGGTATGCAGGGATCAAAACCCTGTGCCTTACCGCTTGGCGACGCCCCAAAGGGTCACTCCTGGATCATTTCCGAGAGCAGCGAGCGATTCATTCCGCGGGCGACGAAGGCGGAGAAGCGCGGCGGAACCATCGTGCAAGTGGCATGTGCCTGCGCCGCCGTCGCAAATGTACAGAACACACAGGCACCGGTTCCGGTGAGCCGTGGCCGACTAATGGTGGCAAGCCAATCCAAGGCCGCTGAGACCTCGGGGTAGCGCCGCCGCACGACCGTTAAACAGTCGTTCCGATCATCACCGGCAATGAAGCTTTTTATTGTGATTGGAGCCGAATTCCTTGTCAATTCTTCGTCTGAGAAGACCGCAGCGGTGGTCACCTTGCACTGCGGCACCAGCACCAGATACCAGGGCTCCGACAGATTGATGGGGGTCAGCACCTCGCCGATCCCCTCCCCCCAGGCTGCATGGCCGTAAACGAAAATCGGGACATCCGCGCCCAGCGTCAAACCGAGTTCGATCAATTCGGATTCGGAGAGGCCCAGATCCCAGATTCGGTTCAATGCTACCAGTGTCGTCGCCGCATCCGAACTGCCTCCACCCAGCCCGCCCCCCAGAGGTAGATGCTTCTCCACTCGGATATCGACCCCGAGACCCGTGCCGGCCCGCTCCCGGAGCAAGCGCGCCGCACGCACCACCAGATCGGACTCCTCGGGGATCCCGGCGAGGTTCAAGGTGTGCCTGATCCGACCGTCGTCACGCGGCGCGAAGAACAGCCGGTCCTGCCGGTCGATGAACTGGAACACGGTCTGTAGACGGTGATAACCGTCGGGACGTCGCCCGAGGACCCGCAGCATGAGATTGAGCTTGGCCGGAGCGGGCCAAGGATGCCCCGGAGGGGGGACATTAGGGCGTGTTGACATTTAACAAGGAGTGAACCTAACCTATCGGGCTTGTCTCCTTAATGGTACAGGATTAACAGATACTTGTCCTATTGGCGCTCGGCATCACGATTATGTCAACAGCCCCTAAGGTTGGGGGTCCGAACGCGTAAAGTTGTAGCGGCCGATCAAACGCAGGAGGTATTCGTGATCCGGCTCCCGGCCCAGGGCTGCCTCCCAGGTACTCCGCGCCTCGTCGTGCCGACCTAAGGTCCAGAGCACTTCGCCCAGGTGCGCGGCGATCTCACCATCGGGCATCAGGGCCAGGGCTTTGCGCAAATACTCTAGGGCCTGTTCCGAATTACCCAACCGGAACAGGACCCAACCCATGCTGTCAAGTATGGCAGGATCGTCCGGCTTCAGGGCCAAGGCGCGTTCGATGTAGGACCGGGCTTCGGTAAACCGCTCGGTCCGATCCGCCAGGCTGTAGCCGAGGGCATTGAGGGTCTCGGCGCTATCCGGATCCTCGGCGAGGATGGCCTTGAAGTCGCTTTCCATGCGATCCAGCCGATCCAGCGAGAAGGCATGCAGGCCACGCGCGTAGAGGAGATCATGATCGCCGGGGAAGGCCTCCAATGCCTCGTCGTAAACGGCCATGGCCGCGTCTGGTCGGTCCAGATCGGCTAGCACCGAGCCCTCCACCAGGTAAGTCATCGGCGCCTCTTCAGGCCACTGGTCACGTAGCTGCTGAAGGAGCTCGCGCGCACGCTCCACCTGCCCCTGGTTGACGCGCATCAGCGCAATCCGCACCCGGGCATTGACGGCGTGCTCGCCCGCCACTTTCCGATACCAGGACACGGCGGCCTCCGGATTATCCGCCAGCTCTTCCACCTGTCCGAGGTAATAGGCGGAGTCGCTCTGACGCTCGCCGGTAGCGTGCAGCTGAACGAGGTAATCGCGGGCGGCTTCCAGATCATCCATCTGGAGTGAAAGGATGCCCAGCGCAAACAGGACATCCGGTGCCTTCGGCGCATCGCGTAGCATCTGCTCGAACAGACTACGGGCGTGGGAAAACTCCCGCTCGTCGATGAGCAGCTGCGCATAGAACAGGCGTAGTTTCTGGTCGTCGGGGCTCTCGTTGACGAAGGCCTCCAGGACCTGGCGCGCCTGCTTGCGATCACCGTGGTTCAGGAACAATTGGACGAGAAAGATGCGCGGCAGATTCCAGCCCGGACGTAGATCCGACGCCCGCCGCGCCGCGTCCATCGCTGCCTCGTGCCGGTCGGCACCGGCCGCCACGATGGCCCGGGCAAACCAGGCATCGGCACTCTCCGGTTCCTCGGAAGTCAGGGTCTCCATGAGCTGCAAACGCCGATCGGGAAGCTCCAGCTTGGAAACCAGGTGGGCCGCTCGACCATAGCCATCCCCGCCCTCCGCCGCCGCCAGCGCGATGATATGCCGCAAGTGCTCCATCGCGGCGGGTACGTCATTGGCCTTGAGCCGTGCGTAGGCCGCCAGCTGGTGGGCGCCGATCGCCCGGGGTGACAGCTCGAGCCACAGATCCGCGGTCTGCCGCATGGCCGTGGCACTGTCGAGGGCGAGGGCCACGTTGGCCGCCAGCTCCGCCAATCGGGGATCCCGGGCCAAACGCACGCCGCGCAGGAGATGAGCGAAGGCTATTTCCTGCTCACCGCGCTGGGCGGCGATTTGCCCGACGAGAACAGTGTAGATGAGCTCCGCCGTCAGCGCGGAGGGGCGCACGGCCTTCGGAGGTTGTACCGTAGCCTCCTGCGCCTGATCCGGTTTAGCCTCGACGCCGGCGAGGCGCTGGGCATCACCAATGGGTAACGGACCGGCGCAGTCGGCAACCGAGGGTAGGAAAAAGAGAAAGAGATAGAAGCTGAATCGGCTTCGCATCGGGGCCATGGATACCAATCGCACATTAACGAATTGAGTACAGTATAACCGCTAAGTTCCCAGTTAAAAACCCAATGATGGTGATAACTCAAGGATGCCGTTGACCCCCCACCGGGCGGTGAAAATCCGCATGATCTGCGCATTGATAAAGTTTGTTATCCGTACATTCAGGCCGCACGGGGGGAATGTGAGTGTAGGTTGCGTTAAGACGCCAGCACTGACCTGGCAGACGATCAGCGAGCCTTGGTGCGTCGAACGCAACACGTCCGGTCCCCCAAACCGCGCCAAATCATTCAGGATTGCTTTTAACCAGACAGCTTCTAGGGCCTCCTAAAATCCATCTCCCCACATGAACCGCACGGATGCCACTTGCATAGCGGCCGCCGATGCCAAAGAATCATGAAGAACCAAAGTAGGTTCTTTCCCGAAAGCATACTCTGAAAGATGGCGATTCTGGCAGTCGGACTCAACCACAAGACCGCCCCCGTGGAGATACGCGAACGCGTCGCCTTCGGACCGGACATCCTGGTGGGCGCCCTGCGCAGCCTCACCGAGCTCGCCCCGATCTGCGAGGGACTCATCCTGTCCACCTGCAACCGAACCGAGCTCTACTGCTCCCTGTATGCCGATGTGGGACACACCGATGGGGGAAGGTCGGTTAGCGACTGGTTGGGGCGATTCCACGGACTGGATCCGGTACAGCTCGGGCCTTATCTCTACACGCGGCTGGACCGCGCGGCGGTCTCGCACCTGCTGCGAGTGACCAGTGGACTCGATTCCATGGTACTCGGCGAGCCCCAGATACTCGGTCAGGTCAAGACGGCCTTTCAAATAGCCAACAACAGCGGAGCTACGGGCAAGCTGCTGGGCCGGCTGTTTCAAAACGCCTTCGCGGTGGCAAAACAGGTACGCACGGATACCGCCATCGGCAACAGCCCGGTCTCCGCGGCCTTCGCGGCAGTCAGTCTGGCGCGGCAGATCTTCAGCGACCTGAGTGCCCAAACCGCCTTGCTGGTCGGCGCCGGTGAGACCATCGAGCTCGCCGCGCGTCACCTCCACCAACACCGGATCGGGCGCATCCTCGTCGCCAACCGCACGGTCGAGCGCGCCCACGGCCTGGCTGTCCGGTTCGACGGCTTCGCCATCGCCCTGACCGAGGTGGCGAATCACCTCCCGCAGGCGGATATTCTCATCACCTCCACCGCCAGTCCACTGCCCATACTCGGCAAGGGAACCGTAGAGCGGGCCCTCAGACAACGCAAGCATCGCCCCATCTTCATGGTGGATATCGCCGTGCCCCGCGACATCGAACCGGAAGTGGGGGAGCTCGACGACATCTATCTCTACACCGTGGACGACCTCCGGGAGGTGGTGGCGGAAGGCCTGCGCTCGCGCCGCGAGGCGGCCGAACAGGCGGAGGAGATCATCGGTTTCCATACCGAGGAATTCCTCTGTTGGCTGCGTTCCCTGGATGCGGTGACCCTGATCCAGGACTACCGTGACCAGGCCGAACACCTGCGCGATCAGGCGCTCGCCAAGGCCCGGCGCCAACTCCAAGGCGGCAAGCCCCCCGAAGAAGTCATCGGCTTCCTGGCGCACACCCTTACCAACAAGCTCCTGCACGGGCCCAGCGTCCGCCTACGACAAGCCGGACGGGAGGGTCGGGAGGAGTTGTTGGCGGCCGCCAACGAGCTCTTCCGTCCCCACGAAAAATCGGGTTTTTCCTCATGAATCCCTCCATTCGCCACAAGCTCGATCAGCTCACGGACCGCTTCGGCGAGCTCACCGCCCTGCTGGCCGATCCACAGCTCCAGGAGGACCCGCGGCAGTTACGCGAGCTGAGCCGGGAATACGCCCAGCTGGAGGCCGTAGTGGCCTGTTACCGACGCTATCAGCAGGTCGAGGACGCGATCGCCGGCGCCGAGGAGCTACTGGCAGACCCGGAGCTGGCGGACCTGGCCCGCGAGGAGATCGCTGCCGGCACCGCACGGCGCGAGACCCTGGAGCCGGAGCTGCAACGACTGCTGGTACCCCCGGACCCCCATGACCAACGCAATGTCTTCCTGGAGATCCGTGCCGGCACCGGCGGTGCTGAGGCGGCCTTGTTCGCCGCCGATCTGACCCGTATGTATCTGCGCTTCGCCGAGCTCAAGGGTTGGTCGGTCGAGCAGATGAGCGAGAGCGCCGGCGAGCTCGGCGGCTACAAAGAGACCGTGCTGCGTATCAGCGGTGGTGGCATCTTCTTGCACCTCAAATTCGAGGCCGGCACTCACCGCGTCCAACGGGTGCCCGAGACCGAGTCCCAGGGCCGCATCCACACCTCGGCCTGCACCGTCGCGGTGTTACCCGAGGCCGAGGCCATCGACGACCTGGCCATCGACACCAAGGACCTGCGCATCGACACCTATCGCGCCTCCGGGGCCGGCGGCCAGCACGTGAACAAGACCGACTCGGCGGTACGCATCACCCACCTGCCCTCCGGAATCGTGGTGGAATGTCAGGATGAACGCTCTCAGCACAAGAACAAATCCCGCGCCATGTCCCTGCTGCAATCCAAGCTGCTGTCCCAGGCCCGGGCCGCCCAAGTTGACGCGCAGGCCCGCTCCCGCCGGCTACAGGTCGGCAGCGGTGATCGCTCCGAGCGTATCCGTACTTACAACTTCCCGCAGAACCGGGTTACCGACCACCGCATCAACCTGACCCTGTACAAGCTCGAAGAGATCATGACCGGACAGATGGACCAGGTCACCGCTCCCTTGATCCAGGAATACCAGGCCGAGCAGCTGGTCGCTCTGATGGACGCTTAAACCTATTGAATACCAGTACAGCAGTGTTGAAGTACCGATAACATCGGTTCGGTGCTTTCATTGGAAATTATTTTTTGCCGCAATCAACCACTATGGACTGAAAGTCCATAGTCTGGAGGACTAACGTCCTCATCCGTGGACAAGCCACGGACTGAACGTGAAGGGACTTAACGTCCATAGTTTCAACGATGATGCGCTTC
>Ga0056121_1000256_pt1 | contig 16914 bp, 17 predicted proteins | sample WorMetHEROISLAND_FD_83872 | JGI IMG/M metagenome (GOLD analysis project Ga0056121, IMG submission 83872) | Marine gutless worms symbiont microbial communities from Max Planck institute for Marine Microbiology, Germany - Olavius sp. 1 HERON ISLAND ...
TCAAAGCCCATTGACGATCCGTAATTACAAAACGCTCCGTCGTCATCTAAACCTCCTTCGAAAGGTAGCTTGAATCACAAATCTCGACGGTTGGGAATCCTGAATCTCAACAGACCCTAGAGAGTGTGAAAGCATTGCTGAATTTCCGGAATGGAAGGGACATGGGAACACAATTTCCCTAAATTAGGCCGCATAGATTGCTCCTAACCCCACTTGGTGCGGAATTTAGCGTGAAATATGGCGGTTTCATCCCACCGCTATCAGGAAAAGCGAATTCTTTCACAGTCTCTCCAGCGTGGGAACTAGCAAAATCAATAAGTTAGTTCTTAGATAGGCTCTAAGTTTCTTTTCGATTAAGCCTCCATTCGACATTCGGCCCGCACGGAAGCCAGCGCCGCGCGCAGATCGGCAGCTCGGATGCACGGCGTATTGCTCGATTCCGCCACACAGCGGCGCACTGCCGCCAGGGCCGCGTGATTGCAGGCCGTGGCGAGCTCCGCCGCGCTCAGTCCGTCGCTGGGGTCCACCAGATCTTCGAGCTTCAGGTCCTGGGCGGCGGGGCGCCGTGCCAGGTGGATGCTCAGGATTTCCCTCCGCGCGGTCGCGTCGGGCAGGGGCACCTCGAGGATCGCATCGAAGCGCCCGGCCCGGATCGCCGCCGGGTCCAGCCGATCCAGGCGGTTCGTAGCACCGAGCACCAGGACCCCCTTGAGTTCCTCGATACCGTCCAGTTCGGTCAGAAATTGGGCCAGCACCCGTTCGCTGACCTGGGACTCGGCAAAGGCACCGGAACGGACCGGCAGCAGGGCGTCGATTTCGTCGAAAAACAGGATGCAGGGGGCAGTCTGCCGGGCCTTGCGAAACACCTCGCGCACCTCCCGCTCCGACTCGCCGACGAACTTCGACAGGAGGGCCGGTCCCTTTACGGAGATAAAGTTGAGTCGGGTCTCGGTAGCCAGGGCGCGGGCCAACAGGGTCTTGCCGCAGCCGGGCGGACCGGCCAGTAGGATTCCCTTGGGCGGCTCCACCCCGGCCGCGCGGAACAGCTCGGGGCGGGTCAAGGGCCATTGCAGCAGTTCTATCAGGCGTTGCTTGACCACCGCCAGCCTCCCACGTCCATCCAATGCACGGTGGGCACTTCCACGAGCACCTCGCGGATGGCCGAGGGTTCCACCTCCCGCAGCGCCGCCTCGAAATCGGCATTCCGGACCTGCAGGTCGCGCAGCAGTTCATAGGGGATCCGCGCCGACTCGCAATCCACCGCGGGTAGGATGCGGCGTAGGCTCGCCATGGCGGCCTCTCGACACAGGGCCTCCAGGTCGGCGCCGACGAAGCCGTGGGTGCGTTCGGCCAGGTCGTCGAGGATCGCCGGGTCGGCCAGCGGCATGCCGCGGCTGTGGACGTCCAGGATCTCCCGTCGCTCGGGGCGGCCGGGGATGGCGATCTCGCGGTCGAAGCGCCCGGGCCGACGCAGGGCCGGGTCCAGCACCTGGGGCAGGTTGGTCGCCGCGATAACGATGATACGGACGCGCCGCTTGAGATCGTCCATCAGTGCCAGGAGCTGGGCCACCACCCGCTTCTCCACTTCGCCCTGTACCCGGTCGCGCTTGGGGGCGATGGCGTCGATCTCGTCGAGGAACAGAATGGACGGCGCCTTGTTCTCGGCCGCCGCGAACAGCTTGCGCAGCTGGGCCTCACTCTCGTCGTAGAATTTGTGAATGACCTCCGGACCGCTGACGGTGAAGAAGGCGGCATCCGTCTCGTGGGCGATGGCGCGCGCGATCAGGGTCTTGCCGCAGCCGGGTGGTCCGTGCAGCAGCACACCCTTAGAGGCCGCGATCCCCAGGCGCTCGAAAACCTCCGGGTAACGCAGCGGCAGCTCGATCATCTCGCGGATGCGTTGGAGCTGGGGTTTCAACCCGGCAACGTCTTCGTAGCTCGGGGCCTGATTGGTGGTTTCGGCCTGCTGCGCCGCGCCCACCAGCAGCCGGGTCGTGGGGTTGATCACCACTGCTTCCCTGGGTGTGGTAGAGATCACACGGAAGTCGGCCGCCCGGTTGCCGAACAGAGTGGCGCGAATGCGATCCCCGCTCCGGACGGGCAGACCATCCAGCAGGCTGCCGATATAGGGCAGGTCGCGTTCCTGAGGGGTGGTGTCGATGGGTGCCAGCTCCACCTGACGAGCCGGCTCGCACGCAGTGGCCCGCAGCGCTACGGTCTCGCCCAGGGAAACCCCGGCATTGCCGCGGGTCAGCCCGTCGAGCTACACCTGCGTCTGGCCGCGTGCCTCCTTGTGTGCCGGCAGTACCTTGCACAGGGTCCTGGATTTGCCCGCGACCTCGACGAAATCGCCGATCTCGAGTCCCAGGGTGCGCATGTCATCCGGGTCCAGGCGGGCCACCGCTCGACCCACATCCCGGGTGAGGGTCTCGGCGACCTTGAAACGCAAAGAGGTTGAAGACAAATTCGGCATGGATACAGGGCAAGCGCGTATTTACCCTATATGCCAAGTCCCGCCGGATCATAGACACATCTTTTGAACGGGTTTGACTGTTTCTGGTGCCGATTCTTCATCGCCTGAAGGGGTGAAATATGACCCGAAGCCTGTTGGGGGATATGTTGATTATAGACCTGAACGTAGCGTTTGATGATATTGACCAAGTGCTCGGCGGAGTCGAAGCAGGTGGTAGCCAAGACGTCGGCGATGCGGCCGTTGAAGCGTTCGATCATGCCGTTGGTTTGTGGGATTCGGGGTTTGATGAGCCGATACCCAATCCGGTTATCGGCACAGACCCGATCGAAGGCATGGGCCCCGGTCGACCGGCGCTGGCCGGCGTTGTTTGGTACTGCCCGAGAAGAGGTCTATTAGCCACAAAAGACGCGCAGAGACACCCAATTGTCATCCCGACGCGGGAAGGATCTTCTCGTAACCGTTCAGCCCCCCACCGCGTCATTCCGGCAGGGAGTGCCGGAATCCGGTGCCATGGATGGTAACAACAGCGGGGGGCTGAACGACTGCATCTTTTCGTGTTGGTTCGGGTTTTTCGTGATGCTTGTACTTGACACCGAGGCGGCTTCTCGCGTTTTCTATGCGCCCTCACCATCCGACGCGAAGCAAACGCATGAACCTGGTCATCGTGGAATCGCCCGCCAAGGCGAAGACAATCAAGAAATATCTGGGTTCCGACTTCGAGGTCATGGCCTCCTACGGCCATGTGCGGGATCTGGTCCCGAAGGAGGGGGCGGTCGATCCGGAGCAGGGATTTTCCATGCAGTACCAGGTCATCGAGCGCAACGAACGGCACGTTCAGAATATCGCCAAGAGGCTCAGGCAGGCCGAGGCCCTGTATCTGGCCACCGACCCGGACCGGGAAGGGGAGGCCATCTCCTGGCATCTCTATGAACTCTTGAAGAGCCGCCGGCAGCTCGGCAAGCGGCCGGTGCACCGGGTCGTCTTCAACCAGGTCACCAGGCGTGCGGTGCAGGATGCGGTAACCAATCCGCGCCAGCTATCCGGGGATCTGATAAACGCCCAGCAGGCACGGCGGGCCCTGGATTATCTGGTGGGCTTCAATCTCTCGCCCCTGCTGTGGAAGAAGATCCGGCGCGGTCTGTCCGCCGGTCGGGTCCAGAGCCCCGCGCTCCGGCTCATCGTGGAGCGGGAGCAGGAAATCGAGGCCTTCGAGATCCGGGAGTACTGGACCATTATCGCGGACGCGCTCAAGGAGGACAAAGATTTCGAGGCCAAGCTCACCCGGTTTGCCGGTGAAAAGCTGGAGCAGTTCAGCATCCAGGACGAGGCCCGGACCGAGGAGATTCAACGCGCCCTGGTGGCAGCGGCCCAGGGCAAGCTCAAGGTCGAGCTGGTCGAGCGCAAGCAGCGCAAACGCAACCCGGCTCCCCCCTTCATCACCTCGACCCTCCAGCAGGAGGCGGCGCGCAAGCTCGGTTTTACCGCCCAGCGCACCATGCGGATCGCCCAACAGCTCTACGAGGGTGTGGACGTCGGCGGCGGTGCGGTGGGGCTCATCACCTACATGCGGACCGATTCGGTTAACTTGGCGACCGAGGCCCTGGACGAGATCCGCGGCTTCATCGGCGAACGCTACGGCGCCGACCACCTGCCGCCCCGGGCGCGTATCTACAAGACCAAGGCCAAGAACGCCCAGGAGGCCCACGAGGCGGTCCGGCCCACCTCCATCCGGCGTCTACCCCAGGACCTCAAGGCCCATCTGACCGCGGATCAGGTCCGGCTCTACGAGCTGATCTGGAAGCGTACCCTGGCCTGTCAGATGGCCCATGCCCTGATCGACATGGTGGCGGTGGACCTGAGCGCGGGCGCGGGCAATCTGTTTCGGGCCACCGGCTCCGCGGTGGTCAGCCCCGGCTTTATGCGCGTGTATCTGGAAGGGCGCGACGACGCCAAGGGCGCGGACGACGACCAGGAACGGATGCTACCCCAGCTACAGGAGGGCGAGCTGGTGGATCTGAAGGCCATCCGCCCGGAGCAGCACTTCACCGAGCCGCCGCCGCGCTACACCGAAGCCTCCCTGGTCAAGGCCCTGGAAGAATACGGGATCGGCCGCCCCTCCACCTATGCCAGCATCATCTCCACCCTGCAGGATCGGGAGTACGTGGAGCTGGAGAAGAAACGCTTCCACCCGACGGATGTGGGCCGCATCGTCAACCGGTTCCTGACCGAGCACTTTACCTCCTATGTGGATTACGATTTCACGGCCCGGTTGGAGGACGAGCTGGACGCGGTCTCCCGCGGCGAAGAGGACTGGATTCCTCTCTTGGAACAATTCTGGCGACCTTTCAAGGACCGCGTCGATCACACCCAGGAAAACGTCAAGCGCAGCGACGTGACCCAGGAGGCCATTGAAGAGGCCTGTCCCCAGTGTGGTGCGCCCCTGTCGATCGCCTCGGGCGCCACGGCCGTTTCATCGGCTGCACCAAGTACCCGGAGTGCGATTACACACGGGACCTGACAGACGCGGCCAGGCCCGAACAGCCCCCGGCCGAGGTAGTGGAAGGCCGCAGCTGCCCCAAGTGCGGCTCCGAGCTGCAGATGAAGCGCAGCAAGTACGGCAAATTCATCGGTTGCGGCGCCTATCCCAAGTGTCGCTATATCGAGCCCCTGGAGCGTCCTCAGGATACGAGCGTCACCTGTCCCAAGTGCAACCAGGGGACCCTGTTGAAGAAGAAGTCGCGGCGGGGTAAGATTTTCTACTCCTGCTCTACCTATCCCAAATGCGATTACGCGCTCTGGAACGAGCCGATCGCCGAGTCCTGTCCCCGGTGCGACTGGCCGGTGCTCACGCTCAAGGTCACCAAGCGCGACGGGGCACGGAAGGTCTGTCCCCAGAAGGATTGCAACTATACCGCCCCCGGCGCGGAGACTACTCCTACGTAAGGTGGGCCGTTGTAGGGTAGACTGTGCCCACCAAAGGATTGTGCCCACTGAAAAAACACCCCACCACCCAACCGCAGGGCGGGCTGCGCCCACCGAACGATGCCCGACTACCGTAGATCCTACGCCGGCAATACCTGGTTCTTCACCCTCGTCACCGGACAACGACGAGCCATTCTCTGTGACGATCGTCTGCGCCCCTTGTTAAGGCAAACCCTGAAAACGGCCAAAGAGCGCTGGCCCTTCCGCATCGGTGCCTGGATCTTGTTACCGGATCACTTGCACTGTATTTGGACCTTGCCGGCAGGAGACGCGGATTTCTCCAAACGCTGGGGCTGGATCAGGAAGGAATTCGGCAAGCAGCCCCGGTCGGTGGTGGGCACAGCCCACCCTACGGGCTTGCTACATTCCTTGTTTGATCGGTAGATTACGCAGATTTCTGCAGATAAATCAACCACTATGGACTTTCAGTCCATAGTGGTTGATTGCGGATAACCTTCTGCGCAGGCCGATTCGCGTGATGCCTGGTTCTCCCTTTGTGGCGACCACACCAGTTGTGGTGACCACACCAGGATAACTGCTCCTAGCGGCGGCAGGGCGAGGGGGATGGAATAGGGTCGGCCCATGCAGCTCAGGGGTTCGGAGGCTATGCCGCCTTGGTTGCCGAGGCCGCTGCCGCCGTAGCGTGCGGCGTCCGAGTTGATAACTTGGCGATAGAGGCCGGGTCGGGGCACGCCGATCCGATAATCGCGGCGGGGGAGGGGGGTGAAATTGAAGACGGCGACCGCGAGCTGCTCGCCGCTGCGGTCCTTGCGGAGGTAGCTGAGCATGGATTGGGCGCTGTCGTGGCAGTCGAGCCACTCGAATCCAGCGGCGGAGAAATCCAGGTCGTGGAGCGCCTTGCATGACCGGTAGAACCGGTTGAGATCGGCGATGAGTCGGCGCAGGCCCTGGTGTGGGGGCCGTTCCGCCAGCCGCCAATCCAGCTCCCCGGCGGCGTCCCATTCCTTGGTCTGGCCGAACTCGCAGCCCATGAACAGCAGCTTCTTGCCCGGATAGGTGAACATGAGGCTGTAGAGCAGGCGCAGGGAGGCGAATTTCTGCCGGGCGTCGCCGGGCATCCGGTCCAGGAGAGAGCCTTTGCCGTGCACCACTTCGTCGTGGGAGAAGGGCAGGATGAAATTCTCGCTGAAGGCGTAGAGCAGGCCGAAGGTGAGCAGGTCGTGGTGGTGGTGACGATAGACGGGGTCCTTGGCCAGATAGGCCAGGGTGTCGTGCATCCAACCCAGGTTCCATTTCAGGCCGAATCCCAGGCCACCCAGATCGGTGGGGCGCGATACCGCCGGCCAGGCGGTGGATTCCTCGGCGATCATCAGGATACCCGGATGGCGCTGGTGGGTGATCAGATTGAGCCGGCGCAGGAATTCCACCGCTTCCAGGTTCTCGTTCCCGCCGTGCCGGTTGGGGAGCCACTCGCCCGGCTTACGTGAGTAGTCCAAGTAGAGCATGGAGGCGACGGCGTCGACCCGCAGGCCGTCCAGGTGGAATTCGTCCAGCCAGTAGAGGGCGCTGGAGATCAGAAAGTTCCGTATCTGGTTGCGCCCATAGTTGAAGATCAGGGTGCCCCAGTTCTGGTGTTCGCCCAGGCGCGGGTCCGCGTATTCGTAGAGGGCAGAGCCGTCATAGCGGGCCAGGGCAAAGGTGTCGCGTGGGAAGTGGGCCGGCACCCAGTCGAGGATGACGCCGAGGCCGCGACGGTGGAGGTGGTCGACGAACCAACGGAAGTCGTCCGGGGTGCCGAAGCGGCTGGTGGGGGCGAAGTAGCCGGTGGCCTGATAGCCCCAGGAGGCGTCCAGGGGGTGCTCGGTAATGGGCAGCAGCTCGATATGGGTGACGCCCAGCGCCAGGGCATAGTCCGCTAGCTGCTCGGCGAGGGCGCGGTAGGTGAGGAACTGTCCCACGGGGCCCCGGCGCCAGGAGCCCAGGTGGAACTCGTAGATGGATAGGGGCTGGTGCTGCCAGTCGGACGCGGCGCGGGCCTGCATCCAGACCTGGTCCTGCCAGCGGAATTCGCTTGGGCCGCAGATGTAGGCGGCGGTCTGGGGCCGCTGTTGGAAGGCTCTGGCGTAGGGGTCGATCTTGACCTGGATGCCACCGTGGCGGTCTCGGAGCTCGAATTTGTAGAGTTCGCCTGCACCGAGGCCGGGGACGAAGAGCTCCCACACGCCCGAGTCGCCCCGCAGCCGCATGGGGAGCATGCGTCCGTCCCAGTCATTGAAGTCGCCTACCACGCTGACGCGCTCTGCGTTGGGTGCCCAGACGGCGAAGCGCACGCCCGGTATGCTATCCACAGTGCATGGATGGACGCCCAGGAAACGGTGGGCGTGCCAGTGGCGGCCCGCGCCGAACAGCCGCAGCTCGAGATCCGGCAGCTGGGGCGGAAAGCAATAGGGGTCGTAGTGGCTATGGCGCTTGCCCACCCGATCTTCCCAGCTCAGGCGGTAGCGTTCCGGGACTGCGTCTGGGCTGCCTTCCCAGACGAACAGGTCGGTGCCTGGGAGCCGGGTCAGCTCGACCTGGGCCTCCGGGATGCGGACGGTTTCCGCGCCGGGCAGGAAGGCGCGGACTACACAGCGGTCCCCTGCCGGGTGTCGGCCGAGGACCTGGAAAGGGTCTTGGTGACGCGCCTCGAGGAGACGTGTAATGGCGTCGGGGTATCGGGTCCGATCAGTGGTTGCGGTGGGCATAAGGCGACGTCTCGTCTCGCCGGCTAATGGTACAGGATTGTTCGCTAAACCGGCGCCCCCCCAGGGTGAGTGCGTGTAAATCTTGCTGAAAGCATAAAGCATGATGTTGCCGAATTGGTTTTCCCGGCGCTGGAATGCGTAGGCGCGGGCTTGCCCGCGCTTTAATCGCCAACAAATTTATACGCGCTCGACCTGCGACGCCCCCGGCAGTCCGCCTTTCCCCTTTGTGGTAGCATCAAGACTGGTCCGAGTCTCAGAAGCTGTCTGGTTAAAATGGATCGTAGCGAAAATGATCCAAACTGAGGGCATTTTTTTGGTCTTTCGAGGCGAATAGCCGGCCTATTTAACGAGAAAGCGCGGAAACAGGGACCAGTTTGGGACAGTTGCAGCCGATACACTTTTAGCCAGACAGCTTCTCAGTGTCCCGTGCCCGTCGTAGCCCCTGAAGGAGCATCCATCATGTCCGAGTCGCGTGCCCCATTTCGCCTTATTTTCCGTTCTCAGGGCGGTGAGAAGCGGTCAGGTGCGAGGCGCGCGAGCTTAAGGGTAGCCAGTCCTCTTTCAAGCTCGCGCAATAACGCAGCTGGCCGCTTCTCGCCGCGCCCGAAGGGAGTCCCCCAAACACGCCAAGGCGGCGTTACAGCGCTTGGCGAGAGCGTGAGCTATTCCCTACGCGCGGTGCCTTGCCTGGGCGCGTTTGGGGGCTTAAGAGAATGAAAAATAAGGCGAAATGTGGTACTAGGCCTTCGGTATTCGGCCGCCTTGTCCTGGCGCTAGCTACCTGCCGGCGTATCCTTGTCGATGCCCGCTTCGTCGGCCAGATAGCTGCACTCCGGACGGGCGGCTCGACCACGGCTGCGGACGTCCCAGGCCCGGAGGTCCCACGCCTGCGCACGGCCGAACCGAATGCGGGCCTGCAGCTCTTGGGGCTGCTCCAGAAGGAAGGACGCTTTATCGACTTTCTCGAAGAGGACGTGGGCACCTATTCCGATGCCGAGGTCGGCGCCGCCGCGCGCGTCGTGCACGAGGGGTGTAAGCAGACCCTGGGGCAGTATTTCACTATCGAGGCGGTGCGCACGGAGGCGGAGGGGAGCCGGGTGACGCTGGCGGAGGGCTTCGATGCGTCCGCGGTGCGGCTCGCGGGCAATGTCGTCGGCCAGGCCCCCTTCACCGGCAACCTGGTCCATCGGGGCTGGCGGGTCACGGAGACCCGGCTGCCCCAGGTCGCTGCCGGCCATGATCTGACCATTCTGGCACCCGCGGAGGTGGAGCTGTGAGTGACGCACGCTATGCCGTAGGCATCGATCTGGGGACGACCCATTGCGCCCTGTCCCACGTCGACCTGGACTATAGCGAGTGGGACGAGGTCGCTCAGGACATGATGCCGGTGCCGCAGCTGACGGAACCCGGTTCGGTCGCTGCGTTGCCACTGCTGCCCTCGTTCCTGTATCTCCCCCACCCGGAGGAGCTGGCGGTCGCCGATCTGGTCTTGCCCTGGGGCAACAGTGGCAGCCGAATCCTGGGTGAGCTGGCGCGCTCCATCGGGGCCCGTACCCCCATCCGTCTGGTCTCCAGCGCCAAGAGCTGGCTGTGTCATCCGGGGATCGATCGGCGCAGCGCGGTGTTGCCACTGGGGGCACCGGAAGATGAGGTACCACGACTCTCACCTTACGAGGCCTCGGTCCGCTATCTTGAGCATCTGCGCGACGCCTGGAATCATGCCTACCCGTATCACGATCTGGCGCATCAAGAGGTCACGGTAACCGTCCCGGCCTCCTTCGATCCGGCCGCCCGTGAGCTGACTGCCGAGGCGGCCCAGGCCGTCGGCTTCCAACACCTGGTCCTGCTCGAAGAGCCCCAGGCGGCCCTCTATAGCTGGATCCACGACAGCGCGGGGAAATGGCGTAAGCAGGTGCGCGTCGGCGACATCATCCTGGTCATCGACGTCGGCGGCGGCACTACCGACCTGTCCTTGATCGCGGTTACGGAACGAGACGGCGCGCTGGAGCTGACCCGGGTCGCCGTCGGCGAACATATCCTGCTCGGCGGCGACAATATGGATCTGGCCCTGGCGCATCTGGTCAAAGGCAAGCTCGCCGCGGCGGGGACCGATTTGGACCATTGGCAGATCCAGGCCCTCACCCACGGCTGCCGCCAGGCCAAGGAGGCACTGCTGACGGACCCGGACCTGGAGGCGGTACCCGTGGTCGTGCCCAGCCGCGGGACCCGCCTCATCGGCCGCAGTATCCGCACCGAACTGACGGGCGAGGAGATCAGGCACACCCTGGTCGCAGGCTTTTTCCCCGAAGTCCCGATGAGTGCCCGTCCGGCCGCCCGCGCCCGCACGGCCCTGACCAAGCTCGGCCTGCCCTATGCCCAGGACGCTGCCGTTACCCGCCACCTGGCCGCCTTCCTCGGGCTTCAGATCGGGGCCACAGAAGACCTGGCCGGATTCGAGCCCGCCGGCGGCAGCTTTCTACATCCGACGGCCGTGCTGTTCAACGGCGGAGTCTTCAAGGCGAATCTGCTCGCCGAGCGGGTAATGAAGGTGCTCAACGACTGGCTGACAACGGACGGTGCCCCGCCAGCCCGTCTGCTCGTCGGAGGCGACCTCGACCTCTCCGTAGCGCGCGGTGCCTCTTACTACGGCTATGTCCGACGCGGCCGGGGGGTCAGGATCCGCGGCGGCACCGCCCGCTCCTACTATGTGGGTGTGGAGAGCGCCGTGCCCGCCGTACCAGGGCTGGAGCCGCGGATTCATGCCCTGTGCCTGGCCCCCTTCGGCATGGAAGAAGGCACCCAGGCCGAGATCCCACCCCAGGAATTCGGCCTGGTCGTCGCCGAGCAAGTCAGGTTTCGCTTCTTCGGCTCCTCGGTGCGCCGCGAGGATCAGGTCGGAGATCTGCTCGAGGAGTGGTCTGCTGCAGAGGTCGAGGAACTCGAAGAGATTGAGGCCTACCTGCCCGCGGAGACCCGGACACCGGGAGAAGTGGCCCCGGTACACCTGCGTGCCTCGGTGACCGAGGTCGGCACTTTGTTACTGGAGGCCATGCCCCTCGATGGTCCGGAGCATTGGAAGGTCGAGTTTAATGTGCGGAATCCGGCTGGTGATTCATAGTTGGTAGTGGCTAAATTTTAAGTGATGAAATCTGCTGGCCCCTACCTCGTCGTTCCGGCAGGGATTGCCGGAATCCAGGTGCCATGGATGGCAAAAGCAGTGGAGGTTCGAATCATCAGGTCGCACAACCATACCGCTTTGAATTTAACCACTACCTCGTAGTTTTTCCGCTTTTTCGGCGACTGGTAACCTTTAACTTGACGGCATTGGGCTCAGGTTACATATGGAATCGTGCCCGTAGGGTGGGCTGTGCCCACCTCTCAGGCGTCGTATGTGATGGGCACAGCCCACCCTACAGTTTGGTTAGTTTTTATACAGCCTCTAAGACGCTGGCACTGACCTGGCAGACGATCAGCGGGCCTTGGTGCGTCGTAACGCAACGCGTCCGGTCGTCTTCCAGGCCGTGCCAAAGAATTCAGGATTGCTCTAATTGTATGAAAAATAGAGTAATTATCAGCGGAAGGGCAGCTTGACAGGCGAGCACGAACTGCACTAAACTCCACCGCTACGCCTGCGGTCATTAAAAATTACATCATGCAGGGGAGGAGGGGAGATGCTCGAAAACTATCTGCCCATCCTGATCTTTCTGGTGATTGGGATTCTGGTTGGGGGCGGGGCCATGGTAGCGGGCTTTGTGCTTGGCGAGCAGCGGCCGGATGCGTCGAAAAACGCCCCTTACGAATGCGGCTTCAGGGCCTTCGAGAACGCGCGCATGAAGTTCGACGTGCGCTACTATCTCGTCGCCATCCTCTTCATCATCTTCGATCTCGAAATCGCTTTCCTCTTCCCCTGGGCCGTGGTGCTGGAGGGTGTGGGCAAGGTCGGTTTCGTCGCCATGGTCGTCTTTTTGGCGATTCTCGTTGTCGGTTTCATCTACGAGTGGAAGAAAGGGGCCCTGGAGTGGGAATGAGGGTTCTGGAATAAAGGTATGGACCGGCGGCATTGCCGTTCCCATGCTTCTAACCATCACTGGCGGGTCGGTTATGGGTATTGAGGGCATCCTCCAGCAGGGTGTAATCACCACGACGGCGGATAAGCTGATCAACTGGGCACGTACCGGCTCCCTATGGCCCATGACCTTCGGCCTGGCCTGTTGTGCCGTGGAAATGATGCATGCAGGTGCCGCTCGTTATGACCTGGATCGTTTCGGTATCGTCTTCCGCCCCAGCCCCCGCCAATCCGACGTGATGATCGTGGCCGGGACCCTGTGTAACAAGATGGCGCCGGCCCTGCGCAAGGTCTATGACCAAATGGCCGAGCCGCGCTGGGTCATCTCCATGGGCTCCTGTGCCAATGGGGGCGGCTACTATCACTATTCCTACTCGGTGGTGCGGGGTTGTGATCGTATCGTGCCAGTGGATATCTACATCCCCGGTTGCCCACCCACGGCGGAGGCCCTTCTGTACGGCATTCTCCAGCTGCAGAACAAGATCCGCCGTACCAACACCATCGCCCGCTGAGCAGTTACCTGCAAATGTCACACCAGCAATCGAGAACCGGCGACGCCAGGTTGGACGAGTTGGCGGACAGGCTCACCGAGCATTTCGGCGCCCAGGATTGCGAGGCGTTGGCCGCCGTGGGGGAGGTTACGCTGGTAGTTCCCCGCCAATCGTTGGTCGCGGTCGCCACCGTGCTCCGTGACCATGAGGCGTTTCGCTTTGGGCAGCTGATCGATGTCTGCGGGGTGGACTATTCAGCCTACGGACATTCGGAGTGGACCACGACAGAGGCTTCAAGCAGCGGCTTCGGTCGGGGTGTCGAACGTAGTTTTGAGATTGAAGAAATCGAGGATCCCAAGCGCTTCGCTGTGGTCTACCATTTGCTCTCGCTGACCCACAATCGACGCCTGCGGATGCGCGTGTATGCCGGCGCACCCCAGCCCATGGTGGATTCGGTGGTGACGATTTGGTCGTCGGCCAACTGGTTCGAGCGCGAGACCTTTGACCTGTTCGGCATTCTCTTCGACGGGCACCCAGACCTGCGACGTATCCTCACCGATTACGGCTTCGTAGGCCATCCCTTCCGTAAGGATTTCCCCCTGACAGGGCAGGTGGAGATGCGCTACGACCCCGAGCAGGCACGGGTAGTCTACGAACCCGTGAGCATCGAGCCGCGGACTCTGGTGCCCCGTGTCATCCGTGCCGACGCCCGCTGTGAGGGCAGGTCGGCCATATCACCGGATGCCCCGGACGCCTGAACGAGATGCCTGAGATCCGCAACTACACCCTCAACTTCGGCCCCCAGCACCCGGCGGCCCACGGCGTTCTGCGCCTGGTCCTGGAGCTGGACGGCGAAGTGATCGTCCGCGCCGATCCCCACATCGGCTTGTTGCACCGGGGCACCGAGAAGCTCGCCGAGTCCAAGCCCTTCAATCAGAGTATCGGCTATATGGATCGGCTCGATTACATGTCCATGATGTGTAACGAGCACGGCTATGTGCGGGCCATCGAGAAGCTGTTGGGGATTACAGCCCCCGAGCGTGCTCAGTGGATCCGCACCCTGTTCGACGAGATCACGCGCATCCTGAACCACCTGCTCTGGCTGGGATCGCATGGGCTCGACGTGGGCGCCATGACCATGTTCCTCTACTGCTTTCGCGAGCGCGAGGACCTTTTGGACTGCTATGAGGCGGTCTCCGGTGCCCGCCTGCACGCCGGCTATTATCGCCCCGGCGGCGTCTACCGGGATCTGCCGGACCAGATGCCGCGCTATCCGGAAGTGGCTACCAAGTACCACAGCCAGGCGGACATGGAACGCAAGAACGCCGCCCGCGGTGGCTCCTTGCTCGATTTCATCGAGGACTTCACCAAGCGCTTCCCCACCTATGTGGACGAGTACGAAACCCTGCTCACCGACAACCGGATCTGGAAGCAGCGCACCGTCGGTATCGGCGTCGTCTCTCCCGAGCGCGCCCTGCAGCTCGGCTTCACGGGCCCCATGATCCGCGGCTCCGGCTTTGCCTGGGACCTGCGCAAGAAGCAGCCCTATGCCGCTTACGACAAGGTGGATTTCGACATCCCGGTAGGCCAGAATGGGGACTGCTACGACCGCTACCTGGTGCGGGTCGAGGAGCTGCGTCAGTCCAACCGGATCATCAAACAGTGCGTGGATTGGCTGCGCGCCAATCCGGGCCCGGTGATGATCGACGACCACAAGGTCGCGCCGCCTCCCCGCTCGGAAATGAAGGACGGCATGGAGGCCCTGATCCACCACTTCAAGCTCTTCACCGAGGGCTACTGTCCGCCCCCCGGCGAGGTCTATGCCGCGGTGGAGGCGCCGAAGGGCGAGTTCGGCTGCTATATCCTCTCCGATGGTGCCAACAAGCCCTATCGACTCAAGATCCGGGCACCGGGATTTGTCCACCTCTCCGCCATGGACGAGATGACCAAGGGACACATGCTGGCGGACGTGGTCGCCATCATCGGTACCATGGACATCGTGTTTGGGGAGATCGACCGCTGATGAGCTTCAGAACGGCACCACTCAGTGTCCCCTCCAGGCGTGACAAAGAGACCCTGTTCACACCCGAGCTCCGCGCCGAGATCGACCGCCACATCGCCAAGTATCCGGCCGAGTGGAAGCAATCCGCGGTCATGCCGGCCCTGACCCTGGTGCAGGAGGCCAACGGCGGCTGGCTGAGCCGTGAGCTCCTGGACGACGTAGCCGCCTACCTGGATATGCCCCCGGTTGCGGTCTATGAGGTCGCTACCTTTTACGGCATGTACGAGCTGGAGCCGACGGCCAAGCACAAGATATGCGTCTGCAACAGCATCTCCTGCATGTTGTCCGGCTCCGAGGACCTGGTCGCGCATGTGGAGGAGAAGTACGGCGTCAAGCTCGGCCAGACCACCCCCGACGGCCGATTCACCTTCAAGGAGGTCGAGTGCCTGGGCGCCTGCCGGCATGCCCCCGCGGTGCTCGTCGGTAAAACCTATCACGAGAACCTGTCCGCCCAGGCGTTGGACGCGCTGATCGCAGGGTTGGAGTGAGACGATGAATCAGTCTCACAATGGCGTCTGCTTCCGCACCCTACACCTGGACGAGCCGGCCTCCCTGGGGACCTACCGCAGTGTTGGTGGCTATGCCCAGTGGGAGAAGATCCTTGAGGAGAGGCCGGATCCCGATGGGATCATCGAAGATCTCAAGCGCTCGGATCTGCGTGGGCGTGGCGGTGCGGGATTTCCCACCGGGCTCAAGTGGAGCTTTATGCCCCGTACTGCCCCAGGGCAGAAATACATCATCTGTAACTCGGACGAAGGCGAGCCCGGCACCTGCAAAGATCGGGATATCCTGCGCTACAACCCGCACCAGCTCATCGAGGGTATGGCGATCGCCGGCTACTGCATCGGCGCCACCGTGGGTTACAACTACATTCGCGGCGAGTTCTACGAGCCCATCGCCTGCTTCGAGACCGCCCTGGGGGAGGCCTACGACGCGGGTCTGATCGGTAAGGATATCCAAGGTTCGGGGATACACTTCGATCTCTATATCCACTTGGGCGCCGGCGCCTACATCTGTGGTGAGGAGACGGCGCTGCTCGAGTCCATCGAAGGCAAGAAGGGTCAACCCCGTCCCAAGCCCCCGTTCCCGGCCCAGGCGGGGCTTTACGGTCGGCCCACGACCATCAACAATACCGAGTCCCTGGCATCGGTCCCCGTCATCCTGGAGCAGGGCGGTCAGTGGTTCCTGGAGCAGGGACGGCCCAACAGCGGCGGTCCCAAGCTATTCTCGGTGACGGGCCACATCAATGAGCCCGCCAACTTCGAGGTCCCCCTGGGTACGCCCTTCAAGGATCTGCTGGAGGTGGCCGGCGGCGTCAAGGACGGTAAGGCGCTCAAGGCGGTCATCCCCGGCGGCTCCTCGGTGCCTGTGGTGCCGGGGGAAGTCATGCTGGAAACGGATATGGACTACGACTCCATCGCCAAGGCGGGCTCCATGCTCGGCTCCGGGGCCGTCATCGTAATGGCCGAGGGCACCTGCATGGTCAAGGTCCTGGCCAACCTGTCCCACTTCTACGCCGCGGAGTCCTGCGGCCAATGTACCCCCTGTCGGGAAGGGACCGGCTGGCTATCTCGGGTGCTGCACCGCATCCTGCATGGACAGGGCCGGCTCCAGGACCTGGACCTGCTCGACGGGGTAGCGGGGCGCATCGGCGGGCGCACCATCTGCGCCCTGGGCGATGCCGCGGCCATGCCTGTCCAGAGTTTCCTCAAGCACTATCGCCACGAATTCGAATACATGATCGAGCATGGCAGGAGTATGGTCGAGGCTGCCTGAGTGGCTGGAAATATGTTGAGCAATTCTTGGTGGTTCGTGCTTTCGTCCTAATGGTACAGGATTAACAGGGTTTCCAAGATTGACAAGATTTTTCATTGCTTCAATAACTTTAATGCGCGAAGCGCATCATCGTTGGAACTATGGACGTTAAGTCCCTTCACGTTCAGTCCATGGCTTGTCCACGGATGAGGACTTTAGTCCTCCAGACTATGGACTTTCAGTCCATAGTGGTTGACTGCTGGTCGCTAGTAAAAACTATGGACTTTAGTCCAAGGGCTTTAGTATTCTCTTGGCGATGAGACCGAAGAAGCACGCAACCCATGCGGTCTACGATCTGAAGGTTCATCTGGTATGGATCA
>Ga0056121_1000257_pt1 | contig 16761 bp, 11 predicted proteins | sample WorMetHEROISLAND_FD_83872 | JGI IMG/M metagenome (GOLD analysis project Ga0056121, IMG submission 83872) | Marine gutless worms symbiont microbial communities from Max Planck institute for Marine Microbiology, Germany - Olavius sp. 1 HERON ISLAND ...
GAGGCGACGACGCCGGCGCCGACGGTGCGGCCGCCTTCGCGGATCGCAAAGCGCAGCCCCTCGTCCATCGCGATCGGCGCAATCAGCTCGACGTCCATCGAGATGTTGTCGCCCGGCATCACCATCTCCGTGCCTTCCGGCAACGCCACCACACCCGTCACGTCCGTCGTCCGGAAGTAGAACTGCGGACGGTAGTTGGTGAAGAACGGCGTGTGACGACCGCCCTCCTCCTTCGTCAGGATGTAGGCCTCGGCCTTGAACCTGGTGTGCGGCGTGATCGACCCCGGCTTCGCCAGAACCTGACCGCGCTCCACCTCCTCGCGGCCGACACCGCGCAGCAGGCAGCCGACGTTGTCGCCCGCCTCGCCCGAATCCAGCAGCTTGCGGAACATCTCCACGCCCGTAACCGTGGTCTTCGAGGTGTCCTTCAGGCCGACGATCTCGACCTCGTCGCCGACGTTGACGATGCCCCGCTCGATCCGCCCCGTCACCACCGTGCCGCGGCCCGAAATCGAGAACACGTCCTCGATCGGCATCAGGAACGGCTGGTCCTTCGGACGCTCGGGCTGCGGCACGTAGTCGTCCACCGCCGCCATCAGCTCCAGCACCGAGTTCTTGCCCAAAGCCTCGTCGCCGCCCTCAAGCGCCACCAGCGCCGAACCCCGGATCACCGGGATGTCGTCGCCCGGGAACTCGTAGCTCGACAAAAGCTCGCGAACCTCGAGCTCGACCAGGTCAAGCAACTCCTCGTCGTCGACCATGTCGCACTTGTTCATGTAAACCACCAGCGCCGGCACGCCGACCTGGCGCGCCAGCAGGATGTGCTCGCGCGTCTGCGGCATCGGACCGTCCGCCGCCGAAACCACCAGGATCGCACCGTCCATCTGCGCCGCGCCCGTGATCATGTTCTTCACGTAGTCGGCGTGGCCCGGGCAGTCGACGTGGGCGTAGTGACGGTTCTCCGTCTCGTACTCAACGTGCGCCGTCGAAATCGTAATCCCGCGCGCCTTCTCTTCCGGCGCCTTGTCGATCTCGTCGTAGGCCGTGAAATCGGCCCCGCCGGCCTCGGCCAGCACCTTCGTGATCGCCGCCGTCAGCGTCGTCTTGCCGTGGTCAACATGGCCAATCGTGCCGATGTTGCAGTGCGGCTTCGTACGCTCAAACTTCTCCTTCGCCATCGCCGTTCTCCGTGCTTCAGGCCAGTTTCGCCACGACTTCGTCAGAGACCGCTTGCGGCACCTGCTCGTAGTGATCGAAATGCATCGTAAATTGCGCCCGGCCTTGGGTGGCCGAGCGCAGGTTGTTGACGTAGCCGAACATGTTGGCCAGCGGCACCATGGCGTTGATTACGCTGGCGTTGCCGCGCGGCTCGGTGCCGGTAATCTGGCCACGTCGGCTGTTCAGGTCGCCCATGACGTCGCCGACGTAATCCTCGGGCGTCACCACCTCGACCTTCATGATCGGCTCGAGCAGCTTCACCTTGGCCTGCATCACCGCGTCGCGGAAAGCCTGGCGGGAGGCGATCTCGAACGCCATGACGCTGGAATCGACGTCGTGGTAGGCGCCGTCGACGAGCTTCACCGTGAAATCGATCAGCGGGAAGCCGGCGAGCACACCGCTGTCGGCGACCGCGTTGACGCCCTTCTCCACGCCCGGGATGTACTCCTTGGGCACGGAACCGCCGACGATGGTGCTCTCGAAGTGCCGGCCGGAACCGGGTTCGCCGGGCTGCAGCTCCAGCTTGATGCGGGCGAACTGGCCCGAGCCGCCGGTCTGCTTCTTGTGGGTATAGTCGATGTCGGTCGGCTTGGTGATGGTCTCGCGGTAGGCGACCTGCGGCGCACCGACGTTGGCCTCGACCTTGAACTCGCGCTTCATGCGGTCGACGAGGATCTCCAGGTGCAGCTCGCCCATGCCCTTGATCACGGTCTGGCCGCTCTCGACGTCGGAGGACACCCGGAACGAGGGGTCTTCGTCCGACAGCCGCTTCAGGGCGTTGGCCATCTTCTCCTGGTCGTTCTTGGTCTTCGGCTCGACCGCGATCTCGATCACCGGATCGGGGAACTCCATGCGCTCCAGGATGACCGGCTTGGACGGGTCGCACAGCGTGTCGCCGGTGGTGCTGGACTTCAGGCCGCACAGGGCGACGATGTCGCCGGCGTAGGCCTCCTTCACGTCCTCGCGGCTGTTGGCGTGCATCAGCAGCATGCGGCCGACCCGCTCGCGCTTGTCCTTAACGCTGTTGAGCACCGAGCTGCCGCTGGTAACGACGCCGGAATAGATCCGCACGAAGGTGAGCGAGCCGACGAAGGGGTCGGTCATCACCTTGAACGCCAGGGCCGACAGCGGCTCGTCGTCGCTCGACTTCCGGGTCAGCTCCTGCCCCGGGTTCTTGGGGTCGATGCCCTGCATCGGCGGCAGGTCGAGCGGCGACGGCAGGAAGTCGACAACGGCGTCGAGTAGCGGCTGCACGCCCTTGTTCTTGAAGGCGCTGCCGCACAACACCGGGACGAAGTCGCCAGCGATCGTGCCCTTGCGGATGCAGCGGATCAGCGTCGCCTCGTCCGGCTCGTTGCCCTCGAGGTAAGCCTCGAGCGCCTCGTCGTCCTGCTCGACCGCGGTCTCGATCATGCGGGCGCGGTAGTCCGCCGCCTGATCGGCCAGGTCGGCCGGGATGTCGCCGTAGTGGAACTTGGCGCCCAGGGTCTCCTCTTCCCAGATCGCCCCCTGGTTCTTGATCAGGTCGACCAGGCCGGCGAAGTCGGCCTCGGCACCGATCGGCAGCTGCAGCACCAGCGGGGTCGCCCCGAGGCGGTCGCTGATCATGTCGACGCAGCGGAAGAAGTCGGCGCCCATCCGATCCATCTTGTTGACGAAGCAGATGCGCGGCACGCCGTACTTGTCGGCCTGGCGCCAGACCGTCTCGGACTGCGGCTCGACGCCGGCGACGGAGTCGAACACCGTGACCGCGCCATCGAGCACGCGCAGCGAACGCTCGACCTCGATGGTGAAGTCGACGTGGCCGGGGGTGTCGATGATGTTGACGCGGTGGTCGTTCCAGAACGCAGTGGTCGCGGCCGAGGTAATGGTGATCCCGCGCTCCTGCTCCTGCTCCATCCAGTCCATGGTGGCGGCGCCGTCATGGACCTCGCCGATCTTATGGCTGCGGCCGGTGTAGTAGAGGATGCGCTCGGTGGTGGTGGTCTTGCCGGCATCGATGTGAGCCATGATGCCGATGTTGCGATAACGCTCGAGAGGAGTGGTACGTGCCATAGCTGTGCTGTCCCTGAGTGCCGCCGCGCCTTACCAGCGGTAATGCGAAAAGGCGCGGTTCGCCTCTGCCATGCGGTGCGTATCCTCCCGTTTCTTCACCGCCGCACCACGGTTGTTCGCGGCATCGAGCAGCTCGCCGGAGAGCCGCTCGGCCATCGTGTTTTCCGACCGCGACCGCGCCGCGCTGATCAGCCAGCGGATCGCCAGGGCCTGGCTGCGCTCCGGACGGACCTCGACCGGCACCTGGTAGGTGGCGCCGCCGACCCGGCGAGAGCGCACCTCGACCGCCGGCCGGACGTTGTCGAGAGCCTCGTGGAACATCGCCAGCGGCTCCTGCTTGGCCCTGTCCTCCATCCGGTCGAAGGCGCCGTAGACGATGCGCTCGGCGGCCGACTTCTTGCCGTCGATCATCAGGCAGCTCATGAACTTGCTGACAATCCGATCGCTGTACTTGGCGTCGGGGATGACATCGCGCTTTTCTGCACGGCGGCGACGAGACATCTTCCGCCCTCCCTATTTCGGCCGCTTGGCGCCGTACTTGGAACGGCGCTGCCGGCGGTCGCTGACACCCTGGGTGTCGAGGACGCCGCGGATGATGTGGTAGCGCACGCCCGGCAGGTCCTTTACGCGGCCGCCGCGGATCATCACCACGGAGTGCTCCTGCAGGTTGTGGCCCTCGCCCGGGATGTAGCTGGTGACCTCAAAGCCGTTGGTCAGGCGCACGCGGGCGACCTTGCGCAGCGCCGAGTTCGGCTTTTTCGGCGTGGTCGTGTAGACGCGCGTGCACACGCCGCGGCGCTGCGGGCAAGCCTGCAGCGCCGGCACCTTGTTCCGGGTTTTCGGCTTTTGCCGCGGTTTGCGGATCAACTGGTTGATCGTCGGCATCAGCTCATCAACTCCACTTCCTCGTGGCATCAAATTGCCCGGGACAGGCGTCGGCAAACGCGCCCCGGGGACGGAAAACGAACCAAGCCCCGGAACTCCAGCACGGCAAGTGAGCGCCGCCCTGTCCGGGGACTCTTGTCGGTTGTGTCTCGTGTGTTACCCGCCCAGTGTCTAGTCGCAACCCGTTCCGACAATCGAGTTGCGGCTACAACCTGGGCCCAAAACGGTGCGCGGATACTATGGATGCACCCCTAGCCCGTCAACCAAAATTTATCGAACTTTTACCGTCGTTTCCGGCACTTTTCTGCGGCAGGATCCGGTCCCGCCGCAGCCCTTCGAGTACATAATCGTTAACGCCGGCGGGCCCGTCGCGAAAGATTATTGCCGGCGGCCGCGGAGTGTCGACGCCACTCCGCAGCCGGCCGGTCAGTCGTCTCCTGCCGCAGCCTCCGCGGCTTCTTCCGGTGCCGGCAGGCTCTCCGCCCGCTGCTCCTGGATCTCCCGGTCGCGGTCCTGGGCGACCCGGCGGAATTCCGTCAGCTTGGCGCCGGTGCCGGCCGGAATGAGCCGGCCGACGATCACGTTCTCCTTCAGCCCGACCAGGTTGTCGGCCTTGCCGACGACCGCGGCCTCGGTGAGGACACGGGTGGTCTCCTGGAACGAGGCCGCCGAGATGAACGAACGGGTCTGCAGCGAGGCCTTGGTGATGCCCAGCAGCACCGGGCTGCCGGCGGCGAGCTTGCGGCCCTCCTCGGCGACCTTCTCGTTGACCTCGTCGAACTCGACCCGGTCGACCTGCTCGCCGATCAGGAAGGTGGTTTCGCCGGAGTCTTCGATCTCCACCTTCTGCAGCATCTGGCGGACGATCACCTCGATGTGCTTGTCGTTGATCTTCACGCCCTGCAGCCGATAGACCTCCTGGATCTCGTTGACCAGGTAGGCCGCCAGCGCCTCGACGCCGAGCACCTTGAGGATGTCGTGCGGGGCCGGGTTGCCGTCGAGCAGATAGTCGCCCTTGCGCAGGAAGTCGCCCTCGTGCGCGGTGATGTGCCGGCCCTTGGGCACCAGGTACTCGACCGGCTCCTGCGACTCGTCCATCGGCTTGAGGATGATCCGCCGCTTGGTCTTGTAGTCGCGGCCGAACTCCACCACGCCGTCGATCTCGGCGATGATCGCGTGATCCTTCGGCCTGCGGGCCTCGAACAGCTCCGCCACCCGTGGCAGACCGCCGGTGATATCGCGGGTCCGGGCCGAGGCGATCGGGATACGCCCGAGCACATCACCGCCGTGCACCTCGGCGCCGTCCTCGACCGACAGGATCGCATCCGGCGGCAGGAAGTAGCGGGCCTCGGTGTCGTTGGGCAGGGTGATGACCTCGCCGTCCTTGTCGCGCAGGGTGATACGCGGCCTGAGCTCGCTCTCCTTGCGCTGGCTGCGGTGGTCGACCACGACCCAGTAGGAGATGCCGGTGGCCTCGTCGGTCTCCTCGCGCATGGTCACGCCCTCGACCAGGTCGCGGAAGTTCACGAAGCCGTCGCGCTCGGTGATGATCGGCCGGGTGTAGGGATCCCACTCCGCCAGCCGGTCGCCCTTAGCCACCTTGCTGCCATCGTCGACCAGCAGCCGGGCACCGTAGGGCACGCGGAAGCGGGCCCGCTCGCGCTCGTTGTCGTCGATCAGCAACAGCTCGGTGCTGCGGCCCATGACGATCAGGCGGTCGGACGAATCCGTCACCACGTCACGGTTCTCGATCTTCACCGTGGTCGGGTGCGAGGCCTCGATCTTCGACTGCTCGGCCACCTGCGCGGTGCCGCCGATGTGGAAGGTCCGCATCGTCAGCTGGGTGCCCGGCTCGCCGATCGATTGCGCCGCGATCACGCCGATCGCCTCGCCGACGTTGACCGAGGTGCCGCGGGCCAGGTCACGGCCGTAGCACTTGCCGCAGACGCCGCCCTTGGTCTCGCAGGTCAGCACCGAGCGGATCAGTACGGCCTGGACGCCGCTCTCTTCGATGGCGTCGGCCAGGGCCTCGTCGATCGCCCCGCCGGCCTCGACCAGCACTTCGTCGGTGAGCGGGTCGACGACGTCGACCGCGGCGGTGCGGCCGAGGATACGCTCGGCCAGCGGCGAGACCACGTCACCGCCCTCGACCACCTCCTTCACGGTGATGCCTTCGGTGGTGCCGCAGTCGTCCTCGACGATCACGCAGTCCTGCGCGACGTCGACCAGACGACGGGTCAGGTAGCCCGAGTTCGCCGTCTTCAGGGCGGTGTCGGCCAGGCCCTTGCGGGCGCCGTGGGTGGAGTTGAAGTACTCCAGCACCGACAGGCCTTCCTTGAAGTTGGAGATGATCGGCGTCTCGATGATCTCGCCCGACGGCTTGGCCATCAGACCGCGCATGCCGGCGAGCTGCTTCATCTGCGCCGCCGAACCACGGGCGCCGGAGTGGGCCATCATCCAGATCGAGTTGATCGAGCCGTCGTCCTTCCCCTCGCCGGAAATGATCTTCATCATCTCGTCGGCGACCCGGTCGGTGCACTGGGCCCAGGCGTCAACCACCTTGTTGTACTTCTCGCCCTGGGTGATCAGGCCGTCCTGGTACTGCTGCTCGTACTCCTTGACCAGGTTGCGGGTGTCGTTGACCAGCTTCTCCTTGGCCGCCGGCACCACCATGTCGTCCTTGCCGAACGAGATCCCGGCCAGGCAGGCATAGCGGAAGCCCAGCGCCATCAGCCGGTCGGCGAAGATCACCGTCTCCTTCTGGCCGCTGTTGCGATAGACCTCGTCGATCACCTGGCTGATTTCCTTCTTGGTCAGCTGGCGATTGACCAGGTCGAACTTGATCGCCGGATGGCGCGGCAGGATCTCGGCGATCAGCATCCGCCCCGGCGTGGTCTCGACCCGGAGCGAGACCGGCTCGCCCTCGTCGTCGACGGTGTCGTAGCGGGCGTAGATCTTCGTGTGCAGGGTCACGGAACGGCTGTCCAGCGCCAGCTGGATCTCGTTCGGATCGCCGAACGACGCGCCCTCGCCCGGCGCGCCCTCGTGCTCCATGGTCAGGTAGTAGAGGCCAAGGACGATGTCCTGGCTGGGCACGATGATCGGCTTGCCGTTGGCCGGGCTGAGGATGTTGTTGGTCGACATCATCAGCACCCGGGCCTCGAGCTGGGCTTCCAGGCTGAGCGGCACGTGCACCGCCATCTGGTCGCCGTCGAAGTCGGCGTTGAAGGCGGCGCAGACCAGCGGGTGCAGCTGGATCGCCTTGCCCTCGATCAGCACCGGCTCGAACGCCTGGATGCCCAGGCGGTGCAGCGTCGGCGCCCGGTTCAGCAGCACCGGATGCTCGCGGATCACCTGCTCGAGGATGTCCCAGACCTCGGGCCGCTCCTTCTCGACCATCTTCTTCGCCATCTTCAGGGTCGCGGCCGTGCCGTCGACCTCGAGGCGGGAATAGATGAACGGCTTGAACAGCTCGAGCGCCATTTTCTTCGGCAACCCGCACTGGTGCAGCTTCAGCTCCGGTCCGACGACGATCACCGAGCGGCCCGAATAGTCAACGCGCTTGCCGAGCAGGTTCTGGCGGAACCGGCCCTGCTTGCCCTTGAGCATGTCGGCGAGCGACTTCAGCGGCCGCTTGTTGGCGCCGGTGATGACGCGGCCGCGGCGGCCGTTATCGAACAGCGCATCGACCGACTCCTGCAGCATGCGCTTTTCGTTGCGCACGATGATGTCGGGCGCGCGCAGTTCGATCAGCCGCTTCAGGCGGTTGTTGCGGTTGATCACCCGGCGGTACAGGTCGTTCAGGTCGGAGGTGGCGAACCGGCCGCCGTCCAGCGGCACCAGCGGACGCAGCTCCGGCGGGATCACCGGCACGACCTCGAGGATCATCCACTCCGGCCGGTTGCCGGACTCGATGAAGGCCTCGATCAGCTTCAGCCGCTTGACGATCTTCTTCGGCTTCAGTTCCGAGGTGGTCTCGGCCAGTTCGACGCGCAGCGCGTCCCGCTCGGCCTCCAGGTCGACCGTAGACATCATGTCCTTGATCGCCTCGGCGCCGATCCCGGCCGAGAAGGCATCCTCGCCGTACTCGTCCTGCGCGTCGATAAAGTCTTCCTCGGTCAGCAGCTGCTTGTGCTGCAGCGGCGTCAGGCCGGGCTCGATGACGACGTAGTTCTCGAAATAGAGCACCCGCTCCAGATCGCGCAGGGTCATGTCCAGCAGCAGGCCGATGCGCGAAGGCAGCGACTTGAGGAACCAGATGTGCGCCACCGGCGAGGCCAGCTCGATGTGGCCCATGCGCTCGCGCCGGACCTTGGACAGGGTCACCTCGACGCCGCACTTCTCGCAGACGATGCCCTTGTACTTCATCCGCTTGTACTTGCCGCACAGGCACTCGTAGTCCTTGATCGGGCCGAAGATGCGGGCGCAGAACAGGCCGTCGCGCTCCGGCTTGAAGGTGCGGTAGTTGATGGTTTCCGGCTTCTTGATCTCGCCGAACGACCAGGACCGGATCTTGTCCGGGCTGGCGATGGAGATCTTGATCTGGTCGAAGTTGTCCTGCGTCCCGGAGACCGGACCAAAGACCCTCATCAACTCATTCATGGGCTGTTCTCCCAATCGTGACGGCCCGGCGGGGCCATCTGTGTCGTTGCATCGCGCCAGCGCCCGCGCGGCCCAGGCCGCGCGGGCCGCCGTGCGTCAGTAGTTCTTCTGCGACAGCTCCACGTTCAGGCCAAGCGAACGCATCTCCTTGACCAGGACGTTGAACGATTCCGGAATGCCGGCCTCGAAGGTGTCATCGCCGCGGACGATCGCCTCGTAGACCTTGGTGCGGCCGGCCACGTCGTCCGACTTCACCGTCAGCATCTCCTGCAGGGTATAGGCCGCGCCATAGGCCTGCAGGGCCCAGACTTCCATCTCGCCGAAGCGCTGGCCGCCGAACTGCGCCTTGCCGCCCAGCGGCTGCTGGGTGACCAGGCTGTAGGGACCGATCGAGCGGGCGTGGATCTTGTCGTCCACCAGGTGGTGCAGCTTCAGCATGTAGATGTAGCCGACCGTGACCTTGCGTTCGAACGGCTCGCCGCTGCGGCCGTCGTGCAGTGTCACCTGCCCGGACTGCTCCAGCCCAGCCTTCTCCAGCATCTCGACGATCTCTTCCTCGCGGGCCCCGTCGAACACCGGCGTGGCCATCGGCACCCCGCGGCTGAGGTTGTCGCCCAGCTCCAGCAGCTGCTCGTCGTTGAGCTCGACGATGGTCTCCTTGTACTGGCTATCGCCGTACACAGACTTCAGCTGGCGCTTGAGCTCGTCCACCTTGGAGCCGCGGCGGATCTTGTCGACCATGTCGCCGATCTGCTGGCCCAGCCCGGCCGCGGCCCAGCCGAGGTGGGTCTCGAGGATCTGCCCGACGTTCATCCGGCTGGGCACGCCCAGCGGATTGAGGACAATGTCGACCGGGGTGCCGTCGTCCAGGTAGGGCATGTCCTCGATCGGGACGATCTTGGAGATCACGCCCTTGTTGCCGTGCCGGCCGGCCATCTTGTCGCCCGGCTGCAGCTTGCGCTTCACGGCGACGAAGACCTTGACCATCTTCATCACCCCGGGGGGCAGCTCGTCGCCGCGCTGCAGCTTGTCGACCTTGCCCTCGAAGCGGGCGTCGACCGCCTTGCGGGCCTCGTCGAACTGCTTCTTGAGCTGCTCGATGTCGGACTGCGCCTTCTCGTTCTGCAGCGTGATCTGCCACCACTGCCCGCGCGACAGATCGTTGAGCATGGTCTCGGTGATCCGCGCCCCGGACGACACGCCCTTGGGGCCGCCAGCGGCGACCTTGCCGAGCAGGAACTCCTTCAGGCGCTCGTAGCTGTTGCGCTCCAGGATCACGACCTCGTCGTCGCGGTCCTTCGACAGCGCCTCGATCTCGTCGCGTTCGATCGCCAGGGCGCGCTCGTCCTTGTCGACGCCGTGACGCGAGAACACCCGCACCTCGACCACCGTGCCGTTGACCCCCGGCGGCAGCCGCAGCGAGGTGTCGCGGACGTCGGATGCCTTCTCGCCGAAGATCGCCCGCAGGAGCTTCTCTTCCGGGGTCATCGGGCTCTCGCCCTTCGGCGTGATCTTGCCGCACAGGATGTCGCCCGGCTCGACCTCGGCGCCGATGTAGACGATGCCCGCCTCGTCGAGGTTCTTCAGCGCTTCTTCGCCCACGTTGGGGATGTCGCGGGTGATCTCCTCCGGGCCCAGCTTGGTGTCGCGGGCCATGACCTCGAACTCCTCGATGTGGATCGAGGTGAACACGTCGTCGCGGACGATGCGCTCGGAGATCAGGATCGAGTCCTCGAAGTTGTAGCCCATCCAGGGCATGAACGCGCACAGCACGTTGCGGCCCAGGGCGAGCTCGCCCAGCTCGGTCGACGGGCCGTCGGCGATGATGTCGCCGGCCAGCACCTCGTCACCGACCTTCACCAGCGGCCGCTGGTTGATGCAGGTGTTCTGGTTCGAGCGCTGGAACTTCAGCAGGTTGTAGATGTCCACGCCGCTGACCGACAGGTCGGTCTCCTCGGTGGCGCGGATGACGATGCGGGTGGCATCGACCTGATCGACGATGCCCGACCGCCGGGAGACGATAGCGACACCGGAATCGCGTGCCACCACGCCCTCGATGCCGGTGCCGACCAGCGGTGCCTCGGCCTGGATCAGCGGCACCGCCTGGCGCTGCATGTTCGAGCCCATCAGCGCGCGGTTGGCGTCATCGTTCTCCAGGAACGGGATCAGCGCCGCCGCCACCGAGACCAGCTGCTTGGGCGAGACGTCCATGTAGTCGATGTTGTCCGGCCGCGACAGCATGAAGTCGCTGCCGTGGCGGCAGCTCACCAGGTCGGCGACGAACCGGCCGCGCCGGTCGAGCTCGGCGTTGGCCTGGGCGATGGTGTAGCGCCCCTCTTCCATTGCCGACAGATAGATCACCTCATCGGTGACCCGACCGCCTTCGACCTTGCGATACGGCGTCTCGATGAAGCCGTAACGGTTGACCCGGGCAAAGGTCGCCAGGGAGTTGATCAGGCCGATGTTCGGACCCTCGGGGGTCTCGATCGGGCAGATCCGGCCGTAGTGGGTCGGATGCACGTCGCGCACCTCGAAGCCGGCCCGCTCGCGGGTCAGCCCGCCCGGGCCCAGCGCCGACAGGCGGCGCTTGTGGGTGATCTCCGACAGCGGGTTGGTCTGGTCCATGAACTGGCTGAGCTGCGAGGAACCGAAGAACTCGCGCACCGCCGCCGCCGCCGGCTTGGCGTTGATCAGGTCGTGCGGCATGACCGAGTCGATCTCGACCGAGCTCATGCGCTCGCGGATCGCCCGCTCCATGCGCAACAGGCCGATGCGGTACTGGTTCTCCATCAGCTCGCCGACCGAGCGCACCCGGCGGTTGCCCAGGTGGTCGATGTCGTCGATCTCGCCCCGGCCGTCCTTCAGTTCGACCAGGGTCTTGACCACCGCCAGGATGTCCTCGGTGCGCAGCACCCGCATGGTGTCGTCGGTGTCGAGGCCCAGCCGCGAGTTCAGCTTGACCCGGCCGACCGCCGACAGGTCGTAGCGCTCGGAGTCGAAGAACAGGCTGCCGAACAGCGCTTCCGCCGCCTCCGGCGTCGGCGGCTCGCCCGGCCGCATGACCCGGTAAATGTCGATCAGCGCCTGCTCGCGGGTGGCGTTCTTGTCCAGCGCCAGGGTGTTGCGGATGTAGGCGCCGACCGTGACATGGTCGATGTCCAGGGTCGGAATGGCCGAGATCTTGGCCTCGCGCAGCTTGTCGATCAGCTCCTCGGTGAGCTCGTCGCCGGCCTCGGCATGCACCAGGCCGGTGCTCTCGTCGACCAGGTCTTCGGCGACGAAGCGGCCCTTGAGCTCGTCGTCGGAAACCAGCAGTTCCTTGACGCCGTCCTCGACCAGCTTGCGCGCCTTGCGCGGGGTCACCTTCTCGCCCGCGCCGACCACCACCTTGCCGGTCTTGGCATTGATCAGGTCGCGCACGGCGCGCAGGCCGCGCATGCGCTCGGGATCGAACGGCGTGCGCCAGTCGTCGTTCTTCTTGTCGAACTTGTAGGGCACCTGGCGATAGAAGAAGTTGAGGATCTCCTCGCCGGTCAGGCCCAGGCCCAGCAGCAGCGTCGTCACCGGCAGCTTGCGCCGGCGGTCGATGCGGACATAGACGATGTCCTTGGCATCGAACTCGAAGTCGAGCCAGGAGCCGCGGTAGGGAATGATCCGGGCGGCGAACAGGTACTTGCCCGAGGAATGGGTCTTGCCCTTGTCGTGGTCGAAGAACACGCCGGGCGAGCGGTGCATCTGCGAGACGATGACCCGCTCGGTGCCGTTGATGATGAAGGTGCCGTGCTTCGTCATCAGCGGCATGTCGCCCATGTAGACGTCCTGCTCCTTGATATCGAGCACGGACTTGGCCTGGGTCTCCTCGTCAACCTCGAACACGATCAGCCGCAGGGTGACCTTGAGCGGCGCGGCGAAGGTCATGCCGCGCTGCTGGCACTCCTCGACGTCATACTTCGGCTCTTCGAGCTCGTAGGTGACGTAGTGCAGTTCCGCCGTCTCCGAGAAGTCCTTGATCGGAAACACCGACTTGAAGACGCTGTGGAGCCCGGATTCGTCGCGCTCCCCGACGGTGTGGTCGACCTGCAGGAACTGATCGTAGGAGCTCTTCTGCACCTCGATCAGGTTGGGCATGGCCGCAACCTCGGGGATGCGACCAAAGGACTTGCGGATTCTCTTCCGGCCCGTGAACGACAGTGACATGCGCTCTCCTCGTGCTAGCACCACGGCGTCCCGAGGGGACTCCGTGCAGACGCGCGAACGCCGGCGCGGCCACCGCCATGGCCTGCCGGGTTCAATCTCGCTACCCAATCTTTAGACACTAACAAATATGCGTCGTATGAAATTCCGCTGCGTCCCGGTTTGCGCCGGCGCGGCGGCGACCGGGGCAATTCCCGGTCGCCGCTCCCGCCTGCGGACTACTTCACCTCGATGGTGGCACCGACACCCTCGAGCTGCTCCTTGATCTTCTCGGCCTCGTCCTTGGCGACGGCTTCCTTGATCGCCTTCGGCGCGGCCTCGACCAGATCCTTGGCATCCTTCAGGCCCAGACCGGTAATGGCCCGGACCTCCTTGATGACGTTGATCTTCTTGTCGCCGATGCTGGCGAGGATGACGTCGAACTCCGACTGCTCCTCGGCCGCTGCGGCCTCGCCGCCGGCGCCAGGCACCGCCGCGACGGCCACCGGTGCCGCCGCCGAAACGCCCCATTTCTCTTCCAGCAGCTTGGCCAGATCCGCCGCTTCCAGCACGGTCAGGGCGGAGAGGTCTTCTGCAATCTTTTCCAAATCAGCCATGTCTTCTTCTCCTGGTTCGAACCTTCAGACGTCGGCTTCTCAAGCCGCCTCGTCCTTGCTCCCCTGGGCCGCCAGCACCCGGGCCAGCTGACCCGCCGGTGCCTGCAGCACGCCGGCGACCTTGGTCGCCGGGGCCTGCACCAGGCCCACGATCTTGCCGCGCAGTTCGTCGAGCGAGGGCAGGGCCGCAAGGGCCTTGACCCCGTCCTGGTCGAGCTGGGTCTCGCCCATCGCGCCGCCGAGAACGATCAGCTTGTCGTTGCTCTTGGCGAACTCCACCGCCACCTTGGCCGGGGCCACGGGGTCGTCGGAGTAGGCGATCGCCGTCGGCCCGGTGAACAGGTCGGCAATCTCGTTGTAGGGAGTCCCGTCGAGGGCGAGCTTGGTCAACCGGTTCTTGGTGACCTTGAAACTCGCGCCAGCGTCCCGCATGCGCCGCCGCAGATCGGTGATCTCGGCGACGTTCAGGCCGCTGTAGTGGGTCACGACGATCGCCGAGGCGTTGGCAAACACCTCGTTCAGCTCGCTCACCACTTCGCGCTTTTGCGCTCGGTCCACGTCTTGGCCTCCGTCACATGGCCGCCGCCGTCGAGGGACGGACAACGACCGGCTCACGTTTGGACCCCGTCACGCGATCCGGACGGGATCCGGTTCGCCTGCCCTCGGGTTCGAACCACACCGGCAACGTCCGGGCCACGCCCGCCGTCACCGCCAAACTGGTTCACGCCCGTCTATGCAGGTGGCCCTGGTCCTGGTTCGGCCCTTAAGCCGGCCCCCGAAGGCGCCGGCGCCTGCAGTCTCGGACAGGTCGGAAAGACGTTGCCTGTCGGCTTGGTCTTTCCACTCAACGTGCCGGGCCAATACCCCGGTCCGGCACGATCACGCCGCCTCGGTTCAGGCGGTAATGCTGGCGAGGTCGATCTTGACCCCGGCACCCATGGTCGAGCTCACCGCCACCTTCTTCACGTAGGTGCCCTTGGCGCCGCTCGGCTTGGCCTTCATCACGGCGTCGACGAAGGCCTTCACGTTCTCTTCGATGGCTTCTTCGGAGAAGCTCACCTTGCCCACGCCGGCGTGGATGATGCCGGCCTTCTCGACCCGGAACTCGACCTGGCCGCCCTTCTGCGCCTGCACGGCGCCGGTCACGTCCGGCGTCACCGTGCCCAGCTTGGGGTTCGGCATCAGCCCGCGCGGGCCGAGGATCTTACCCAGGCGGCCGACCACGGCCATCATGTCCGGCGTGGCGATGCAACGGTCGAAGTCGATCTGCCCGTTCTGCACCTGCTCGGCCAGATCCTCGGCACCGACGAGATCGGCGCCGGCGGCCCGGGCCTCCTCCGCCTTGGCGTCCTTGGCGAACACCGCCACGCGCACCGCACGGCCGGTGCCGTTGGGCAGCTGCACGGTGCCGCGCACCATCTGGTCGGCGTGGCGCGGGTCCACGTTCAGGTTCATGGCCACCTCGACGGTCTCGTCGAACTTGGCCTTGGCGCGCTCCTTGAGCATCTTCACCGCCTCGTCCACCGGATAGGCGTGCTCGCGGTCGATGCCTTCCTGCACGGCGCGCATGCGCTTGCCTTGCCTGGCCATGGCGCTACTCCCTCACCTCGATACCCATGGAGCGGGCGGAACCGGCGATCATCTGCGCCGCCGCCTCGATGTCGTTGGCGTTGAGATCGGCCATCTTCTGCTCGGCGATCTCGCGCAGCTGCGCCATCGTCACCGAGCCGGCGGTCTCGCGGCCCGGGTGGTTGGCGCCCTTGGGCAGGCCCGCCGCCTTCTTGATGAAGTAGCTCGCCGGCGGGGTCTTGGTGATGAAGCTGAAGCTCTTGTCGGCATAGACGGTGATCACCACCGGGATCGGCATGCCCTGCTCCAGGCTCTGCGTGTCGGCATTGAAGGCCTTGCAGAACTCCATGATGTTGACGCCCTGCTGGCCCAGCGCCGGGCCGACGGGCGGCGAGGGATTGGCCTGACCCGCCGGAATCTGCAGGCGGATATAGCCCTGGATCTTCTTCGCCATCTAACGTCCCTTCGTCTCAAGTACCCCGGTCGGGGCCGACGCCGGCCATCCCCGCGTCAAAGGGTGCGTGGTACGGCCGTGGCGAGCCTCCCACGCGTGTGCGCCAGGTCTAAACCTTCTCGACCTGGCCGTATTCCAAATCCACCGGCGTCGCGCGACCGAAGATCGACACCGACACCTTGAGCCGCGCGCGCTCCTCGTCGACTTCCTCGACGAGGCCGTTGAACGAAGCGAACGGGCCGTCGCAGACGCGCACCTGCTCGCCGATCTCGAAGGTGATCGACGGCCGCGGCCGCTCCACCCCTTCCTGGACCTGCTGCATGATGCGCTGGGCTTCGGCCTCGCTGATCGGCGAGGGCCGGTTGCTGGTGCCCAGGAAGCCGGTCACCTTGGCGGTGTTCTTCACCAGGTGATAGGCCTCGTCGGTCAGGTCCATCTTCACCAGCACGTAGCCAGGGAAGAACTTGCGTTCGGCCGGCACCTTCTGACCGCGGCGGATCTGCACCACCTCCTCGGTCGGCACCAGCACTTCCTCGATCTCCTCGCCCAGTCCCGTGGCCACGGCCTGTTCGCGGATCGAGGCGGCAACCTTGTTCTCGAAGCCCGAGTAGACGTGAACGATGTACCAGCGCGCCGCCATGCCTCAGCCCCCGAACCCGAGCACCAGCTGGACGCCGAACTGCAGGATCTGATCGATCAGCAGGAAGAACAGCGCCGCGATGGTGGACATGATGAACACCATCAGCGTGGTCACGCCGGTCTCCTTGCGGGTCGGCCAGGTGACCTTGGAGGTCTCCTGGCGCACCTGCCGTACGAATTCTGCCGGACTGGTCTTTGCCATGCTCCGCCTATGCTCGTCCGCGCCCCGGGGCCGCGGCCCCGTCAATCGTCGCCGTCGCGGCCGGCACGTGGCCGGCCCTGCGCTGCCTGTTCCTGGCAGGAGTGGAGGGACTCGAACCCCCAACCCCCGGTTTTGGAGACCGGTGCTCTGCCAGTTGAGCTACACTCCTTCAGAACCGCTCCGCGGCGACGCCGGCGACACGGGCCTTGCCTTACTCGATGATCGAGGCGACGACGCCGGCGCCGACGGTGCGGCCGCCTTCGCGGATCGCAAAGCGCAGCCCCTCGTCCATCGCGATCGGCGCAATCAGCTCGACGTCCATCGAGATGTTGTCGCCCGGCATCACC
>Ga0056121_1000258_pt1 | contig 16753 bp, 17 predicted proteins | sample WorMetHEROISLAND_FD_83872 | JGI IMG/M metagenome (GOLD analysis project Ga0056121, IMG submission 83872) | Marine gutless worms symbiont microbial communities from Max Planck institute for Marine Microbiology, Germany - Olavius sp. 1 HERON ISLAND ...
ATCAAAGCCCATTGACGATCCGTAATTACAAAACGCTCCGTCGTCATCTAAACCTCCTTCGAAAGGTAGCTTGAATCACAAATCTCGACGGTTGGGAATCCTGAATCTCAACAGACCCTAGTAGGGCTGCCGAATATTTGCCTTTCGATCCAGGAGCCCGCTATGCCCATGAACGAAACCCATACCTATACCCTACCCAGCGGCACCACCATCGAGATAGAGAATCTACCTGGGCGCGGCCCGAGGGAGGTGGCCGCGGACTCCGAGGGGCGGTTGCCGCTGGAGAAGGTCCTGGCGCCCCTCGGTGAGGTGGCCGACCTGGCATTGAATCAGATACGCTCGGCCGTGAAGGTGCCCCATACCATCACATTGGAGCTGGGGGCGGCGCTGAAGGGCAAATCCTCCCTGGTGCTGGTCTCCGGCGAGACCCAAGCGAGCCTCAAGGTCACCCTGACCTGGCACAATACCGACAACTGATCGTACTGAGATGGGCACCGATTTCACCCCCCTCAAGCAACTGGCGGTGCGGATTCTCGGCACCGGCGGTGAGTTGCGGGGCCTAGGCTGTCGGCTGGCGGAGAATCGGGTACTCACCTGCGCCCATGTGATTGCCGACGCCCCCGCCGGGGATCGCCGGGACCCACAGGCACCGGCCGAGGCAGTGCTGGTGGATGCGCCTTTCGCGGACAGTGAACGACGTGGCCGGCCGATCAAGGCGCGGGTCGATCCGCAAGGCTGGTTTCCCCTGATGAGAATGGGCAGAACGGACACCGCCGTCTCGGATCTTGCCGTCCTGCGCCTGGAAGCACCGCTCCCCGGACCGGGAAGATCCGTGCGACTCAATCCCGGCATCTCGCTTACTGGCCATCCCTTTCTGTCCTACTGTGGCATCCAAGGACACGCAGAAAACCTGGTGCCCATCGAGGGCCAGGTCGGGGCCGATATCGCCAATGGGCGTTATTGTCTGTTGACAGGCGCGGGCTATCGGATTGAGCCCGGCTGTAGTGGAGCACCGGTGCTCAGTGCCCACACCAGCACCCTGCTCGGATTGATCGCCCAGGACGAGCAGGACCCGAACATTCGCGCCGGCTTCCTGATCCCTGCCGCTCACCTGCGGCAGATACTGGAGCAGACCGGCATCACATCCCCCATATCGTCCGGCCTGGGCTATCTGCGGCGCTGGATCGACAGCCAGCTGCGAGGCGCCGGATCTCGGCTCGCCGACCAGGTGAGCCGTTTCGTGGATTACTACGCGGGCACCCCGGATCGACCCATGCCCTTCGCCGGTCGCGGGGAGGCCCTGTTCCAACTCGATAACTGGCTCGATAGTTGGTTGGCTACCGGCGGTGGCTCGTCCCTGCTGCTCACCGGCGGTGCGGGTCTGGGCAAATCGGCCCTGCTGCTGCACTGGATAGCGCGGCTGCTCGGCCACGGTGAGGCGGTGACCATCCTGTTCCTACCGGTCAGCATCCGCTTCGATATCGCCGACGAATTGCGCGGACTCAGGCTACTCTATGCCCAACTCGCGGTACTTTTTAACGACTTGCAGTTTCCTGAAGGTACTAAGCCCGATCAGGACGACTACCGAGACCGCATCGCAACCGGTTGGGAGAGAATCGCTAACCGAACCGAGAGGCGCTTTGTGCTGGTCACCGACGGTGCCGACGAGGCATCGGGGAATTGGCTCACGAAGCAGGTCTTACCCTACCGCATCCCCGCCAATCTGGCCATCCTCCTGGCCGCCCGCTACCACCCAGGCCAAAGGGACGGCCGTACTTGGCTGAAGGCATTCGACTTCGCACTCGGGTATACCCGGCATGAGCCCTTGGATCTGCGGCCCCTCTCACAAAGAAGCCGTGGGCGAGGCCATCGTCCAGCTCGGCCACCCCCTGGATGCACTGCCCGAGCGGGAGGGCATCTTGGACGCCCTCTACCGCCTCTCCGACCGTGGCGCCCCCCCTGCTCATCAACCTCTGGGTCGGTCAGCTCTGGAAGGAGCGGGCCCAGGTACCGAGCCTCCGAGCCGCCGATCTCAAAAGGCTCAAACCCGGCTTCGCCGGCTTCCTGGAAGACGCCTGGCTACCGGAGCAAGGGGCCATCTGGAAAGATCAAGGGCTCGAGATCCATCCAGACGACCTCCGGCGGCTCCTACGCCTGCTCGCCCTGGCCCGCGGTCCCCTACGCTTGGAGGACCTGCTGGCATTGATGGAACGACTCGCGTTCCCCGAACATTGGAATCTCGTCCATACCCGTAAAGTTCTGGACAGTGCCTTCCGGCTGGTGGTGCCCGCGGTGGATAGCGAGGTGGGCGAGAAGGGCTATGCTTTTGTCCATCCCTTGCTGGGGGACCATTTCCGAACGGAATTGAAAACGATCAAAGAGGAACGGTATGCCATCCCCCGGGCCTATTTGAACTGGGGAGCGGCTGTGGTAGCAACACTCAATGCTGGGAATCTGCCTCCCGAACAGTGTCCGGCCTATCTATTGCGTCATTATGTCGATCATGTCCTGGCGGCGGATCTGGATCCGGACGAGGAATTGGACCGCTATCTACTGCCCCTGCTGGGCCAGGGTTGGCACCGGGCCTGGCATGAAGAAGAGGGCGCCTATGGCGGCTATCTGGCCGACATCCGCCGGATACAGGACCAGTTACACAAGGCCGACACGAACGATGCCGGTCCCCTCCGCTATCTCGGTCAGACACTGCGCTGTGCACTCATCCGATCCAGTATCCACTCCCGCATGGAGAAGATTCCGGCCGAGCTGATCCTGGCCCTGGTAGAGGCAGGGGAATGGTCTGTGCAACGAGCCATGCGGGTAACAGCCCAGCTTGCCGACCCGGAGGTACGCGCCCAAGCTTACAGTAAGCTGGCCAGGCAGCTGCAAGGCGAAAGACGCCGGCAATGCCTGCACCAAGCCCTAGTGACAGCCACCAATATCGGCGATGAATGGAGCCGTGCCTACGCCCTTATGGCCATGATCGGGCAGTTGGAAGGCGAGGAACATCGGCAGTGCTTACGCCAGGCCCTGGTAGCCAACCGCTACTGGCAATGAAGGGTTCCGCGCCGAAGCTCTGGTAGCCATGGCTGTGAAGTTGGGGAGCGAGCGCTGCTGCGCCAAGTCCTGGCGGTGGCAACTACCATCGATGATAAAAAAGAACGCACCTACGTCCTAGTGGCTGTGGCCGAGCAGTTGGAGGGCGAGGAACGCCGGCAGTGCCTACGCCAGGCCCTCGTAGCTGCCATTGCCATCGCTAATGAAGAGGATCGCGCCCACGCCCTGGCGGCCGTAGCCGGACAGTTGGAAGGCGAGGAACGCCGGCAGTGCCTACGTCAGGCCCTGGCAGCCGCCACTGCTGCGCCAAGCTCTGGCGGCTACCACCGCCATCGATCATTGGTGGCGCACTGATGCCTTGATAGCCGTGGCTGGGCAATCGGAAGGCGAGCCGGCGCTGTTACGCCAAGTCCTGAAGACTGCTACCGCCATTAGCAATGAAGATGAACGCGTCGGTGTCCTAGCAGCCGTGGCCAGGCGGTTGGAAGGCGAGTCAATGTTGCTGTGTCAAGCCCTGGTAGCGGCAACCGCCATCGACGATAAACGGAGCCGCGCCGACGCCTTGGCAGCCGTAGTCAGGCAGTTGGAGGGCGAGGCACGCCGGCGGTTTCTGCGCCAAGCCCTGAGGGACGCCACCAGCCACGACAGTGATTGGGGGTGCGCCCATGCCCTGGCGGCTGTAGCCGGACAGTTGGCAGGCGAGCCGGCGCTCTGGAAGGAGACGCTGCCGAAGGCGGAACGGATGGCGGAAAAGGGATATTTCGAGGCTTTGTCGAATCTGGCGGCCACTTGGCAGCCTGCTTGTGGGTACCCAGATCTTGGCCGAATGTTGAACGAGATGCCAATCTCCAGTCGAAGCGACTGGCTTGGATTTGCGCGGGCGCTGGCCCCGGTCATCGCCAAGTTAGGCGGTAAAACGGCCCTGGGAGGGACGGCGACCGCGATTCAGGATACGGTAGATTGGTGGCCCTAGCCGATCTTGAACCCCGGCAGGTAGGTTGGGCAAAGCCACCACCGACGGCGGCGTGCCCAACACTTAGAGGCTGTCTAAAAACTGACTCATTGATTTTAAGGCGGTAGGCTGGGTCGAGGGACGAGACCCAGCAAACCAGGCTGGCCCCTAAACGCTGGGTTTCGTCCCTCGACCCGGCCTACTCCCTACCATGAGCCTACGGCCCTTTTTTAGACAGCCTCTTAGGTTCGGCTTCAACACTGTAGACTAGCTGCCGTCGTCCCGGTGGGACCCCGGAATCCAGGTGTCCAGGACCGACAAATCAGCTAGGGCAAGCGACCGACGTAGAGGTAATAGGGCACCGAGAGACCCGGCAGATAGGGGACGGCTGTGCGGCGCTCCAGGAGCTCGTGGTCCGACAGCCGCAGCCGCAGGTGGGCGGGCCCCGGCGTGGGCAAACCAGCGCGGCCAGGTACACATTGGGCAGCCGTGCGGTACGCTTGCGGGCCTGCTCCAACAAGGCCGGGCACAGGTCCACCAGGTCGAACCGCTCCAGCTCGGCGAGCCGGGGGCCGAAGAACGCCAAGTTACGGCCGGTCCCCCCGCCGAGCTCGACCACGCGGGCGCCGGCGGGTACGGCCAGCCGTTCGATGAGGGCGCGTCGGCCCGGCAACAGGCGCTCGCAAAAGGCGTCGTAGTGGTGGGCCTGGGAGCCGCGGCGGGGGTGGCCGCGGAGGAGCCGGAGCAGGGTCCGGAGGTCGGCCCCGATCACGCCTTCAGGTCCGCGATGTGGAAGCCGGCATAGGTGTGGACCCGGTCCAGCCGCTGCAGGCGTGCGGCGAGGCCGGGGTGGAAGACCAGGTGGTCTTGCAGGCGGCCGTGGCGTGGCCCCAGCTCCAGGTGTTGCAGATAGCCGGGGGCAGCATGGGCGCTGCGGAAGATGATGCGCGCCTGCGGAGTGGCCCGGCGCAGAATGCAGGACCACTCCTCCGCCAAGGCATGGGGGTAATAGGAGCTCATCCAGTCCATGTGATCGAGCAGAACGAATTTGGAGATACATTCGTCGGTGGCCTTGAGGAACTCGGTAACAGTGGCCGTATGCAGCAGGATGCGGTCCGCAAGCCCGGCCTTGAGGGCGGCGAAGTTGTCCCGCTTCAGATACTCGGGGCAACAGGTCTCAGTGTAATGACCGCGCACATAGACCGACCAAAAATAGTTGTCCCGGAAGGGGAGCTGACGGGCGACATAATCCACCGCGTCGCGTACGAAACCCGCCACGCCGCCCCCGTGTTGCTCCTGCACCTGCTTGCGTAGGGGTGAGGGACGCCGAGCAGACTCAGGGTAAGCTGGCGCGAGAGGATCCAGTTGACCCCGGACGTCCACATCAGCGGCCGGCCCCGGGTGTCGTAGACGTGGCGTTGGTGGTCCAGGGAGTGGGTCGCGAACAACGCGGCGATGCCCGCTGCCAGGCGGGGGCGTACCTGTAGATAGGCCCGGAACGCACGCGCGACGATGCCGGACAGGCCGTGATAATAGAAGCTCCCGCTCCGGCTCCCGAACCAACCTAGATGCCGATCCCAGAACCGCTGGGCGCGGGGTGAAAGCTCGGCGCGCAAGGCATCGCAATAGAGCGCGCGAAAGTGCGGATGGTAGCCACTGCCGAAGACCGCGAAGAAATCGTGAAACTCCAAGCGCCGGATACCCGCGAGCTTGAGCTCCAGCAAGGCGTTCTGACGCGGGTTGGCATCCACCGCATGAATGCGCCGGGGTCCGGTCAGGGCATAGTCGAGGATATTGCACCCGGCGCTGGTGATGACCAGCATGGTGTCGTCGCCGTGGATGTTCAGCGCCAGGCGGTCCACTGCCGGGTCTTCCCAGCAGGCGTTGTAGACCAACGCCCGCGCGTGGATGGCATCGAACAGTCTCTGGTCGAAACGGTCCGCAAGGGTATGGGGGGACTTGAGAGACATGGACTGGAATGGCTTCCACAATGCCACAGAGGGCGATAAAGTGCCATAATCGGCCACCGGGATCACCATCGGATACCTGAACCTACCGCCATGAGTGCCCTGATTGAGCTGTTCCGCGCCTCCACCGCACTGTACGGCGGTAATGCCGCCTTTATCGAGGACCTCTACGAACGCTACCTGCAGGACCCGGAGAGCGTGGATCTCGCCTGGCGGGTACGCTTCGATGCTATGCACCCGGAGGCGGCCGACGAGGTCTCCCCCCCCGACATTCCCCATAGCCCCGTGCGCCGGAATTTCCTGCGCCTGGCCCAGGAGAACCGCGGTCGGGCCCTGGCGCGCTCCACCGAGCACCTGGAACCGGCGGCGGCCGAGAAGCAGGCGGCGGTCCTGCGGCTGATCAACGGCTACCGCTTCCGTGGTCATCAGATCGCCGATCTGAACCCCTTGCGATTGCGCGAGCACCCCGAGATCCCGGATCTGGACCCGGCCCATCACCAGCTGGAGGCCGCGGATCTGGATCAGGTCTTCCACACCGGCTCCCTGTATGCCCCGGACCGCATGCGCCTGCGGGATATCATCGCCCTGCTGCGGGAGAGCTACTGCCGGACCATCGGCTCGGAGTACATGCATATCACCAGCACCAAGGAGAAGCGCTGGCTCCAGAAGCGCATCGAGGGCAGCCGGGCCCAGCCCCAGCTCGACGCCGCCACCCGGCGTTGGCTATTGACCATGCTCACTGCCGCCGAAGGCATCGAGAAATATCTGCACGCCCGCTACGTAGGCCAGAAGCGCTTCTCCTTGGAAGGCGGGGAGGCCCTGATCCCCTTGCTGGACGAGCTCATCCAACGCGCCGGTCGCAAAGGGATCAAGGAGATCGTGATCGGCATGGCCCATCGCGGTCGGCTCAATGTGCTCACCAACATCCTGGGCAAACCGCCCCAGGACATCTTCGACGAGTTCGAGGGCCGCCCCCTGTCCGACTGGCAGGAGCTGGCCGGTGATGTCAAATACCACCTGGGCTTCGCCACCGATGTGGACACCCCAGGCGGGCCCGTGCACCTGGCCCTGGGGTTCAACCCCTCGCACCTGGAGATCATCGACCCGGTGATTGAGGGCTCGGTGCGGGCCCGCCAGCGCCGCCGCCGGGACGCCGCCGGCGAGCAGGTGTTGCCCCTGTTGATCCACGGCGACTCGGCCTTCGCCGGCCAGGGGGTCATCATGGAGACCCTCAACCTGTCCCAGACCCGTGGCTTCTCCACCGGCGGCAGCGTCCATGTGGTGGTCAACAACCAGATCGGCTTTACCACCAGCAACCCGCTGGACACCCGCTCGACCTTCCATTGCACCGATGTGGCCAAGATGGTCCAGGCCCCGGTCTTCCACGTCAACGGCGACGACCCGGAGGCGGTGGTCTTCGTCACCCAGCTGGCGCTGGACTTCCGCAACGAGTTTCATAAGGATGTCATCATCGACCTCATCTGCTACCGCCGCTTGGGTCACAACGAGGCGGACGAGCCGGCGGTCACCCAGCCCATGATGTACAAGAAGATCCGCGCCCACCCCCCCCCCCGCGCCCGCTACGCGGACCGCCTGGCGGAGGCCGGCATCCTGGCCCGGGAAGAGGCGGTCGCCATGATCGAGGACTATCGGACCTCGATCGAGCAGGGGGTGGTGGTCGCCCGACCGGTCATGTGCGGACTCGACAACGCCTACCGGGTAGACTGGAAGGACTGCCGGATCGTACCCTGGGACCATCCCACCGACACCGGGGTCGCGCGTGAGAAACTCCAAGCACTGGCAGAACGCATGCTCACGGTGCCCCCGGCGTTCGAGCTCCACTCCCGGGTGTCCAAGCTCTGGAACGAACGCCGCAAGATGGCCAAGGGGGCCCAGCTGGTCGACTGGGGCTTTGCCGAAAACCTGGCCTACGCGACCCTGGTCGCTGCCGGTTTCCCGGTCCGCCTGTCCGGACAGGACTGTGGCCGTGGCACCTTCTTCCACCGCCACGCCGTCATCCACGATCAGGCGACCGGCAACAGCTACACCCCGCTGCAGCACCTGGGCGCGCAGCAAGGCGATTTCATCGCCATCGACTCCATCCTGTCAGAGGAAGCGGTGCTCGGCTACGAGTATGGCTACGCCACCGCCGAGCCCGACGCCCTGACCCTGTGGGAGGCCCAGTTCGGCGATTTCGCCAACGTCGCCCAGGTGGTCATCGACCAGTTCATCACCTCCGCCGGCACCAAGTGGAATCTGTGCTGCTCCCTGGTGATGCTACTGCCCCACGGCATGGAAGGCCAGGGGGCCGAGCACTCCTCCGCCCGCCTGGAGCGCTTCCTGCAGCTGTGCGCCGAGTCCAACATCCAGGTCTGTGTCCCCACCAGTCCGGCCCAGATGTTCCACCTCCTGCGGCGCCAGATGCTGCGCGGTTATCGCAAGCCCTTGATCGTCATGACGCCCAAGAGCCTGCTGCGTCACCGGTTGGCTACCTCCAGTCTGGACGAGCTAGCGGCAGGCCGCTTCCAGCCGGTGATCGGCGAGCCGGACCCCATCGATCCCGCCCAGGTGGTGCGCGTCATCCTGTGCAGCGGCAAGGTCTACTATGATCTACTGGAGGCCCGGCGTACCCGTGGGATCGGCGATACCGCCGTCCTGCGTATCGAGCAGCTCTACCCCTTCCCGACCGAGCTGCTGCGGGAGGCCCTTGCGCCCTACGCCGCCGCCGGACAGCTCATCTGGTGCCAGGAGGAGCCCCAGAATCAGGGCGCCTGGGACCAGATCAAGCACCGTTTCATCCAGCTCCGGCCACAAGACGGGCAGATCTTCTATGTGGGGCGTTCCACCTCGGCCGCCCCCGCCGTGGGTCTGCGCGCAGTCCACGTGGAGCAGCAGGAGCGGCTGATCGACGAGGCACTCACCGGCCGCATCAACCCGAGCATGAATCGCAGGATCCCCGTATGAGCACCCAAGTGCGCGTCCCCGCCCTTCCCGAATCCGTCGCCGATGCCACAGTGGTGGCCTGGTACAAGCAGTCGGGCGAGCCGGTGCGCCGGGAAGAAAATCTGGTCGACCTGGAGACGGACAAGGTGGTGTTGGAGGTCCCCGCCCCCGTCGCCGGCATACTCGGAGAGGTCAAGGTAGCGGCGGGCGAGACCGTCCAGGCCGATACCCTGCTGGCCCTGATTGAGGAAGACGCCGTCGAAGCAGGCGCCGTCACGGAGCCGACGTCCCCCCCGACGGCCACGGAAGCGGCAGCAGCGGCGACCGCGACGGAGTCAATGCTCGCCCCGGCCGCCCGGCGGCTGGTCAAGGCCCTGAATCTGGACCCGGCGGAAATCCCCGGCAGCGGCAAGGACGGACGGGTGCAAAAATCAGATGTGACGGCTTTCCTGGATGCCCAGGGACAGGCCCAACCACCCACCGAGCCGGATGCCACCGCCACTGCCCCCACCGCCGAACAACCGCGCCTCACCGGCGAGGCCGGGCGGCCGGAGCAACGGGTCCCTATGACCCGGCTGCGCGCCCGGGTCGCCGAGTGCCTGGTCCAGGCCCAGCAGACCGCCGCCATCCTCACCACCTTCAACGAGGTGGACCTGAGCGCCGTGATCGGCCTGCGCAAGCGTTATAAGGACCAGTTCGAGAAGACCCATGGCGTGCGTCTGGGTTTCATGTCCTTCTTCGTCAAGGCCATTGTGGAGGCCCTGCAGCGCTTCCCGGTCATGAACGCCTCCGTGGACGGGAACGACATCATCTACCACGGCTACTACGACATCGGCATGGCGGTGAGCTCCCCCCGCGGCCTGGTGGTGCCTATCCTACGCAACTGCGACCGGCTCACCATGGCCGACATCGAACAGGGCATCCTGGAATTCGGCCGCAAGGCCAAGGACGGCACCCTGAGCTACGAGGAGCTCACCGGCGGCACCTTCTCCATCACCAACGGCGGCGTCTTCGGCTCCCTGCTCTCCACCCCCATCCTCAACCCACCCCAGAGCGCCATTCTGGGCCTGCACAAGATCCAGGACCGCCCCATGGCGGTACAGGGTGAGCTCATGATCCGGCCTATGATGTATCTGGCCCTGTCCTACGACCACCGCCTCATCGACGGCCACGACGCGGTGCAGTTCCTGGTCACCATCAAGGATACCCTGGAAGACCCGGCCCGGCTGTTGATGCGGATTTGATTCTACTTTGTCACATTTTAGCTAAACGACAATCCGTTCGGTTCAGAGAGTAACGCCTGGAGAATGCACCTTAATGCGCACAACAATTCATGATATCAAAAGCTCACAGCTTCCTAAAGCATGGGCAGAGCGAGCGGGGATACAGCCGGATCAGGAGGTGGATATTGCGTCATCGATCGCAGAAAATCCATGTTTTTCTTCTTTTCTGCCGACGAGTAACGCTATAACAATGGTATTGCAACTCAACCTCTGCGGACTATCCATGATTTAATTGCCGGAGATAACCCGATTCACCGACCGCGGGGGCGAACATGGCCGACTTCACAGCCCAATTGGGCCGCGCGGATCATCCGGGACTGCTCGACCGGGAGCAACGCCTGGCTCGCATCGAGCAAGGCCTCAACCCCTATGTCACCGGAGCGTCCCTGGCGCCGGACTCCCCTGTATTCTTCGGCCGCGAGCAGGCGCTGGCCGGAAACCCTGGGTGTGCTGCGCCGCCCGGACAAACCGGGCAATGTCTCGGTGCTCGGGGAGCGGCGCTTCGGTAAATCCTCTTTCCTCAATCAGATCTACGGCGCTTTGGCCGCCGAGCCCGATCTGGTCAGCATCCGGGCGACCACCCAGGACTGGTCCGACGCCTGCCCGGAGCGCTTCTTCACCGGCTTGCACCGCGCCATCCTGGACGCACTGGATGGGACCGGGCACATCGGAGCAGGCGACCGGGGCGAGGTCCGTGACTACGCGGGTCTGCGGGATTTCATCCGGCGGCTTGCTCGGAAGGGCCTGCGCTTTGTGCTGCTGCTGGACGAGCTGGAGCGCATCACCGGTGGTAAGGCATTCGACGCGGATTTCTTCGGCAACCTGCGCGCCCTGGGCGAGCGGCCCGAGTATCGCCTCGGCTATCTCATCGCCAGCCGCCGGCTCCTCAAGGAGCTATGCCGGGACCACCGGATCGAGGAGTCTTCTTTCTGGAACATCTTCGGCATCCCCCACTACCTGGGTCTGCTGGCGGAACCGGCGGCCCGGGATCTGGCAACCGAGCCTTTGGAACGCAGCCTGACCGCGGATCAGCGGCCGGACGACCTGGACCGCATCTGGGCCCAGGGACCGCGCCACTTACCGGCCGCCACCCAAATCTGATCCAGCTGGTCCTCGCCCACCGCTGGAACGCCTGGTCCGGGGGCTTCAATCACAATCAGGACCGGATCCAGCTGGGCCTGCGGGAACATCTGGAGGATCTCTGGTTCAACCGCCACGGAGAGAAGGAGTGGGAAGTCCTGATCCGAGTCGTCAACGGCGACCCCCCGACGTTGGACCCGATCCTCCAGGATCTACGTCTGCGTGGCCTGGTTACGTCCGATAACCGTCCTTTCTCGCCCCGGTTCGGACAGCTGATCCCGAGTCTGATGCCGGAAGGGATGAGCCTCGCCGAGGCGGCTGAGCAACTCCGGAAAGGCGGCGACACCGCCGTCAGTCTGTTGGAAAAATTAGAGAAGTTCGCGCGCCTCAGCGGTCGCCTGGTTCGGAGCTTCCAGGGCAAGGACCCGGACGCCGAGCCGGAAGAGGACAATGACTAACGAGGCTTGGCCTTAAGACCACGCGGCGTGCCTGAGCCAGTTAGCGAAGCAGGAAGCGCCTCTGGGAGCGCGGGCGTCTCGCCCGCATGTGCGGGCAGGATGCCCGCGCTCCAACTCGACTCATTGGTAAAGATGCAGGTCCATCGAGAAATCCTAGGGGGTGTTCTCAATCAACAACCTGAATCCGTGAGGTCAACGCTAGCATCCCATTTCACCTTATTTTTTGCTCTCAGAGCCCTCCCAAACGCGCCAAGGCCAGGCACAGCGCGCCGGGAATAGCTCCCCCTCTTGCCAAGCGCTGTAACGCCGCCTTGGCGCGTTTGGGGGGCTCCCTTCGGGCGCGACGAGAAGCGGCCAGCTGCGTTGTTGCGCGAGCTTGAAAGAGGGGTCGCTATTCCTGCACTCGCGCGCATCGCATCGGGCCGCTTCTCGCCGCGCTGAGAACGTAAAATAAGGCGAAATGGGGTACTAGGATTGAACGTGACGATATGGTTTTGCTGATATTTGAAATTGGCCACGACATCCGCCGGATGACATGAGCAATCTCAGTCTATGGAGTAGACTCTCGTGTTACCCCTAATTGAGAACACCCCCCAATGATCCGAACCCAGGCCATCGGGCATGTATTGCGGCGGCTGTGGTTCTGGCCGTTGATCTTCTGGATACGGCCATTGGATGTCGCGGGCCGGCTTCGGGAGAGGCCGGGTCTCGAGATCATCACGGCGATACTCGGATCCGGGGTCTGGGGCGCCTTGGCCGGTGTTGCACTCTGGCTCCGGACCGATGATCTGCAGGCGATCTGGGTCCTTAGTCTCGCTGTCGCGGTCGTTGGTGCTGGCGCTGTCGCCGCTGCCGGCATGCTGGGCATCGCCCTGGGGGTATGGCTCCCGGCATCGGTCCTGATCTATCTTCTCGTCCCGATCGCCGCAGTCATCGTTTTCTCCTCGTTCAAGCTCGCCTGGGATGAGCGTACCGGGCATGAAACAGCGGGTTGGATCCTTTACACCTGGACCATCGCCTTTCTCGTCCTCCTCCCGATTATGGCTTTGCGCTGTTTCCCCTCTCGGCGCTGAGCCAGATCCCACAGTGGAGTATTGCCCTGTGCATCGCATTGGGTGTCGGGGCCATTGTTGAGTTCTTCTTCGACAACACCGATGGTCTTGAGGCACGAAGGGCCAAAGGGGATCTGCGTATCGGCGCCGAGGCCCAAACCACTTGGCTGATAGTGAGCTGGGTGCCCTTTCTGATTCTGGCAGGCGCGGCCTATGGCTTGGGTCCCCAGGCGTCGGGACTCGATGCAAAGCTGGACCACCTGGCCCTCTTTCTGGGTCTTGCGCCCCTGTTTCTGACCGGCCTGCCGGCCTGGCCCCTGATGGTGGCGACGGCCTTTTGGCAGTATCGGTCGCGTGTGGGCCAGGCGTCGGCACCGGAGCGGCTGGCGCGGACCATCGCCTTCCGCTGGCAGAGCTTTGCCTATCCGCTGCCCGGCCTGGGTTCTTACCTGACGACACGCCTGGGACGGAACGCGGGCCCGGCGGCGGCACTGGGTGCCATCCAATCGGTGCAGTTCGACACCCTCCAGTATGCCGCGGCGCGCCGGGCGGTCCGCAAGCTGGCGTCCGATCCGGCTACCGCCCTCCCCTTCTGCGGGACAGTGGCGATGGAGACCAATATCGCGACCCTGACGACCTTGGCGCGGGTCGGTACCGCGGGACTCGCGGTCGCCGCATTGGCCGCGAAGGGGAGTAAGGAGGACGAGAAACCCTTGCTGCTCAATCTGGGCAAGATTCGACGAGGACGATCTTGGCACCGCCTGTTTCGGGAAACCGGGCAAGGTCAAGCAGAGGATTCGGAACCGGATCTGGAACAGATTCGAGGGCGGCCACTTGCGGAACGGATCGCCTATGCCGAGCGGCGACTGGAGAAGCTGGGAGAGGCCGTGTTGGTCCCCGAATATCGGGTCCTCCTGGATGCGTTGGGGGAGCTCGCCGATCTGTCGGAACTCAGACAGCTCAGCCGGCTGTCCCCCCCGGTCGGGTCCTGCTTCAGGTAGCAACGACCCCTGGCTCGATGGTGGCCGGGCGGTGATCCGGGCCGTCCGGACCGCACTGAACGATCTGGAGCACTATGGCAATCTGACCACGGAGACCGCCCGGCGGCGCCTGCTGGAGACCGGCATGGATCGCCTACGCGGACTGGACTGGGAAGATACGCCCAATTATTGGCGGGGTATTGCCGAGGAGCTGGTCACCCACTGGGTCGAGGTTCTGGAGGCCGAGGCCCGCCAGGCCCGGGAGTGGCTGCGCCTGGAGGTGGACCCCCCGACCGGGCGGTTCGTCCCCGGTAATCAGACCCTAGAGCTCCTGGTCCGCAATCCTACCGGCGAGCCCGCCGTGGGGAGCGAGATCCGGATGGAACCGACCGCGGGCCTGACCTGGGTCCATCCGCAGGCACGGCTCGGCCTGCTGGAGGGAGGCAAGGAGACCCAGGTCCGCCTGGATTTCCGGGCCGAAGCGGAGGGGGCCTTACGCATTCAGGGCCGGCTCGAGGCCCGGGATCTGGACGGTAATCCCTTCTCTCTGGACTTCGCCTTCCAGATCCGGATAGCCAGGGCGGTCGGATCTACGAACCCCCACCCTATCAGCCCTATGTGATGGGCGAGGGGCTCGCCAGCGACCGTACCTTTGTGGGCCGGGATGATCTGTTGGAGTGGCTGCGGGGCCTGTGGTTGCAGCCGGAGGGCAAGCCGGCGGTGGTCTTGGTGGGTCAGCGGCGGATCGGCAAGACCAGCCTGTTGAACAAGATCAAGCGAGCCGGTCTGCCGGGAACGGACCTGTTGGGATTGATTATCAATATCCAAGGGCTAAGCAGCGAATACGATTTCCTCGCTGAGACCGCCCGGCGCATGGCGGAGCGGTTGGAGCTACCGGCAAGCCCGTTGGACCGAACCGAGCCCTATGCGGCCTTCAAGACCTTTCTACAAGCCACCCGGAAAAATCTCGGGGCCAGACGTTTCCTGCTGATGCTCGACGAGGCGGATCTGATCCCCGAACGCCGGCTGGGCGAACGGCTGCCGGGTTTCCTGCGTGCCCTGATGCGGGAGCCCCAATACCCGACCCTGCTGCTCTTCTGCGGCACCACCCGGCTGCGGGCCATGGCGCGGGACTATTTCTCCATCCTGTTCAATACCGCCCGCTTCCGCACCCTAAGCTATATGACCCGAGAGGAATCTACCCAGGTCTTGCAGAAGCCGGTCCGGGAGATCCTGGATTATGATCCGGCGATGCTGGACGACGCCTATCGCCTGACCCGGGGGCAGCCCTTGTTGTTGCAGATGCTCGGGGCCGAGCTGGTGAACCGCTTCAACGAACAGACCTGCCGGGGTGAGGCACGTAGCGACTATGTGAATACCAACGACTTCGCCGCAGCCGTCGAGCACGTAGTCCGGGCGGGGACCAACGCCGCCTTCGAGAACCACTGGGAGGACAGCGACGCGGCCACCCATCGGGTCCTCGCGGCGCTCGCCTGGGCCACGGACGAAGCGGCTCGGACCCAGCTGGATATCGGCGGCCTCGAATCGGTCATGCAGGAGACCCACCTCACTCTCCCCCGCAAGCGGACCTTCGCGATCCTGGAACGGCTGGCGGACGATGAGATCCTGGAGCAGGACGGCCCCACCTATCGCTTCTGGGTCCCCCTCTACCGCCGCTGGGTCGCCTGGCGCTGGCCGCCGGAGCGGGTGCGGGAGGAGAGCATGGACGCGAGCTGATCGGACGTGGCCGGATCAAGACCCGGAAATAACCGAAACAACAGGACACCCATTGGAATAATAGCCCGATCCCGAAGAACACAGACACCGTCGAACGCGCCCTAACCCGACCTATGGGATTTAGGTAGTGGTTAATTTTTAAATGCCACCCTAACCAGCAGCTGGCAATGGATCTATATTATAGCGGTGCAGGAAGAGTTTCAAACAGATCTCGTGCATTTTAACGCATTTGGAAAAAGAGGGATTGCCGGAATTCCAAATGCCATGAATAGGTGCCAGGGATGGCAAAAACAGTGGGGGTTCGAATCATTAGATCGCACACCGTGCCACTTTACATCTAACCACTACCACCGCGGAGACACAGAGCGATCAGCCGCAGGACCTTGGATCAGCCTTGGTCCAGGAGCTCCAACCAGTGCACCACCGGCGTGTGGGTCGCGGCCTCCAGATGGAGCTGGCAACCGACATTCGCGGTGGCGATGATGTCGGGTCCACCCGACTCGAGTGCCGCGATCTTGCGGTCCCGTAGCTGTCTCGAAAGCGCCGGTTGGGTCAGGGAATAGGTCCCGGCCGACCCGCAGCACAGGTGGGCCTCGGGTACGGGTGTGAGTACGAAACCGAGCCGGGTGAGGATGGGTTCCACCCGGTTGTTCAGTTGTTGTCCATGTTGCAGGGTACAGGGGGTGTGGAAGGCGACCTTGCGGCCCCGGCCCAGCCGGCCCAGGGGCTCCGGATCCAGCTCAGCGAGGATCTCGACCGGGTCCCGCGCCAGCGCCGCTACCTGTGCCGCCTTGTCCGCATAGCCGGTGTCTCCGTGCAGCAGCTCGCCGTACTCCTTGACCATTGCGCCACAGCCGCTGGCGTTGACCAGGATCGCCTCGACGCCGGACTCGATCTGGGGCCACCAGGCATCGATGTTGCGGCGCATGGCGGCGAGCCCTTCCGCCTGGGCGTTCAGGTGATAGGCGGCGGCACCGCAGCAGCCCGCCTCGGGCACCTCGATCAGGTCGATCCCGAGTCGGCTCAGGACCCGGGCCGCGGCGGCATTGGTGGCGGGGGTTGCCACCGACTGGACACAACCCGCGAGCGCAAGCATCCGGCGTCTGCCGGTAGGGGCGGGCCGGGCCCCGGCCGGCCGGGGCGTCGGGACCTTGGCCTTGAGCGGCGTGGGCAGCAGGGGTTTGGCGAGTTTGCCCAGTCGCATCAGGGCGCCGAACCGGGAAGGGTAGGGCACCAGCTTGACCAGG
>Ga0056121_1000259_pt1 | contig 16687 bp, 16 predicted proteins | sample WorMetHEROISLAND_FD_83872 | JGI IMG/M metagenome (GOLD analysis project Ga0056121, IMG submission 83872) | Marine gutless worms symbiont microbial communities from Max Planck institute for Marine Microbiology, Germany - Olavius sp. 1 HERON ISLAND ...
GTCTTCTGGGTCGCGACAACAGTTACATCGCACAACGATGCGCCTGTTGTCGCTCCTTGAAGACGAACGAATAGCCGACCCATCCTGGTCTATCATTTTCCGGCAATCGCCTTAATGGCATTGCGTCTTGGGTGCCTCATCTCCGTTCAGGGTACTTTGAAAAATACGGTTTTCGTCTACAGTATATCTCAACAATCAATGGCTTAGAGTCGCTCGATTGGTGAAAATACCTATTTTTCAAGGTGCCCTTCAGCTCGATGCTTGGCCGTTTAGCCGATGCAGACGGGTATTGTGGTAGTCGCTGCTCAGCTCCGAGCGGATTTGTTTGTAGATTGTCTGCTTCCACTCGTTCCAGGCTTCCGCTGGTACGCCCCGTATCTTGGCATCGATTTGGGCCCGCCGATGCTGATCGTAGTGGGCCTCGATATCGACGTGCGAGACACGCTGCTGCCGCTGTAACCAGTGACGCAAGAAGTCGGTGTCCAACCACTCGCCACTCAGGCCCTTGACCTGCTTATCGATTCGTTCAATCCATGCGATGCGACCATCACCATGAATCTCGACCAGATCGCTGGTATCATAGTATTCTCGGGTGACCATCGGGTCTCCGAGGTAACCTAGGTAGAGCCCATCGCACCGGATACGCAGCCCCCCGCGGCCGGTACGGACCTCGGATACAAGACGTGCATCGACACCCGGACAGGGAACTCCGACGCTATCGTCTCCACGCCAGTCCCTATCAGGGGGTTGAGCAACGACGATACCGCCGGTTTCCGTCAGGCCATAGTAGTCGAGCACTGGAACACCGAGCGTCGATCCCAATCGATCCAGACCGCCTCTGGCCAATGGCGCACCCGTGGAAAGGAAGAGTCGAATCGATGCCAGCTCATCCCGCAGACGTTCGGCCAGCAGGCTAAGCTGGGTCACCAGCGATGGACCAAGCACCACAATCGTGGGCTTTTGTTCCCCGACCAAAGGCAAGAGTCCGAGAATTTTTCCAGTGATGTCATGTTGTTCTGCGGAGCATTGGCTCAAATGGGGAACTAGAGTGGAACATCTGAAACCACTCATCGTGTGTAAGGGGGCAGTGATCAACAAGCGGTCCAACGCGGAAATGCCAAACGTCGCAATGAATCGTTCGCCACTGCGCATGACATTTGTCAGCGAATGGCAGATACCTTTGGGTCTTCCGGTAGTCCCGGAAGTCGGTAGTACGAGCGCGCACTCATCACTTTGCCACTGATAAGGAGCTACCTGACCGTTGACCTCGCCGGTTAACCAATCACGAAGTGCATCGATCCCGGCATCAAGCCGGAGTTGAATGCCTGTGTCCGAGGGGAAGCCGTGCGCTAGACTCGCCTTTTCTTTGGGTAGGAAGAGCACGTCGATCTTGGTTTGACTTGTCCAGTAACCAACCTCCATAGGGTCGGTCAGCGGCGGCAACATTATCATGCGCCATCCGGCCATCCAGGCACCGAAGACCAAGGCTGTGATGATGTCCTTATCAGGCGCATCGATAGCTAGCGTGCCATTATGATCCTGGGAGTGTAATTGCGACGCAATGTCCGCAGACAATGTGGCGATCTTCCGAGGCAACCTCTCGGTACAAACACAACGAAGGTATGGGGATTGCGTGTTGATGTTCATCATCCGGATCACCGCTTTCTAAGCTGATAGTACCGCACCGCCCGGTTGTGCTCGGCCAGGGTGGCGGAGAAGTGGTGACTACCATCGCCTTTGGCGACGAAAAAGAGGCTGTCCCCCTCCTGGGGATGTAAGACCCCGTGGATGGCGGCTCGACCCGGCAGGGCGATAGGCGTGGGTGGTAGGCCCTTGTGGACATAGGTATTGTAGGGCGTGTCCTCGCGCAGGTGGGCACGGGTAATATTGCCGTCGAAGCGCTCGCCTAGCCCGTAGATCACGGTAGGGTCCGCCTGTAGCTTCATTCCCCGCTCCAGGCGGCGTATGAAAACGCCGGCGATGATCGGCCGCTCGGCGGCACGACCCGTCTCTTTCTCCACGATCGAGGCCAGAATCAAGGCCTCATAGGGGCTTTCCAAGGGCAATCCCTCAGCGCGTTGCGCCCATTCTTGCTGCAAGACCTGCTCCATCGCCGCATAGGCCCGACGTAGGATGTCCAGGTCGCTGGTGCCTTTCGAGAAGTGATAGGTCTCCGGTAAAAAGCGTCCTTCGGGGTGCGCTTCGGGCTGGCCGAGACGGGTCATGACCGCCTGTGCGGACGGATTATCGCCGAGCAGGTGCTCAAGGCGTTTGTCCTTCGCCACCGCCGCGAAGAATCGGCGATAGGTCCACCCCTCCAGCAGGGTAAAGGCGTGTTGCACCACTTTGTCGAAGGTCACCAGTGCGAGCAGCTCCGGTGGCGTAATGCCGGATGGAAGCGCGTATTCTCCGGCCTTGATGTCGGTGGCTTTATCCTCATGATAGGCCAGGGCCATGAACAGGTAGGGGTGTTCGAACAGACCCAGCTCCGTGAGTTCCTCGCTCAGCCTAGCCAGGGAAGTTCCCTTTTTTATGTCCAACACCAGGGGGTCCTGATCTAGCACCACGGGTTCGGATAGGAAGTCCCGGTACTCCATCCAGGCACCGCCGGCAACCAAACCGACGGCTAGGACGCTAACCAGCAACAGCGCTCGCATCGTTTACTCCTTCCCCGGTACAGTCGTACCGAAGTACCGATAACATGGGTCCGCAAATAAACGCAAATCGGTCGCAATCCAATGCCATTCGGTTAAGTGGAGGCAGGTCCTCGGCTCCGAAGTGTCGGTGGCAGGAGGGCCACCGTCAAGCCTGAAGGGATGGATTTACGACGTCCCCCGAGCCGGGACACCAGCCTTCACAAGCCCTTAGACAGCCTCTTGAACTTAATGGCATTGGGTCGTAATCGGTCTGCCGTCAGCGACGGTTCTTGGTCCATTCTTGTTCATTGTTTCAATAACTTTAGTGCGCGAAGCGCATCATAATTGAAACTATGGACTTTAAGTCCCTTCACTTTCAGTCCGTGGCTTGTCCACGGATGAGGACTTTAGTCCTCCAGACTATGGACTTTCAGTCCATAGTGGTTGATTAGCGGATAAGTCTTCCGTAAAGATCCTGCCAGCTCAATGTTATTGGTAGTTGAGAGTGTCTGAAGTAGGTGTCCGGCTCGCGCGTCGCACGGCTGTCAGCAGCTCCGAGGGGAGGTGTTCGAGACCGATTTCCCGAGTTCCCAGGCGCCGCACCGGCCACACACCGATCAAGGCATTGGTGAGGAAGAGCCCGTCGGCAGTGGCCAGGTCGGCGCGCATGATGTCCCTCTCCAAAACCTCGATACCGAAAGTGCCGGCGATGCGCAATACCAGATTTCGCACCGTGCCGGCGATGCCGCAGGTATCCAACCGCGGCGTGAGGAGCCGACCAGCGCGAACCAGGAACAGATTGGACAGGGTACCGCCGATGATGCGGCCTCTGCCATCCTGCATGAGTCCCTCGGCGATTCCTGGATCCCGCCACTCGGAGCGCGCCAGGACCTGCTCCAGCCGATTCAGGTGTTTGAGACCTGCAAGCACCGGATTCTCACCAAGCGGGGTACGGCAGAAGATCACATCGACACCCTGTTCCTCCCAAGCCATCGGGTAATCCGGCCAAGGATGGAGCGTGAAAACACGGACCGGTTGCGGAGTATCGGGAGGACCATAGCCGCGGCCGCCACTGCCACGGGTGAGGATGATCTTCACCACCCCGGTGGATTCACCTGCGGCGAGCTGCCGACATTCGCGTAGCAGCAGCTCCCGTGGCGGACAAGGAATCCCGAGGCGGTCAGCTCCCCGCACGAGGCGGTCGAAGTGCTCCTGCCAGAGGCAGGGTTTGCCTTCCCGCACGGCAAGGGTCTCGAACAGCCCGTCTCCATACTGCAGGCCACGGTCGGCGATAGTCAGACAGTCGGTCTCGGACCCATTGATCAAGGCGCTCAGGGCCAATACCACAGACCTCGCGTCGGCTACGCTAAACCCGCCCCGCCTGCGCCTACAACCGGCGGAAGGTGAGCGTACCCTTAGGTGTCGCCACAGCCGAGGGAAATTGTCATGGCGCCATCGCTCTCCAGCTCACGGGCGCTATTGGGCACCTGGTCGAGGTCACAATGGGAGCGATATCGAAAGTGCACTTAAGCCCTCAGGACACTTCTACATTCTGCGGCCTTTCTATCAAGAAGTTTTCGGTCTCTTCCGGTAGTACCATTTATGATGTCGAGGACAATTCTTGATCGAGCGTATTCCGTCCCACCCTCTTCGACGCCTCCGTGACTATCTTTCCATTTCTGCCGATCCTGATTGAGGCGCTTGACATAGAAGTTTAGGCCAGCATTATCTGACTTACGATCAAATAACGTATTTCATCTGCGGATTGTTAAATGAGTCGGCCATGGATTGATAGGTCGATTTGACCGTGTTAAATCTCGGTTGGGAAAATTTTCCGAAGTAAGTTCTGAATAGCGAATCGCTTCTAGGGTCGATACGATTCAACTCTCTTAGAGTTGCTCTGATCTATTGCTGTCCCTAGGTAATGTGCATTATAGAGGATTTTTATCCTGTCCCCGGTGCAGTTCTCCGTGGTCGGATTAGGAGTAGGCATAAGGACACCTCAGTTGAATTGTTGAATAGCTGCAGACCCCGGTTCCAAACCGGTATCCACTTTTGTCCTCTCTCCCCATCCCTCTCCCGGAGAGGGTGTCGCAAAAGCCCGCCGCCGGCGGCACCTTCCAGGCGGCAGGTGGCGATAAGATGGGCTGATCCGGGGGGGACCTCTTTCCCCTCCAGGTGGCCCGTACCCACGGATGCCGGCGCTCCCAGGGGGGCTGCCGGTTTATATCACCCGCTCCCAACCCCTCGCTGCGTTCAGGGCAGGTTCTCTCCCGGTAAGAGAGGGCTTGGGGAGCGGGGATCAAAGGGTGAGAATCGCTGTCTTTTGCGACACCCTCGGAGGGAAAGGGAACAGCGTGTGGTGTGTTCAACACACTGTTATTGACTCTATTCCCACTTAAGCTTTAGAGGCCGTCTAAAAACCTGAGTACCTGCCAACCGCTTGAACCTAAGGATTTGGGATCTATATACATAGCTAGCCAAAACAACGCGCAATCGTTCAGCCCCCCACTGCTTTCGCCATCCATGGCACCCGGATTCCGGCGTCCCAGCCGGAATGACGGGGTGGGGGCTGAACGGTTACAACCCCGCGGCTAGCTATGTATATAGGTCCCAAAGATTTCTCGCTGCGCTCGAAATGACAAGGACGCCAGTTGTGTCATCCCGAGGCGCAGTGAGGGATCGTTATGACTCTTTCTTAACTTTCAAAATCAATGGGTTAGTTTTTAGACGGCCTCTTAACCACTACCCCCGCGACTATCTCCTGTGCTTCTTCCAGCCGGTGCGCTCTGCCGAGCAGACTCGGTAGCCAATCCCACCGGAGCCGGGATCTCCGCCTGGGTGATGACGACCCGACGAGCAAATCATGGGGTACCCCGATCCGTGCTCAAGGATGATGTGAAGGGTCGCGCGCCGACGCGCGGCGCGTTACCGTGCCCGCGACAAGATTCAACCGACATGCTCCTTGATGTAACTGATCGTTTCCTGGACGGTCGTGATCTTTTCAGCATCTTCGTCCGGGATCTCCGTCTCGAACTCCTCTTCCAAGGCCATCACTAACTCGACGGTGTCCAGAGAGTCCGCGCCCAGATCGTCCACGAAGGAGGCCTCAGGCTTTACCTCAGCTTCTTTGACCCCCAACTGCTCGACCACGATCTTCTTCACTCGGTCTTCGACGCTGCTCATTGTGTGCTCTTCCTCCAGATTGGATAGATGGCCCTGACTCCAGGGCACGCGGTATTCTATTCACAATCGGTTCAGGATGAAAGGCGCGTATCTGCCTTCGATGCGCCCTTGATGTTCCGGATTTTGGTCCGTTTTCCAGTCTTATGCGACTGCCTGCAAAGCGGTCAGCCCATGTACATGCCGCCATTGACATGGATGGTCTCGCCGGTGATGTAGCCGGCCTGCTCGGAGGCGAGAAAGGCCACGACGGCGGCGATGTCCTCCGGACTACCGAGGCGTCCCAACGGGATACCGGCCTGCAGGTGCGCGCGTTGGGATTCGTCCAGCTCCCGGGTCATGTCCGTATCGATGAATCCGGGGGCCACGCAGTTGACGGTGATGCCCCGGGACCCGACCTCGCGTGCCAGGGATTTGGTAAAGCCTATCATGCCGGCCTTGGCGGCAGCATAGTTGGTTTGTCCACTATTCCCCGCCGCGCCGACCACGGAGGTGATGTTGATGATCCGCCCCTTGCGCGCCTTCATCATGCCGCGGAGGCAGGCCTTGCTGAGGCGATAGACGGAGCTCAAGTCGGTATCGATCACCGCGGCCCACTCTTCATCTTGCATGCGCATGAGGAGATTGTCGCGGACGATGCCGGCGTTGTTGACCAGGATCGTCGGGGTACCCAAGCTATCGCTCAGATGCTTCAGGGCGGTGTCGATCGAGGTCTGGACGGTGACGTTCAGCTCCACCCCCAAGCCCTGGTATCCCTGCTCCCGCAGGGTCTGGTCGATCCGGGCCGCACCGCCCTCGGTGGTGGCAGTACCGGCCACGCTCGCTCCCGCCTCGCCCAGGGCCAATGCAATCGCCCGCCCGATCCCCCGAGATGCACCTGTTACCAGTGCGATCTCGCCATTGAGCATGTTGTGTTACCTCTCAAGCTATCGCCAGGGCCGTCCGCAGCCAGCAAACCGAGGAGCTCTACCGCGACTAAGGGCTGTTGACATAATCGTCGTGCCAACCGCTAACAGGACAAGATTCACAGGATTAACAGGATTATTTTCTTAAATAACAATTATAAGATCCTGTTAATCCTGTGAATTTTGTTAATCCTGTACCATTAGGAGGCAAGCCCGGAGGTTAGGGTTCACTCCTTGATTAAATGTCAACATTTTTTAGTACGTCGTTCCACTCTATTTTGTCGATACAAAACCAACGGATACACAGAGTTCACGCATCTTAACCAATTGCGTTGATTTGTGTTCATTGGCGGATAAAATCTTCTGTGAGAATCCTGCCAGCTCGATGTTATTTGGTATCAGTACACCAGCAACACGGATCCCCAGGTGATACCACCCCCGAAGGCCTCCATCAGCACGGTCTCGCCGCGGCGAATGCGCCCGTCCCGCACCGCGACGTCGAACGCCAGGGGGATGGACGCGGCCGAGGTGTTGGCATGTTCGTCCACCGTGACGATAACCCGATCCAGGGGCAGCCCCAGCTTGCGCGCGACGGCCTGGATGATACGGAAGTTGGCCTGATGTGGAACCAGCCAGTCGATATCCGACTTCTGCATACCGTTCGCCGTGAGCGTCTCTTCGACGACGCTGGAAAGGGCGGTGACCGCTACCTTGAACAACTCGGCCCCCTTCATCTCCAGATAAGAGTCCTCAGCGGGGTCGCCGCCGACCCCGCCGGGAATCCGGAGTATATCGGCGTAGGAGCCGTCCGCATGGAAATGCGAGGAGAGGATGCCCGGCTCCTGGCTGGTCTCCACTACCACGGCGCCCGCACCGTCGCCGAACAACACGGCCGTGTCGCGATCCTGCCAGTTGACCAGGTACGATAAGATCTCGGCACCGACGATCAGCGCGCGCCGTATGCTGCCGGTACGAATGAATTGGTCCGCTACCCCGAGGGCGTAGACGAAGCCCGTGCACCCCGCTTGTAGGTCGAAGGCCCAGCCACCATGGATGCCGAGGCGCTGCTGCAACATGCACGCGGAGCCGGGGAAGACTTGGTCCGGGGTGGTGGTCGCCACCACGATGAGATCGAGCGCCGCGGGATCGATGCCGGCATCCTCCAGCGCCCTGCGGGAGGCGATTTCTGCCAGTCGGCTACAGCGCTCGCCCTCGGTGACGAGGTGACGTTTGTGGATCCCGGTGCGCTCGCGGATCCACGCATCGGAGGTGTCGACAATCGCCTCGATATCCTGGTTGGTCAGGACCCGTTCGGGCAGGAAACTGCCGATCCCGGCAATGCGTGCATAGAGGCTCACGCCATTGTCCTCTGTTCTTCCGCTCCCAATTGCCGCGCTACCTGCTGGGCGATGCGGTCCGGGATGTTGCAGTGGATCTCTTTCTCCGCGATGTGGATCGCATTCTCGAACGCCAACAGATCGGCGCCCCCGTGACTCTTGATGACGATACCCTTCAGCCCCAGCAGGCTGGCCCCGTTGTAGCGTCGGGGATCGAAGGTCCGACCGAAGCGCTTTAGGACCGGCCGGGCCGCCAGTCCCGAAAGTCGTGTCAGTAGATTGCGCTTGAAGCTCGATTCGAGGACATGGCGCACCAGCTTGGCAACGCCTTCGCTCGCCTTGAGGGCGATGTTGCCCACAAAGCCGTCGGACACCACCAGATCCACGCCACCGAGGTAGATGTCGTCCCCCTCGACATAACCGATATAGTTCAGGGTGCTGCCTACCAGCCGTTCGTGAGCCTGCTTGACCTGCTCGTTGCCCTTGATCTCTTCCTCCCCGATGTTGAGTAGACCGACCTTCGGGGTCTTGACGCCGGATACCGCGGTCACCAGCTCGCTGCCCATGACCGCGAACTCAAATAGGTGCTCCGCCGTACAATCCACATTGGCGCCCAGATCAAGCATATAGGTCCGTCCCTGCAGAGAGGGCACGGCGGTAATGATGGCCGGTCGGTCCACGAGCGGCAGCATCTTGAGCACGAAGCGTGCGGTCGCCATCAGGGCCCCCGTATTGCCGGCGCTGACACAGGCATCGGCCGTGCCCTTCTTGACCAGATTCAGCGCCACCCGCATGGAGGAATCCTTCTTGGTGCGCAGGGCGCTGGAGGGAAGCTCGTCCATGCCGACGGTTTGCGAGGCATGCTGGACAATCAGGCGATCGCCGAAATCGGCGCTGCCGAGTTGGGGGACGATCGCGTCCTCTTTCCCTACGAGGATCAGCGCCGTCTGATTGGATTCGCGCAGAAACTGCAGGGCGGCGGCGGTGACCACAGCGGGACCGTGGTCACCTCCCATGGCGTCAAGGGCGACAGTCAGACGTTCGGACAAGATGTGCCCGCTCGCGGCGCTGAGGGCCCCGTACAGATGGCGTAAGGATAGTGGCGACCGCCGTCAGTCATGCTTGTCCACGACCTGACGGCCACGATAATAACCATCCGCCGATACATGGTGACGACGATGGATTTTGCCCGTCGTAGGGTCCGTCGCCAGCGTCGGCCTCGACAAGGCATCGTGGGAACGACGCATGTCCCGCTTGGAAGGGGTCTTCCTGTTCTGTTGGACTGCCATGCTTGCCTCCACCTTGACATTAAGCCCCGCCGCCGGAACTCCGAGTTTCCGCACGGCTGTAATCTGTCGCGGATATTCCCTATCCCCTGCGTTTGAGAAGCTGTCTGGTTAAAAGTGATATCGGCTGCAAATGTCCCAAAATGGTCCCTTTTTCCGCGCTTTCTCGTTAAATAGGCCGGCTATTCGCCTCGAAAGCGCGAAAAAATGCCCTCATTTTGGACCATTTTCGCTACGATCCATTTTAACCAGACAGCTTCTGAGTTCGGCGAGCACCGCGAAGGGACTCGCCCCGCCGGATTGCATCCCCGCAACGTCCACATCCGGTATTTGCCGCGCGCAAACGGTCGGCTCGTGCATCGGGATCTGAGGCAGCGCGAGCAGCAACTCGTCTTCAATCAGATCTCCAGGGCGGATCGATTCGTTGCTCACCGGCAAGGGATCATAGGATTCCGGCAGGTGACGTTCCTCGTCCATACTCGAGACCAACGCCAACAGCGTGTTGGTGTCGACCGCGTGATCGAGTGCCTCCAGACAGTGTTGGCAACGCAGCCTCAGGGTTGTGGCCACCTCGCAGCGCAACACGGCCCGTTGTGCTTCATCACGGGAAAACGCCAGCCGAAACCGAACATCGCCCCTAGCTTCCACCAGCAAGCCCCGCAACCGCGGCAAGTTCGCCAAGGGCAAACGACCTGCCAGGACCGAACGACTGTCTACGGCTCGCCAAGGGTCCAATAGGCTTGGAAGCACCGAGGACATAAATTCTCAATTATATATGGACAGCACTTATCTGCCAAAAATATAGGTCTGCTTATTGGGGCGAGCGCGTATAAAGCTTCCTGAAAACATGAAGTTGCCGGACTGGTTTTCCCGGCACTGGAACGCGTAGGTGCGGGGCAAGCCCGCGCTTACCGGTCATGGCCAACCACCGCAGGTGCGGCTGACGACCCGAAGCTGGCAGCAACCTGGTAATCGACAACACATTTATACGCGCTCGCCCTGGATTCGCGCCTTTCCCGACCGGCGTGGCCGGTCCCCTTGAGGCATAATGGCCTCCAGCTTGCATCGTCCATCCCATTCCTGCCGCAACGGTCGCGCCCAGATGTCCGAGAAACAAGACCCGAAAAAGACCAACTTCATTCGCCCCAATTTCATCCGTCAGATTATCGACCAGGATCTGGCCCAAGGGAGACACACGCGGATCGCTACCCGCTTTCCGCCGGAGCCGAACGGTTATCTGCACATCGGGCATGCCAAGTCCATCGTGCTCAATTTCGGGATCGCCCAGGATTACCAGGGTATCTGCAACCTGCGCTTCGACGATACCAACCCGCACAAGGAGAACCGGGAGTACGTGGAGGCGATCGAGGAGGACGTGCGTTGGCTGGGCTACACCTGGGGAGAGCGGCTCTATTTTGCCTCCGATTACTTCGAGCAGCTCTACGGGTTTGCCGTCGAGCTGATCGAGAAGGGCCGGGCCTATGTCTGCGCGCTGGATGCGGAGCAAATACGCGAGTACCGCGGTACCCTGACCGAACCTGGGCGGGAGAGCCCATACCGCGAGCGGCCGGTGGCAGAGAATCTGGACCTCTTCGCGCGCATGCGAGCCGGTGCGTTCCCCGATGGGACCCTGACCCTGCGGGCCAGGATCGACATGGCCTCGCCCAACCTGAATCTGCGCGACCCCGTCCTCTACCGCATCCGCCACGGGGTGATCCATCACCGGACGGGCAGCGAGTGGTGCCTGTATCCCACCTATGATTACACCCATCCGATCTCGGATGCCCTCGAAGGCATCACCCATTCCCTCTGCACCCTGGAGTTCGAGGACCACCGGCCCCTCTACGATTGGGTGGTCGCCAATGTCTCGGTACCCTGCAGGCCGCGCCAGATCGAGTTCTCCCGGCTCAATCTCGAGTACACGGTAATGAGCAAGCGCCGGCTGACCCAACTCGTGGACGAGGGCTGCGTGGAAGGTTGGGACGACCCACGGATGCCGAGTATCGCCGGGCTGCGCCGCCGCGGCTATACCCCGGAGGCCATCCGCACCTTCTGCGCACACATCGGCGTGACCAAATCCGACAACCTGGTGGGGATGGCTATGCTGGAGAACGCTATCCGCGAGGATCTGGACCGCACGGCCCCCCGGGCCATGGCGGTGTTGCGGCCCCTCAAGCTGGTGGTGGAAAGCTATCCGGAGGACCGGACCGAGCCGCTCACCGTACCTAACCACCCCAAGGATATGACCAAGGGAACGCGCACGATTCCCTTCTCCAAGGAGCTCTACATCGACCGCGACGACTTCATGGAAGAGCCTATCCGAGGTTTCAAACGGCTCATCGCCGGCGGCGAGGTACGGTTGCGCAACGCCTACGTGGTGCGCTGCGTCCGGGTCGTCAAGGGCCGGGCCGGAGAAATCGTCGAGCTGCGGTGTACCCACGATCCCGACACCCTCGGCAAGAACCCGGAGGGTCGCAAAGTCAAGGGCGTCATTCACTGGGTCTCGGCGCGGCACGCGGTCGCGGCGGAGGTGCGGCTCTATGATCGGTTGTTCGCGGTACCGGAGCCCGGCGCGGGGGGCCGGGATTTTCGCGCGGACCTGAATCCGGATTCCCTCCATACTCTGACCCACTGCTTCCTAGAGCCGGGTCTGGCGGCGGCTGCGCCGGGCGACCGCTTTCAGTTCGAGCGCGAGGGCTATTTCGCGGCGGACAAGGACTCCCGTCCCACACGGCCAGTGTTCAATCGCACCGTGACCCTGCGGGATACCTGGGGGCAGAAAACGAAGGAACGAAAAACCGGACCCTGCGGCAAAACCCGTGACTAGGGGACAGAGCGAGCGCGTATAAATCTTCCTGAAAACATGATGTTGCCGGATCGGTTTTCCCCGCGCTGGAACGCTCCCGGTAGGTGCGGGGCTTGCCCGCGCTTTCCTGAAGTTCGACCCGCCGGCTTGGTTGCCTTCCAGCCCAGCGCCGGCAAGCCGGCGCCTACCGTTCATCTGGCTCCCACGCTCCGGCGTGGGAGCCTGTCTGCGCGCAGGAACGCACAGGCAGACAAGTCTTGACGCTCCAGCGTCACCACGCCTGGCCGCTGGAGCGGCCACAGTGGTGCTCCCACGCTGGAGAGACTGTGAAAGTATTGCTGAATTTTCGGAGTGGAAAGGATAGGGGAACACAATTTTCCTAAATTAGGCCGCATAGCTTGCTCCTAACCCCACTTGGTGCGGAATTTAGCGTGAAATATGGCAGTTTTATCCCACCGCTATCAGGAAAAGCGAATACTTTCACAGTCTCTGGAGCGTGGGAACAAGCAAAATCAATAAGTTAGTTCTTAGACAGCCTCTAAATGTCAACAGGACCTAAATACCGGGCGGTCATTCCCGCGGCCGGGATCGGCCGCCGGATGGGTGCATCGGTTCCCAAGCAATACCTGGATCTGGCCGGTCGTCCCGTCATCGAGTGGTCCCTGGGGCTGTTTTTGGACCATCCGCAAATCTCGAGGGTCTCCGTGGCCCTGGACCCGGAGGATCGCTTCTGGCCCCGCACGGCCTTTGCCGACCATCCCCGGGTCCGGCGAGTGGACGGGGGGACCGAACGCTGCCACTCGGTGCTCAATGCCCTCGACCTGCTGGCCCAAGCAGCGGACGCGGCGGACTGGGTCCTGGTGCATGATGCGGCCAGGCCCTGTCTGCGCCGAGATGACCTGGACCGGCTGCTGGCTGCCTTGCCGGGCCATCCGGTAGGCGGCCTCCTGGGGGTGCCGGTGCGGGACACCATGAAGCAGGCTACAGCAGGCGGTACCATAGGCCGCACCGTCCCTCGGGATGCCCTCTGGCACGCCTTCACCCCCCAGGCGTTTCGGCTCGGCCTCCTGCGCCGGGCCCTGCGCACGGCCCTGGACCGGAACCACCTGGTCACGGACGACGCCGCCGCCGTGGAGCTGCTGGGACTGGAGCCCAGGCTGGTCGAGGGCCACGCCGACAACATCAAGATCACGCGACCGGAGGACCTGCCATTGGCGGATTTCTATCTCCGCCAGCAGGGGCGTCCGGGTAGTGGCTAAACTTTAAGTAGTAGAGTCTGCTTGGTTCTTTCTCTTCACCGTTGCGATCCGGAAGTAAAATCGGCAATCGCACCGCTCGTCCAGCCCCTACCGCGTCATTCCGGCAGGGATTGCCGGAATCCAGCTGCCAGGGATGGCAAAAACAGTGGGGATTTGAATCATCACGCCGCCCAATCATGCCACTTGAATTTAACCACTACCGGCATCTGAACCATGAACGATGAATGTCAACAGTCCCTGATACCGGTTCGGATCGGGCAGGGCCTGGACGCGCACCGCTTCGGGTCCGGACGACCACTCGTTCTCGGCGGGGTGCGGATCGAGCACGACCAGGGGCTTGCCGCCCACTCGGACGGTGATGTGGTCATCCATGCCCTCTGCGATGCCCTATTGGGCGCCGCCGGTCTGGGGGACATCGGCCGCTGGTTTCCCGACCATGAGAACCAATACGCCGGCATCGACAGCCGCATCCTGCTGCGGCGGGTAATGGATGCCCTGAGCAAACATGGATTCAATGTGGGCAACGCGGACCTGACCATCGTTGCCCAGCGCCCCCGGCTCGCGCCCTACATCGCGGCCATGATCGAGACCCTGGCCGCGGATCTGCGCTGTCCGGTGGCGCGGGTCAATGTGAAGGCGACCACCACGGAACGCATGGGCTTCACGGGCCGCGGCGAGGGGATTGCCACCTTTGCGGTTGTCCTTCTCACCGGGTCCTGAAATCCATTCACGTATCTTGGATCGCAAAGACGCGATCGTACTAGGGGCTGTTGACGTTGATATAACGCCGGAAAAATAGATGTCAGTCCATTCCATTTGACTAAGTGACGCATCCATGCACTGTTAGCGGCAAGAAGCATATGCAGGAATCAGCAAGCATTATAAGTATGGCCACATCTAACTGGCCCATTATCGTAGCGATCATCAGCTCTGGGGCAGTGGGCTATTTTGTCGGCGCTCTAATTTGCGTATCGCAGAGATCTAAGATAATCAGATACAAAGAGGATAAACTGGCTTCGCTGCATGCTGAACTCAATATGATAAATGCCAGTAGACGAGCATTGAAGTCAAATGAGGATAATAATGTTGCGACCACTTTGAGATCGCACGGGAGTTTCGCAGGCGCACGGCGCATCACCAGATGAGGCATTAGCCAACGCACAGGATGCTATGCAGCTTTGGATTGATACGGCTCGTGAATTTGGTGATCCTATACCGGAACCATTGGGGCGTCGCCTTACCTATGCGTAATTCGCCTAACGGGTGGCTCCAGGCAACGCCGGAAGCCTCTTCAATAATTCGTAAGGCAAAAAGAGGAGGCCAATCATGAGATTCTCAGGTAAAATTTATAAAGATGGAAAATTCTGGCTTGCAGAAGTTCCGATCCTCGATCTAATGACTCAAGGGCGAACAAAGAAAAAAGCATACGATATGGTTGCGGATATGCTTGAATCGTTGGTTAATAAAGAAGGGTTTAAGATCGAGGTATATAAGGGGAAAAAAGACAGTTTTGAAGTTGGTTCTTCGGAGCCAAAGCATATGGTAAGTTTACTGTTGCAGCGGAAACGTGAAATGAGTGGGCTTTTACTTGCTCAGGTTGCTAGTCGATTGGGTATGAAATCACGCAACACGTATGCTCGTTACGAGCAAGGTTATTCCGTTCCAAGCGTTGAAAAACTTGACGAATCATTAAATGCAGTTTGCCCACAGATTGATATAGTCATTAACGAGAGTTCAATTCCCCTAACACCAGCATCAAGTTGACGACTATCGCTGCAACTTATGTTGGGCATTATGTCGAAATGGGCTAATTGATTTATATACAGAGGTAAAGCGTTATTGTGCCGAAAAATCATGACGCAACCAGCACCAGCACATCGACCGACCCTCTATGAGTCCCTGGAGGCTCTGCCCGAGGGGGTGACCGGGGAAATTCTGAACGGCCGGCTTCATACCCAACCCCGGCCCGCTGTCCCCCATGCGATTGCCGGTTCGGTGCTTGGCGCCGAATTGGTCGGCCCTTTCCAGAAGGGGAAGGGAGGGCCTGGTGGCTGGTGGATCATCGATAAACCGGAGATTCACTTTGTGCGCGATGTCGAAGTGGCGGTTCCGGATCTGGCAGGCTGGCGGCGTGAGCGGATGCCTTACCCGCCGGAGGATCAACGCTGCGAGGTAGTTCCCAATTGGGTATGCGAGATCCTGTCTCCGTCCACCGCGAGGAAAGATCGTGAGGTCAAAATGCCACTCCATGCGAGCTACGGCGTGCGGTATGCCTGGCTGATCGATCCCGTCAAACGTACCCTGGAGGCATACCAGCTCGATGCCGGCACCTGGGTTGAAATTGGCCGCTTTGCTGATGCCAACCAGGTTCGTATACCGCCCTTCGAGGCAGTGCCCATCGACCTGGAAGACTTATGGTCGCCACAACGACCGCGACTTGTCGAACGTTAACTAGCTGACTTTATTGGATCGCCATTTTTTACTCGTTCCCACGCTCCAGCGTGGGAACACCACCTTGGCTGCTCCAGCGGCCAGGTCTAGTGACGCTGGAGCGTCAAGATTTGCTCCCACGCCGGAGCGTGGGAGCCAGATGCATTACCCAAGTCCGATCCGGGCGTTGTTCGGCATTATTCGGCATGATCTGAGAAGGTATGTGTCGGGTTACGGCGCGTTCAATGCTGTTTGTATTCCTCAGGACCGGGCAGCGCGCCTAACCCAACCTACACCCTAACGAGCAGCCACGGTGCGGAAACCGCCTCGGAATGACCGAAGCCCCGGACCATGACAACCGACAACCGATAACTGACATAATCCCTTCCTCGGCATTTACCTTTTTCAAAGACCAACCCATGCCTTTCAGCCAACAGGCACGGACCCTTTAGTCACCACCCCCCTCGGCGAAGACATCCTGCTCCTGCGCTCCATGCGTGGAAGCGAGCAATTGAGCACCCTGTTCGAGTACGAACTGGAGCTCATCAGCGAGTTCGTGAATATCAAGTACGAAGATCTGCTGGGCCAGCCGGCCACGGTCCAGCTCGAACTCCCCAATTACCAGACCCACTCTTTCAACGGCATCGTCAGCCGTTTCTCCCACACCGGCTTCGACGGGGCGCTTGCCATCTACCAGGCTACCTAGTACCCCATTTCACCTTATTTTTGGGGACCTATATACATAGCTAGCCGCGGGGTTGTAACCGTTCAGCCCCCACCCCGTCATTCCGGCTGGGACGCCGGAATCCAGGTGCCATGGATGGCGAAAGCAGTGGGGGGCTGAA
>Ga0056121_1000260_pt1 | contig 16506 bp, 14 predicted proteins | sample WorMetHEROISLAND_FD_83872 | JGI IMG/M metagenome (GOLD analysis project Ga0056121, IMG submission 83872) | Marine gutless worms symbiont microbial communities from Max Planck institute for Marine Microbiology, Germany - Olavius sp. 1 HERON ISLAND ...
CACGGCCGATCCGCTGCTCGAGGTCGATGGCCTGCTGCGCTACTTCGACGTTTCGCCGCCGCTGCTGAACCGGCTGCTGGAGGGCAAGGACCGGGCCATCGTCAAGGCCGTCGACGGCATCGACTTCGCCGTCGGCCGGGGCGAGACCTTCAGCCTGGTGGGCGAGAGCGGGTGCGGCAAGTCGACGGTGGCCCGCGTGGTGGTCGGGCTCTATCAGCCGACCGGCGGTTCGATCCGCTACGACGGCGAGGAGATCGGCGATCCTTCGGCGGCGGCGGCGCGCAAGCTGGCGCAGCCGAAGATGCAGATGATCTTCCAGGATCCCTACGCCTCGCTGAACCCGCGCTGGCGGGTGACCGACATCATCGCCGAGCCGATCACCGCCGGTCGGCTGCTGTCGGACCGGAACGCAGTCACCGCCCGGGTCGGCGAGCTGCTGACCCAGGTCGGCCTGTCGCCGGCCGACGGCGAGAAGTACCCGCACGAGTTCTCGGGCGGCCAGCGCCAGCGCATCTCCATCGCCCGGGCCCTGGCCGGCGAGCCGGAGTTCCTGGTCTGCGACGAGCCGACCTCGGCGCTCGACGTCTCCGTGCAGGCGCAGATCCTGAACCTGATGAAGGAACTGCAGGAGCGCTACGGCCTGACCTACCTGTTCATCAGCCACGACCTGGCGGTGGTCTATCACGTCTCGACCAAGGTCGGGGTGATGTACCTGGGCCGGCTGGTCGAATGGGCGGACACGCGGATCCTGTTCAACCAGCCCAAGCATCCCTACACGCGGATGCTGCTGGACGCGATCCCGGATCTGGAAATGACCGGCCGCCAGCGCATCCCCGTGGCCGGCGAGGTGCCGAGCCCGATCAACCCGCCTTCGGGCTGCCCGTTCCATCCGCGCTGTCCGCACGCCAACGACCGCTGCAGGAGCGAGCCGCCGCGGGCGCAGATCAGTGGCGAAAGCCACGTCGCCTGCCATGCGATTGAGGAAGGCCGGCTGAGTTAGTCTAGACTACCGGCGGCACCAGCAACTGTCGGGACCCGGCGACGATGACACGACTGCATATTGAACCGCTGCACGACGACTTCGGCGCCCGCGTCATGGGGGTTGCGCTGTCCGGGGATCTTTCCGACGACGAACTGGCGCAGATCAGCGACGCCATCGATACCTACTCCGTGCTCTGCTTCCCCGGACAGGACATGAGCGACGACAAGCAGGTGGCGTTCACCCGCCGGCTCGGCGAGCCCGAACCCAACCATGTGGCCTTCGGCAAGACCGGCAAGATCGTCTACCTCGGCACCATCGGCAACGTCCGCGACGACGGCTCGGCGCGCGGCAGCGACGACGACCACACCCGTTATCAGACCGGCAACAACCTGTGGCACTCGGACTCGTCGTTTCGCGAGGTGCCGTCGTTCGTCTCGATCCTGCACGCCTACGAGGTGCCGGGCGCGGGCGGCGAGACCGAGTTCGTCAGCACCCGCGCGGCCTACGACCGCCTGCCGGACGAGCTCAAGGCGACGATCGAGCCGCTGTTCGTGCTGCACGACTATGTCTTCTCGCGCAGCCAGGTCGCGCCGGTCGATCCCAACCATGCCGCCGCGCTGCCGCCGGTGAAGCATCGGCTGGTGCGCGTCAATCCGGCCAATGGGCGCAGGAACTATTTCGTCGGCTCGCACGCCCGCTCGATCCCCGGCTGGTCCGGGATCGACAGCCGGCGCCTGCTGGACGACCTGCTGGCCCAGGCGACGCGGCCGCAGGACATCTATGCCCATGAATGGCAGGCCGGCGACACGGTGATCTGGGACAACCGCTGCGTTTTGCACCGCGGCGCGGGCTACGACGCCGACCGCTGGCGCCGGCGCATGCGCCAGAGCCGGGTCACCGGCAGCGAGCCGGGCGTAGTCCCCGCCGCCGCCTGAGCGGTCCCGGATCGTCGGTGACGGCCATGCGATCGCCGAAACCGGCCGTCGTCCTGGCGTGCATCGCCATGCTTGCAGTCGCATGCGGCGAGGCGCTTGGCCAGCATGCCGAGGCGCCGGTCGAGGCTGCCGGACCGACCGGAACCCTGAAAGGCACCATGCTCGGCCCGTCGGCCGGATCGCCCGGCCCCGTCATGCTGATCATCCCGGGTTCGGGACCGACCGATCGCGACGGTAACCAGCCGCCCCGGCTCAGGGCCGCACCGTACCGGTTGCTGGCCGAAGGGCTGGCCGAGCGTGGCATCGTCACCGTGCGCATCGACAAGCGCGGGATGTTCGCCAGCGCAGCCGCCGCTGCCGACGCCAACAACGTGACCATTGCCGGCTTTGCCGACGATGCAAAGGCATGGACGGCCATGCTGCGCAGACGTACCGGGGCGCCGTGTATCTGGATTGCCGGGCACAGCGAAGGCGCGCTTGTTGCCCTGGTGGCCGCGCAGTCGGATCCGAATGCCTGCGGCCTCGTTCTCATTGCCGCGCCCGGGCGGCGTATCAGCGAGGTTCTGCGCGAGCAGATCACCTCGAGCCCGGCCCTGGCACCAATGCGCGACGATGCCTTGACCGTCATCGCCGAGCTCGAGGCCGGTCGTCGGGTCAAGGTGGACGCGCTGCACCCGACGCTCCAGCAGCTGTTCTACCCGGGCGTCCAGGACTTCCTGATCAGCCTGTATTCCTACGACCCGGTCGCGCTGCTCGGGGCGTATCCCGGGCCGGTGCTGGTTCTGCACGGCACGCACGATCTGCAGGTTTCGCAAGATGACGCGACGGCGCTGCGGACGGCCCGCTCCGGTGTTGCCTACGTCGGGCTGCCGGGCGTCAATCACGTCCTGAAAGCCGTTCCCGCAAACGACCGCCAGGCGAACATCGCCGCCTACGCGGACCCGGACCTGCCGCTGGCGCCGGGCGTTGTCGATGCGATCGCGGACTTCGTCCGCGCGCAGCCGCCGGATTGACGCTCAGGCGCCACCGCACGCGCCGCTGGTCGTTCGCGCCGGTCTGGTCGTTCGCGCCGGTACTGACGGTCAGGCCGCTGCCTGCTGGCGGCAGTAGCACGAGGCGTGCACCGGCACCTCCGAGCGGGCCAGGGCCTTGTCGAGCTGCTGCTTGATGTGCAGCGCCTCGACGGTTTCGCCGCGCCGGGTCAGGCACTCGTAGAGGCCATGCAGGCTCCACAGGTTGCCCGGGTGCTGGCAGGCCCGGCTCAGGGTCTGGTCCAGGCCGAGGTCCTGGCGGTAGACCGCCTCGGCCTCCTCGACGTGGCCCTGCTCCAGCAGCAGCGCGCCCAGGGCGTGCCGGGTCGGCTGCATCCAGCCCCAGGGCTCGTCGTAGGGCAGGGCGTCGTCCAGCTCTACCGAGCGGCGCAGGTGGGCGAAGGCGACGTCGTAGTTGCCGCGGCGGTACTCGAGCTCGCCGTTCAGCATCTCCTCGGCGATGTCTAGCAGGTCGACCACGGTGTTGTTGTGCACGCGGCGGCTCTCCGGGACCCTGGCCTTGGCTTCGAGGAACTGTGCCTTCGCCATTTCCGCCTCCGCCACGTTGCCCATCGCCGAGTGCGCCACCGACTTTGCATAGAGCATCATCGCCGTGGTCGCCGAGTAGAGCTCCGGGTCCTCGGGCAGTGTCTGGTCGACGATCTCCTGCCACTTGCCGAAGCGCACCAGCACGTGCTGCTTCATCGGCAGGTAGCCCTCGATAAAGTCCGCCATCGGCGGCGTGGTGATCCTCAGCAGCTCCTCCGGCGTGGTGTCGATCAGCTCCTGCGCCGCCTCGATCGCCGGCGTGTACTGGCCCAGGAACATGGCGCCGTAGATGGCGAAGTGGTGGTTGTGGGTGCGATAGGCCGAGTAGAGGTTCAGCGGGCCTTCGCGGGCCAGGTACTTGCGGTCGGCGACGATGGCCTTCTGGTTGTAGACCACGACATCGCGGTAGTTGCCGCACAGCACGTCGATGTGCGTCGGCATGTGGATGAGGTGACCGCCGTCGGGCATGATCTCGCGCAGCCGGTCGCCGGCGCGCAGGGCCAGCTCCGGGAACGGCGACATCTCCATCAGGTGCACGTAAAGGTGCAGGGCACCGGGATGATCCCAGCTCGCCGGCTGGTCGCGGAACGCCGTCTCCAGCACCTCGCGCGCCTCCACGGTGCCGGCCCCGTCGGCCACCTCGCCGGTCTTCAAATCCCACATCTTCCAGGGACTCTCGTTCATGATCGCCTCGACGAATACCGCGCGGGTGTCGAGGTGATCCGGGAACGCGGCGCAGACCTCGCGCATGGCGTTGGTGTAGTCCTTGTTCCACGGCATCATGTCGTCGATGGGATCGCGCGCCGGGTAGCGCGCCGGCAGCGCCCGGATCAGCGCCTGCTCGACCGGGGTGCAGCGTTCGCCATGTTCCAGCGCCTGCCGGGTGGCGTCGTAGGCCCCGGCCAGGGCCTGGGCCCGGCCCTTGGGGTCGTGCAGGTGCCAGGGCAGGTTGTAGTTCGGCCCCAGGGCATAGGCGACGCCCCAGTGCGCCATGGCGCACGCCGGGTCGGCCTCGATCGCCCGGGTGAAGCAGGTCACCGCCTCGCCGTGGTTGTAGGCATAGACCCAGTTCAGGCCACGGTCGAACCAGCGCTGCGCGTCTTCCGACGACGTGGTGACGGGACAGCTGTAGGGCCCCAGGTCGTAGTAGTCCATGGCAACCACCTTTTGGCTTTGTCGTTGCCGGCAAGCGTAGCACGATCGTCGTGACGACGGCGCGACGCGCTGTCTGCACGGTGCGGCGGGAGGGACGTGGCGATGACGACATCCGAAACGATGACGGCGGTGGTGCTGGGCGAAGACGGCCCCGAGCTGCAGCAGGTGGCGATGCCGGCGCCGCAGGCGAACGACCTGCTGGTCGAAGTGCACGCCTGCGGCCTGAACCGCGCCGACCTGATGGTCGCCTCAGGCCGCAGCCACGGCGCCGTGGGCGGCGTCGGCACGCGCCTGGGCATGGAGTGGTCCGGGCAAGTGGTCGCCTGCGGCAGCGACGTTCAGGGCTTCGCGCCCGGCGACCGGGTGATGTGCAGCGGCGGCGGCGGCTGGGCCGAGTTCGCCCTGGCCGACTGGCGGCGCTGCCACCCCGTGCCGGACGCCAACATGAGCTATCGCACGGCGGCCAGCCTGCCGGTCTCGCTCAACACCATGCACAATGCCATCGTCGCCAACGGCGGCCTGCAGGACGGCGAGAGCATCCTGATCCAGGGGGCGAGCTCGGGCGTGGGCATCATGGCGCTGCAGATCGCCCGCGAGATGGGCGCGGGCCTGGTGATCGGCAGTTCCACCGACGCCGGCCGGCGGGCGCGGCTGACGGAGGTCGGTGCCGATATCGCGATCGACTCCCGCGCGCCCGACTGGGTCGACACGGTGCTGGCGGCCACCGACGGCAAGGGCGTCGACCTGATCGTCGACCAGATCTCCGGCTATGTCGCCAACCAGAACCTGGCGGCGACCGCGATCACCGGTCGCATCGTCAACGTCGGCCGCCTCGGCGGCATGACCGGCCCGTTCGACTTCGACCTGCACGCGCTGCGTCGCATCCGCTACATCGGCGTCACCTTCCGCACCCGCTCCATCGACGAGGTGTACGAGATCACGCTGGCGACCCGGGCCGACCTGTGGCCGGCGCTGGAGGCGGGGCGGCTGAAGATGCCGCTGGACGAGGATTTCGCCCTGGCCGATATCGCTGCGGCACTGGCGCATATGCGCGAGAACCGGCACTTCGGCAAGATCACCCTGCGGGTGCGCGAGTGAACCTCGCCGGCCGTCGCCGCTATCCCCGGAACGCCGGGATCACTTCGTTGGCAAGACGTTCCTGAGCGCGCTCCGCCTCCTCGCCGAAATGGTCCTGACGGGGGCCGATGATGAACACCCGGTCGAGGCCGAGATCGCGCAGTGCCGCGAGCTTCTCGATGCAGGCCGCGGCCGGGCCGATGACGGCGAAGCGCTGGATGAAATCCAGCGGCAGGGCGGCCGCGTGCGTGGCGTCACCGCGTCCGTGGCGCGCCTTGTCGTAGTTGCCCAGCTTGTCATACACCGCATCGTCGCCCTTGCTGACCCGTTCGCGGCTGGCACCGGGCATGCTGGTGAAGTGGGCGAAGATGCCGACACCCGGCCGCACCATTTCTGCCGCCTTCTTGACATCATCGTTCACGCAGACGTTCAGGTAGGCGCCGAGCGAGGGCATCGCCCCGTCCGCGCCGACGGTTTCGCGCACCTGCTCGACGCCCCAGGCAACGCGGTCGACGTCGGCACCCAGGGAAAACCCGATCCGGTCGGCCAGGCGGGCGGCCATGGCGATGATCTTCGGTCCGGTCGCGCCGACATCGACGGGCACCTTGGCCTGGTTCGACCGCGCCAGCCAATGCAGCTTGCTCTCGTAGCCGTCGGCATCGAACGACTCCCCGCGCAGATAGGCCTGCACGTCGGTGAGGTAGCGTTCGAACGCCGCTGGCGGGACCGGCTTGCGGCCGATGTTGAACAGCGACGAGTCGCCGCGACCGATGCCCAGCATGGCCCGCCCGTCGGAGATTTCCTGGATGCTGGCGATCGCACCGGCGGTCACCGCGGCATGCCGGGTCAGCGGATTGGTCACGCCGGGCCCCAGCAACAGCTTGCTGGTGGCGCGGGCGGCCAGCGTCAGGGTGACGTAGGTATCGGCGGACAGGTTCTGCGAGTCGGTCAGGGTCAGGCCGTCATAGCCCAGTGCCTCGAGGTGTCGGGCGAGCGCTTCGATTTCGCCAAGCACCGGCCGGCCGAAGTGCCAGAACTCCAGTTTGCGTTGGGTCATCACGGACCTCTCGAATGGGCGCAACAAATGGCGCCGGCACGATACGAGGCGATGTGCCGGTGCGGCGGTTGTGACCCCGCGGGGCTAGGCGTCAGCCCGGCCGGCGCTCGAAGCTCGGCAGGCCTTCCGGGATGGTGTGGAAGGGCTGCATGTCTATCGTGAAGATCGCAAATTGCGGCTTGAACACGCTCGGATCGTCCAGCGTGCCGACCTTGATGATGATCGACTCGGGCCGGGCCGGGGTCCGGGTCGCGAGCGCCGTGCCGCAGGTCGGGCAAAAGTAGCGGGTGACGGGTGATTCCAGGTCGGACCGCGTGAAGGACGCCGGCTCGCCCTTGGTGTAGCGGAAACTGTCCAGGGGGAACGCCATGACGGCGTTCGGGTAGCCGCCCGTGATGTATTGGCATTCCCGGCAATGGCACTGCCCCGCCGCTTGCGGCTCTGCGTCTGTTTCGTACCTGATCGCGCCGCAGTAGCAGCCGCCTTCGGTGGCCATGGTTTCCTCCGCATCCAGCCGAATTGTCGGGGACAAGACTATCGGCGTTGGCCGGCCTGCGACAGTCTCGATCTGTCGCTGCCGCCCGATGCCGTCGCAAGGCATAGCTGCAGCCCTTGTCTGTGCGGTCGTGGCCTACGTAGGCTGCGCGGGAAAACGATCGCAGGGAGGGAGTACAGCCATGAATTTCGACACCATCACCTACGAAAAGCGCGGGCCGGTCGCCTACCTCACGCTGAACCGGCCGGACAAGCTGAACGCGCTGTCCGACGATCTGCAGCGCGAGGTGCGCGAGGCGCTGGAAGACGCCGCCTGGGCCGACGACGACATCCGGGTGATCGTCCTGAAGGCGGCCGGGCGTGCCTTCAGCGCCGGCTTCGACATCACCACCGGCCGGCAGATGAACGCGGTGGAGCGGCGGGCCCAGTTCCTCAAGGGCAACTCGTTCAGCGGCTCGTCCTGGTGGGACGTGTTCTGGAACAACCCCAAGCCGATCATCGCCCAGATCCACGGCTTCTGCATCGCCGGCGGGCTGGCCACGGCGACCTTCTGCGACATGCGGATCTGCTCCGAGGACGCGAAGTTCGGCGCCCCGGAGATCCGCACCGGCGGCCCCTACGTTCCCGCCGTCTGGCCGTGGGTGATTGGCATGACCAAGGCACGCGAGTTGCTCTACACCGGCAACCTGATCGACGCCGCCGAAGCCAAGCGGCTGGACCTGGTGAACGAGGTGGTGCCGGCAGAGGAGCTGGATGCGGCGGTGGAACGCCAGGCGCAGACCATCGCCAAGCTGCCCGCTGCTACCGTCGAGTACAACAAAAAGCTGATCAACATGGCCTACGAGCTGATGGGCGTGCGCCAGGTGATCGAGCGGTCTATGGAGCTGGAGGCCATCGCCCTGGCGAGCACGGAGTCCTCGCCCGAGATCGCCGAATTCGATGCCATCCGCGAGCGTGACGGGCTCAAGGCCGCGCTGAGCTGGAACGCGGCCCGGTTCGCCGACGAGGACGCCTGGTTCAAGAAATCGCGCGAACGTGGCTGACCGGCACGGGCCGATCGACAGGAACGGGGAGGCGACGACGTGAGCTGGGAACGTGAGGTCGAGGAGCTGCGGCAACGCGAGACGTTGGCCAAGGCCATGGGCGGGCCGGACAAGGTCAAGCGCCAGCACGACAACGGCAGGCTGACGGTGCGGGAGCGCATCGAGCGGCTGCTGGACGCAGGCTCGTTCCACGAGATCGGCGCCATCGCCGGCCTGGCCGACTATGGCGAGGACGGCGCCCTGCAGCACTTCCGGCCGAGCAACTTCCTGTTCGGCCGCGGCGATCTGCAGGGCCGCCGGATCCTGGTCGAAGGTGACGACTTCACCGTCCGTGGTGGCGCCGCCGATGCCTCGATCTGGGACAAGATGGTCGCGGCCGAGCAGATGGCCGGCGAGTACCGCCTGCCGCTGGTGCGCCTGGTCGACGGCACCGGCGGTGGCGGCTCGGTCAAGACCATCGAAACCGAGGGCCGCACCTACGTCAGCCAGGCGATCGGCTGGGAGCACGCCGTCGGCAACCTGGCCACCGTGCCGGTGGTGGCGCTGGGCCTGGGACCCGTCGCCGGTCTGGGCGCGGCCCGCGTTGCCACCAGCCACTACTCGCTGCTGGTCCGCGACACCTCGATGATGTTCGTCGCCGGCCCGCCGGTGGTCGCCCGGGTGGCAGATCCCATAGACAAGGAGACCCTGGGCGACGCTGACATGCATGCCGCCATCGGCGCCGTCGACGACGTCGTCGACAGCGAAGCGGAGGCCTTCGCGCGGGCTGCCCGGTTCCTCTCTTACCTGCCCAACTCGGTACACGAACTGGCGCCGCGCGCCGAGCCGGCCGACGATCCCGGGCGGCGCGAGGATAAACTGATCTCGGCCATTCCCCGCAACCGGCGTCAGGTCTACCGCATGCGGCCGATCGTCGAGGCGATCGTCGATCAAAACAGTTTCTTTGAAATGGGCCGGGCCTGGGGGCGCTCGGTGATCACCGGTTTCGCCCGCCTCGACGGCTGGCCGGTGGCGGTGCTCGCCAGCGATCCCTATCACTACGGTGGCGCCTGGACGGCTGATGCCTCGCGCAAGGTCAGCCGTTTTGTCGATCTCGCCACCACCTTCCATCTCCCGGTGGTCCACTTCGTCGATATCCCGGGCTTCCTGGTCGGCCTCGACAGCGAGCAGGCCGGCACCATCCGCCATGGCAGCCAGGCGCTGGCAGCGGTGTTCCAGTCGACGGTGCCCTGGTGCAGCGTGATCGTCCGCAAATGCTTCGGCGTCGCCGGCGCTGCGCACATGAACACTTCGCGCAGCCGCTATCGCTACGCCTGGCCGTCGGCGGACTGGGGCTCGCTGCCGGTCGAGGGCGGGATCGAAGCGGCCTACAAGGCGGAGCTCGAGGCGGCCGACGACCGCGATGCCCTGATGGCCGACATCGAGGCGAGACTGGAGAAGGCCCGCTCGCCGTTCCGCACGGCCGAGGCTTACTGGGTGGAGGAGATCATCGATCCGCGCGACACCCGGCCGCTGTTGTGCGAGTTCGCCAACCTGGCGGCGCCGCTGCGCACGCCCGGCAGCGCCGCGTTCACCTTCCGGCCGTGACCGCGGGTACGGCCGGATCAGGCCGCGGCCCGGGTGTCGCCTTGTCTGTTGATATCGGTGTCCCGGAAGAACTCGACCCAGACATGCCAGAACATGCCGGGCTTCAGGGTCTCCACGCGCGGCAACATTCCCCGGTCCGAATGGCCGAAGAAGTCGATCGTCTTCACCGGCGCGCCACTGTCGTTGTAATAGGCGCCAATGCTCTCGTAGACGGGATCATAGGCGATGACGACGGCGCGCCCGCCGATGCTGGCGTTGACCAGGTTGCCATTCCGCATGATGAAGTCGTCGGTGTAGCACACGGCATCGTCGCCGACGTTGATGCCCCATACGTAGGTCTTGTTGGGCAGCCGGTCATCGCTGTGGGACATGTTGTCCATGATCGGTTGTTCCTGGCGATGCTGTCGGCCGATGCCGAACGAAAACGCCACTTCGGTCGCCAGGTCGAACAGCCGCAACAGCGGGTTCGCTGACGGCTTGTTCAGGAACACCTTGCCGTCGGGATAGGCGCGTTGGAAGCCGCGGAACGTCATGCGGAAGGTTGGCCACGGTTGCATGCCGGGCCCGGCGACGCCGTCGCGCTCGCGCCGGCCGTAGATGTGCTGGATCGGTTCGCGCGTCGTGTTGTCCCGCAGGATCAGGTTGTTGCCGTGCTGGGCGAGCACCTCCAGCTCGACCGCTTTGCCGTCGATCTCGGGCGTGTAGCCGATACCGAGGTTGGCCACGGCGCAGTAAGTCATGACCACGTTCTCGCCGTCCAGTCCCTCGTCGTTGCCGGCCAGGTGCGGGCGCAGCAACTCGTGGTCGGGATGCGCGCGGGCGATGCCGTTCTTCTCCAGCACCAGGACCTGGACAGACGGCGGGAGGAACTTGCGGGCTTCTTCGAGGTCGTAGAACTTCGCGCTGTTCTGCTGGTTGCGCAGGCCCAGATGCACCCAGGCCCAGGGAAAGCCGTACAGAAAGGCGATCGCGGCGGCGGCGATCCAGAACGCCCAGACCGGTCCGGCAGCAAAACCGAAGTGGGCAACCGCCATGAGCAGGCCCCCGGCGAGGCCAACGGCAATGATCTGATACTCGTGACGAATGAAACGGATCATGTTCTCCCGCTTCACCCGCAGCACCATCTGGACGACATCTCCGAGGTCGCGGAAGTAGAGCAGGCCGATGCCGACCGCAACGAGCAAGCCGAGCCAGAACAGCGTGGTCCAAAGCATGCGTGCCCCCTATTGCACAGCTTCTTCGCAGACTATCGCGACGTCCCGTTTGCCGGGAACGTCGTGACGGACGCCTTGGCGCGACCGTTGCGGCCGCAACCGCTTACAACCAATTTGGCCTCGCCATCGTACTAGTCCAGTGCCGGTCCACGCTGCCCGTTTGCGCTCAAGCCTTCGCCACGGCCTGCTCGACCGGAACCGCCGCCGGGACGGCCGGCGGGCGTCGTGTTGCCCGGTGAACGAACCGGGCGGTCAAGCGCGCGCGTCGCGCACCGCCTGTGACACCTTGTTCATCTGCGAGATGCTGCCGACCTTGGCGCCGGGGATCGTCCAGCTCCGCTTGCGGCTGGGCAGGGCGACCGCCCCCTCTTTCGCATGGTCGTCTGCGGCCGGGTGGTGCCTGAACTTCGCCGCGCGGACCGTGGCCAGGGCCCGTTGCGCCGCTTCGACGTTGGCGGCCCGGGCATCGATCTTGCGGCGCCGCGCGATCTCCCGGTTGGCCCGCTTCAGGGCCGAGCTCAGCACCTGCTTGCGCTTTTGCGGCTGCTCCGCGCTGCCTGGAAAGCTGCCGCCCCGCGGATCCGCCTTGCCCCTGACTTCACGCCGCTTCTGACGGGCGAGCGTCCGCTCCTTGTCGCGCATTTGCCGTAGCGTCACGCGGAGTTCCATCAGCTCGTCGGACGGCACGTCGTAGACGAAGGGATGATGCGTCTTGCGCACGGCCTCGAACTCGTCGAAGTCGAACAGGCTGCGCTCGTACTTGTGACAGTAGGACATGATAGCGCCTCGGGGTTCGCTGGCTTCGTTTCACGATGATAGCGCGGTTGGCCGGGGGTCAGGCAAAGCCCTGGAAGCGTTCCAGGTTGAACGGTGCGATCTCCTCGGCGATGTCGCCGTGCACGACGGCGTCCGCCATCCATTCGGCAAGGGCCAGCGCCAGGGTGACGCCGCTGTGGGTGGCGACCACGTAAAGGCCCGGCGAGCCCGGCATGGCGCCGACGATGCTCATGCCATCGGCGGGCACGGCGCGCACGCCAACGTCCAGGCGGCAGCCATCGATGAGTTCGGGGCCACGGAAGGCGGGCAGGTAGCGTTGCGCCCGTTCGAGCAGCTTCAGGGCCGCCCGGCGACAGCTCGCGTCGCCCGGGTCTTCGGAAACCATGCCGTCGGTGTCGTCCGCCCCCAGCAGCAGGCCGCCGCCCGGGGTGGCGCGCAGGTGCATGCTCTGCGCTCCCTCCAGGTAGAGGATATGCCGCGCGAACCGCCGGGTTTCGTCATCGGGCGTCGTCACCAGCAGGCCCGCCGCCCGCTGCACCGGAAAGCGCGCGGCGAAGGCCTCGAAGCCGGTGAGCTCGGCCAGCACGTCGTTGATGTCGGGGCCGCAGGTGAGCACGACCTTGGCCGCGTGCATCGCACCGTCGGCGCAGTCGACACCGCGCACCGTGCCGTCGTCGTCCAGCAAGAGCGCGGTCGCCGGCCGCTGTTCGCACACCGTTGCCCCGGCCTCGCGGAGCCGGTCGGCCTGGAAGCGGGCGAAGGCAGGGGCGTCGATCCAGGCATCCGCCATGGCGTAGAGGCCGACCGCCCGGTCAGACCAGGCCACGTGCGGCTCCATCGCCTTCAGATCCGTTGCTTCGAGCCAGGTGACCGGATAGCCGAAACCGGCCAGGGCGTCGGCCCGGGACCGCAGCTCCGCCAGCCGGTCGACCTCGCCGTCCGGCGCGCACCACAGCATCCCGTCGGGACGCAGGCCGATGGCGTGCTCGCCAAACTCGGCGGCCAGCGCCTGGTAGCGCGCCAGTCCGGCGGCGTTCAGCCGGTGGTAGCGTTGATCGGCGGTCTTCGCCGTGGCGTTGATCCAGGCGAAGCTGCGGGCGGTGGTGCCGCCGCCGATTGCCGCCCGCTCGAGCAGTGCCACTGACTGCCCACGCTGGCGCAAGGCGACGGCCAGAGAGGTGCCGACGATGCCGCCGCCGACCACGATGACGTCATAACGATTGCTGCTCACGGGCCCGTCCGTCGCTGTTCGGCCCCGACCGTAGCATCTTCTGCCGTCGGCGGAATCAGGCCGGCAGCCGGACCTCCTGGCCGCTTGCGGCCGCCTCGCTTACGGCCAGCGTCGCCGCCAGCGTGTGGGTCGCGTCGCGGGCGGTGATCAGCGGTTTCGCCCGGCCCCGCACAACCTCGGCGAAGTGCGCGAGCTGGCGCTGGATCGGGTCGGCCGTGGCGACGCCGCGGGCCTCCATCGGCAATGGCGCGCACCAGTCGGGTGCGCTGTCCTGTCGCCAGAGCCGCAACGACGGCACCGCGAGGGCTCCCCGGGTACCGGCCAGGAAATAGCAGTCCTGTCCGGTCGTCGGGAAATCGAAGGAGGTGCTCTCGGCGGCGGTCAGCTCCCAGCTCCACGGCGACACCGCCGTGTCGGACAGCGTGACCGTGGCCAGCACGCCGCTGTCGAAACGCAGCAGCAGCGCGGCGGTGTCTTCGACGGCAAAGCCGCGGCGATCGCGCGAGCTCATGGCCTGCACCGCGGCGATCTCGCCGACGATGAAGCGCAGGTTGTCGATGTCATGGATCAGGTTGATCAGTACCGGACCGCCGCCCTGTTGGCGGCGCCACGCGGTGTCGAAGTAATCGTCCGGCTTGTGCGTCAGCCACACCGCGGACACCGCCACGAGGTCGCCAAGCTCGCCCGAGCGGACGATCTCCCGGGCCTTCTGCACGACCGGATTGTGGCGGCGATGGTGGCCGACCAGGACCGGCACGCCGGCGCTCTCTGCCGCGTCGGCCAGCTTCCGCGCCGCGGCAACGGTGTCGGCGACCGGCTTTTCGACAAGCACCGGAATACCGCGCTGCACGGCGTCGAGCGCCAGCGGCACGTGCAGGGCGTTCGGCGTGGCGACGATCACGCCGTCGGGCGTCACCGTGTCGAACATTGCCGCGACGTCGGTGAAGTGCGGCAGACCGCGCGTCGCGGCCTGCGCGACCGCGGCGGGGGCGGGGTCTACGACGGCAACGATCCGGCAGGATTCTGCCTTCTCGATCGCCGCCAGGTGACGCAGGCCGATCGGGCCCAGGCCGACGACCGCCAGGCCGACCGGGCCCGCCGTCATCGCCATGATGTCGCGCGTCCCGGGTTCTAGCTGATGTCGCTGGCGTCGTGCCGCTCGGGCACCCGCAGCTCCTCGGGGCCGAAGGTCCGGTTGACCCGACGGCCGCGCTGCACCGCCGGACGGGTTTCGATCTCCTGAGCCCAGCGCACGACGTGCTCGTAGGAGCCGACGTCGAGGAATTCGCTGGCGCTATAGATGTTGTTCAGCACCAGGTTGCCGTACCAGGGGTAGGTGGCGATGTCGGCAATGTTGTAGTCGTCGCCGCACAGGAACCGGCGGTCGGCGAGGTTGCGGTTCAGCACGTCGAGCTGGCGCTTGACCTCCATCGCATAGCGGTTGATCGGGTACTCGAACTTCTCCGGGGCATAAGCATAGAAGTGCCCGAATCCGCCGCCGAGATAGGGCGCGCTGCCCATCTGCCAGAACAGCCAGGAAAAGCACTCCGCCCGGGCCGAGGGATCGTGCGGCAGGAAAGCGTCGAACTTCTCTGCCAGGTACATGAGGATTGCGCCGGACTCAAACACCCGCGTGGGCGGCGTGGTGCTGCGGTCGAGCAGGGCGGGAATCTTGGAATTGGGGTTGATCTCGACGAAGCCGCTGCCGAACTGATCGCCGTCGCCGATCTTGATCAGCCAGGCATCGTATTCGGCTTCCTCCTTGCCGAGCGCCAGCAGCTCCTCCAGCAGCACCGTCACCTTGACGCCGTTGGGCGTGCCCAGCGAATAGAGCTGCAACGGGTGCTTGCCGACCGGAAGCTCCTTCTCGTGGGTGGCGCCGGCGACGGGGCGATTGATGTTGGCAAAGTTGCCGCCGTTCTCTTTGTCCCAGATCCAGACTTTCGGCGGGGTGTAGGTGGTGCTTTCGTTCATGCCTGCTGCTTTCTGCTCGTTGAAGCGACTGGGGCAGAAGCGCGCCGGCCCCGCGCGTCTTCCGGTTTGGGGGAAATACTAGTTCGACGCCAGGGACGGTCCAATGTCCGCGCGTGAGTGACGGCCGTTTGCCGTGCTAAGCATGTATGAACGGCGCGATCGGGTTCAACACCCGGGCAGCCCGCGGTCCCATGGAGGAATTTTTGCCCATATCTGCGTCAGTCCCAGCCAGCGCGCAGGCCGGGCGCATCGGTACCGTCAACTACATGGCGACCAGCGCGCAGTCGTCGCTCTACCGCAACGGCAAGGTCCTGCTGCGTCGCGATCGCGACGGCAACGATGCCGGCCATCAGGGGATCGATCGGGTGCCCCGGGAGGTCCCGATCGAGGATGCCCGCCGGCTGCGCAACGGCGACGCGCCGACCCTCCGCCGCAACGGTTTCGAGCTGCAGGCATGGCCCCTGGCCGACCCGGCGCCGGACTTCTTCGACCACGCGCAAGTCGTGCGCGACTACTACCCCCAGTGCTGCGAGATCGTCCGCGCCGCTAGCGGCGCCAGCGTGGTCGCCGCCTTCGATCACAACGTGCGCTCGGCCGCCGGCAAGAAGAGCCGGCGCCGGATCGCGGGCGGCCAGCAGGTCCAGGGGCCGGCACAGATCGTGCACGGCGACTACACCCTGACCAGCGCGCCGCAGCGGCTGCGTGACCTGGCGCGGCCGCCGGCGGTCAACGACACCTATCGGCAGGCGCTGGGCGAGCGCGAGACGCTGCTCGATGCCGCCGCGGTAGAGCGGGCCATCGACGACGGGCGCTTTGCCATCATCAACGTCTGGCGCAACATCGCCGATGAACCGGTCGCCACCCATCCTTTGGCGCTGTGCGATGCCCAGAGCGTCCGGCCCGAGGACCTGGTGGTATTCGAGATCCACTATGCCGACCGGGTCGGTGAGAACTACTTCGCCAAGCACGACGACGCGCACCGCTGGCTGTGCTACCCGGGGCTGACGCGGGACGAGGCGCTGCTGATCAAGCAGTGGGATTCGGCCGGCGCGCTTGCCCGCTCGGCCGGCGCGCAGGGTGATGCCGTCAGTCCGCAGGCGCCGTGCACCTTCAGCTTCCACACCGCCTTCAGCGACCCGGCGACGCCGCCCGACGCGCCCGAGCGCTGGAGCATCGAGGTCCGCTGCGTGGCGCTGTACGATTGATCGCAACCACAGGGCGGGCGGGTCTCTGACCCGCCCCTTATATGAGGCTTTGTGTCAAGGCTCGGCTCCGTTTTTGTGTTGTTGTGTTGGTTTTCATCTGATCCGACGGCGAGCCCGATGATGCGTGGCCTGATCTGCCACCACCTTATATCCGGTCGGGTGCAAAGACCCGGGTCCATAATCCTTCATGCGCG
>Ga0056121_1000261_pt1 | contig 16373 bp, 14 predicted proteins | sample WorMetHEROISLAND_FD_83872 | JGI IMG/M metagenome (GOLD analysis project Ga0056121, IMG submission 83872) | Marine gutless worms symbiont microbial communities from Max Planck institute for Marine Microbiology, Germany - Olavius sp. 1 HERON ISLAND ...
AGTCTGGAGGACTAAAGTCCTCATCCGTGGACAAGCCACGGACTGAACGTGAAGGGACTTAACGTCCATAGTTTCAACGATGATGCGCTTCGCGCACTAAAGTTATTGAAGCAATGAATTATTGATGGATTCACGCAACCTATGGCTCGTGGATGAGCGTCTGACGTTCCACAATTATTTGGCTTCAGATAAGACCTTAAATTCGATGCCGATAACTGGAGATACAACAACCAAAGAACCGGATTTGTGTGTACTCAACGTTTACGACAACCCCATTCTTGTTTCAGAATCGCAAAGATTGCCATCGGCTTCGATAACGGTCATAGAAATAAAGCGCCCAATGCGAAACGATGCTAAATCAGGAGAAGAAAAAGATCCCATTGAACAAGCGTTGAGATATTTAGATCGCATAAGAAAAGGCGGGGTTATTACCACTAATGGAAGACCTATCCCTAATTCAGAGGATATACCTGGATATTGCTATGTGCTATGCGACCTAACCCCTTTAATTATCAAAAGATGTCAACTTTCCGATTTAACAATATCCAGCGACCACATGGGGTATTTTGGGTTCAGCAAGTACTTCAAAGCGTATATCGAGGTTATCTCTTATAACAAGCTTGTGAATTCAGCAAAAGAGAGAAATAGAGCATTTTTCGACAAATTAGGATTGCCTACGAATTGATTTTCCTATCGGCTCTCTAATGGATACGGGCAAAAAAGGATACCCATCTTGTTTTGGGCATCGGGCTCGACGGGCACGGCAACGTCAAGGGTCCCACCGAAGGCCCCGATGCCTACCACGCCTCCATCAGCGAGCAGCAGTTGTAAACATCGCGGACACCCATATTCTTTGCTGATTCCCAACTGGATTCGACGAACCATATATGGAAGCATTTTAAAAAATCGGATAACCTCTTCTCCGCCAATCGCCTGACCGATATGACCACCAACGAAACAGCAAGGGGGCATCGGACCCAAATCCCCGGTCCGCAACCGGAGAACACCCCGGCCCTGCCGACGGCAGTGAAAGACGTCAAGGCCACCCAGGAGCTGATGTTTACCCTGCGCCACTTCCATCTCGGCGAGCCGACGGCCAGGGACCAGCTCAAAGCGGCACCCGATGATATCCTGCCGGCCCTGCTCGACCCGTTCCGCGACACCTCCAAGCTACGCTACGACTATCCCCTGTTTCTGTTTCCACCCGACGCCGGGGACGGCCATCAGGACGCGGACGACCTGGAGCAACCCCTGGCGGAATGGTTCGCCCGGACCGTACAGGGATTCGCCCCCGGTGACCATGAGGCGCGTATCCTCAAGGACCACCTGCACTGGCTCGAGTACCACCTCCGCCAAACCTTGCGGGAACGCGAGGGACCCGCGCCGGCAACACTCATCCTGCGGAGAGCGGGGTTGGATTTGCAGCATCGTTTGAACCTGGATCAGGCCAACCGCGAACGCCTCCAGGAAGACCTGGATAAGCTGCGGGGCGCGGCCGGCGAAGGCCGGATCATGGGCTATGGCCGCTACCCGGCCCTCCACCTGCTGATCCATGCCGTCCGCAGCCGGGTCATCCCGCGCCTGGCCCGGTTCCAGTCCCAGGTTGACCAATCCATCCGTGGCCTCCGCGCCCTGTTCGAGGTGGAATGGGGCAAGTCCGACGAGGCCATTGAGCCGCGCCAGGCCCGCAACAGCGTCGGGCCCGAGGGTGAGCGCTTCGACCCCGCCGCCCTCTCGGCGGTGATGGACCACTCCAAAGGCACTCAGGAAATGCCGCCGGAACGGCGGGCGCGGATCGAACGCGTCCTCGCGATCCTGGAGGCCTGGCAACCGGACCCGATTCGGGGCCGGTTCGTCCATCTGGGCGGTGTCAAAGGGCACTGGCTATCCGAGAGCTACGACACCGAGGACTTGATGGACTCGGACCCCTGCGCCCGGGCCACTCAGCTCTTCGACCACGAGGCCGCTAAGCTCGCCAGCGTTTTTGCCGCCGTACGCATCGCCCAGCTCGAGATCGGGGGCATCTACGACCCGGCGATTCACGACCCCTGGTTCGACAACTTCCAATGGGAGGCCTTCTCCCAGGACGAGCTCCTGCTCGTACCCAGCATCATCGCCCTGGACGACGCGGATCGAGTCGCCAGCACCGGTCTCCACTCCTTCTCGCGCCTGCTGAGCTCGGGCCGCCCGGTGCAGATCATGATCCGCATCCAGGCCCACAACAACCCCGGCGCGCTGCCGGACGAGAACCCCTTCCAGGCCTATCGCACCGAGCTCGGGTACCTCGGGATCAGCCACCGCCAGGCCGTCGTGACCCAATCGTCCGCGGCCCGGCACCGCCACCTGATGCGCTGCTTTCTCGACGCCCTGGACGCCACCCACACCAGCCTGAACCTGATCACCATCGGCATCCGGGCCCCCGACCCGGTGGTTCGCCTCAATGCCTGGCTGGTAGCCGGGGCCGGTATCGAAGGGCGCGCCCACCCCTTCTTCCGCATCAACCCGGCGGCCGGGGACTTCGCGGCCACCCGCATGGACTTCAGCGAAAATCCCCAGGAGACCCGCGACTGGCCGGTACACCCCTTCCGCTACCGGGACGAGAACGGCAACGGCATCGAGGCCCAACTGGCCTTCACCTTCGCCGACTACGCCCTTCTCGTCGAGCGCCTGCGCGACCACTTCCGGATCATCCCACCGGGGTGCGACTCGTCGGCCCTGGTCCCGATAGCCGATTATCTGGCCCTGCCCCCGGAAGAGGCCAACCGCCTGTTGCCCTTCGTTTGGGCCGTGGACGGCAACAACCTGCTGCACCGATTGGTCATCTCCAGGGAACTCATTCTCGCCTGCCGGGACCGGCTCAATTTCTGGCACACCCTCCAGGAGCTGGCCGGCGTGCGCAATCCCTATGTGGAACAGGCAATCGCACGCACCCAAGACAAAGAACGGCAACAGGCCGCGGCCGAGCGCGAACGCCTCCAGGCCGAGCACGCCGTCGAGCTGGAACAGGTCCGCGAGGCCGCCGCCGGCGAGGCCATGCAGCGACTCACGGACATGCTGTTAGGGATGGACCTGACTGGCATTTCCGGCGGAACTATCCCAACGAAATCGGCGAGCCTGGCGCCTGCGGAAGAGGCGGCAGCCCCGCCCGTCAAGGAAGACGACGGAGAAATCGGAGAGCCGATCACACCCGAGCCTGCTTTGAGCTTCGACGAGCCCTGGATCGACACCCCCCTGTGCACCAGCTGTAACGATTGCACCAACCTCAACTCCCTACTCTTCCTCTACAACGAAGACAAACAAGCCTTGCTCGGGGATCTGAAGGCCGGCACCTATGCCCAACTGGTGGAAGCCGCCGAGCTCTGCCCCGCCGACTGTATCCACCCTGGCAAGCCCTGGAATCCGGACGAGCCGGGACTTGATGAGTTGGTTGAGCGGGCGGGGCCCTATAATCAGTAGGTGGTAACACGTATCGCAATAGGCAGATTCCGTCCAGCACGATATGCTGGAAAGCAGGAATCAAAATGATTGACTGTACATTTGAACTGAACGGAAAACCAATGAGCGCCTTTAAGTGCGGGGCTACATCATTTCCCGCCTTCTCGGGTCTTGGTGAACATGTCAACTGTTGCACTTCCGCGTGCATTCTAAATGCAGGGCCTATACCACCGGGAGCATATTATATCTTTGATCGACGGTCTGGTGGCTTACTTGGTCCACTCAGAGACTTATTCACTGGTAGAGATATACGGTTTGCGCTATACGCCATAGACAATAAAATCGATGATGAAACATATTGCAAGCAAGTAAAACGCGGTCTTTTCGTCTGCATCCAAAAGGCCCTTTTGGTGTAAGTCAAGGGTGTATAGTTATTGAAAAGGAGAAAGACTTTCTTTTTCTAAGGGCAATGTTAAAAAACACAAAAACTAAAACCAGACCTAATGTTGGTTTAGATGCTTATGGAAAGGTTATTGTGAGATGAAACAGTTATTTAAATCTTGGATTTTTTATGCTTGGTTGATCGTGGGGACGCTTGTACTAACTTTTGTTTGGGGTACTATCCATATCTTTCAAGCGGACGCTAAAAATTGTGCCACTTAGCAATATATGTGGGATGGCGAAGGAACCCCAGTGTCCTACTCGTCGACTGCATCCACCCGAGCAAACCCTAGAGCCCGGACGAGCCGGAACTCGATGAACTGATTGAGCGAGCGGTGCCCTACAACCAATAACCCACGTAGGCTGGATCGAGGAACGAACCCCGGCTTACTGACAGATTGGGAACGTTAATCTGACGATCAATTCTCTGCTACCATGCGAGCTAATGACATGAAAGCCGAATTTACAGCAATAATAAAAAGAGATAGTGATTGGTGGCTGGGTTGGGTCGAAGAAGTCCCAGGTGCCAACGCACAGGAAAGAACAAAAGAAGAACTCATGATTAGTCTAAGAGAGTGTGTTAAGGATATCCTGGAGCTTCACTGTCAAAATGCACGTAAGCAAGCAGCATATGATTATGAAGAAATTCCATTTGTAATATGAGGCGTAACGCATTGGTTCGTCACTTATCAAAATATGATTGCGAATTACTGTGAGAAGGTGGTCGGAACTCCATATGGAAGAACAGTCATTCAGGAAAAATGGCGGCAGTTCCGCGACATACTGAAATAAAAGAATTCATGGCGCGAAAAATCTGTAGGGATCTTGGTATTGTAGAACCATAGAAAACAGGAGACGCAAATAAACGCAACCGGATCAAGATAGTCGATGATGGCGAACTGATTTCGACCGATTTGCGTTGACTCGCGTTCACTTGCGGCAAAAAATCACCTGTAGGTTTGTATAGATATAGATGGTAGCATAATCTATATGTATTTCAGGGACGACAAGCAACTTCATGTTAAATACCAGAAACATGAAGCGATTGTATCAATTCCGGATGGCGAAATACTTGAAGGCAGTTTGCCAAATCCGAAATCAACCACTATGGACTTTCAGTCCATAGTGGTTGATTTCTTCGAAAGCCGATTAATTAAAAATTGACACCCACTTTGTTTGACATCTTTCCTGTCAGAAAACAAGAAAGGGACATCCATTTTGTTTCCCATTTTGTTTGACTCGCAGCCAGGAGTCCGACTATGACCACTCCCCGCTCCGTTCTTGTCTCCCCTGAGGCACCCTCTGGTATCACTCTGCGTATGCCGTTGTGTGCGCCGTGCCTTCTTGTGTGGGGAGGACCAGTTCTCAGGCCTGAATTTCGACCATCGCCGTGGCGGGATTGTCGAGCGTATTCAGCAGCTTGCCACCCTGTTCGCCATCGATGTGGCCGCCTACGCGGTGATGAGTAACCACTATCACATCGTGGTGCGCATCGACCGGGAACGGGCTTCGGAGTGGTCGATCGAGGAGGTACTGAGACGCTGGACGGCGCTCTTTACCGGGCCGCTGTTGGTGACGCGTTATCTCTCGGAATCACGGGGGGCGATGAGCCAGACGGAGATCGCCGAGGTCGAGGCACTGGCCGATATCTATCGGGGATGGTTGCACGACTTGTCCTGGTTCATGCGCACCCTCAATGAGCACATTGCCCGCCGGGCCAATGCCGAGGATGGGGTGAAGGGGCGTTTTTGGAGGATCGCTTCAAGAGCCAGGCACTGCTTGATGAGAAGGCGCTGTTAGCGGCGATGGCCTATGTGGATCTCAATCCGATCCGGGCGGGGCTGGCCGAAACGTCGGAGACCTTGGACTACACCTCGCTTCAGGAACGCATCGTCGGATTGCTGAAGGAGGTAGCATCTGAAACCGACTCGCAGGAGATCACCGCCGCTAAAGATCCTGACGCAACACTCGATGGGAAGACATTACGACCGGAAGCCGAGACGCAGGTCTTACCCCAAGCCCCGCTGATGCCCTTTGATGCTACCGCACGGACTCCCTGGGCGGTGCCCTTTACCTTTGGCGACTATCTGGAGCTGGTCGATTGGGCCGGACGGGCGTTACGCACGGACAAACGTGGGTACATCGAGGCGCGAGTACCCAAGATCCTCGTCCGGCTGGGCATTGACGGGGAGCGGTTTATCGGTTCTGCCGAGCGTCTTCTCAAAGCGTTCGGAACGGCAGTCGGGGCGCCGGCATCGCTCACGAGTCTCTGTGCCCGGCGTCAGGCCAAATATCTCCGTGGCATCCGGACTGCGCGAGTGATGTTTGTAGCCAAACAGGCGGCGTGATAGGGTGAGCCCGCGTAGGATACTCTCTTAAAAACATAAACTAAAATAATAAAAGCGTATGGGAAATTTATGATTGAAACTGTGACATCTAAAAATGGTATCCCCGTTAGATTAACCGATGAAAGATGGGCACTCATAATAGAGGAGCATTGTGAGTTAGCTAGGATGCGTTTAGATGTGCTTGAAACAGTAGTCGATCCTTCACGTATATTAGATGGCGGAGATGGCGAGTTTTTAGCTATACGTGAGCAGGAGAAATCAACCACTATGGACTGAAAGTCCATAGTCTGGAGGACTAAAGTCCTCATCTGTGGACAAGCCACGGGCTGAAAGTGAAGGGACTTAAAGTCCATAGTTTTAACGATGATGCGCTTCGCGCACTAAAGTTATTGAAGCAATGAAGCTCCTTCAGGCATGGATTGAACTGCATAGGGATGAGCTTGTTGCGGATTGGGAACTTGCAGTTTCAGGACAACAACCATACAAGATTGAACCTTTGAAATAAAAATATGAATCCGAGAGTAAGCAAAGTCGTTTTAATGGAAGACTACAAACTGATGCTGGTTTTCACAAATGGTGAACAAGGCATATATGATTGTTCAGATTTAACAAATTTTGGAGTTTTCCAAGAACTGAATGACAAAAACTATTTTAAGACAGTCAAAGTTGTGGACGGAACTGTCTGCTGGCCTAACGAGCAAGACATTTGTCCCGATACGCTTTATCTGGATTCAATCAAACAAGATGTCTCTGAGTGTTAAAAGTGTCGTCAAACTGGAGCAGACGAGGCCGCCGCCGGCGAGGCCATGCAGCGGTTCACGGATATGCTGCTGGGGATTGACCTGACCGGCACCTCCGGTGGTTCCATTCCAATAGCACCGACGAGCCTGCCACCGGTGGAAGAGGCAACAGCTCCGCCCGTAGAGAAAACGATGGTGAAATCGGAGGGACAACCACACCCGAGCCTTCCTTTCTCGGGGTGTGGTAGCATTAAGTGATGGAACGAGCGATAGATAAGACACTTGTCGAGGGGATCTTGCGGCTCGAGCCAGCCGAGCGTCTGCTGCTAGTCGAAGTCATCTATGAGAGCCTCAGTCGACCTGATACGGAGATCGATGAGGTCTGGTATGACGAAGCCGAACGCAGGCTGGCCGCAATCGAGTCCGGCAGGGCGAAGTGCGTGCCGGCTGAGAGGGTCATCGGCAAGCGGCCATGAACATTAAGAGTTGTACCCTTTGTAAAACGATTTAAAAATCGGTATGTTATGGGTATCATCTGGCGTCTAACTCTTGGTTTCCTGGTTAATGGCCATCGTATTGACCCCTTATTCTAACATAAGGTGTTGATTTTTAAGGATTCACATCGGGTACAATTCTATTGTCTTTGGCCCGTTTGCTGGCCTTGAGTACAAGGAAGCCTTCGATTACTACGAGGCCGAAAAACTGGGGCTAGGGAGTGCTCTCAATCAACAACCTGAATCCGTGAGGTCAACTCCAGGGTTGAACTTGACTCGATGGTTTTGCTGATAGTAGAAATTGGCCACTGCATCCGCCGGATGCCACGGGCAATCTTAGTCTATCGAGTAAAATCATCGTGTTACCCCTAATTGAGAACACCCCCTAGGGGAGAAGTTCCGACGCATTGTTTGGGCGGCCATCGCCATTGCGTACAAGCTCGTCTACTCGGTCCGGGACGACACATTGCGCATCATTGCTGTGGCGCGCGGCCACCGCAGACCGGACTACTGGACAGACAGGGCCTAACAAGATCTGGTGTGTCAATCGAAAAAAGGTCTATATTCGAGCGATCCTGACACATTCTGAATACGATAAAAACCAATGGAAGAGATAATATGTTACAATCGCAAGTGATCCATAATTTTGAACAAACTGCCAGATTCCTCTACGTTCCGACAAATGGAAGAGAATACGATCAGTTGGTTGAATTACTGGACGAACTTATTTGATATGGTTCGGGATAATGAGAACCATCCATTAGCGAACCTAATAGATGTTGTGGGAGTATTGATCGAGACCTACGAAAACGAACATGTGCCAGCCCCGACATCAGATCCGGTATCGGTATTGAAGCACTTCATGGAAGAATATACTTGAGGCAGAAAGTTCTACCTGAACTAGGACGTGAGGAGATGGTCTCTGAGATACTAAGTAGGAAAAGGGAGTTGAATGTCAGGCAAGTAAAGGCATTAAGTGAACATTTTCGGGTACCCAGTTCAGTCTTTATCTGAAGGACTCTACAAAGATGAATATGATTTATTAGAATGGGGACGGATCCTGGGGTATCCCCACGAAATTAATCCCAAAATCAGTCGCTTGCCCCTCACGGCACGACCCGATCCGTACCAAACACTGCTTACAGACCACATATAATTCCTCAGGAGCCGTTTAAGCGATAGAAGATGGAAACGTAGCTAATGGAATTTGAGGGTTTCATATGGTATAGGAGCATTATCGACAAATTGTTATGGAAGCACACTGCAACTCATGAAGAAGTTGAAGAGCTTTTCAATAATGGCCCAATAAAAGAAAGGACACCCATCTTGTTTGTTGGAGTTTAATCGGCAAGATGCTTTGGTGGCAGCAGGTGTCGGATATGTGGAAGAAAAAATCGTAGTTTTTCAAGCATGAAGGTCAAACAACTCATTACGCTGATCGAAGCTGACGGCTGGCTGCAAGTACGCCAGAAAGGCAGCCATCGTCAGCTCCATCATCCAACGAAATCGGGAACGGTCACTGTTTCTGGAAAACCCAATGTTGATGTCCCGTCCGGCACACTTAACAACGTGCTGAAACAGGCCGGACTCAAGTGAGAAGCTCATATGCGTTACATGGTTGTTATTGAGAAAGGCCCAAATAGTTTCGGAGCATATGTTCCTGATCTTCCCGGTTGCATCGCGGCGGCGGAAACCGAGGGAGAAGTCCTTGAACTCATCCAAGAAGCCATCGAATTCCATCTTGAAGGCATCAGGGACGAGGGCGTGCCCGTGCCTCAGCCACATTCGTACAGTGAATTTGTTGAGGTGCATGCCTGACAAGTCGCTCCAAGCACAACACAAAAAGGATTTCCATCTTGCCTCTAGGCCAAACATGCCGTCGAGATAGAAATTTTAAGCCGTGAAACTGAACTACCATCCGGATACAGACTCACTATATATTGATTTGTCCAACCGCGAGAGCGTGGAAAGCCGTGAGGTTTAGAAGGGATTACACTAGATTACGACGAGTCAGGATATGTGGTAGGTATAGATATAGATAATGCGAGATCGAAGATAGAGCTTCACGAGTTCACGGCTACACAGATGCCACTCAAAACACAAAGTATCACGGGCTAACAAGTGCTTCCAGCCGATCCGCTAGGTCGTTGTTTTTTGTGTAAAAAGACACCGTCGCGTTGGGCCTTGAATCAAGGGTAATGACCAGTTAGGTCCGCTCTCTGGGGTGCAGGGCTAGATATCCACATTAAACCGAAACAAAAAATTGTTGTTTTTTCTGCTAAAAAGAGCTCTAACAAAGCGTCCAAGCAGACGCTGAGAATCATGCCGCTTAGCAATATAGGTGGGGTGGCGAAGGAACTCCACCAATGTCTTACTCGCCGACTGCATCCACCCGGGCAAGCCCTGGGACCCGGACGAGCTAGGACTTGACGAGCAGAAATAAAGAAATAAAAGAACACCCATTTTGTTTGCTACCGGGACGAGAACGGCAACGGCATCAAGGCCCAACTGGCCTTCACCTTCGCCGACTACGCCCTCCTCATCGAACGCCTGCGCGACCACCTCCGGATCATTCCGCCGGGCTGCGACTCGTCCGTCCTGGTCCCGGTGGCCGACTACCTGGCCCTGCCCCTGGAAGAGGTCAACCGGCTATTACCTGTCAAGTCCTGCCAGATTATAGACTCGTTCTTTGAAGAGATACGGTCGGTAAATTCCTTGCCTTGTCGGTGAGGACGTTGGCGATGATGAACGGTGCTTGGTCGATCAGGCGCTTGAGAAAGCCGCTGGCGGACCGTGCTATACCGCCACACGGCACAATCCGAGCTTTTGAATTTCTCCCTCACCCCCGCCCTCTCCCGGAGGGAGAGGGAGTGAAATGTGCAGACTGTGCCGTGTGACAGTATAGCTTGTCTTCACGGACCTCCACGTACACCCAACGGGTTGCGCGATGAATAACCTAATACTGTGCCAGTAAACTACTGATGTAATATAAAGTAAACTCTCAAGCCTAGATCACGACTCATTGAGGGAGCCTGAGAGCCCTATGCCTGCGAAAAAGTACAAGGTAACGCTGGAAGCGCACGAGCGCGAGTATCTGCACCACCTGATCGCGACGGGAAAAGCGGCGGCGCGAAAGCTGGCTCATGCGCGGATTCTCCTCGCCTGCGAGGAGAGCGATGAGGAGCGCGGAGCTTCCGATAGCGAAGTCGCTCGGGCGGTGCATGTCAGCCGCCCAACGGTGGAACGGGTACGCAAGGCTTTCGTTGGAGAGGGTTTGGAGCGGGCGTTGAACGCGAAACGCCCGCGGCAGACGCGTCCACCGGCTTTCGATAGTGAACGCGAAGCGAAACTGATCGCCATGGCCTGCTCCAAGCCACCCCAAGGGCGCAGCCGCTGGACTGTCCGCTTGCTAGCTGATCGCCTGGTGGAGCTGCAGGTGTTTGAGTCCATTTCACACGAAACCGTGCGCCAGGTGCTAAAAAAACGCGCTTAAGTCTTGGTTGAAGCAATGCTGGTGCATCCCACCAACGCAGAGTGCCGAATTCGTCTGTGCGATGGAAGATGTCCTGTCGGTCTACCAACCGCCCGTTTGCGAGCAACGCCCTTTGGTCTGCATGGACGAGACCAGCAAGCAACACGTCAAGGAAACCCGATTGGCGCTGCCGGGGCGCGCCGGAGACGTGGAGAAATACGACTATGAGTACGAGCGAAACGGTGTCAGCAACCTGTTCATGGTGTTCGCTCCGTTGATCGGCTGGCGTCATGTCGAGGTCACCGATCACCACACCGGCCAGGATTGGGCTCATCTCATGCGTGCCCTTGTCGATATTCATTGCTTCAATAACTTTAGTGCGCGAAGCGCATCATCTTTGAAACTATGGACGTTAAGTCCCTTCACGTTCCGTCCGTGGCTTGTCCACGGATGAGGACTTTAGTCCTCCAGACTATGGACTTTCAGTCCATAGTGGTTGATTTCCCAACGCTGAGTTTGTCGTCGTGGTCATGGATAACCTCAACATCCACAAGCCCTCCTCGCTTTACAAGGCGTTCCCGGCCGCCGAAGCCAAGCGCATCCTGGAGCGGCTGGAGTTCCACTACACCCCGAAACATGGCAGTTGGCTAAATATGGCCGAAATCGAGTTGGGGATCTTGCAACGCCAATGTCTCAATCGACGCATCCCCGACCAGCAAACCCGGCGCCAGGAGGTCACTGCCTGGGAAAACCACCGCACCGCTGACGCCGCGGAAGTGGACTGGCGATTCACCACCGAGGATGCGCGCATCAAGCTCAAACGGCTATATCCATCAATTGACGGTTGACGGACTACTAGGGTTGCACCGATGACCCGACCTAGGTTCACTCGCGGGCGACGGCCCGATATCCGATGTCGGTCCGGTAGTGGGCGTCCTTCCAGCCGATCTTGTGCACCAGGGCATAGGCGTTGGATTGAGCCGTAGCAACCCCGTCACCGAGGGCGGTTGCGCACAGAACGCGGCCGCCGTTGGTTACCACCTCACCGTCGGACAGGTCGGTGCCGGCATGGAACAGCTTGCAGCCGGGGAGCCCCACCGCTGCATCCAGACCCCTGATCGGGTGCCCCTTCTCATAGGCATCCGGATAGCCGCCCGCCGCCATGACTACCCCCAGCGCGGCCCGTGGATCCCACGCCGCCTCAATCCGATCGAGTCGCCCGGCGAGGGCCGCCAGGCACAGCTCCACCAGATCGGTGCGCAGACGCATGAGGATGGGTTGGGCCTCGGGGTCACCGAGGCGGCAGTTGTATTCCAGGACCTTGGGGGTGTCGTCCGGCCCGATCATCAGGCCCGCGTACAGGAACCCCGTGTAGGGCAGCCCTTCGGATGCAAGCCTGGTGACGGTGGGTCGGATCACTTCTGCCATGATCCGGGCGTGGATCTCGAGGGTGACGATGGGCGCGGGCGAATAGGCCCCCATGCCGCCGGTGTTGGGACCCCGGTCCCCATCGTCGCGGGCCTTGTGGTCCTGGGAGCTCACCATGGAGAGTATTTGGCCGCCGCCGACGATCGCGATGAAGCTTGCCTCCTCGCCCTGCAGGTACTCTTCGATGAGGATCCGGTTGCCCGCCGCGCCGAAGCGCCCGCCGCTCAGCATATCCCGGACCGCTCGCTCCGCGGTGGTGAGGTCCTCCGCCAGGATCACGCCTTTACCCGCGGCCAGGCCATCCGCCTTGACGACAATGGGAGCGCCCACTTCCCGGAGGTAGGAGAGGGCGGGCTCCGGCTCGGTGAAGGTGCGGTAAGCCGCGGTCGGGATGCCCCAGCGGGCGAGGAAGTCCTTGGTAAATGCCTTGGAGCCCTCAATCTGCGCGGCCTTGGCGGTGGGGCCGAAACAGGGCAAATCGGCGGCCTGGAAGGCGTCGACCACCCCTGCTACCAGCGGTGCTTCAGGGCCTACGATGGTGAGTCCGATGACGTTTCGCCGGGCGTAAGCGACCAGTCCCTCGATGTCGTCGGATGGGATGTCCAGGTTTTGCACGCCCGGTTCCCTAGCGGTGCCGCCGTTTCCAGGCGCTACCAGGACCTGGTCCACCAGGGGCGATTGGGCCACTTTCCAGGCCAAGGCGTGCTCGCGCCCACCATTGCCGATGATCAGAACTTTCATATCATTAATCTTTCCAATTTCACGCTAAATTCTGTACCAAGTGGGGATAGAAGCAAGGTATGCTGCCTAATTTAGGCAAATTGCGTTACCCTGTCCCTTCTACTCTGTGGCTAAATTTTAATGGGTTAGGCACGCTGTCCGATCCCGAAGTACAGTGACAGGGCCAAACGCGCCGTAACCCAACACGTCGGATCCCACAACCAACACCAAACAATCCAGGATCGCGCCCGAACAGGCACAACGTCGAACCCGGCGTAACACAACACGACGCTCGGATCCGTTTTAACCGGACGGCTTCTCAATACCCGGCTTATTGAAACACTAAGAGGTTGTCTAAAAACTAATCCATTGATTTCATATAGAATCGTGCCCGTAGGGTGGGCTGTGCCCACCGCTCAGGCGTCGTATGTAGTGGGCACAGCCCACCCTACAGGTTAGTTAGTTCTTATACAGTCTCTAAGCATAATACCCATCTCCATCCGTGGTGAAACGCACAAGGACCGAGCGAGGGGCATCCCAAGTCATGCGTCAGGATTTCGAACACATCGTCATCGGTGCCGGTATCAGCGGGCTTGGCATGGCCCACCGGACGGTGAAGCGCGGGGGCTCGACCTTGGTCTTGGAAGGAGCGGACCGGGTGGGCGGCTGCATGAACAGCCGGACCTTTCCCGGCTGCGACGACTTTTGGACCGAGGCCGGCAGTCACACCTGCTTCAACAGCTACGGCCATTTGCTCGACACCCTGACGGATCTGGAGCTCCTGGAACGCCTGACGGCCAAAGGGAAGCTACGTTACCAGCTCTGGCGCGGCAATGGGCGCAGATCCATCTTCTCCTCACTGCACCCCTGGGAACTGATCCGCTCACTGCCCCGGCTGTTCACAGGCACCAGGGCGGGCAAAGGCGTCGCCGAGTTTTTCGGCGCCGGACTCGGCCGCCGTAACTACCGGGATCTGTTCGGGCCCGCCTTCCGGGCCGTCGTCTGCCAGGAGGTGGACGACTTTCCCGCTGACCTCCTGTTCCGCCGCAAACCCAGGCGCAAGGAGGTCATGCGCAGCTTCACCTTCCCTGGCGGGCTGGCGGATATTCCGCAGGCCATCGCCCGCCAGGAGGCACTGGAGGTCCGTATCGGGCGGCAGGCATCCAAGATAGTACGCGAAAACGACGGCTACCAAGTGCTTACGGCGGCAGGGGAGGTATTCAGGAGCCGCTACCTGACCTTGGCAGTACCGCCGGGTGCTGCCGCGGTCCTCCTGCCGGAAGGCATGGAGGAGCTACGGAACCTGATCGGCGGTATCGGTGTCGCGGCGATCGAGACGCTGGTTGTGTGCATACCCGCCGCAGCACTTGAGCACCTACCGCCCTTGGCGGGCCTGATTGCCGTGGACGATGCCTTCTACTCCGTGGTCTCCCGCGACTATCTGCCCGACCAGCATTACCGTGGCTTCACCTTTCACTTTCGGCCCCGGGCGCTGGATGCAGACGCCCAAATGGAACGCATCTGCCAGGTGCTCGGGATCGCCCCGGAACGGATTGCCGGGTTGTCCCGAATCTCCAACCAGCTGCCGGCGTTGCGCACCGGCCACTCGGATCTGGTGCAAAAGATGGACGCCCTACTGGCCGGCAGCCGTTTAGCCGTGACCGGCAACTGGTTTTTCGGGGTCTCTATCGAGGATTGCCTGACCCGCAGTCACCAGGAATACGAGCGCCTGTTTCTCGGTTGAGGGCACTTTGAAAAATATGGTTTTCGTCAACGGTATATCTGAATAATCAATGGGTTAGGGTTTCTCGACTGGTGAAGACACCCATTTTTCAAGGTGCCCTTGATTCGAAATCCAATCCTAATCGGAGCAAATAGCCATGCGTAACCTCCTGTTCGTCACGGCCCTATGCGGCCTCTTCGCCACGGTAACAGCGGAGGAGATCGGAACCGTCAGCACCAAGTTCAAATGGCTTGGACCCAATGACAAGATCGCGGTGGAGGTCTTCGAGGACCAGGACGTCCCCGGCGTCGCCTGCTATCTGAGCCGGGCCAAAACCGGCGGCATCAAGGGCGCCATTGGAGTGGCGGAGGACACCTCGGATGCCTCTATTTCCTGCCGCCAGATCGGCCCCATAAATCTGACTGACAAAATCCGTGCCGGCAAGGCCGACGGTGAAGAGGTATTCAAGAAACGGACCTCCCTCATCTTCAAATCCATGCAGGTAGTGCGCTTCTTCGATTCACGGCGCAATGTGCTCGTCTACCTCACCTACAGCGACCGCATCATCGAAGGCTCGCCCAAGAACAGCATTTCGGTGGTGCCCGTCCAACCCTGGCCCGGTTCGGGAACCACCGGCATGGAGATATCTGCCCAGGCATCGGATTCCTAGGTGCACCCCTTGGCCCTTTGCCGGCCACCTACGGAAACTACGAATCACGCGAATCCGCACGAATCTTCATTGCTTCAATAACTTTAGTGCGCGAAGCGCATCATAGTTGAAACTATGGACTTTAAGTCCCTTCACTTTCAGTCCATAGTGGTTGATTCGCATTGAGTTGCGTGATTCGTAGTTCTCTTTCCGACGCAACCAAGTGATTCGACTGCAAGCGGACAATCAATCCTGCCGGAAAGAGCGATGATAACCACCGACAGGGGTCCTGGGTTCTAGACCGCCGCACCGATTCACGGCAGCTCCCTGACCGATGCCGAGCGGATCAATCCGCGTATCCTGACTGCCTTCGCTGCACTGACCGCGGCCGACTTCTCTCGCCGTACCCATTTCTTCGGTGGCCGCTTCGAGAATCTGTACCTGGATCGCGACCGCATCCTCGAGCTGCGGATCGTCCTCAACCAGGCGGAACGCTGGGCACGAGAGATCCTGGACTGGGGCGATCGGCCTTTGCGCTGCGGATTCTGGTTCAACGCCCAAGCGCCCGGTCAGTCCACCTCCGAGCACACCCACGAAGAGCTCGACGAGCTCCTGTCAGGGATCTACTACCTCAACGCTCCGGAGCGGTCGGGAGACCTCATCCTCCGGGATGGTCCTCTCTCGACCCACATCACACCACAAGCCGGGCTGTTTCTCTTCTTTCCCCCGAGCCTGAGCCATCGAGTGGAGACCAACCGCAGCGATGCCCTGCGCCTGGCTCTGGCCTTCAACTTCGGATCCCTCTAGGGTCTGTTGAGATTCAGGATTCCCAACCGTCGAGATTTGTGATTCAAGCTACCTTTCGAAGGAGGTTTAGATGACGACGGAGCGTTTTGTAATTACGGATCGTCAATGGGCTTTGA
>Ga0056121_1000262_pt1 | contig 16366 bp, 15 predicted proteins | sample WorMetHEROISLAND_FD_83872 | JGI IMG/M metagenome (GOLD analysis project Ga0056121, IMG submission 83872) | Marine gutless worms symbiont microbial communities from Max Planck institute for Marine Microbiology, Germany - Olavius sp. 1 HERON ISLAND ...
CGTGGCGTTGGCGTGCAGTTTCACTTGCATGATGCGAGGTGCTCCCTGATGAAGGAGATACCTCTGAGTACGCCTGCGCCGTCGAAACAATCCCGCGTGACCACACACGTTCGCCGGGGATTCCCCAAACCAGTCTGAAACGCCGGCGCAAGCCGGCGTCTAACGCTGGCACCGGCCTCGGTCGGCCGGTGTCCCGCTACAGCTTCCCGGTCCGCTGCTCGGCGTCGGCGTAGAGCACGTTGCGCAGGGCCTCCGACGCCTCGGCGTGGAAGGCCAGGGCGGCCTCGTCGAAATCGCCGGCGGGCACGGGGGTGTGGCGGAAGTGGCCGAACGGATCGCGGCCGCGCACCAGGGCGGCACTGTCCCATTTGCCGACGACCTGCTCGGTCTGCGGCGGCATGAAGTGCATGGAGATGCCGATCCGCCGGTCGTCCGCCAGGTTCGGACCCGACGCGTGCGCCAGGCGATAGTTGTGCAGGGACATTTCGCCGACCCGCAGCGGCATCGGCACGGCCCGCGCCTCGTCGATCCCGCTGGAGATCTCCTGGCCGCGGGTCAGCAGGTTGTCGTCGTCGAAGCGGTCCTCGTGCGGCAGCACCTCGCCGACGTGCGTCCCCGGCATCACCCGCATGCAGCCGCTGGCCTCGCTGGCCGGCGACAGCGCCAGCCAGGCGGTGACGACATCGTCGCTCGACAGGCCCCAGTAGCGGGTGTCCTGGTGCCAGGAGACGAAGCTCTTCGAGCCCGGCTCCTTGATCCAGAAGATGGTGTTCCAGCACAGGATGTCGGGGCCGATCAGCTGTTCGATCGGGTCCAGCACGCGGGCGTCGCGGATCAGGTCGTCGAGCCACTTGAACAGCAGATGCGCCTTGCTGCGCTGCTGCGGCTCCAGGTGCCCGCCCTGACGCGCCTCCACGGCCTCCAGGCGCCCACGCAGGGCGCCGGCCTCGCCCGCCGGCAGGACCGGTACCGGGCTGACGTAGCCGTCGCGCCGGAACCGGGCGATCTGCTCGTCGCTCAGCGGCTTTGCCATGGCGTCCTCCACCGGTGTCGTTTGCCGGCAAGCTTAGACCGTCGCCCGGCAGCGGGCCAGCGAGCCGCTTGTCGCCCGGCGCTGGTGCGGCCTACCCTGCCGGCGAGATCCGCAAGCGGCCGGAAGGCAGAGCCAGATGAGCACCGACACCCCCATGAGCGCCGGCTGGCGCGATCACCCGCGCTATCCCGACCCGGCGATCGAGACCCTGGACGAGCGCTTCGAGCCCTACCGGATCTTCTCCGCCGCCGTGGAACGGCTCTACACCGGCTGTCGCTGGTCAGAGGGACCGGTCTGGTTCGGCGACGGCCGCTACCTGTTGTGGAGCGACATCCCCAACAACCGCATCCTCAAGTGGGAGGAGGAAACCGGCGCGGTCAGCGTCTATCGCCGGCCGTCCGATTTCGCCAACGGCCACACCCGCGACCGCCAGGGCCGGCTGGTGACCTGCGAGCACGGCGGCCGGCGCGTCACCCGCACCGAGCACGACGGCTCGATCACCGTGCTGATGGACAGCTGGCAGGGCAAGCGCCTGAACTCGCCCAACGACGTGGTGGTCAAGTCCGACGGCTCGGTCTGGTTCACCGACCCGCCGTTCGGCATCCTCGGCAACTACGAGGGCCACAAGGCCGAGAGCGAGGTGGCGCAGGCGGTCTATCGCGTCGACGGCGACAGCGGCGCCGTCAGCGTCGTCGCCGACGACGTGCTCGGCCCCAACGGCCTGTGCTTCTCGCCGGACGAGAGCATCCTCTACGTCGTCGAATCCCGTGGCGTGCCCTACCGCAAGATCCTCGCCTACGACGTCGGCGCCGACGGCCGCTCGATCGCCAACAAGCGGGTGCTGATCGACGCCGGGCCGGGCGGCACGCCCGACGGCATGCGCTGTGACGTGGACGGCAACCTGTGGTGCGGCTGGGGCATGGGCACGGCCGAGCTCGACGGGGTCCTGGTGTTCGCCCCCGACGGCACGCCGATCGGCCGCATCGCCCTGCCCGAGCGCTGCGCCAACGTCTGTTTCGGCGGGGCCAGGCGCAACCGCCTGTTCATGGCCGCCAGCCAGTCGCTCTACGCGCTCTACGTGAACACGCAAGGGGTCGCGGGCGGCTGACGGGCGACGCGCGAACGGCCTGCGGCTACAGCCGGCTTTCCCGTCGCTGCGCCGCCACCGGCAGGTCGGCCAGCCGGTTCCATTCGCCGTCGCGGAAGGCCGCCGGATCGGCCAGGTAGTCGAGCAGCATCGGCGTTGCGTCGTCGCCCCAGAACAGCTCGTCGTCGATGGCGAAGGTCGGCACCCCGAACACGCCGCGCGCCAGGGCCGCATCGGTGTTGTGGCGGAGCCGGGCCTTGACCTCGCGATCCTCGGTCAGCGCCGCCAGGTCGGCGACGCCGAGGCGGTCGGCGAGCTGCTGCAGGGCAGCGGGATCCTGGCCGTCGTTGCCCTCGCCCCAGACGAAGCGGAAGATCGTTCGCACCGCCTCGGGCCGGGCCTCCAGGGCGACGGCGAGGCGCAACAGCGCCAGCGGGTTGAACGGGTGGCGCGGCGGCGTCCGGAACGGCAGCCCGCGCTGGCGCGCCCGCCAGTGGCACAGGCGGTAGGTCTGCCGGCGCTTGGCCGGGATCTCCGCCGGCCCCTTGTTCTCCCAGTGGCCGAGCAGGCCGGCGAACAGCACCGGCACCAGCCGGACTTCCAGATCATCGGGCAGCCGGTCGAAGCTCTCGAACTGCAGATAGGCGTAGGGCGAGATGAAATCGAAGTACCAGTCGGCGGTGCGCATGCCGTCGTTGTCTCCCGGATACGATGGTGTCGCGTCTACTGCGGCAGGATGCGTCGTTCCTGCAGCCAGGTGAACCACGCAAGCAGGGCGTCCTCGCTGTCCAGGCAGTCGTGGAACCCGGCCTGCTGCAGCTTGATGGTCGATAGCACCGTCGCGCTCGGTTTCTTGCCATGACCGAGAACGAAGTCGGCGAACACCCAGGACGCACCGACCAGGCGGTCGAGCGGCACCGGCTCGAGCCCGTGCCTGGCGACGATGCGCGCCCAGACGTCGGCCCGGGCCGGCATGGTCTCGGCCAGCGAACACGGCACTGGCGGTCCCTCGTCGACGCCGAAGTGACGGGCAATGGCCGGCCACAGGTGCTGCCAGACGACGATGTCGCCGTTGGCGATGTTGAAGGTCTCGTTGCCCGCCGCCGGCGCCGTCGCCGCCCATTCGAAGGCGCGGGCGATCAGCCGGGAATCCGACATCTGCTGCACGAACGGCGGGCCGCCGGGGAACCCCAGCGGCTCGCCGAGCTCACGCTGGATCGCCGCATGGGCGCCGATCGCCGCGACCATGTTGATCGGGCTCGCCGGGGCGAAGCCGACCACCAGGTGCGGACGGAAGATGGTGTAGGTCCAGTTGCCGCCGGCGGCCCGGCGGGCGCGGATGAAGTCTTCCTGCAGCCAGTAGAAGTTGGCGTGGTCGTCACGCGGCCAGCGCTCCTTCACCGGGCTATTCAGGTGATGAATGTGCACGCCGTAAGCCTTGGCGCCCTGCATCAGGCTGATGTGCGCGAGCCCGGGCGCGGCGGCCTCCAGCGGCTCGAACAGGTTGCGCAGCATGAGATCGTTGGTGGCGATCTGCCCGGGGTCCTGCCAGCCGGCGACCACGTCCTCCTTCTCGTAGAGCGCGGCATAGATCACGTGGGTGACGTCGGACAGTCCCGACAGCACCGCCTCGCACTGCACCCGGTCGGTCAGGTCGACAGAAATATGTTTAGAATCAGTAGGATAGAATGGCGGTCGGCGCGACAAAGCGACCACCTCCCATTCCGGCAGGGCATCGAAGTGGCGCACCGCGGCGCCGCCGACAATGCCCGAGGCGCCCGCGATAAGGACTTTTCCCGTCATCTCATCCCCTGGTTCCAGGTGCTGCCATTGTGCGCGCCGCGAGGGCTGCGGCGCCAGTCTCGCCAAATCTGTGCCGATCGGCCAATATGCCGCGCAACGAAAACAGGGACGCCATCTTGGAGACCATGCCGAGCCCATCGCCATCGCTGCCGGCGCAGCTGCGGGCCGATGCCATCGTCGTCGCCCCGGGGGTGTACGACGCCTTCGGCGCGCTGCTGGCCGAACAGGCCGGGTTCTCGGCGCTGTATCTGTCCGGCGCCTCGATCGCCTATACCCGCTTCGGCCGGCCGGACATCGGCCTCGTGGCCATGGACGAGGTGGCGCAGACCCTGTCGGCGATCGGCGAACGGGTCGAGCTGCCGCTGATCGTCGACGCCGACACCGGCTTCGGCAACGCCTTGAACGTGCAGCGCACGGTGCGTCTGTTCGAGCGCAACGGCGCCGCGGCGATCCAGCTCGAGGACCAGCAGATGCCCAAGCGCTGCGGCCATCTGCAGGGCAAAACCCTGGTCCCGGCGGCGGAAATGGTCGGCAAGATCAAGGCCGCGGTCGACGCCCGGCGCTCGCCCGACACCCTGATCGTCGCCCGCACCGACGCCATCGCCGTCGAGGGCCTCGATGCCGCCCTCGATCGGGCGGCGGCCTATGCCGAGGCCGGCGGCGACGTGCTGTTCGTCGAGGCGCCGCGCTCGCGCGACGAGATGCAGGCGGTGATCGCCCGCCTCGGCGGCACCGCCCCGCTGCTGGCCAACATGGTCGAAGGCGGCAAGACGCCGAACCTGCCGGCCGACGAGTTGCGGGCGCTGGGCTATCGCCTCGCCATCTTCCCCGGCGGCCTCGCCCGCGCCGTCGGCCGGGCGATGCAGGACTATTTCGCCGACCTGCGCGCGCACGGCAGCACCGCCGGCTTCCGCGATCGCATGCTCGACTTCGACGGCCTCAACGCCCTCATCGGCACGCCGGAGATGCTGGCCCGCGGCCAGGCCTACGATGCCGCGGCCGGGGGAGCGAGCGATGACTGAACCTGCCACGACCCTCGATCCGGTGACCCTGTCGGTGCTCAAGGGCCGGCTGGAGCAGATCGTCGACGAGATGGACGCCACCCTGTTCCGCTCCGCCTTCAATCCGATCATCGCCGAGGCGCACGACGCCTCGCACGGCCTCTACGACGCCGAGACCGGCGCCACCCTGGTGCAGGGCAAGTCGGGCCTGCCGATCTTCGTCGGCGCCATGTCGTTCGCCGTGAAGGCGGTGATCGACAAGGCCGGCCGCGACGGCGACCTGGCCGACGGCGACGTCTACCTGTTCAACGACCCTTATGAGGGCGGCACCCACCTGTCGGATTTTAAGCTGGTGCGCCCGGTGTTCCGCGACGGCCGGCTGTTCTGCTGGCTGGCCTCGGTCGGCCACTGGCACGACGTCGGCGGCAACGTGCCCGGCAACTACAACCCGGTCGCCACCGAGAGCTTCCAGGAAGGCATGCTGATCCCGCCGGTGAAGCTCTACGAGGCCGGCCGCCTGCGCCAGGACATCATCGACATCGTCCAGGCCAACAGCCGCCTGCCGAACAGCCTCTATGGCGACCTGAACGGCCAGGTGAACGCGCTCGACCTCGGCCTGCGCCGGCTTGGCGACCTGCTGGACGAGTACGGCGACGACCGCGTCGCCGCCGCCATCGCCCAGTTGCGCGACCGCGCCGCCGCCCTGGTGCGGGCCTATATCGCCGAGCTGCCGGACGGCATCTACAGCTGCGACGACTGGCTCGACAACGACGGCATCGTCGACGAGCCGCTGGCGATCGCCCTCGATCTGACCATCGCCGGCGACCGCCTGGCCTTCGATTTCACCCGTTCGGCCAAGGCCTGCGCCGGGCCGGTCAACATTTCCCGCTCGACCGCCATCGCCTCCTGCTACGTCGCCCTCAAGCACATCTTCCACGACGTGCCGGCCAACGCCGGCGTGCTGGAACCGATCGACTTCGTCATCCCCGAGGACAGCCTGCTGAGCGTGACCGCACCCAAGCCCGTCGGTGGCTACACCGAAACCATCCTGCGGGTGATCGACGTGGTGTTCGGCGCCTTCGCCAAGGTCGCGCCCGAGCGCTCCAACGCCTGCGCCTATGGCACCATCAATGCCCTGTCGCTGGCCGGCCACCGCGGCGACGGCAGCCGCTGGGTGATGTTCTCCTTCTTCGGCGGCGGCCACGGCGGCCATCCCGAGGGCGACGGCCTGAACCACGGCAACGCGCCGATCTCGACCGCGACAATCCCGCCGGTGGAAATCCTGGAAGCGGCCTACCCGGTGATGTTCCGGCAGTGGACCCTGCGGCCCGACTCCGGCGGCCCGGGCCGGCATCGCGGCGGCCTCGGGGCGATCTACGAGATCGAGCTGCTGGAGCAGGACGCCGACGTGTTCCTGTTCGGCGAACGCGGCCGCTTTGCCCCGCAGGGCGTGGTCGGCGGCGCGCCGGCCGCGCTCAACCGCTTCGTCTACGAGCAGGCCGACGGCGGGCACGAACCGCCGATGGCCTCGAAGATGGTCGGCATCCGCCTGGAACGCGGCCAGCACGTGCGCCTGGAGACCCCCGGCGGCGGCGGCTACGGCCCGGCCGGCGAGCGTCCGCCCGAGGACGTCGCCGCCGATGTACGCCTCGGTTACGTCAGCCGCCAGGCCGCCGAGGCCGACTATGGCGTGATCGTGAATTTCGACGGCAGCGTCGACGAAGACGCCACGGCGGCGCTGCGCGGGAAGGCCGCGCAATGACCGACAGCGGCCGGATCGTCGCCGGCGTCGACGTCGGCGGCACCTACACCGACGTGTTCTTCCTGAACGAGGCGCGCGGGCGCTTCGACGTCGCCAAGGTGCCCTCCACCCCGGCCGACCAGTCGCAGGGCTTCATCGCCGGGCTCTCGGCCGGGGTCGACGACCTGGGCCAGCTCGCCACCGTGGTCCATGGCACCACCGTCGCCACCAATGCCCTGCTCGAGCGCAAGGGTGCGCGCACCGGCCTGATCACCACCCGCGGCTTCCGCGACGTCCTGGAGATGCGCCGGCGCGACCGACCGCACACCTGGGGCCTGTGGGGCCAGTTCGCCCCGGTGGTCGCGCGGGCCCACCGGGTCGAGGTCGACGAGCGCACCCTGGCGGACGGCACCGTCCGCCAGGCGGTCGATCCCGAGCAGGTCAAGGAGGCGGCGCGCACGCTGCTCGCCGCCGGCTGCGAGGCAGTGGCGGTGTTCTTCGTCAACGCCTATGCCAACCCCGCCAACGAGGAAGCGGCGCTCGACGCCCTGGCGGAGGTCTGGCCGACCGATTTCGTCAGCGCCTCCTGCCGCATCCTGCCGGAAATCCGCGAGTTCGAGCGGGCCTCGACCACGGCGCTCAATGCCTACGTGCAGCCGGTGATCGCCCGCTACCTGGGCCGCCTGGAAGAGGCCCTGGCCGACGCCGGCAACGGCGCCACGGCGCAAGGTGCCGGCGGAAAGGGGCGCATCCTGATCGTGCAGTCCAACGGCGGCGTGATGACGGTGGAGACCAGCCGCCGGCTGCCGATCCGCACCGCCCTGTCGGGTCCCGCCGCCGGCGTCATCGCCGCCGCCCACATCGCCGGCGAAGCCGGCCAGCCCAACATCATCACCTGCGACATGGGCGGCACCAGCTTCGATGTCTCCCTGGTCGCCGGCGGCGACAGCAGCCTGAGCCTGCAGACCGCGATCGACTTCGGCCTGGTGGTGCGCACGCCGATGATCGAGATCACCACCATCGGCGCCGGCGGCGGCTCGATCGCCTCGGTCGACCGCGGCGGCCTGTTGCAGATCGGCCCGGACTCGGCCGGCTCCGACCCCGGCCCGGCCTGCTATGGCCTGGGCAACCCGCGGCCGACGGTGACCGACGCCAACGTCCTGCTCGGCCGCATCAACGCCGAGCGGCCGATCGGCGGCCGCCTCGACCGCCTCGACGTCGGCGCCGCGGAACGGGCAATCGCCGAGGCGGTGGCGCAACCGCTCGGCCTCGACGTCATGGCCGCGGCGGAGGCGATTATCGCCGTCGCCAACTCCCGCATGGCCGGCGCCATCCGCCTGGTCTCGGTCGAGCGCGGGCACGACCCGCGCGCCTTCTGGGCCATGCCGTTCGGCGGCGGCGGTGCCCTGCACGCCGGCGCCCTGGTGCGCGAGGTCGGCCTCGCCGGCGCCATCGTGCCGCGCTTTCCCGGCGTCACCAGCGCGCTGGGCTGCGTCATCGCCGACATGCGCCACGACCGCGTGCACACCGTCAACGCCGCCTTCGACGCATTGGATTTCGCCGCCCTCGACGCCGAGATGAGCGCGGCGGCGCGCGACGGCCTCGACCTGCTCGACCGCTCCGGCGTCGATTTCGTCGGCCGCGACTGCCTGTTCGAGCTCGACATGCTCTATGCCGGCCAGACCCACACCGTCACCGTGCCATTGCCGCTGAGCCTCGGCGACCAAGGCACCGGCGTCGATGCCGCCATCGTCCGCGAGGCGTTCGAGGCGACCTACCGGGCCGCCTACGGCCGGCTGCTCGAGGGCGTGGCGATCCGGGTGCTGAACCTGCGCACCGCGGTGGTCGGCCGCCGGCCCAAGTTCGACCTGCACCTGCTTGCCGCCAGCACGGACGGCGATGCCGCCGCGGCGCAGACCGGCAGCCGGCGGGCCTGGATCGACGGCGGCTGGCAGGAAGTGCCGGTCTATGCCCGCCTCGAGCTGCCGCGCGATGCCGACCTGCCGGGCCCGGCCATCCTCGAGCAGCCGGACACCACGATCTACGTCGAACCGGGCATGCGCGCCCGGGTGGACGACATCGGCAACCTGCTGATCGAGCGCCAGGAGACCAGGCCATGAGCCTGATCGCAGCGCCGGCCTGCACCGCGCTGATGCTGGTCGATCTGCAGAACGACTTCATCCACGCCGACGGCGCCTATGCCCGCGGCGGCGCCAGTGCCCCGGCGATCGCCGCCCTGCCCGACCGGCTGGCGCCGGTGGCCGCGGCGGCCCGCGCCGCCGGGCTGTGGGTGGTTTCGACCCACTTCACCCTGGTGCCGGGCCGCGACGGCGCGCCGCTGATCTCCGGGCACCTGGCAAGGCTGCGGCCGTTCCTGGGTCCCGGCGACTTCGCCCCCGGCAGTTTCGGCCACGATCTGCTGGACGAGCTGAAGCCGGCCGACCTCAGCGTCGACAAGGTCGCCTTCTCTGCCTTCTACCAGAGCCGGCTCGAGTTCGTGCTGCGCCGCGCCAGCATCGATCGCCTGCTGTTTACCGGCATCGTCACCAACGGCGGCGTCGCCTCGACCCTGCGCGATGCCCATGTGCGCGACTTCGACTGCGTGCTGGTGGCCGACGGCTGCGCCGCCTTCGATGCGGCCGTGCACGAGGCCAGCGTCGCCTCGCTGGGCAGCATCGCCCACGTCACCGACTGCGCCACGCTGCTGGCGGAGCTCGGCGGATGACGCTGCGGCCGGCGGCGGAACTGGGCGAAGCGCCCGGGGTTTCGCTGCTGATCGTCGGCGCCGGCGCCTGCGGCCTGAGCGCGGCGCTGGCGGCGCGCGATGCCGGCGCGGCGCCGTTGCTCGTCGAGCGCGATGCCAGTCCCAGCGGCTCGACGGCACTGTCGTCGGGCATGATCCCAGCCGCCGGCACCCGCTGGCAACGCGCCGCCGGGGTCGACGACGACCCGGCCCGCATGGCCGCCGACATCCAGGGCAAAGCGCACGGCCAGGCCGAGCCCGGGCTGGTCGAAACCGTCTGCGCCGAGGCCGCGCCGTGCCTGGAATGGCTCGCCGACCGGCACGACGTACCGCTGAGCCTGGTCGAGGGCTTTCGCTATCCCGGTCACAGCCGCCTGCGCATGCACGCACCACCGACCCGCACCGGCGCCGAGCTCGAGGGGGCGCTGCTGCAGGCAACCGAACGCGCCGGCATCGATCTCGTCACCGACGCCCATGTCACCGCGCTGTTCGCCGACGACGCCGGCCGGGTGCACGGTGTCGTCCTGACCCGCCCCGACGGCAGCACCGAGACGATCGCCTGCGACGCCCTGGTGCTGGCCTGCAACGGCTTCGGCGGCAACCCGGCGATGGTGCGCCGCTACCTGCCGGAGATGGCCGAGGCCGAGTACTTCGGCCATCCCGGCAACCAGGGCGACGCCGTCGCCTGGGGCCAGGCCCTGGGCGCGGCCACGGCCGGCATGAGCGCCTACCAGGGCCACGGCTCGGTGGCCGCGCCGCACGGCATCCTGATCACCTGGGCGCTGATGATGGAGGGCGGGATCCAAGTCAACGCCGACGGCGAGCGCTTCTCCAACGAGCACGACGGCTATTCCGAGCAGGCGGTGCGGGTGATCGCCCAGCCCGGCGGCATCGCCTGGAACCTGTTCGATGACCGTCTTCTGGCCCTCGGCCGCGAGTTCGAGGACTTCCGCCAGGCCGAGGCCGCCGGCGCGGTCCGCCACGGCGCCGATGCCACCGCCCTGGCCACCGCCTGCGGCCTGCCGGCCGCCCCCCTGGCGGCGACCATTGCCCGGTGCCAGGACCTGGCCGCCGGCGTCGGCAGCGATCCGTTCGGCCGCGACTTCACCGGCCAGCCGGCCCTCACCGCGCCGTTCCATGCAATCCGCGTGACCGGCGCGCTGTTCCACACCCAGGGCGGCCTCATGGTCGACGACCGGGCCCGGGTGCTGCGCCCGGACGCCAGCCCCCTGCCCAACCTGTTCGCCGGCGGCGGCGCTGCCTGCGGCGTCTCCGGCAACGCCGTCTGGGGCTATCTCTCGGGCAACGGCCTGCTCACCGCGGTGACGCTGGGGCGGATCGCCGGCCGGGCGGCGGCCGGGCTGCTGCACGGCGCTGTGAACTGACCCGGCGCCCGCCCTGGCGTAGGCTGGCGGCCGGGACGACGGACGACGACGGGAGGAGACCAACGCATGAGCCTGAGCGACATCAAGGCGCTGACCTTCGACACCGGCGGCACCATCCTCGACTGGCACACCGGCTTTGCCACCGCGCTGGCCGAGGCCGGCGCCCGGCACGGCGTGACCCAGGACTGGCCGGCACTGGCCAACGAGCTCAGGCGCCGCTCGCTGGGGCGGATGCTGAACCTGGGCGAGCACGCGCCGCCCGCCTACAACTTCGACGGCGCCCATCGCGCCGCCCTGGAAGAAATCCTGGCCGAGCAGGGGCTCGACGCGCTGAGCGAGGAAGAGCGCGAGGAGATCGCCTACGCCGTGCCGCACAGCTTCAAGTGCTGGCCCGACTTCCCGCCGGTGCTGCCGAAGCTGCGCGAGAAGTTCATCTGCGCCTCGTTTACGATTCTGAGCTTCCGCATCATCATCGACACCGCCCGGCGCAACGGCCTGAGCTGGGATGCGGTGATCTCCTGCGAGGCGATCGGCAAGTACAAGCTGCTGCCGGAATCTTACCTGACCGCGGCCCGCTTCCTGCAGCTCGATCCCGGCCAGTGCTGCATGGTCGCCTGCCACAACTTCGACCTGGACGCGGCCAAGTCCAACGGCTTCAAGACCGCCTTCGTGCGCCGCCCCGACGAGTGGGGTCCGGCCGGCCCGCCCGACCCGGAACCGAACCCGGCGCACGACATCATCGTCGACAGCTTTCCGGAGCTGGCCGAAGCGCTGGGGGTGGCGCCGTAGGGGCGGGTCTCAGACCCGCCCGTCGAAGGCCCGCGCTAGTCGACCCGATAGGCGTCGTGGCAGATGCGGCACTCGTTGGTGATCTTCGCCAGCGCCGCAAACAGCGCCTGCTGGTCCACCGACGACGGCACCGCCGGCATGCCGCCGGCAAGCTCGGCGAACTCGTCGGCGGCCTGGCGGAAGCGGGCGCTGATCGTCTTGAAGTCGTCCGGCAGGTACTGCCCGACGCCGACACCCGGGCTCTGGTCCCGGCTCTTGGCGGCGGCGCTCTCCTGGAAGCGGCGGGTGCCGAGTTCGGTACTCGCAAGCTCCGCCGCCGCCTTGTAGTCGCCCTCGCCCAATGCGGAGATGACCGCATCCAGGCCGACGACGTGGCCCAGCATCTGCGCCTTGAAGATCGCCTTGGCGTCGGCCGGCAGCGTGACCGGTTGGCGTTGCGGATTTTGCTGGGCCAGCACCTGCTGGCAGGCGAGAGCCACGACCACCGGTGCCAGCACCGCCAGAAACTTGCGCATCTGTCCCCCCCCCCTTTTTGCCGCTGGCCTGTCAGACCCCGCCGTAGCGCGAGACGATCAACGCCCAGGCGCCGATCAGCAGGGCGCTGCCGAGCAGCATGGTGATGCCGGCGGAGACGAACACCAGGCGCAGGTTGCGCACGATGGTATCGCGGTATTCGCCGCGGTTGGCCTGCACCCCGGGATCGTCTTCCTGCAGGTGCTCCCAGTCGGCCAGGCGGCCCGAGCGCAGATGCACGACGTAGGCGCCATGGGCGGTCTCGGGATCGACCTCGAGCTCGTCGGGCACCACCAGGTGCAGGTGGTGCAGCAGCCAGGCGAACAGGCAGAACAACCCGGCGCCGATCACCGCGGTGGCCAGGGTGCCGAAATAGATCGTCTCGTTCCAGGCCACCCAAAGCGCCAGCGGCGTCAGCACCACCAGCATGCCGATGAGGCTCAACGCCGCCTGCAAAGCGCCGTTCAACGGCCGGTACCAGACCTCGACCCAGTTCATCGTCAGCATCCTTGAGCGTGCCACCGGACCGCAGGCTTGCGGCCGGCCCGGACGGCATACATAACACGCCATGGCCAAAGACGGGACAGGCGGCTCCGCCCACGACGGTATTCGCGCTGCGCGGGCAGTGACGGACAGCGAAATAGACGCCGCCATCGCCCGGGCCTGTGACGCCCTGCCGGCGGGCAAGTCGCTCTCACCCAACGACGTCGCCAGGACCCTGCTGCCGGCCCACTGGCAGCGCCTGCTGCCGCGCGTCCGCGCCCGCGCGAGCCGGCTCGCCGAAGCCGGCGAGCTGGAGATTCTGCGCAAGGGCAAGCCGGTCCCACCTTCCGAGGCCCGCGGCGTGATCCGCCTGCGCCGACCGGGATGAACGGCCCGCCGGAGCGGCTATAATCCGCCCCGGGAGACGGGAGGACAGGCATGGTCTACATGCGGCTGACCCAGGCGGTCGACCGGGCGGCCCTGGTCAACGAACGGGGCATTGCCACCCGCGACGGCGGGCAGGCGCGAAGCTGGGGGGCGTTCAGGGAGCGCGTCGCCCGCCTGGCCGCCGGGCTCAAGGATCTGGGCGTCGGCCCAGGCGACCGGGTCGCCATGCTGGCGCAGAACTCGCACCGCTACCTGGAATGGTTCTTCGCCGTGCCCTGGGCCGGCGCCGTATTCGTGCCGGTCAACACCCGCCTGGCGCCGCCGGAAGTGGCCTATTGGCTGAACGATTCCGGCAGCAGCGTGCTGTTCGTCGACGACGACTTCGTGCCGATGCTGTCGGCGCTCGAGGGCAAGCTGGAGAGCCTCGCCAAGGTGCTCTATGTCAGCGACGGACCGGCGCCGGCCGGCCTGGGCCACTACGAGGCGCTGATCGACGGCCACGCCGCAACCGCCGATGCCGGCCGCAGCGGCGACGACCTGGCCGGCCTGTTCTACACCGGCGGCACCACCGGGGTGTCCAAGGGGGTGATGCTGAGCCACGTCAACCTGGTGGCGAACGCCCTGAACGTGATGCCGGTGATGGGCTTCGACCGGCACTCGAACTGGTTGCACGCGGCGCCGATGTTCCATCTCGCCGACGGCGTCGGTACCTTCGCCGTGGCCATGGCCGGCGGCAGCCATTGCTTCATCCCCAAGTTCGAGCCGGTCGCCGCGCTCGAGGCGATCGCCCGCGATGCGCCGACCCACTGCGTGTTCGTGCCGACCATGGTCAACATGCTGGTGCATCATCCCGAGGTCGGCCGCTACGACCTGTCGAGCATCCAGCGCATTCTCTACGGCGCCTCGCCGATGCCGGCGGCGGTGATCCACACCGCGCTTAAGGTCATGCCCTCGGTGCAGTTCGTGCACGGCTACGGCCAGACCGAGTCGGCGCCGTTCCTGACCGCGCTCGGCCCCGAGTACCACGACCTGGAGAGCCCCTTGTCAGCGAAGATGAGCTCGGTCGGTCACCCCGGCCCGGCGGTCGAGGTCAAGGTGCTCGACGACAACGACGAGGAGGTGCCCCGCGGCACGGTCGGCCACATCTGCGCCCGCGCCGCCAACGTCATGCAGGGCTACTGGAACAAGCCCGAGCTGACGGCGCAGACCCTGCGCAACGGCTGGCTGCACACCGGCGACGGCGGCTACATGGACGAGGACGGCTTCCTCTACATCGTCGACCGGATGAAGGACATGATCATTTCCGGCGGCGAGAACGTCTATTCGGCCGAGGTCGAGAACGCCGTGCACCAGCATCCCGCCGTCGCCGAGTGCGCGGTGATCGGCGTGCCGGACGACAACTGGGGCGAGCGGGTGCACGCCATCGTCCGCTGCAAGGACGGCGAGAGCGTCTCGGTCGAGGCATTGATCGCCCACTGCCACGAACTCATTGCCGGCTATAAGTGTCCGCGCAGCGTCGAGTTCCGCGACCAGCCGATGCCGCTGTCCGGCGCCGGCAAGATCCTGAAGACCGAGTTGCGCAAGCCCTATTGGGAGGGCGAAGCAAAACAGGTGCACTGAGCGGCGCACCACACGTCAGGGAGACACACCATGCGTATGAGTTCCACCATCCTGCGTTCGGCCCAGGTCAACGGCCGGGGCCTGGCGACCCATTTCGGCGACCGCGAGCATAGCTGGGAGCAGTTCGTCAGCCGGGTGGCCCGCATCGCCGCCGGCCTGCGCGCGAACGGCGTGAAGCCCGGCGACCGGGTCGCCATCCTGGCCCTGAACAGCGACCGCTACATCGAGTATTTCTTCGCCGTGCCCTGGGCCGGGGCGGTGTTCGTGCCCATCAACATCCGCCTGGCGCCGCCGGAGATTGCCTTCTGGCTGAACGATTCCGGCGCCACCATGCTGCTGATCGACGACGCCTTCATGGCTGTGCTGCCGAAGCTGCAGGGCGAGCTGGAGACGGTGAAGACGGTGGTCCACCTGGGCGACGGGGCGGCCCCGGAGGGCATGCTGGCGTTCGAGGGCCTGCTCGAGGGACAGAGCGAGATGGCGCCGGCCGACCAGGGGGGCGACGAGCTCGCCGGGCTGTTCTACACCGGCGGCACCACCGGTCGTTCCAAGGGCGTCATGCTGAGCCACCGCAACCTGCTGCTGAACGCGCTGCAGTTCCTGTCGGTAGGCGACATCGGCCAGAAGGACACCTACCTGCACGCCGCGCCGATGTTCCATATCGCCAACGGCGTCGCCATGACCTGCATCATGAGCGCCGGCGGCGGCGGCACCGTCATCCCCGCGTTCGATCCCATCGCCGTGCTGGAGGCGATCCAGTCGCGCCGGGTGACCATGTCGCTGCTGGTGCCGACCATGGTGAACATGGTGGTGAACCACCCGCAGGCCGGCGACTACGATCTGTCGAGCCTGCGCAACCTCTACTACGGCGCCTCGCCGATGCCCGAGGCGGTGATCACCAAGGCGCTGGAGCTGATCCCCGGCACCCACTTCCACCACGCCTACGGCCAGACCGAGTCGGCGCCGCTGCTCACCATCCTGGAGCCCGGGCGGCATACCTTCGAGGGCCCGCTGGCCGGCAAGATGAAGTCCTGCGGCCAGGCCATCCCGGGCGTCGAGCTGCGCGTGGTCGACGAGCAGGACAACGAGGTCGCCCGCGGCACCGTCGGCGAGATCTGCGCCCGCGGCGACAACGTCATGCTCGGTTATTGGAAGCAGCCGGAGCTGACCGAGCGGACCCTGCGCGGCGGCTGGCTGCACACCGGCGACGGCGGCTACATGGACGAGGAGGGCTACCTCTACATCGTCGACCGGGTGAAGGACATGATCATCTCCGGCGGCGAGAACGTCTATTCGGCCGAGGTCGAGAACGCCGTGCACCAGCATGCCGCGGTGGCCGAATGCGCGGTGATCGGCGTCCCCCACGACAAATGGGGCGAGCAGGTCCACGCCATCGTGCGCTGCCACGAGGACCAGAGCGTGAGCCCCGAAGACCTGATCGCCCACTGCCACGAGCTGATCGCCGGCTACAAGTGCCCGCGCAGCGTCGAGTTCGTCACCGAGCCGCTGCCACTGTCGGGCGCCGGCAAGATCCTCAAGACCGAGCTGCGCAAGCCCTACTGGGCCGGCGAGGAAAAGCAGGTGCACTGACCGCCACCACCCAGTGCTGTGCGGGAGGTTCGGCCAAGAGTGCCTTCTATTCAGCGGGAATCGCTACTAGTGGACCCCGGCTTTCGTGTGTGGTCACGCGGGATTGTTTCGACGGCGCAGGCGTACTCAGAGGTATCTCCTTCATCAGGGAGCACCTCGCATCATGCAAGTGAAACTGCACGCCAACGCCA
>Ga0056121_1000263_pt1 | contig 16161 bp, 13 predicted proteins | sample WorMetHEROISLAND_FD_83872 | JGI IMG/M metagenome (GOLD analysis project Ga0056121, IMG submission 83872) | Marine gutless worms symbiont microbial communities from Max Planck institute for Marine Microbiology, Germany - Olavius sp. 1 HERON ISLAND ...
GTCGGCTCGAGCCGACTGTCGGTTCTGTTGATCGCCGCAAGTGGACCCCAGCCGGCGCAACGGTGGCAAGTGTCGGTGTGGTCAAGAGGTCGACCTAGTTGAAGTGATAGAACCAGCGGGGCAAACGCGATGACGCAAACAGAGCGACCAGTCCCAAGTGTCTGCGTCTCAGATACCGTCGATAAGATACGGCAGGTGCTTTCCAAACTAGGCCGTGACGAGGACATCCGCAGCGCCAGGGGGCAGCACTGGACTCGGGAAATCATGCGGCAGATCGCAGACGTTACGGAGGATGCGAAGTTCCGGGATGTCTTTCCGTTCGGAAAAAGCATCGGGCCAAGTGCGACCGGCAAGTCCCGCGGCGGCGAGTGGCTCTACGACTTGTGTTGGCTCGAGTACGTGGCGCCGGACAGCGACGTCATCGTTGGCATGCCACTCGCCCTGGAATCCGAGTGGGGAAACGACACCGAGATCCTGGAGGACTTCCAGAAACTGCTGGTGTCGCGCGCCGCGCTCCGGGTGATGATATTCGGCGAACGCAACCGGTCCACGGAATGCACCAAGAAGACGCTGTGCAAACAGATTGAATCGTACCGCGACGGCGACGTCGACGACCGGTACTTGTTGGCCGCCTATGATGCCGGTCGGTTCGTCTTCTTCCTGCTCGACGGCAACGGTAGGACGCTGGAGACAACGGAATAGCGCGTTCTTCGGACGCGGCGGGCGGGTCTGGGACCCGCTCCTACGAACCCGTCGACGGCCTGTAGGGGCGGGTCTCAGACCCGCCCGACCGAGCTACTCCGCCGCCCCGCGCGCGACGTAGCCGTCGCGGGTCTGCGGCAGCTTGCGGCCGAGGATGCGGCCAGCGACCACGGTGCGCAGGATCTGCGCGGTGCCGCCGCCGATGGTGAACATGCGCGCGTCCCGGGCGATCCGCTCCATCGGGTTGTTGCGCGAATAGCCGGCGGCGCCGAACAGCTGCAGGGCGTCGTTGGTGACCTTGATCGCCATCTCCGAGGCGAAGATCTTCGCCTGCGCCGCCAGCAGGGCATCGGGGAAGCCACCGTTGCCGTCGCCCTCGCCGCTGCGCGCGGCCTGGTACATCAGCGCCCGCGCCGCCGCGATCTGTGTCGACATGTCGGCCAGCATCCACTGCAGGCCCTGGAACTCGCAGATCGGCCGGCCGAACTGCTCGCGTCGCTGGCTGTAGTCCAGGGCCAGCTCGTAGCCACCCTGGGCCAGCCCGAGCGCCACCGTGCCGGCGCCGACGCGCTGGCCGTTGTAGGCGGTCATCAGGTCGGCGAAGCCCTTGGCCAGGCCCCGCGGCGGCATCACCAGCGCCGAGGCCGGCAGGGCCATATCCTCGAACCTGAGCTCGGCCTCGGGGATCCCGCGCAGGCCCATGGTCGGCTCGCGGCCCGCGATCACCAGCCCCTCGGTCTCGTCGCGCACGGCGATGAAGCCGCCGATGCCCTGCTCGCTACCGTCCTCGTCGAACAGCCGGGCGAAGATCAGGTGCAGGCGGGAAACGCCGCCGCCGGTGATCCAGTGCTTGCCGCCGTTGAGCACATAGCCGTTGCCGCGGCGGTCGGCGCGGGTGGTCATCTCGGTGGCGGCGCTGCCGGCGTCCGGCTCGGTGATGCAGATCGCCGGCTTGTCGCCGGCCAGCACCAGATCGGCGGCCAGCCGCTTCTGCTCCTCCGAGCCGTAGGCCATGATCGCCCCGACCGCGCCCATGTTGCACTCGACGGCAATGCGCCCGGTCACGCCGCAGACCTGGGCCATCTCCTCGATTACCAGGACGGCGTCGAGGTAGCTCTTGCCCTAGCCGCCGTAGGCTTCCGGGATCGTCATGCCGACGAAGCCGGCGGACTTCAGCCGCTCCACGTTGTCCCAGGGATAGGCCTCGCTGCGGTCGACCTCGGCCGCCCGGGGGGCGATCTCGCCGCGGGCGAGCTCGCGGGCGGCGTCGCGCAGGGCGGTCTGTTGCGGGCTCAGGCTGCTTGGCATGGGCTTCCCGTCGTTGCTTGGCGGCAGTTGGCGCGAGTATGAGCGGGCGCCCCTTGCAAGACAACCGGAGCTGCCTCTACCGTCATGCCGGGATCGTTGAGGGAGGGTTTCATGCCGTTGGATTCGCGCGGGCTCGACTATACGGCGGCGAGCGAGGCCGCCGTCGGCCACTATGACGACATGATCCGCGCCTACCTCGGCTTTCGCACCGACACCGGCGCGCTGCTCAAGGCAACCTTGAGCGAAGACCCGGAAATGCCGATGGCGCAGATCGCCCGCGGCTACTTCTTTCACCTGTTCTGCGTCCCGGCGCTGGAGCGCAAGGCGGTGGAGGCGCGCCAGGCGGCGGAAGCGGCGATCGCCGCGCACGGCGCCAACGACCGCGAGCGCCTGCACCTGGCCGCGCTGACGGCATGGAATGCGGGCGATCTGCGGACGGCGACGGAACGCTGGGAGGACGTGCTGCTGGGCTGGCCGCACGACGTGCTGGCGCTGCGGCTGAGCCATTTCACCCATTTCTATCTGCACGGCGGCCCGGCGATGCGCGAATCCGTCGCCCGCATCATGCACGCCTGGCCGGAGGATACGCCGGACTACGGCTATGTGCTGGGGGTCGCCGCCTTTGCCCACGAGGAGTCCGGCGACTATGCCGTGGCCGAGGCGCTGGGGCGGCAGGCGACGGCGATCAATCCGGCGGACATCTGGGCGACCCATGCGGTGGCGCACGTGCTGGAGATGCAGGGTCGCCACCGCGAAGGCGTGGACTGGCTCGCACAGCACAGCGGCCAATGGGACGACACCAACAACTTCCGCTTCCACACCTGGTGGCACAAGGCTCTGTATCACCTGGAACTGGGCGAGACCGACACGGTCCTCGACCTCTACGACAACCAGGTCCGCCGGGACCACACCGAGGAATACCTCGACGTCACCAACGGCTGCGCCATGCTGTTGCGGCTGGAGCATCTCGGCATCGACGTCGGCGAGCGCTGGCACGAGCTGGCCGACGTCGCCGAAAAGCACATGCGCGACAACCTGCTCGCCTTCGCCGATGCCCACTACGTCATGGCGCTGGCCGCCGACGGCCGGGTCGAGGCGGCCGATACGATGCTGGCGGCACTGGCAGAAACCGCCTCAGGCAGCGACGCCACCCAGGCGCAGGTGATGGCCGATGTGGGCCTGCCGGTGTGTCGCGCCACCCTGGCGCTGCGCCAGGGCAACCCGGACGCCGCCGCCGACCTCCTGCTGCCGCTGCGCGACCGCATCTGGCGCCTGGGCGGCAGCCACGCCCAGCGCGACATCTGGCAACAGATGCTGGTGCACGCCCTGTTGCGCGCCGGTCGCCACGACGAGGCGCGCCGGTTGCTGGCCCAGCGCACGTCGCTCAAGCCCAACAGCCCGTCGAGCTGGCGCTGGTTGGCCGAAGCGCTGGACGGCTGCGGCGATACGCACGCCGCGGCCGGGGCGCGCCGGCAGGCCGAGCAGATCCTCGCGGCCTGACGCAGCGCCGGAACCGCGGCCAGGGCGCCGGAGGCCAGGGTTCAAACGGCGGCTTCGCCGTAGTAGAGCATCACCTTGTGCCGGGCCTCGGCGAAGAACAGCCAGCGTTCGACCAGCAGTCCGGCGCTGGCGCTCGCGGCCGCCAGCAGGGCGCAGGCGAGCCCCAGCCAACCGCCGAGCAGGAGTTGCAGGATCAGCAGCACGCCGGGCAGGACGAAGCCCAGGGCCTGGGCGATCCAGCGCAGGCGCTGGGCATGCTTGCGGGCGACCCGGTAGCCCATCTCCTGCATCAGGTAGTTGGCCGTGGCGTGCGGCGGGTCGAGCAGGCGCACCGGGCCGTCGCCGCCGAGGCCGGTGGCGCTGGCAACGGTGCCGTCGGCGGGGGCGGCGTCGATGCGCCGCCAATAGCCGGTCTTGACCAGCCAGGCCGCCAGGCCCGCGGCCAGGACCAGCCAGGCCGGCCAACTCTGCGGCACGCCGAAGCCGGCGGCGAGCAGGTTCAGCCACAGCCCGCCGGAGTAGAGCGCCAGCAGCAGGTAGGCCGGCGGGACCAGCGGCTCCTGCCAGCGCGGCACCGCCGCCAGGCTGCAGTAGATCATCGCCGTGCAATAGACCGTGACCACCGCGCCGAGCGCCGTCAGCAGGCCGAGAAACAGGCCGAACCCGCCGGGCGAGCCGGCGACCAGCCAGACGAGGGCGAACAGGCCGGCGGGGACATAGGTCGCCAACGCCATAACCCCCTCGCGCGACAACCAGGACGAGCGCCATTGCGTCACCGCCCGCCAGGCCCGTTCGGGATGGCCCAGATGGAAGGTCGACGACAACAGGCCGGCGGTCACCAGGGCCAGCGCCAGCGCCAGGCCGATCAGGCCGAACCAGCGGTCCTCGGCCAGCAGGCCGAGCGGCGCGGCGACCGCCAGCAGCGCCAGCAGGCCGTAACCGGCACCGGAAGACACGGTGAAGAAGATGACGGAATAGGCCGGATGCATGCCGCGAACCCCTGCCCGCACGTCAGCTCGACAGCAGCCGGTCGACCCAGCCGAGGAAACCGCCTTCGGGCGCGGCATCGGGCAGCGCCTGCGCCTCGGCGTCGCCGGCAACGGCGGCAGCGCCGGTCCGGCGCGGCGGCAGGTAGCGATTGGTCGGCGCCAGTTCCATTTCCGGCAGCAGCGCATAGCCGCCGCGGGCCGCCACCAGCTGCGAGACGGTCGAACCGGGATCGGCCAGGTCGCCGTAGTGCCGGGCGTTGGCCGGACAGGTGGCGACGCAGGCCGGCACCCGTTCCGCTTCGGCCAGGTTGTCGTTGTAGATGCGGTCGATGCACAGGGTGCACTTCTTCATCACCCCGACCTCGGCGTCATATTCGCGCGCACCGTACGGGCAGGCCCACGAACACAGCTTGCAGCCGATGCACTTGTCCTCGTCCACCAGGACGATGCCGTCCTCTTCGCGTTTCAGCGAGGCGCCGGTCGGACAGACGGTGACGCACGGCGCATCGTCGCAGTGCAGGCACGACTTGGGGAAATGCACCGTGCGGCTGTCGGCGCCCTCGCCGCACTCGAAGGTGTGGATGCGGTTCAGCCAGACGCCGCTGACATCGGCACCGTATGGTTCGCGGTCGCTGAGCGGCGCGGGGTAGCCGCCGGTATTCCACTCCTTGCAGTTGACCGCGCAGGCATGGCAGCCGACGCAGGTGTCGAGGTCGATGACCAGGCCGAGGCGGACCGCCGGCGTCGTCTTCGGCAGGTCGGTCATGACCGCCTCCGGCGATCGCGCTCGCCATAGCGCAGCACGGCCGGTCGCGGCGGCAGGCCGGGCGGCGTCGGCAGGGTCTCGAACTGCGGCTCGCTCAGCGCCGCGCCGTCCTCGGCCCGGGCGAGCCGCACCTTGAGGTCGTACCACGCCGCCTGGCCCGTCACCGGGTCGGCGTTGGCATAGCGATAGCCCTGGCCGCGATCGGGCAGCAGGTCGTCGATCAGGTGATTGAGCAGGAAGCCGTGCGTCGCCTCCGGGGCCTGCGGATCCAGGTTCCAGGCGCCGCGACGCTTGCCGATGGCGTTCCAGGTCCACACCGTGTGCGGGTTGACCCCCTGCATCAGGCGCACCTGGGCCTTGATCTGGCCGTGCCGGCTGATCAGCCAGACCCAGTCGTCGTCGGCGACGCCGTGCGCTACGGCCAGCGCCGCCGGCACGTAGAGCCGGTTGGCGGTGTGGATCTGCCGCAACCAGGCGTTCTGCGAGCCCCAGGAGTGGTACATCGCCATCGGTCGCTGGGTCACGGCATGCAGCGGGAAGTCGCGCCCGTCGGCCACCTCCTCCTCGAACGGCGGATACCAGAACGGCAGCGGGTCGAAGTACTGCTCGATCCGCGCGCGCTGGTGCTCGGCCGGCTGCCGGGGGCCATGCCCCTGCGCGGCCAGGCGGAACTTCTGCAGCGGTTCCGAGTAGAGCTGCATCACCACCGGCGCCGCCTCGGCGATGAAGCCCATGCCCGCCGCATAGTCGAGGTAGTCCTTGTTGGCGAACTTGAAGTAGCGCTGCCCGGCCGGCAGCTCCTGCTGCCAGAAGCAGTCGTTCTCGATGTAGCGCTCGAGCTGCGCCGGATTGGGCGCGCCGCGGCCGTGGCTGTCGCCGTCCGCGCCGCGCCAGCCGGCCAGCGGCCCGACGCCCGGGCCGCGCTCGTGGTTGACCAGATAGTCCGGATAGCCGCCGGGATAGCGCGCGCCGCCGTCGTCGTCGACTAGCCCCGGCAGGCCCAGCCGCGCGCCCAGGTCGATCAGCACGTCCTGGAACGGCCGCACGTCGCGGTCGGGCGCCACCACCGGCTGGCGGATGGCGTCGGCCGGGCCGTCGGCCGAGCAGATCGGCCGGTCCAGCAGCGAGATGCAGTCCCAGCGCTCCAGATGGGTGGTGTCCGGCAGCACCAGGTCGGCATAGGCGACCATCTCCGATGCATAGGCGTCGGAATAGATGATTTTCGGGATGCGATAGTGGCCGTCCGCGTTGCGGTCGGTCAGCATCTTGATGGTGTCGGCGGTGTTCATGGCCGAGTTCCAGGCCATGTTCGCCATGTACATGAACAGCACGTCGATCGGATAGGGATCGCCGGCCCAGGCGTTGGTGATGACGGCGTGCATCATGCCGTGCGCGGCCAGCGGCGCGTCCCAGGAGAACGCCTTGTCGATCCGCCGCGGCGTGCCGTCGGCCTCGACCAGCAGGTCCTCCGGTCCCCGCGGGAAGCCCAGCGGCGGTCCGGCCATGGGTTGGCCGGGGCTGACCTGGTCCGGCCGGCCGGCCGGCTGTGGCGCCGGCGGGATCGGCTTGGGGAACGGCGGCTTGTAGCGGAAGCCGCCGGGCACGTCGACGCTGCCCAGCAGCAGCTGCAGCAGGTGCAGGGCGCGACAGGTGTGAAAGCCGTTGGAATGGGCGGAGATGCCGCGCATGGCGTGCATCGACACCGGCCGGCCGACCATCTTGTCGTGGCGGCGGCCGTGGCTGTCGGTCCAGGCCACCGGCAGGATCACCGGCTCGTCGAAGGCGGCCGCGGCCAGTTCCGCCGCCAGCCGGCGGATCGTCGCCGCCGCGACCCCGGTGCGCCCGGCCACCGCGTCGGGGGCATACCGGGCGTCGCTGTAACGCTCGGCCAGCAGCTGGAACACCGGCACGGCCCGGCGCCCGTCGCCCAGCACGACCTCGCCGGTCAGCCCCGGCGCCGCCGCGGCGTCGTCGGCGGCCATCAGCTCGCCGCTGTTGCGGTCCCGGCACAGCGGCCGGCCGTCGTCGTCGCGCACGAACAGCCCGTGGTCCGCCGCGCCCGGGTCCTGGCGCACCAGCCAGCCGGCGTTGGTGTAGCGGGCCAGATAGTCGACATCGACCCGCCCGGCACGCAGGAGCTCGTGCACCAGGGCCAGCACCAGCAGGCCGTCGCTGCCGGGGGTGATGCCGATCCACTCGTCGGCGATCGCGGAATAGCCGGTCTGCACCGGGTTGACCGAGACGATCTTGGCGCCGCGCGCCTTGAGCTGCGACAGGCCGAGCTTGATGGGATTGGAATCGTGGTCCTCGGCGATGCCGAACATCAGCAGCAGGCGGCTGTGCTCCCAGTCCGGCTCGCCGAATTCCCAGAACGAGCCACCGATGGTGTAGAGCCCGCCGGCCGCCATGTTGACCGAGCAGAAGCCGCCGTGGGCAGCGTAGTTCGGGGTGCCGAACTGGCTCGCCCACCAGCCGGTGAGAGCCTGGCTCTGGTCCCGGCCGGTGAAGAAGGCGAGCTTGCGCGGGTCGCTGGCGCGCACCGGCGCCAGCCAGTCGACGGCGGTCGCAAGCGCCTCGTCCCATTCGATTTCGCGGAACTCGCCGCTACCGCGCGGGCCGACGCGCAGAAGCGGCTTGGTCAGCCGGGCCGGCGAATAGTGCTGCATGATCTCGGCCGAACCCTTGGCGCACAGCACCCCCCGGTTCACGGGATGGCGCCGGTTGCCCTCGATGTAGCGGATCCGACCGTCCTTCAGGTGCACCTTGATGCCGCAGCGGCAGGCGCACATGTAGCAGGTGGTGGTCTTGACCTCGTCGGAAATGCTGGGAGAGAGCTCGGACTGCTTGATGGCGGGGGCGTCGGTGGCCGATGCCATGGCGACACTCTTCTGGTTACGCGATCCGGCGATCATAGACCGGTCGCGCATTGGCGCAAATGCAGCACCGTCGCGGCTCAACGCCGCAGCCGCCGCCAGACCAGCAGCACCACCAGCAGCGCCACCAGGCCCTCGGCCGCGGCGATCCGCAGGGCCAGCGGCGCGCCCAGCCAGTCCGCCAGCAGACCCAGGTGCAGCATGCCGACCGGACCGGTGCCGATACACACCGCCAGCACTCCCATGACCCGGCTGCGCATCTCCGCCGGCGCCGCGGCGAAGACGATGGTGCTCTGCATCGCCGAGAAGCCGGACACGCCCAGGCCGGCGATGAACAGGATCGCCAGCGACGCGCCGTAGTCCGCGGACAGGGCGAAGGCGAACACCCCTGCCAGGAACAACGCGGTGCCACCGACATAGAGCCGGACGTACATCGACGGCCGCACCAGGCTGGCGATCGCGACCGCGCCGAGCAGCGCGCCCGCCCCTTCCGCCGACTGCAGCGTGCCGATGCGGAAGGCCGACAGGTCGAGCACCTCGCGGCCGATCACCGGGACCATGGTGGCGAAGGGAAAGCCGAAGACGTTGGCGATCATGGTGACGCACAGGGTGGCGAGCAAGTGCGGCTGGCTGCGCACGAACGCCAGACCCTCGCGGATCTGCGTGAGCACGCGCAGGCTGCCGCCGCCGTGGCCGCCGGCCCCGGCCGGCAGCCGCAGGATCAGCAGGAAGCCGACGGCAAACATCGCGGCGCCGACGAAATAGACGCCGTGCAGGCCGATGGTCTGGAAGATCAACCCGCCCAGGGCGGGCCCGAACACGCGCATCGTGTGGTTGGTCGCCGAGTCCAGCGTCATCGCCGTGCCGATGCCGCGCGGGCCGGCGATCTCCCCCAGCATGGTGCGGCGAACGGGGAACTCGCCGCTGAAGTAGATGCCGCTGACGACGGCGCCCGCGGCGATGTGCCAGAGCCGGATGGCGTCGTACCAGGCCAGCAGGCCCAGGGTCAGGGCCGTCGCCGCCAGCACCGCCAGCCCGGTCAGCAGCAGCAGCCGGCGGTTCAGTTGCTCGGCAATGGCCCCGGCGAAGGCGCCGAAGAACATGACCGGCAAGAACCGGGCAATGGTGATCAGCGCCACCATCAGCGGCGAGCCGGTGAGCTGGAAGGTGTAGACGCCGACCGCCAGCACTTCGAGCCAGCGCATCATCCAGCCGATGCCGCCGGTCAGCCAGACCCGGCGGAAGTCGGGCCTGGCCAGCAGCGCGCGCGGCCGCAGCGGCGTCTCGCCGCGACCCGCCGCGCCATGCGGCGCCAGAGGCTGCGGTCGGTCGCTCAGCCGACAGGTCCGCCGGCTTCTGCCAGGTGCCGGTCCTCCTCGGTCTGGTATCGCGGCGTGGTATCGCGCGGTGCGCGCTGGTCGCCGGCGTCGGCCCGCATGGCATCGGCCTTCCAGCCGTCGTCGTCGGCCCAGCGCGCGGGGATCTCGACCAGGCTGCCGGGCCGGTCGATCGCCGCGAACGCCGCCAGCGCCGCGCCGACGATCCGGCGCTGGTCAGCCGGGTCGAACGGCTTGCCGGTGGTGTGGCCCAGCGGGTAGTCGACGAACGCCGCCCGCGGCGGCCGGCCGGCGACGATGATGTCGCGGGCGCTGGCCAGGCACAGCGTCGGCAGGCCACGGTCCTCCAGATAGCGTGCGACCAGACTCACGGTCTGGTGACACACCGGTCACAGAGGGATCAGCAGCGCCGCGTCGACCTCCTGCGCCCGGAAGGCGTCATGCACGGCGGGACAGAGCTCCTCGCGGACCCGGCGTTGCGAGTAGATCCCGCCCATGCAGGAGAACGCGTCGTCGGCCAGCGCGCCGAGCTCTCCGGCCGCCACCGCCTCGCGCAGCGCCGCCAGCGGCAGCACGCAGTCCGGGTCGCGGCGGGCGTCCGGCAGATAGTTCTCCGTGATGTGCGAGAAGCGCAGCCGGTCCGCCGGCGTGTCGCTGGCGATCGCCCTGAGCGAGGTGTCGTCCTTGTAGTAGAACGCCACCTGCCCGGCGACATAGGCGCCGGCCGTGCTCAGCACGCCCAGGCGGCTGTCCGCCAGGGGCTTGCCGAGCGCCGTCCACGGCGGGGCGTCCTCGGCGTGGTACCACTGGTAGGGCGCATAGCCGAGCCGCTCGTAGCGCTCGGTGATCGCCCGGATGTAGTCGACGGTCATGTTTCCTCCCCGGTCGTGGGCTCATTCCTGGCGTACGGCAATGCGGCGGGCGCCGGACGGGGGCTCTCCCAATTTCGGCACCGTGATCGTCAGCACGCCGTTGCGGAAGCTAGCCGAGACCTTGTCGGCGTCGGCATCGGGCGGCAGCCGGAAAGAGCGCTGAAAGCTGCCGTAGGCCCGTTCCGAAAAGAAGTAGCTGCGGCCGCTCTGCTCGGTTTCGAAGCGCTTCTCGCCGCGCAGGCTCAGCGTCTGCTCATGCACCGAGACGTCGATGTCATCGGCTTCGACGCCCGGCAGTTCGACCATGATCTCGTAGCTCTCGCCGGTGGCAGCGGCTTCGGACTGCGGCGCGAAGTACTCGGCAACCCGCCGGCCGGCCTGCCGCAGCGGATCGTAGAGCTGCTGCAGCCAGTTGGCTTCATGGCCGGCAACGGTGTGGTCCTTTTCCACCATGGCTCGGCATCCCCTCCGGTATTCCAGGTTTCACGCGTCGTGAGCCTACGCCCGTGCCGCGGGCGGAGACAACTGTGGCCTGCTGACGCTACGCTGGCCTCAACGCATGAGGGAGGACCGACGGATGAGCGCTGTTACCGTAATCCGCAACGCCGACTGGGTCGTCGCATGGGATGCGGCCGCCAAGACCCACGTCTACCGCCGCGGCATCGACGTTGCCTTCGACGCCGCCGGCATCAGCCACGTCGGCCCCGACTATGCCGGCACCGCCGAGCGCGAAATCGACGGCCGCGGCCGCATGGTGATGCCCGGACTGGTCGACATCCACGCCCACCCCTTCGTCGAGCCGTTCTACCGCGGCATCCGCGAGGAGCACGGCGTGCCGGAGATGTACATGACCGGGTTGTACGAGCGCTCCGCCGCCTACCGCCCCGACCCCGCGGCCATGCGCCACGCCGCCGCCGTCGCTTATGCGGAACTGCTGGCGAGCGGCGTGACGACGCTGGCGGACATTTCCAGCCCCTATCCCGGCTGGCTGGAGGCGGCGGCGGACAGCGGTCTGCGCGTGGTCCTGGCACCGGGCTATGCCTCGGCCCGCTGGCGGCTCGAGACCCGTCACCGGCTCGAGTTCGACTGGGACGAAGACCGCGGCCGCGACGGCATGGACGCCGCGCTGGCGCTGATCGACCAGGCCGCGGCGCACCCCTCGGGCCGGCTGTCGGGCATGGTCTGCCCGATGCAGATCGACACCTGCAGCGAGGCGCTGCTACGCGACAGCTATGCCGCGGCGGAGGAGCGGCAGCTACCGTTCACCACCCACGCCTCGCAGAGCGTGGTCGAGTTCAACCTCATGGTCGACCGGCATGGCGTCACGCCGCTGCAGTACGCGGAAGCCATCGGCATTCTCGGCCCGCGCTGCACCATCGCCCATGCCATCTTCGTCGACCGCCATTCCTGGCTGCACTGGTGGTCGGACCGCGACGTCGCCCTGCTGGCGGAGACGGGCACGTCGATCGCCCACTGCCCGACGCCGTTCGCCCGCTACGGCCAGGTGCTCGAGCACTTCGGCAGCTATCGCGCCGCCGGCGTCAACATCGGCCTGGGCACCGACACGGCACCGCACAACCTGCTCGAAGAAATGCACTGGGCCCTGGTGCTGGCGCGCGTCGCCGCCGGCGACGTCCACGCCGTGAGCACCGCCGATCTGTTCCATGCCGCCACCGTGGGCGGTGCCCGGGCACTCATGCGCGACGACATCGGCCGGCTCGCCCCGGGTACCAAGGCCGACCTGGTGTTGGTCGACGTCGCGCATCCGCTGATGCAGCCGGCCCGCGACCCGCTGCGCAGCCTGGTCTACACCGCGGCCGACCGCGCCGTGCGCGACGTCTTCGTCGACGGCGCCCAGGTGGTCGAGGACGGCCGGGTGCTGACCATCGACCGCGAGGCCGCGCTGGCGGAACTGGGCGAAGCGCAGCGGCGCATGGAGCTGGGCGTGCCGGAGACCGACTACGCCGGTCGCAGCAGCGCCGAGATCGCCCCGCTCAGCCTGCCGTTGGGCTGATGCGGGTTGCCGACCGCTACTCCGCCGCCTGCGGCAGCGGCCGGCGCTTGCGCAGGTGACCGAGCAGACGCTGCCATTCGGCCCGGGCGGTCGAGATGTTCGCGGTCTTCACGTGGCCGTAGCCGCGGACCCGCTCGGCGACGCGGGCGATTTCCACCGCCGTGGCGTGGTTGTCCGGGTCGAGCTGGCCGATCACCTCGTCGATGATGGTGCGGTACTGCGCGACCAGGGCCCGTTCGGCCCGGCGCTCGGGATTGCGTGCGAACGGGTCCCAAAAGCCACCACGCAGATGTCGACCGCGCGCCAGGAGGCGCAGCACGGGGAAGATCCATGGACCGTAGCTGCGCTTGGCGGTGCGCCCGGTCCGCGGATCCGGCCGGCTCAGCAGCGGCGGCGCCAGCAACAGCTCGACCCGGTTCACCCCCTCCAGCTCGGCCGCCAATTGCTCGCGCCAACGTGCGGTGCCGTAGAGCCGGGCGACCTCATACTCGTCCTTGACGTACATCAGCCGGAACAGGCCGCGGGCGACGGCCTCGCCCAGGCCGTTCAAGCCGTCCGCGCGCTGGCGCTCCGCCGTGCGGACCTGCTCGACCAGGTCGACGTAGCGCTGCGCATAAGCCTTGTCCTGGTAGCGGCTCAGCAGGTCGAACCGCCGGGCGATCAGCTCGTCGAGGCTCTGCGAGCGGCGGTGGTCGGGATGATGGGCGTACCTGTCGCCGGCCAGCGCCGTTACCGCCTCCAGGTCGACGGCGGCCCAGCGGCCCAGGCGGAACGCCCGCTTGTTCGCCGCGACCGCCACCGCGTTCATTTCGATCGCCTGCTCGATCGCCTCGAGGCCGAGCGGGATCGCGCCCTGCTGCCAGGCATAGCCGAACAGGAACATGTTGGTGGCGATGGCATCGCCCAGGGTCTTGCCGGCGAGGCGGCTGGCATCGAGGAAGGTGACCCGGGCGTTGCCGGCTGCCCGGGTGATGCAGTCGCGCGACGCCTGCGCCGGGAATTCCCGATCGGGATCGACGGTGAAGGCGCCGGTGATGGTCTCGTGGCTGTTCACCACGACCCGGGTGGCGCCGCGCCGCACGGTATCGAGCACCGCCGGCGCGGCGGTGGCGAGCAGATCGGCACCCAGCAGCAGATCGGCGGCGCCGGCGTTGAGGCGCGGGCTCCAGATCGCCTCCGGCCCGTCGGCGATGCGGATATGGCTGACCACGGCGCCGCCCTTCTGCGACATGCCCAGCATGTCGACGCTGCTCGCCGCCTTGCCTTCCAGGTGCGCGGCCATGCCGATCAGCGCGCCGATGGTGACTACGCCGGTGCCGCCGACGCCGGTCAGCATGATGGCGTAGTTGCCGTGCCGCGGCAGCGGCGGCAGGGCCGGCATCGGCAGGTCCGTCGGGATCGCCGCGTCGGCCTCGCCATCGCCACCCAGGCGCCGGCGCGGCGTGCCGCCATGGACGACGACGAACGAGGGGCAGAAACCGTTGGCGCAGGAGAAGTCCTTGTTGCAGCTCGACTGGTCGATCATCCGTTTCTTGCCGAACTCGGTGTCGACCGGCACCACCGACAGGCAGTTCGAGGCCACGTGGCAGTCGCCGCAGCCCTCGCACACCTCCTCGTTGATGAACAGGCGCTTGTCGGGATCGGGAAAGCTGCCGCGTTTGCGCCGCCGGCGCTTCTCCGCCGCGCAGGTCTGGTCGTAGATCAGCACGGTGACGCCGGACACGTGGCGCAGGTCGCGCTGGACGTCGTCCAGATCGTCGCGGTGATGCACGCTGGTGCCGGCCGGAAAGCCGGCATCGAGCGGGTACTTGTCCGGCTCGTCCGTGACCACGGCGATCCTGGCCACGCCCTCGGCCGCCATCTGCCGGGCGATCATCGGCACGCTCAACGGCCCGTCCAGCGGCTGGCCGCCGGTCATGGCGACGGCATCGTTGAACAGGATCTTGTAGGTGATGGTGACGCCGGCGGCGATGCAGGCGCGTACCGCCAGCGAGGCCGAGTGGTAATAGGTGCCTTCGCCCAGGTTGGCGAACACGTGCGGCGTCTCCGTGAACGGTGCCTGGCCGATCCAGGTTGCGCCCTCGCCGCCCATGTGGGTGAAGGTCTCGGTGTTGCGGTCGGTCAGCACCGCCAGATAGTGGCAGCCGACTCCGGCGATCGCCCGGCTGCCGTCAGGCACCTTGGTCGAGCTGTTGTGCGGGCAGCCGGAGCAGAAGTACGGCGTGCGGGTCAGGCCCGGGCCGGCGGCACCCTGACCCTCGGCCCTTGATTCCAGGTAGCGGATCCGCGCCGCGAGCACGTCGCTGTCGACCAGGCGGCCGACCCGGCGGGCGACGGCGCGGGCGACCTCGTCGGGACTGTGCTCGCCCGTCGGTGTCAGTTGCATCGTCCCCTGTTCGTCGCACTGGCCGAAGATCTTCGGCCGGCGGCGGTCCGGCAGGTCGTAGAGGGCGTCGCGCACGCCGGCTTCCAGCAGGCGGCGCTTCTCCTCGACCACCAGGATCTCCTCGAGGCCGTCGCCGAACCGGCGGATCAGCCCACGGTCGAGCGGCCAGGGCATGCCCAGCTTGAGGATGGTAATGCCGGCTTGCGCGGCGCGGCGGTCGTCGAGGCCGAGGTCGCGCAGCGCCTGGCGTACGTCGAGCCAGGACTTGCCCGCGGCAACGATACCGAGGCGCGGGCGTTCCGGCTTCAGGTCGACCCGGTTGATGGCGTTGGCGCGGGCGAAGGCTACCGCCGCCGGCAGCTTGTACAGGTTCTGCCGCACCTCGCCACGGTCCCAGGGGTCGGGCCAGCGGATGTGCAACCCGTCGGGCGGCATCGCCACGTCGTTGGGCAGCACGATCCGCGGCCGTTCGGGATCGACCTCGACGACGGCGGCAGTGTCCATGGTGTCGGCCAATACCTTGAAGCCGACCCAGGCGCCGGTGAAGCGCGACAGCGCCCAGCCCTGCAGGCCGAGCTCGAGCATTTCCAGCACGTTGGCCGGGTAGAGCACCGGCATCTGCATGTCGATGAACATCGGCTCGCCGTGCGCCGGCTGGCTGGTCGATTTCAGCGCATGGTCGTCGCCGACCACGGCCAGCACGCCGCCATGGCGGGAGGTGCCGAAGGCATTGGCATGGCGCATGACGTCGCCGCAGCGGTCCAGGCCGGGGCCCTTGCCGTACCACAGCGCGAAGACGCCGTCGTACCTGGCGCCGGGGAACAGGTTGACCTGCTGCGAGCCCCAGATCGAGGTCGCCGCCAGGTCTTCGTTCACGCCCGGCTGGAAATGGATGTGATGCGCGGCCAGGCGCTCGGGGATCCGCCACAGCTCGCGGTCCACGGCGCCCACCGGCGAGCCGCGATAGCCGGAGACGAAGCCGGCGGTGTTGAGGCCGGCGGCACGGTCGCGGCGTCGCTGCAGCAACAGCAGACGGACCAGCGCCTGGGTGCCGGTAAGGTAGATGCGGCCACGCTCGAGGTCGTACTTGTCGTCCAGCGTGACCGGCGTATCGGTTGTGCGCATGGGCGTCCTCCGCCCTGACGAATCGGTCGCGCTTTAAGGATTATCGCAAATCCTTTAACCAAAAGATTAACGGGAAAATTAACCAAGACGGCCTGGGCGGCATCCCTGCCGACATGCGATGCGCCTGTGGACGCCGGCTTTCGCCGGCGTTTCAAGCTGGCCGGTTCCGAAGCCCCGGCGAAAGTGTGTGGTCACGCGGGATTGTTTCGACGGCGCAGGCGTACTCAGAGGTATCTCCTTCATCAGGGAGCACCTCGCATCATGCAAGTGAAACTGCACGCCAACGCCA
>Ga0056121_1000264_pt1 | contig 16116 bp, 15 predicted proteins | sample WorMetHEROISLAND_FD_83872 | JGI IMG/M metagenome (GOLD analysis project Ga0056121, IMG submission 83872) | Marine gutless worms symbiont microbial communities from Max Planck institute for Marine Microbiology, Germany - Olavius sp. 1 HERON ISLAND ...
CGAGCAACGAAATCAGTTCATCACAAGCTTCGTCGACGCCTACAATCGAACCAGGCTCAGATGCCTCGACTACAAGGCGCCAATCGAGCTCCTCAGCAATCCCCCGGGACACAACACGTGCGCCGGGGTTTCAGTGAACGGCGAAGGTGGAATCCCCGGCGCAAGCCGGGGTCCACTGGCGGCAGGCAGCTCCTACGGATCCTCGGGACGCATCAGCATGGCGTGCCGCGCCGACGGGTTGTTGCGCGGCAGCAGCGCCAGGGTGAGCTGCTGCACCAGGTCGACGGTCGTGGTCCGGCCGCCGTCGTCGCCGAGCGGCACCCGGCCCTGGGTCTCGCTCATGGTGTCGATCTCATCGCAAAAGGCGCCGACCACGAAAGCTTCGCCGCTGGCCGGCGCCGTTGTGGCGACGCTCTGCGTTTCCGAGCAGATCGCCCGGATGGCGGCACCGATCTGTTCCGGATTCATCACGAACACCAGCCGGCGCTGGGCGTCCGGCGCCACCGCCAGGCGCGTGTTGCCGAGCCAGGCCGGCGGTCTCACGTTGTCGATAATCAGTTGCTCGGTGGCGGCCGCGTCGATCTGCGCCGAGGCGGCGCCGTGCACCACCGTCGCGAGCTCGCCGTCGCTGATGCCACTGGTCACCAGCGAACTCGAATAGCCGGGGACGAAGTCGCTGTGGTTGACCACGGTGGTGTTGCACGCGGACAGTGCCGCGGCGGCACTGAGCACGACTGCAGGCATGATTAGCCGGCGAAGCAGGATCACGGACGTCTCCCTCACGTTGTTATCGACACTATCCTTAGCGACCGCCCCTTCATGACAGAGATATGGCGTGCAGGCCAGCACGGGCAATGCGTCCGGCGACTGCCGTGATCGCGGAACTGTGAACCAGCGCACATTCTGACGCTGTCAGAAAGCGGCACGCTTCGCCCTCTACGCCCCACATCCATGCCTGCTGGTCGGCCGACGTCCGGCGCGACAAGCGGGCCGCTATCGAGGGGGGCGGTATTGACTGAGGGCGCAACCCTGGCCGGCGTAAGTCGCACGGCACAAGCGCGATCGTTCCGGCCGCAGATGGAGCCACGACCATGCTCCCCCAACCCCACTTGCGTGCGCGCTTTGCGGCGCCCTTGCTCATCGTCGCCCTGACGCTGGCCACCGGTTGTTCCCGGATCTCATGCGAACAGACCTTCCCGCAGGTGACGCCGATCGCGGTGACCAGCACCACCGACGAGGCGGACATCGCGCCAGGCGACGGCCAGTGCCTGACGTCTTCGGGCGGCTGCAGCCTGCGGGCGGCGCTGCAGGAAGCGAATGCCTTTTATCCCTTCCTCTCGGTCATCTCGCTGCCACCGGGGACCTACCCGCTGACGATTCCGACCGTCGCTCCGCCCATCGCATGCGGCGTCGGCGACACCTGTGCCGTCAATGCCACCGAAAACCAGACCGAGATCGGCGACCTCGACGTGAAATCGAGTGTCTGCATCGTCGGCCGGACGCGCGACGGGACCATCGTCTCGGTGCAGAACAGCGCCGTCGGCCGGGCCTTCGACGTCGATCCGGACGCGCTCGGACTCGAGGTGATCCTCAAGAACATCACCGTCCAGAACGGCTACGTGCCGCCGTTCGTCGGCATCGATCCCAGCAGCGACAATCAGATGCTCAGCTACTGCGAGCCTGACCCGACGCGGCCCGACGACGCCGCACATCAGGCGGCCTGCAAAGGCGGTGCAATCCGCAATGCCGGCAGCCTTGAGCTGATCGACACCATCGTCGAGGACAGCGCTGCGAACAACGACGGCAACGGCGTGCACAACACCGGTCCTCTGGCGATCAGCGGCAGCATCATTCGTGACAACCAGGACAATATCGGCCACGGCGGCGGCATCTACAGCGAGCCTGCCAGTGGCACGAGCGTGGTTGTCACCAACTCGGCGATCCACGGCAACAGCACCGACCTGGGCGGTGGCATCAGCAACCATGCCAGCGGCATGGTCCTCACCAACACGACGGTCAGCGCCAACACCGCCGGCAACCAGGCCGGCGGCATCGTCAATACCGGTGGCGAGATCAATCTCAACTTCGTCACCGTTTACGGCAATACGGTCAACAACGCCGGGTTCGCCGGCAACCTCTATTCGGACGGTGGCACGATCGTCGTCAACCATTCGATCGTGGCCGGTTCCCTGGGAGCGGGCGCGAACTGCGTGGCGGTCAATCCGGGCGACATCGTCGAGCTCGGTGCCAGCATGGACGACACCACCGGTGCCTGTCCGTTCACCTTGACCGGTGTGGATCCCTTGCTGGGACCCCTGGACATGGCGGCATTCGATACGCCGATCCATGTTCCGACCTTCACCAGTCCGGCGATCAATGCGGCCGTCAACTGCGCCGACCACACCGGTACCGTGGTCACGAGCGATCAAGTCGGCGATCCGCGGCCGATGCCGGCGACCGGGGCCTGCGATCTGGGTGCGCGCGAAGTGCCCTGAGCGGCGGCTCTGGCCGGTTCACAGCAGGGGGTAGTGGCAGGCCAGCAGGTGGCCCGGGGCGACTTCCTGCAGTTCCGGCGTTTCCTCCGCGCAGCGCCCTTGCGCGTAGGGGCAGCGGGTGCGGAAACGACAGCCCGAGGGCGGGTCGGTGGGCGAGGGCAGTTCGCCGGCCATCAGGTTGACCGGCTGCACCTCGATGCGCGGATCGGGCTTGGGCACGGCGTTCAGCAGGGCGACGGTGTAGGGATGGCCCGGCGCCTCGTACAGGGTTTCCGCCGGGGCCTGTTCGCAGATCCGCCCCAGGTACATCACCGCCACCCGGTCGGAGATGTTCTTCACCACCGCCAGGTCATGGCTGATGAACAGCATGGTCAGGCCGTAGCGGTCCTTCATGTCCTGCAGCAGGTTGAGGATCTGCGCCTGCACCGAGACGTCGAGGGCCGAGACCGGCTCGTCGCAGATCAGGATCTCCGGATCCAGCACCAGGGCACGGGCGATCGAGATGCGCTGGCACTGGCCGCCGGAAAACTCGTGCGGCCGGCGCGCCATCGCCTGCTCGGGGTCCAGGCCGACCGCTTCCAGCATGTCGTGCACGATCCGCCGGCGTTCCTCCGCGTTGCCCCTGCCGACGATCTCCAGCGGCGCGGCGACGATCTCCAGCACCGTGCGCCGCGGGTTCAGCGACGACACCGGATCCTGGAAGATCAGCTGGAACTTCGGCCGGCGCCGGCGCAGGTCGCGCCGTCCCAGGCTCACCAGGTCGGTGCCGTCGAAGCGGATCTCGCCGCCGGTCGGCCGCGGCAACTGCATGATGGCGCGGGCGGTGGTCGACTTGCCGCAGCCGGATTCGCCGACCAGGCCCAGGGTTTCGCCGCGGCGGATGGCGAACGACACGTTCGACACCGCGTGCACGGTCTTGCCTTCGCCGGTGCCGAACTCGACCACCAGGTCATCGACTTCCAGCAGGTTGGTCGCCGCCGTCATGCGATCGCCCGCTTCTCGCCCAACGGATACCAGCAGGCAAAGGCGTGGCCGCTTGCGTTGTTCGCCTTCGGCAACAGCGTCAGCGACGGCGGCGCCTGCTCGCAACGGTCGACCCGGTAGGGACAACGCGGCGCGAAGCGGCAGCCGGGCGGGGGGTGCACCAGGTTGGGCGGCCGCCCGCCGACCGCCTGAAGGCGCTGGTGCGGCGGATCCTCCAGCCGCGGGATCGACGACAGCAGGGCCTCGGTGTAGGGCATCTGCATGCGGTCGAACAGGTCCGTGGTCTCCGCCCGCTCGACGATCTGGCCGGCGTACATGACGATGACGTCGTCGGCCCGGCCGGCGACCACGCCCAGGTCGTGGGTGATCAGGATCATCGCCATGTTGCGTTCGCGCTGCTGGCGGCGCAGCAGATCGAGGATCTCCGCCTGCACGGTGACGTCGAGCGCGGTGGTCGGTTCGTCGGCGATCAGCAGGGCCGGCTCGCAGGCGAGCGCGATGGCGATCGCCACGCGCTGGCGCATCCCGCCCGAGAGCTGGTGCGGGTAGGCATTGATGCGCTGCTCGGGCAGGGGAATGCCGACCGAGCGCAAAAGCTCGACGGCATTGTCGCGCGCCGCCCGGCGCGATACGCCGAGGTGATGGATCTGCGCCTCGGCTATCTGCTGGCCGATCTTCATCACCGGGTTCAGCGACGACATCGGATCCTGGAACACCATGGCGATCTCGCGCCCGCGCACGTCGCGCAGTGCCCGTTCGTCGAGCTGACGCAGGTCGCGACCGTCGAAGACGATGCGGGAATTCGCGCCGACCTCGCCGTTGCCGGGCACCAGGCCGATGATGCTGCGCGAGAGCATCGACTTGCCCGAGCCGGATTCGCCGACGATGCCGACGGTGCGGCCGCGCTGCAGCTCGAACGAGACGCCGTCGACCGCCGTCAGCCAGCCGTGGCCGGTGCGGAACCTTGTCGTCAGGTTCTCCACCTTGAGCAGCGGGTCGGCGCTCACAGCCGGCTCTCCCGCGGATCGGCCAGGCCGCGCAGGGTGTCGCCCAGCAGGTTGAACGACAGCACCGTCAGGAACATCACGAACGCCGGGATGAGCGAGATGTGCGGCGCCTCGTCCAGGTAGTCGCGGCCTTCGTTGATCATGCCGCCCCAACTCACCGTCGGCGGGCCGACGCTGAGGCCCAGGAAGCTGAGCACGCCCTCGATGACGATCAGGGCCGCCGTCACCAGCAGGCCGTAGACCAGCATGGCGATGATCACGTTGGGGAAGATCTCCCGCGCCAGGATGCGCAGGTCGCTGGCGCCCATGGCCCGCGCGGCGAGCACGAATTCGCGCTCGGCGAAGGTCAGTGTGCTCGCCCGGGCGACGCGGGCGAAGTAGGGGATGGTCAGCAGGCCCAGGGCGAACGTCACCGTGGTCATGGTCGGCCCGAGGTAGAAGGTGATGGCGATCAGGAACACCAGCCCGGGGAAGGCGACGATGATGTCGGCGAAGGCGACCACGGCGGTTTCGAAGTGGCCGCGGTAGTAGCCGGCCAGCATGCCCAGCGTGCCGCCGATGGCGAGGCCGATCAGCGGCGAAACCAGGCCGACCAGCAGCGATACCCGGGCGCCGAACATCAGCCGGGTGAAGATGTCGCGGCCCATGTTGTCGCCGCCGAGCCAGAAGGTCCAGGGCACGTCGGCGCCGCCGATCTCGGCATCGCCGCTGTCGCCCGGCAGCGCCGCCTGGTTGAGGAAGTGCATGGCATCGGGTTCGGGCAGCGGCCACAGGCCGGCGGTCAGGGCGCACAGGAACAGGAATGCGATCCACGTCAAAGGGGCCCAGAACGAAAAGCCCAGGCGACGGCGCTTGATGCCGTCGTCCTCGCGGTCCTGCGTCGCCGCCGCGGTCGCCTCGCCGTCGCGTTCGATCGCTGTCTCAGCCACCGGCACCCTCCACCCGGATGCGCGGGTCGAGCACGCTGTAGAGCATGTCGACGATGAAGTTGATGACCACGTAGGCGACGGCGATGAACAGGATGCAGCCCTGCACCACCATGTAGTCGCGGGCATAGATGTTCTCGACCAGCAGGCGGCCGAGACCGGGCAGGGCGAAGATCGTCTCGGTGATCAGCGAGCCGCCGAGCACGGTGCCGATCTGCAGGCCGAGCAGGGTGATCAGGGTGAACGAGGCCGGCCGGAGGGCATGGCGGAACAGGATGTAGGTGTTCGGCAGGCCCTTGGAGCGGGCCATGGCGATGTAGTCCTCCTGCAGCACGCCGATCATGTCGGAGCGCAGCACCCGCATCAGCCCGACCCATTCGACCAGGGCCAGCGACAGCGCCGGCAGGATGAAGGAATGGATGTTGGCCCAGAAGTCCTCGGTGATCGGCACGTAGCCGGTGGCCGGGAACCAGCCCAGGCGCAGCGAGAACAGGAAGATCAGCAGCAGCGCGAAGACGAAGTTGGGCACCGAGATCATCGCAAACGCGGTCGACGAGACGATGCGGTCGAGTAGCCGGCCGTTGCGGTAGGCCGACAGCACGCCGAACGGGACCGCCAGCAGCACGGTGATGATCTGCGAGATGATCACCAGTTCCACCGTCACCGGCAGGCGGGCCAGGATCGCGTCCATGACCTGTTCGCGGGTGCGGATGGAATAACCGAGATCGCCCTGCACCGCGGCCAGCAGCCAGTCGAAAAACCGGACGACGAACGGCTTGTTGAGGCCGAGCTCCTCGCGCAGCTGTTCGATTTCCTGCGGCGAGGCGTCCTGCCCGGCGATCGCATAAGCGATATCGCCGGGCAGGAGGCTCACCATCAGGAAGGTCAGTGCCGCAACGGCAATGACCACCAGGACCAGGCGCAGAACCTTGCGCGCATAGAACCGCATCCCGCGCGGTCCCGGTCCGGGCCTGCGCCCGCGCCTGCCGTCAGTCGCTCACGCCGATGAAGCGGGCGTCGATGGTGCCCTGCCACAGCGGCGGCACGTTGCTCACACTCTTGCGGGCGATGGCGTAGTGCTTGCGCCCGCCCGACAGCAGGATCATCGCGTCCTCGTGCATTTTCTTGATCACCGCGCAGGCGTTGAGGTCGTAGTCGTCCAGCGTCTCCGACATCCGCATCTGCACCACCAGCTTGTCCATCTCCTCGCTCTTGTAGCGCGAGAGGTTGTAGAAGCTCTTGGAGTTGAGCAGGGCGAACAGCTGGGTCTGCACCGCGCCGTCGGCGATGCGCCAGCCCGACATGTTGTACTCGTTGGTGAACACCAGGGTCCTGAGCTGCACCTGGTCGACCGGCTGCAGCTTCATGGTGATGCCGGCCTTCTTCGCCAGCTGCTGATAGATCTCGCCGAACTCGCGGCCGCGCTGGGTCGCGGTGTGGATCAGGCCGACCTCTTTCGGGCCTTCGACCTTGGCCAGGTACTCCTTGGCCTTGGCGCTGTCGTGCGCGCGGTAGTTGTCGATCTGGCACTTGGAGTCCGGGCCGAGCACGTGTTGCACCACCGGCACGGTGCCGCGCCGGCTCGCCTTGACGTAGATCTCCTGGCTCCAGGCGTGGCTGAGGGCACGGCGGAAGTTGACGTCGTTCAGCGGCGGCTTGGCGTTGTTGAGGAAGATGATCGCCGCACCCGAGCCTTCGCGCGAATGCAGGTCCAGCGCCGCGTTCTTCTTCGCATCCAGCACCGACGCGCCGCGATCGGTCCAGATGATGTCGACCTCGCCGGACTGCAGGCTGGCGTAGCGCGTCTGCGGATCGGGCATCACCCGGAACACGATCCGGTCGAGCGACACCTTGTCGGCGTCCCAGTAGTTCGGGTTCTTCTCCACCACCAGGCGGTCGCCGGCGCGCCATTCCTTGAAGACGAACGGGTCGGTGCCGGCCGGCTTGCGGTTCTGGTCGCCGCTTTCGATCGACGATGTCTGGCCGATGAAGGAAGAGAAGCTGTAGGTCGTGCCGAACTCTTCCATCGCCACCCACGGGTGGTGCATGTGGAAGGTCACGGTGTGGTTGTCGGTGACCTTGGCTTCCTTGATCGGCGAGATGAACAGCCGGCCGAAGTAGCGGTTCTTCGGGTCGAGCAGGCGGTTGAAGTAGAACGCCACGTCCTCGGCGGTGAAGTCCGAGCCGTCGTGGAACTTGACGCCCTCGCGCAGCTTGAAGGTCCAGGCCATGCGGTCATCGGAGGCCTTCGAACTCAGCGCCAGGACGGGGCGGATGTTGCCGTCGTCGCCGAGCTCCTGCAGCCGGTCCATCAAGGTGACGGCGACCATGTTGGCGGAAATGCCCAGGACGTGCGCCTTCAGCGCCTCGAAGCCCTGGAAGTCGGTTTCGACGCCGACCGTGAGGGTGCCGCCGGCCTGTGCCGGACCGGTGCCGCCCAGTGCCACGGCGGCACCGAGCACCAGGGCGCCGCCGGCGGCCGTAGCGGACCGGCGGACGCGCGTCGTCCATTTGCTGTCAGTCATCCCAGTAGTCCTCCCAGGGCGCATTATCTGCGCCGTTGCTTCCGCCTACGCGAGGCGGCTCTCCCGAACGCAAATTCTAATTCAGCGCTAATGCATTGCAACTGCGTCTGCGCCGCTGCGGCCGTGACCGTGTCGCGACATACACGCTAGGCTTGCCCGGGCCGCCGGGGTCACGGCCGCCCAAGGGAGTCTGCCATGCAACCGCTTGCCGGTCTCAAGGTGATCGATCTCAGCCATGTCCTGGCCGGACCGTTCTGCAGCTACCAGCTCGCCTTGCTCGGTGCCGACGTCATCCGCGTCGACAATCCCCGCGGTCGCGACATGGTCCGGTTTGCCGGACCCGATCCCGCCCGCCGCGAGCAGGGTCTGGGTCCCGGTTTCCTGATGCAGAACGCGGGTAAGCGATCCGTCGCGATCGACCTCAAGGACCCGCGCGGGCGGCAGATCCTGGAACGTCTGTTGGCCGACGCCGACGTTATGGTCGAGAACTACCGGCCGGGCGTGCTGGCGCGCCTGGGTTTCGACCCGGCGACGCTGCGCCGCCGGTTTCCGCGCCTGGTCTGCTGCTCGATTACCGGCTTCGGCCAGCACGGACCGATGGCCGGCTATCCGGCCTACGACCACGTGCTGCAGGGGATCTCCGGCATGATGGCCGCCAACGCGACCGACGATGGCCGGCCGCGGCGCATCGGCTTTCCGCTGATCGACTACATCACCGGGCTGCTCGCGGCCTTCGCGGTGGTCAGTGCAATCCAGGCCCGCCATCGCAGCGGCGAGGGCGCGCTGATCGACGTGTCCATGCTGCAGGCCGCCCTGGTCACCATGGGCCCCCTCGTGGCGGGGCCGTTGACCGGCTTCGTGCCGCCGCCGCGGCGCGGCGACCGGGCCGCCAGCGGCAGTCCCTTTTCCGGCATGTTCGAGACCGCCGACGGCGCCTTTCTCGGCCTGGCTGCCAATACCCCGGCACAGGCGCAGGCATTGTGCACCGCGCTGGACTTGCCCGAACTCGCCGCCGATCCGGGCTTCGCCCTGTGGCGCGACGACGCGGCGTACGTCGAGCGGGTCCAGTCGACGCTGGCGACGTTGTTTGCCGGCGGCGCGGCCGATGACTGGGAGCGACGCCTGGCCGAGGCCGGCGTGCCGGCGGCCCGGGTCCGCAGCGTGGCGGAAATCCTCGGCGAAACGCAGGTCGCCGACGGCGGGTTCCTGCGCCAGGTCCAGTCGGGGCCGGGGCTGGCCGATCCGCCCGACGTGCCGGGGCCCGGATTTCGGCTCTCCGCCGGCGCCGCCGACGCCTCGCCGCAGCCGTCGCCGCTGATGCCGCCGCCACGCCCGGGCGAACAGACCCGCGAGCTGCTACGGGGGCTTGGCTACGACGAAAGCGAGCTGGCGGCATTGCGCGAGGCGGGTGTCGTCGCCTGGCCGGCACCCGGCCGGGTGGTTTCGTGAACCGGCCATTAACCAAGCTCGTGCACGATAACCCTTCCTTCATCGCTTTCCGTCAGTGTTAACGGGCCGGATCGGCTTGGTTTTTTGCCGATTCGGCGTTGCCAGCCAGGGTCCGGCCGGTGCCGGCGATGGTGGCGGATGGAGTGTTGCGATGCCGACGATCGCCTTGGCGTGGAGAACGGACGGCGAGGCCGGACGGGCGGCGGCGGCACCGCCATGGGGGAAGTGATGCGACGGGCGAAGTTTGTGGCGCTGCATGCCGATACCATCGGGCGGGTCGACGCGCCGGAGCAGGCGGCGCTGGTCATCGGCGATGACCTCGAGGAGCGGCAACATGCGGTGCCGCCCTCGCGCGCGGACATGCAGCAGATGCCGTTCACATCGCTGGCGCGACACCGGGGCGAGCTGTTGCCGCCCGGCTGGGAGCATGCCGCGCCGGCATGGGGCGTGGCGGGCGACAGTGACGGCATGGCGGCCGCGCGGCTGCGGGAAGCGGACGTGAACGCCATATCCGACCTGCTGCTGGCGCGGCTGCGTCGCAAGGCCCGCGACCTCTCGGGCCGCGGTCCGGTGGCCGGTCAGCCGCGCGCCGTGTGGCTCGATGCGCGCCGGCATGCGCGCCTGCAAGCCGTTGCCATGCGGCGCGGCCGCACCTGCGACGAACTCATTGCCGAGGCGATCGACGGCTATCTCGCCACGGCTGCCGCCGAGGACGACGAAACGCACCGCGCGTGACGGGGAGTCAGAAATGTTGAAGTTGACGCAAACCGATGTCGAACGCCTGCTGAACGAGCGCTCGGGCGAAATCCGGGCCGACCTGGCGAGCAAGGTGGCGGGCCTCTATCCGGGCGAGTTGCGGCCGACCGAGCGGGCCCTGGCGGAAGAGATCTTCCGGACGATGCTGCAGGACATCGACGTCCATGTCCGCGCCGCCCTGGCCGAGACGTTGCAGAACAACCCCTATGTGCCGCACGAGATCGCTCTGGCCCTGGCCAAGGATGTGGAAGAGGTTGCCGTGCCGATGCTGCACCTGTCGATGGTGCTCAACGACGACGACCTGATCGAGATCGTCCGCTCGCGCCCGGTGACCCATCAGCTCGCGGTCGCCGGCCGCAACGACATCTCCGGCGATGTCGCCGACGCGCTGATCGAGACCGGCAACGATGCCGTCGTGGTGACGCTGCTGCGCAACGAAGGCGCCAGCTTCGACGAGCCGCGCTACGGCAAGGTGATCGACATGTTCTCCGGCAAGGAGATGGTGATGGACGCCATGGTTGAGCGGCCCGAGCTGCCGCGCGGCATTGTCGAGCGTCTGGTCACCCTGGTCTCCGAGCATCTGCGCCTGACCCTGATCCTGGACCGCGGCCTGCCGGCCGAACTGGCCGAGCCGATCGTCCTGCAGGCCCGCGACCGCGTGACCATGGAGCTGTGGCCGGACCGCTTCGACCCGGCGGAGGTTTCGAGCCTGGTCGAGGAGCTGCAGTCCCGCGGCCGGCTGACGCCGTCGCTGATCCTGCGGGCGCTGTGCGAGGGCGACTTCGTCTTCGCCACCGCAGCCATGGCCCAGCGGGCCGGCTTGCCGGTCGAAAACGCCTGGTCGCTGCTGCACGACGAGAACGAGCTTGGCATGACGCCGCTGTGTGACAAGGCGGGCCTGAGCGAGGGCCTGCGCGACATGGCCTATCTGGCTGTGCGCCTGGCGCGTGGCATCGAGGCCTCCAGCGAGCTGGAAGCCCGCTTCAGCTATCGCACCAAACTGGTCAAGCAGTTCAGCTCGAGCTGGCCCGATCTCGAGGCCGACGCCGATGTCGAGACCCTGATCGCCCACCTGATCGCCGCCGGCGTCGCCAACGACTCCACCGCAGCCGCCTGAGCCGTCCGGCCGCTTGCCGCCGCCGGCGCGCTCCCGCAAGCTGACGTGTCGACGACAACGTCAGTGCGGGAGGATCATGATGCCGGCAGCCTACATCATTGCTCAGGTCGACGTGCACGACCCGGACGCCTATGAGGCCTATAAGGCCCAGGTACCGGCCACCGTTAGCCAATACGGCGGCGCCTTCGTCGCCCGGGGCGGCCGCAGCGAGGCGCTGGAGGGCGACGCGCCGCCGGGGCGGACGGTGATCTTGAAGTTCCCCAGCTACGAGGCGGCGCTGGCGTGGCATGGCTCGCAGGAGTACGCCGGCCCGAAGGCGCTGCGCCAATCCCTGTCCACCGGCAAGCTGATGGTCGTCGAGGGGGTGGAATAGCCGCCGCTGGCCGCCTGCGCCCGTGCCGCCGATTGCGGGACGGGGGCGGCCGGGCCCCGGCTAGCGTGCCTGACGCGTGGCGCGCACCCGCCTGAACTCGCCACGCAGCCGTGCAAGCCGCCTGAACGCCTGGCGCAACCCGTCCATCGGGATTGGCTCGTCTTTGACTGTCGCCGTCAGGAACAGCCGGCACGAGTGGCAGGTGATCTCTGCCTGCCCTTTCAGCAGCATGTCGTTCGCTGCCGCCATTTCGTCGGCCGACAGACTGTCCAGCAGGGGGCGACCGCCGCCGAGAACCCGGGTGCGCAGATGCCGCGCCGCCTGGGCAGGGTCGTCTTGCGGTTTCCTGTCGTCCGTCATCCGTTGGCCGCCTCCGGCGCGCGGTGCCCTGCGCCCCTGCACGCCGCCGCGTAAGGATAGCCGATTACGACCGGCGAATCAGTCCACCTTGGCCCAGTCGGGCTTCTCGTAGGACCAGACGTCGCCCCACATCTGCTGGCCGCCGTCGACGGTGATCACCTCGCCGGTGATGAAGCGGCCGGAGGGCGCGGCCAGGTAGAGCACCGCCTCGGCGATGTCCATGGGATGGCCGGCGCGCAGCATCGGGTTGGAGACCTGGTAGCGCCGCGCCGCTTCCTCTGGGTAGACGTTGAAGCCTTCGGTCTCGACGCAGCCGGGGGCGACGCAGTTGATGCGGATCTTCAGCGGCGCCCATTCCACCGCCACGGTCTTCGACATGTAGGTCACGCCCGCCCGCGCCGCCGCGGTGTGCGCCAGGTCGAAGTGGCCGCGCCAGAAATCGGAGACGATGTTGACGATGTTGCCGGTCTGACCGCTGTCGCGCCATTTCCGCGCCGCCGTCTGCATCATGTACCAGGTGCCGTTGAGGTTGGTGTCGATCACCGCCTGCCAGCCCTTGACCGAAAAATCGATGGCCGGCTGCGGGAACTGGCCGCCGGCGTTGTTCACCAGCACGTCCAGGTTGCCGTGTTTGTCGAAGGTGGCGTCGAGCATCGCCTGGACCTGCTCGGGCTCGCGGATGCTCATCTGGTGCACGTCGCAGCCGGCGCCGAACGAGGTGATCCACTTCTCGGCCGTGGCCAGCTTGTCCGGGTTGCGGCCGCAGATCACCAGGTGCGCGCCGAGGCGGGCGAAGCTGTAGGCGATCGCCTTGCCCAGGCCGCTGCCGGCGCCGGAAACCAGCACCGTCTGGCCGGCGAACAGGTCGGGCCGGTAGACCAACGGGAAGGCGGCCAGCTCCTCGTCGCTGGCGCCGTAGCCGCCTTCGCCGGGCGTTTTCTTGGCATCGCTCATGGTCGTTTCCTCGTGCGTGGTGTTGTCGTTGTTGCCCCGCCGGGCTCGCGCTACAGCCGTTTGGCCACTTCCTCCAGCATCACCTCGGTGGCGCCGCCGCCGATCGGCAGCAGGCGGGCGTCGCGGGCCATGCGCTCGATGGTGCTTTCGCGCATATAGCCCATGCCGCCGTGGAACTGCAGGCAGTCGTAGGCCGTTCGGTTGGCGACCTCGGCCGACAGCGCCTTCAGCATCGAGACCTCCTTGACGCAGTCGAGACCCTGGGCGTCCTGCCAGGCGACGTGCCAGGCGAGTTGGCGCATGCTCTCGACCTCGGCCGCACGCATCGCCAGGCGCTGGCGGATGGCCTGCTTGTCCCACAGGGCGGCGCCGAAGGCCTCGCGCTGCTTGAGGTAGTCGAGGGTGATCTCCAGGGCCTTCGCCGCCTCGCCGATGGCCATGCCCGAGAGCACCATGCGCTCGTTCTGGAAGTTGTCCATGATGGCGTAGAAGCCGCGGTTCTCCTCGCCCAGCATGTTGCCCGCCGGCACCCGGCAGCCGTCGAACACCAGCTCGGCGGTGTCCGAACAGCGCCAGCCATGCTTGTCGAGCTGGCGGGCGACGGTTAATCCCGGCGTGCCCTTCTCGACCAGGAACACGGAGATGCCGCGGCTCCCCTTGGCGTCCGGGTCGGTGCGCGCGGCGGCGAAGTAGAGGTCGGCGTGGACGCCGTTGGTGATGTAGGTCTTGGCCCCGTCGAGCACGAAGTGGTTGCCGTCGCGGCGGGCCCGGGTGCGCAGGCCGGCGACGTCGGAGCCTGCGCCCGGCTCGGTCACGGCGACCGCGGTGATCAGGCTGCCGGCGCAGATCGCCGGCAGGTAGGCCGACTTCTGCTCCTCGCTGCCGTAGCGGGCCAGGTGCGGCGATGCCATGTCGGTGTGCACCAGCACGGTGGCCGAGAAGCCGCCGAAGGTGGAACGGCCCAGCTCTTCCGACAGCAGCAGCGAGGCGCGGGCGTCCATGGCGCTGCCGCCGTAACGCTCCGGATAGCGCATCCCGAGCAGGCCGAGCTCGCCCATGCGCGCGAGCACGGCGCGCGGCACCATGCCGTCCTGCTCCCAGGCCTCGCCGTTTGGCACGACCTCGTCGTCGATGAACCGGCGCACGGTATCGCGCAGCAGGTTCAGTTCCTCGCTGTCATGGATCGTCGGCTGATCGAACGCGCTCATCTTCGCTACCCGGTTTCGTGGTCGCCGGCTTCGATGCCATAGCCGCCGGCGCCGCACAAGGGGCGGCCAGAGCCGGTCCGACGGCCGGTCAGCCGGCCACGACCGGGTGGACGAAGGAACCGCCGTGGCCCGATCTGATCGCCGCCAGGTAGCGCCCGTGGAAGGCGACGTAGCCGCTTTCGAGCTCCAGCAGGCGGTCGGCCATCGCCCGGTTCAGCGCCGGCAGGGCATGGAACGGGACCGCCGGGAAGACGTGATGCTCGGTGTGATAGGGCATGTTCCACATCAGCCGGCGCACCGCCGCCGTGGAGACCGTGGTGCGGGTGTTGGCCAGCATGTCCGCGGTCTCCGGGCAGCCGGTGTGCTCGGCCAGCAGGTAGGCGCGCAGGAACGGTTGCCCCAGCAGCAGCGGCAGCAGCCACAGGCTGACCAGCACGCCGCCCGCGCCGCTCGCCAGCAGGGCAGCGACGCCGGCATAGAGCGCCAGATGCACGCGGGCTTCGCGGGCGACGGCCGACCGCTCGCGCGCGGGAATGAAGCCGGCGGTGACACGCCCGCCGGCGTGGCGGGCCAGTTCGCGCAACCGGTCGCGCCAGTAGAAGAAGGCGCTGAGATAGAGCAGGTAGCGCGGCAGCCGGGTCGGCTTGGCGGTGGCCAGCTCGGGATCGCGCCCCGGCTGCTGGGTGAAGCGGTGATGGGCGAAATGAAAGCGGCGGAAGAAGCCGGCCGGCAGGAACAGGAGCCAGCCGATCGCCGCGGCGGTGAGGTCGTTCAGCCGGCGGCTGCGGAAAGCGGTCCGGTGCACGCACTCGTGCAGGCCGGCGAACAGCGCCACCAGGACGATTCCGTGCAGCGCCATCGCCGGCCAGCGCCAGCCGCTGTCGCCGACGGCCAGCACCAGCGCGCCGCTCAGGCCCAGCATGGCGATATGGCGGGCGAGCTGAACGACGCCGTGGCGGTCCGAGCGCCGGCTCAGGGCCGCCACGTCGCCGGCGGGCAGGATCGACTGTCGGGAGTTGGCGACGTCCATGGCCGCATCCTGACGCAGCGCGGCGGCCGGCGCCAGCCGCCGGCTGGACAAGCCTCCGGGCATCACCGACGATGGCCGCCAACCGCCGGGTCGCCCCTGTCGGACCCGCATTCCCGGATCAGAAGTTGGAGAGAACGCCAGTGTTTCAGGTTGTCACCCCGGAGACGGTCGGGTTCAGCGGCGAGCGGCTGGAACGCCTCACCACCTGGATGCAGGCGCAGGTCGATGGCGAACGTCTGCCCGGTCTGAGCCTGCTGGTCGGCCGCCGCGGCCAGGTCGCCTTCGCCCGCTGCGCCGGGCTCGCCGACGTCGAGGCCGGCAAGCCGGTGCGCGACGACACGATCTTCCGGATCTATTCGATGTCCAAGCCGGTCACCGCCGTGGCGGCGATGATGCTGTACGAGGAAGGCTGCTTCCAGCTCGACGATCCGATCGCCCGCTTCCTGCCCGAGTTCGCCGAGTTGCAGGTCTGGTCGGGTGGCGAGCCGGGGCAGATGCGCACGGTGCCGGCGCAGACGCCGATCACCGTGGGCCAGCTGTTCACCCACACCGCCGGCTTCACCTACGGCTTCATGGAGACGACGCCGGTCGACGCCTTCTACCGGGAGCACAAGATCGGCTTCGAGAGCCGCCGCACCAACCTGGCGGAAATGACCACGCGCCTGGCCGGGGCGCCTCTCCTGGCCGAGCCGGGCAGCCAGTGGAACTATTCGGTCTCCATCGACGTGCTGGGCCGGCTGGTCGAGGTGTGGTCGGGGCAGACCCTCGACCGCTTCTTCGCCGAGCGGATCTTCGCGCCGCTGGGCATGAGCGATACCGCCTTCGTCGTGGCCGAGGACAAGCTGGAGCGGTTCGCCGCCTGCTACGGTCCGGCCACGGGCGGCGGCCTGTCGGGTATCACCGCGGCCAAGCCGGTGACGGGCGACGTCGCC
>Ga0056121_1000265_pt1 | contig 16110 bp, 17 predicted proteins | sample WorMetHEROISLAND_FD_83872 | JGI IMG/M metagenome (GOLD analysis project Ga0056121, IMG submission 83872) | Marine gutless worms symbiont microbial communities from Max Planck institute for Marine Microbiology, Germany - Olavius sp. 1 HERON ISLAND ...
ATAGTCTGGAGGACTAAAGTCCTCATCCGTGGACAAGCCACGGACTGAACGTGAAGGGACTTAACGTCCATAGTTTCAACGATGATGCGCTTCGCGCACTAAAGTTATTGAAGCAATGAAGAATGGCTATCTCGCCCACTGGGTGAGTCAGGTGTTGCCGATAGTCTTCCTGTTATCCTGTAGTTACGGCGGATTCCCCGAACATCGTCACGGGTCCCGATCGTGCACGGAGATACAGACAATGATGACAGCAGCAGCGGAGCCGCGCAGGGCTGCCCTGGAACGGGTCGCCCGGTTCGGGCCGATTCCCATGGAACAACTCCACATCGAACCTGTGGAACCGTCGTTCGCGCTCGAACACGGCATGTGGACAGTCCACAACACAAAGGTGACACTGGGCATAAGTCACCTGATCGCTGTGGATAGAGCAGGGTGCGCGTTATGGCTCAATGATGATTCCGATCCCCAGGAATTGTTCCGGTTCATGCATGCGGAGGGCCTGGTCGAGCACTTGGCCCACACGCCGGAACAACTGATAGAGTTCTTTCTGGACCTTCATACTTATCCTTACACTCCGAAACTATTGCGGAGCCTGAACGATATCGACGAGTGGGAGGGCACCGACACCATATGGGTAGAGGCGAGAGAAAGGGATCGCGAGCGCATCGCGTCCTTGCGCGACCAGTTCTATTCACCGGAAGCGACCCCGGGCTCCCCCTTGAAGCTCGATTTCTGGACCTGGAGCCCTCTGGGGGGGGGGTGGTCGCGCGCTGGCATGTGGAGTTCGGCAACGACGGGACCGGAGACGTCATCTACGATGAGGTTATGGACCGCGTGGGGAGTAATTCCCCTCTAATATAGTGAAGATCGAACCGCACGGCGGTGACGCCCTGAAAGGACTCCGAATAATAGCCTCGTAGCGGGTCGAAAAGCCAAGTTTGAATCCCGGAGACGCAGCGGGCGCGGAGCCGGCTCATTCGAGTCCTCCGCGCGGGCGGCGGTTTTGTAGATCAATGCCATTAAGTCGAGCGTTAGCGGCAGCTCACTTAATGGCATTGACCCAGAACGCCTGCAGCCCAAGAGAACCTCGGCGGCTGGTGGCTTGCACTCAGTACGGATGCCCTCAATTACCGATAACATCGAGCGAACCGGATTTTCACGGAAGATTTGTCCGCAAATCAACGTAGATGGTCGCAGATAAACATAAGTGGATCAAGAACCCTTGATGATGACGAACCAATTGCGACCGATTTGCGTTGATTCGCGTTCATTGCTTCAATAACTTTAGTGCGCGAAGCGCATCGTAGTTGAAACTATGGACTTTCAGTCTATAGTGGTTGATTGCGGAAAAATTTCCAATGGAAGAACTCAACCGATGTTATCGGTATTTCGGTGCTGCTGTAGTTAGAGATGAACCAGCAGCGCTTTGTGTTTCGCCGCGGGTCAAAGTCGGCGTGAGCGCCTGCCTCTTGGGTCAAGAGGTACGCTTCGACGGCGGGCACAAGCGTGATGACTTCCTTACCGGGTCGCTCGCTGATTTCCTGGATTTGGTGCCCGTGTGTCCCGAAGTAGGCATCGGGATGGGTGTCCCACGTCCGCCGATTCGATTGGTCGGGGATCCGGAACGACCGCGCGCTGTCGACATGGACGACGCCACGTTGGACGTAACGGAACGGCTCCTTGCCTTCGCCCGGCGGCGTATCTCCTGCTTCGGAGACATCAGCGGTTACATCCTGAAGCAGAACTCGCCAAGCTGCGGCATGGTGGGGGTAAAGATCTATGCTCCCGAAGGTACGATCATCGACCGCACGGACATTGGCCTCTTCGCCCGCGTCCTGATGGAGACCAAACCGCGGCTGCCGGTCGTGGAGGAGACCTGGTTGCAGGACCCGGTACTACGCGGGGATTTTCTCACCCGGGTCTTGGCATACCACAGCCTGAATTTTTCAGAGTATCCCGATCATGACCTTTCGGCTGACGACCTTTCGACGCGCTCGTTAAGTGATGAAACCTGCTAACCCCGACCCCGTCATTCCGGCAGGGAGTGCCGGAATCCAGTGCCAGGGATGGCAACAACTCCAACCAACACCTGCTTATCCGCCGTCGTCCCGCGGAAAACAGGTCTGCCCTCCAGCCGGGACACGATAGCCTTTCTTCTCCTGTCATCCCGGCAGGGATGGCCGGAATCCCAAGTGCCGTGGTATCAGTTGTTTTTTGCGCCCTGATTGATCCAGGCCTTTACCCGATCGATCTCGGCCTGACGAGGCATTTTTTCGCCGTCATGGGGCATGCGCAGTGATGGATCCGCCCGTCCCTCCACCAGCATGACCAACGCGCTGGTGAAGCTGTCTCCCGGCTTGACGACGGGGCCGTGGGTGGTCCCCTTCATGAGGCTTTCGTAGTCGTCCATATGCAGACCGCTGGTTTCGCTCCCTTTGCCGCCCTCGCCGTGGCAGCGCATACAGTAAGTGTCGAGAAAGGGTCTTACGTCGGCACTGTAGCTGACCGATTGCTCTCCGCAGCCCAGCAAGGTCACGGCGGGGGACAGTAAAACGAGGGTGCGCACAAGTTTATTCATCTCGTTATCCCGATGGAAGCTATGGTTTTCCACTCTAAGTTTCGACCACTCCGTCCGTCATGTCAACGCGGGTCGTGTCAATATCGGTCCGAAATGGTTTGTCCCCCGGAGATGGGGGGGAATAGGCTACTGGAAGCCGGTGACTATGACCAGGTGGCATTGACAGTTCGAGAGGAAAGCACAAGACTTGGGTCGAGGCCCCGCAAGATTGAACTGACGTCATGACTCGCCCTACCCGCAACGAAACCCCTGTCCGCGCGCTGATTCGTCAGGAGCTTCCCGACCTGGTGCGGAAAGACGGGAAAATCCGCAACCTGGTCATCGAGGTTGGCCGGGAACGGTTCGCCGATCGCGATCGAACCGAAGGCCGTATTGAGCAGATACTGGACGAGCTGCGCCGTGATCGGGAACGGAACGACCGCAGGTGGGAAGAGAACAGCGGATGTACCGACGCAATGAAGATATGCCGGTATGACCTTTGCTCCCCTTAGAGACCTGTCTAAAAACTAACCCATTGCTTGTCATTTCGAGCGCAGCGAGAAATCCTTCTTTGAAATCAACGGGTTAGTTTCTAGGCAGTCTCTTAGCCAAAAACCGGTAGCTGGCGGCTGGTGATTAGTGACTGAAGATGGGTAAAACATGAGCATAGTCAATGCATTCGTCGAAACACCGCTGGGATCCCTCGGAATTCTGGTGGAAGATGGCATCCTTCGCGGCTTGGATCTGGAGCCAGACCGGACAACCAGAGCAAGTGATGCGCCGCCGGCCGTGGTCCGGGAGCAGCTGATGGCCTATTTCGAGGACGGAAACCACGCCTTCGGGCTGCCCTTGAACCTGCAGGGAACGGCCTTTCAAATCCGGGTTTGGGAGGCACTGCGGGAGATTCCCTCCGGATGTACGGTCACTTACGGCGAGCTGGCACGGGAGCTCGGGGCCGGCGCTCGCGCTATCGGGGGGGCCTGTCGCGCCAACCCGTGTCCCATCGTCGTGCCCTGCCATCGCGTCGTTGCCGGCAAGGGCCTCGGTGGCTTTGCCGGTGATTCCAGCGGTCGTAAGCTCGCGGTCAAACGGTGGCTCCTGCGGCATGAGGGGGCGCTGCCTCCGGCGACGCCACCGGTCTCGAAGCGGTCGCTTCCCGTGCGTCGATCCCCCTCGTGATCGAAGACGCCGAGCAGGGTCTCATCGAGCGTTTTGCCGACGCCCTGTGGATGGAGCGAGGCTTGAGCGCGAATACCCTCGCCGCCTACCAGTCCGACCTGCGGGCCTTCGCCGGTTGGCTCTCCAAGGAGCGGGGGAGGGGTTTGGCGCAAGCGCAGCGCAGCGATCTGCTGGACTATCTGACCCTGCTCTCCCGTCGAGGCCGTAAGCCTCGCTCCTCCGCCCGGCTACTTTCCTGTCTGCGCCAGTTCTACCAGCACCTGTTGCGTCAGGGCACGATTCAAGGGGACCCCAGCGCCCGGATAGAGGCCCCGAAGCTGGGCCAACCACTGCCTAAGACCCTCACCGAGGCCGAAGTAGAAGTCCTTTTGAAGGCGCCGGATACGGACGACCCCCGAGGTCACCGCGATCGCACTATGTTGGAGCTCCTGTATGCCACCGGGCTGCGGGTATCGGAGCTGGTAGGGTTGACGCCCCAGCAAGTGAGCTTGGTCCAAGGCGTCCTGCGGGTAATGGGGAAGGGGAACAAGGAACGCCTGGTGCCCCTGGGCGAGGAGGCGGTGTCCTGGCTGCAGGATTACCTACAGGGACCGCGCCGGGACCTGTTAGGGGGACGCCGGTGCGATTTTCTCTTTCCCACCCACCGCAGCGATTGCATGACGCGCCAGGCCTTCTGGCAGCTCATCAAGCGTTACGCCGTGGCGGCAGGTATCAGTAAACCCCTGTCGCCGCATACCCTCCGCCACGCCTTTGCGACCCATCTGCTCAATCACGGGGCCAACCTGCGGGTAGTACAGCTGCTGTTGGGCCACAGCGACCTCTCCACCACCCAGATCTACATCCATGTGGCACGCGAAAGGCTCAAGCAGCTCCACGCCCGTCATCATCCCCGGGCCTGAACGATTCGCCTGAACGATACCGGTTTTAACGGTGGAATTGGAAGCCTGCTTAGGCTACCGTACAGCACTTCACCAAATGGCAGGTTGTTTCAGCCGTGACCGGTCGAGCGAATTTTCAGCTGGGGGCATGAACTATGTGGAACCATCGAATTGCTTTCTTCGCCGGTGTGATCCTGGCCCTGGCGGCCTCACCCTTGCTCGCCGGTGCCGATGCCAGGATCAAGGCGCGGCTCGGAAAGGTGCTGTCACCCGGATATGAGATCGGCCCTATCAAGGAGACACCGATCAAGGGACTCTTCGAGGTCGTCGTGGGTGCGGATGTGATCTATGTGAGTGGTGACGGCGAGTACATGATTGACGGACGTTTGATCGATTTGGCGAATCAGAAAGACCTGACCGAGCCGCGTCGAGCCATGATCCGTAAGCAGGCCATCGATAAGGTCGGCGAGGATCGGATGGTGATCTTCGCCCCCGATAAATACAAGCATACGATAACCGTGTTTACCGACATCGACTGTGGATATTGCCGCAAGCTTCACCGCCAGATCGCGGACTATGGTGCCGAAGGTATCCGGGTCCGTTACCTCTTCTTTCCGCGGGCGGGTGTCGACAGCGATTCCTTCAGGAAATCGGTCTCGGTCTGGTGTGCGGACGATCGCCGCCAGGCCCTGACCGATGCCAAAGCGGGTAAGTCCCTGGAAACCAGAAGCTGTAAGAATCCGGTTAAGGATCACCTGGAGCTGGGTAAGCAACTCGGGGTCTCCGGGACGCCGGCCATTGTGCTCGAGAGCGGTGGTCTGGTGCCGGGGTATGTTCCGGCCAAACGTCTGGCCGCCATGCTGAATGCAAAGGGACGTTAGCCCGCCTGTCCTAGTACCCCATTTCACCTTATTTTTCAGTCTCAGAGCCCCTCCAAATGCGTCAAGGCAAGACACAGCGCGCAGGGAATAGCTCCCTCTCTTGCCAATCGCTGTAACACCGCCTTGGCGCGTTTTGGGAGGCTCCCTTCGGGCGCGACGAGAGAGCAACCATCTGCGTTGTTGCGCGAGCTTGAAAGAGGACCGGCTATTCCTGCGCTCGCGCGCCTCGCATCTGGCCGCCTCTCGCCGCGCTGAGAGCGAAAAATAAGGTGAAATGGGGTACTAGGCTCCACCGGGAGAGAGTCTTCCCGGCAAAACCGCACGGGTAGTGGTAAATTTTTAAATGGTAAAGGTATCCCCTCGAAGAGGAAAAAGGATCAGCGGGGAGCTCATCATAATACGTTGAGTGCCGCCTACAAATTCAACCAGCGAGTTTTGAGTGATGATTACTGAAACTAAAGTACATAAGTGCCGCAAATGTCATAGCACGGAGCTGACCAAAAACGGCACCAATGTATGCGGCAACCCACAGTATCATTGTAAAATCTGCGGTGCCTATGGCGTACTTGAGCCCCGCGAGCGCTATACGGAGGAAGAAAAAGAGCTCATTATCAAGGCTTATCAGGAACGACCAAGCCTGCGTGGGATCGAACGAAGCCACGGGGTGTGTCGCCAAAGTTTGGCGGCGTGGTTAAAAAAAAGCCGCGCAGCTGCCACCCCTTGAAACGACGCCGGTGCCCGTTGATCCGGGGCAAACGCCGGTGTTGGAGCCGGATGAAGTGTGGTCCTTTGTCTTCATTCAGCGCCGTAGGTTGGGTTAGGCGCGCTGTCCGATTTCGAAGAACATAAACACCGTCAAACGCGCCGTAACCCAACACGACGCCTGCTCAGGCAACGCCAAATAACGCCGCACCGCTATCTGGCATCCCGCAGCCGTGGATCAAAGGCATCACGCACCACGTCCGCGAACAGGTTGGCGAACAGGACCAGGGTGAACATAAACAGGAAGGCCGCGGTCAGTGACCACCAGACCACCGGCTCCCGCGCCAGCTCTAGGCGTGCGCCGTTGATCATATTGCCCCAGCTGTCCATGGTGGGATCGACGCCGATGTTGATGTAGGACAGCACCGCCTCGGCTAGTACTAGGCCACTGAAGTCGAGCACCAGGGTAATGAGCACGATGTGCAGGACATTGGGCAGGATGTGGCGACCGATGACCGTGGCATGACTCACGCCGAGTGCGACCGCCGCCTGCACATAGTCGATCTCACGCAGCTTGAGGGACTCCCCGCGCAGCAGCCGGCACAGGCCCGTCCAGCTGGTCACGCCCAGGATGATGCACAGAAACAGCAGCCGCAGATCCGCCCGCTCCACCAGGCTGGCGAAGTCCTGCTCGTGATTGCTCATGTAGATCTGGAGCATGAGGATGGCGGCGGCGATCAGGAGCACGCCGGGGATCGAGCTCAGGGTGGTGTAGAGGTATTGGATGATGTCGTCCGCCAGGCCCCGGAAGTAGCCCGCCATGATGCCGAGCAGAATGGCCGCGGGCAACATGACCAGGGTCGTCAGGGTGCCGACGATAAGTCCCGTACGCACGCCCTTGAGGCTTTGGTAGAAGACATCCTCCCCCACCTTGTCGGTACCCAGGATGTGGTACTTGCCCGCCAGTTCCCCGGCGACAAAGCCTAGTATCAGCATGACGCCCAGGGTCAGCAGGGCCACCCGCCAAGGGACGGAGGTGCGGCCTGCCCAAACCAGCGCCCAGGTCCGCCGCAAGCCCTCACCCATGCGCCGCGCCCGGAGCCACAGCAGCAGCCAGGCCACCAGTAACCAACAGGTCAGGCCCCTGAGCAGGCCGCGCAGGGCGTTCCAGGCGATATCGGGAAGTCGGTCCTGGTGCGGATCGGCCAGGTGACGCCCGCCCCATTGCAGGCGCGGGTAGTCCCGGATCACCCGGCCGTCGGGCAGCTCCAGGCGCTCCTTGGCGTAGAGATGGGTCGCGAAGGGCGCGGAGTAGGTCTTCTCCTGATGCTCGCGCAAGGGCGTCAGCCACAGATCCAGCAGACTCAGAATCTCCGGCGAGTACACCGTCCTATCCGGCGTGGCCGAGTTCTCCTCCCGAGGGTGAAAATGCACACTGTCCAACAGACCGATGACGGCATAGAAACCGAGAACGACCAAGGCCAACACCCCGACCCGGCTGCGCCCGACCCGCCGCCAGGGTGCGCGCAGGTGCTCGTGGCGCGCGGCATAGAGGGCGAACCCCAACACCAGCGCAAGCAGCAGGTAGATGAGCACATCGGTCAGTAGGACGATAGGCAACTCAGTGTCCCCATTGGCAGGTGCTAGGGGCTGTTGACATAATTCGAGTGCCAACCGCTAATCGGACAGGATAATCAGGATTGACAGGATTATTTTTCTGAATAATCAATTTTATTCGGATTCCGTGTGGCGTCACCCAGACGACCCCATGAACCGAATTGTTCAAGGGCCCTCCAGGGGTTGGATCGGAATCGAGCCACATCATCGCAATTGTCGTAGCTCCGCAATCAGTCTGTCCTTTTCTTCCAGGGCCCTGGCACTCTCCTCAAGGGCCTTGTCCTTTTCCTCGAGGGCTCTCTCCATGCCCGCGAGCTGCCGTTCCATATCCTCCAGCTCCGCCAGAATATCATCCTCCACATCCATGGTCTGTCTAATCTTCGGTTCGGTGATAGCCCGATTCAACCAGTGGATTACCGGCCGATATTCTTCCGGATAGGCATCCTCATTGATGTTTAGGATATGCGCGTCGCTTGAAACTTTCAGGTGTTGGTCGAAAACGGCCAAAAGTCGTTCTGCCGCCGTTTTGCGCTCCGAACCCAGGTAGGGAATCTGGATCACGAAGCTGTCGTGGGTCAGGCTCTCAATGAATTCCTCCCGCGCGGAGATTGCTTGTCCGGTGGCGGCATCATAGTAGTTTCTGAAGACCTTGATGACCGACACACTCACATGCTCCAGCTGATACCCCAGGAAATAGATGCTGATGATGGGGATGGCCTTTGGGACCTTGCCGCTCCCTGCGAGCGTGTATCCTTGCTTGTATTGTCCCCCCAGATAACGACGAAAGCGCATGATGTCGGCGGCGAACTTGGCCTTTTGGATCTCGATGATGACATGTTTGAGCGTGCCGTTTCGGGTTTTTATGCAGGCGGAAAAATCCAGCTGATACACGGTGAACGAGCGATTTTCCAATGCCACGGAGGTTTCCTGGGGAAGAAAATCCAACGCCATGATCTCCTCATCCAGGATGGTCGAGAGGATCAGGATGGCGATCTCGTTATTCTGCAAAAGATACTTGAATACGACATCGTAGATGGGGTTGGCAATTTGCATCGATTTTCACCTCGAGCTTCAGAAATCCGCCATATCCGACTTATCCGATTTCATCATGTAACTATTCAGCTATCCGGCCTTAAGACGGGAAAACTACGAATCACGCGAATCAGCGCGAATCAATTTTCGCGTGGATTCGCGTGATTCGTAGTTCCCTGAACCTTCCGGACCGCAATCTCAACCCAGCCGCACCCGCGGGTCCACCAGGGTGTAGGAGAGGTCGGTGAGCAAGAGCCCTAGAATGTAGAGGACCGAGCCCAAGAACACCATGGCCCGCACGATGGCGAAGTCCTGGTTGTTGATGGCGTCGATGGTGTAGCTGCCGAGCCCAGGGATGCTGAAGAAGGACTCGGTGATCAGGCTGCCCATGAACAGCAGGGGCAGCACCACCACCACGCCGGTCAGGATCGGGATCAGGGCGTTGCGGAGCACGTGCCGGAACAGGACCAGGCGCTCGCTCAGGCCCTTGGCGCGGGCGGTGCGCACATAGTCCTTGCCGATCTCCTCCAGAAACAGGGTGCGATACCAGCGCGTGCCGGTGCCGATGCCCCCGATGACGCCGATGATGACGGGCAGGACCAGAAACTTCCAGGCCGCCGGTCCGGTGTCATAGCCGGAGATGGGCACCAGATGGAACAGCTTGCTGAGCAAATATTGACCGCCGATGATGTAGAAGAGCCCGGAGATGGACATCATGGCTACCAGCAGGACCACACTCGCATAGTCGATGTAGGTGGCGCGAAAGAAGACGATGAACAGGGCCAGGCTGATATTGACCAGCAGGCCCACCAGGAGCACGGGGACGGCAATGGCGAGACTGGGCCACATGCGCTGGCCGATGTCGAAGCCGATGTCTCGCCCGTTGTCCGAGGCGCCGAAGTCGAAGGCGAACAGCCGCACCGATTTGGCGAAGAACATGGTATCCGTAACCTTGCCTAGTCCCGTGGCCTCCTGGTTGAAGAGCAGGGGTCGATCGTAACCGCGCTCCTGCTTCCAGGTTTGGATCGCCTCCGGCGTGACCCGCTTCACGCCCAGCTGCATGCGGGCCATGTCGTCAGGGGAGTTGACGACGAAGAACAGCAGGAAGGTGATCAGGTTCACGCCGATCAGGATAGGGATGGCGTACAACAGCCGCCGGATGATATAGGCACTCATGGTAGCGGTAATTTTTTAAGTGGTTACCTGGTTCCGTGAGCTAAATGATCCATTCATAGAGCAATCCCCTCATGAACAACAGGATAACAGCAAAATTCATTGCTTCAATAACTTTAGTGCGCGAAGCGCATCATAGTTGAAACTATGGACGTTAAGTCCCTTCACGTTCAGTCCGTGGCTTTTCCACGGATGAGGGCTTTAGTCCTCCAGACTATGGACTTTCAGTCCATAGTGGTTGATTTACCCCCGCATTCATCCAGGAGGTAAAGTAACCAATCTTCGAATATCGAGTAGAATCAACGAGCACAAAGATCTACCCTCTGGTATTTCCCGGCAATTGCAGTTGCGTCTGAACGCTTGTCGCAATGTTCTAATAGGACAGGATTAACAGGATACCCAGGATTAACAGGATTTTTTTGGCTACATGAGCATTTACCGCACGATTACACGTTTGCCCAAGTTGATCAGCAACCCGATTCTTATTTTCCCGGCAAGCACATTTACCAACAACAAAGAAATCCTGTTAATCCTGTACCATTGGAAGAAAGCACAAACCACCAATAATTGCTCATATGCCAATTCTTTTTGGATTTTATCTCACGGATTCAGGTTTCCACTTAAACCTTAACCACTACCAGCACTCATGAAGGTCGGGCACTCCTACGCTCGCGACGGCGGAAGCTCCGGACCGCCAGCAGTGCCCCCGCCACCAGCAGGCCGGCCGTCAACCACAGGGGCCAGAGCACGGGCCGATTCCACTCCCGACGCAGACGCTCGCGCTGCACTGCATCGACCCGGCGGTATTTGAGGGTATTGTTGGCCATCAGGTTGGGCTTGAGGTTCCTCACCCAGCCATGGTGCAGGCTGAATGCCTTGGGGTAAAAACCCCACAGCCAGGGGGCATCCCGCCGGGCGATAGCGATCATCTCATCGATCAGGGCCTGGCGCTCGGTCCCGTTGTCCATGGTCTTCATCCGCTCGAACAGGGCGTCGAAGCGCGGATTGGCGTAGTTGGAGCTATTCTCCCCGCCCCCCGCTACCTTACTGTTGGGGCCGTAGAGCAGGAACAGAAAGTTCTCCGGGTCCGGGTAGTCGGCGTTCCAGCCCCAGGTAAAGATCTGCCCGGTACCCTTGCGCATCTTCTCCTGAAAGCGGTTGTAATCCGTGGCCCGCACCACCAACTGGATGCCCAGCTTCTTGAACTGCTTGCGCAGCCAGTTCAGGCGTGCCTTGTCATCCGGCCCCGAGGCCACGGCCTCGTAGTTCAGACTTAGGGCCTGGCCCGTCGCCGGGTCCCGACCGCGCGGATAGCCCGCCTGGGCCAGCAGAGCTTGCGCTTCGTCCGGACCGCGGCGCACGGCCCGCCCATCCCGCCAGGTGTAGACGTAAGGATTGATCCCGGCCGCGCCTTCATGGTATCCGAAGATACCCGGCGGGATCGGCCCCTGGGCGACGATCCCACGGCCATTGGCGAAGATAGCGATGTATTCCTCATAGTCGACCGCAATGGAGATGGCCCGCCGCAGCAGACGCGCGCGCTCCGAATCGCCGCCGACCACCGGATCGCGCATGTTGAAGCCCATATAGAAGATGGACGTCTCCACCGCCGTCAGCAGCCCGATCCCCTTTTCTCGCATGCGTTCGGTCAGGACCGCCTCGCCCTGACCGCTGAATTGGATCGCCTGATCGAAGGCATCGGAAGAGATCCCCGAGCTGTCGTAGTAGCCCTGCAGAAACTTGTTCCAATAGGGGATGTTCTCCTTCTCAAGGCTGTAGACGGCGCGCTCGATGAAGGGTAAGGGCCGACCGGCGTCCGCCAACAGCCCCGCTGCCGCGTCTGACCGCATGCCCTCAGTGGGATAAGTCTCGCCGTGAAAGTTGGGGTTGCGTGCCAACACCATGCGCAGGTTGGGGTTGTTCTCCTGGAGCCAGAAGGCCCCGGTGCCCACCGGATACCAGTCCAGATTGATATTGCGCTGCGTCATTCCAGGCTGTGCGTAGAACCGGTCCGCCTCCCAGGGGATGGGGGCGAAGAAGGGCATGGCGAGCCAGTAGACGAATTGAGGATACTTGCCCTTGATGCGGATGCGGTAGCTGTATCTGTCCAGCACTTGGGCGCCGGCGAAGGGAAGGGGCCGCAGATCCAGAAAGGGCCGCCCTTTACCTGGGATCGGCACGGGCGCCGCCTGCTTGATGCGCTCGGCCAAGCCGGCGAAGTCCTGGATGTGCTCCTGCATCACGCCGGCAATCGGCGAGTGCAGCCAGGGTACGGCCAGGCGCTTGATCTGATAGACGAAATCCTCCGCCGTCAGCTCCCGGGTACCCTGGTACGGGAAGTCGGACAGGCGGTTGATCCCGGCCAGATCCGCTGTCGTCAGGTCCAGGTAACGCTGTCGCCCCGCCGGGTCCTGGGCAAAGGCGGGATGGGGCTGAAACCGGATCCCGGGCCGGATGCGGATCAGGTACTCGCTGGAGGCGACCTCTTCTGCGGGCGCAGTGGCCGGGAGCGGCTCGCCCTCCGCATTCCAGTAGGTCGGCACCGGCACCTGGGCGGCGGAGAGGGGCACCAGCTCATAGGGCCGCTTCAGAAAGTGATACTGTAGCGGTGGCTCGTAGATCTGGGCGATAAAGGCATACTCGTTCGAGCTGTAGGAGCGTGCCGGGTCCAGGTGCTTGGGACGCTCGGAGAAGGCGCTGTAGAGGACATCGGCCCCCGCCTGGTCGCGCGGATAGGGATGATTCCAAGGGGCATCGCCGCAGGCGCTCAGCAGACTTGTCAGCAGCAAGCTTATCCGACGTACCGCCGATCGCACTCCGATCTCCTGCCCTTTCGCTTAGCTTGAAGCAACCCTGAATGATTTGGCGTTGGTTATGGGATCTGACATATTGGGTTACGGCGCGTTCGGCCCTATCACTATGCTTCAGGATCGGACAGCGCGCCTAACCCAACCTACACTTAGGGCGAGATCCGTGCGGGCAGGCAGCGCGAGCGATAATATGGGTGTAGGTTGCGTTAAGACGCCGGCACTGACCTGGCCGTAGATCAACGAGCCTTGGTGCGTCGAACGCAACACGTCAGATCCTCCGGACAACACCAAATCATTCAGGATTGCTTTTAACCAGACAGCTTCTCTGTCCCATGTGAACACCGTGGATTTTTCAGGTGTCCACAGATGGATCAGTATATCATTTGACAGAAATCGCCTATACCAACACTAACCATCGCACCTCCGCATAGGCCTTGTCAGCCATTCAGCTACTACAGATTAGGATCGAAATACCATGGGTTTCTTACCAGATAAACGGGTCCTCATCACCGGCGTCGCCAGCAACCGCTCCATCGCCTACGGCGTGGCGCGGGCCATGCACCGGGAGGGGGCCGAGATCGCCCTGACCTACCAAACCGAGAAGCTCAAATCCCGGGTCGAGGACCTAGCCGCCGAGTGCGAATCGGAGCTTGTGCTACCCTTGGATGTCACCAGTGACGACCAGATAACGGCCGTCTTCCGGGAGCTATCCGGCCATTGGGATGGACTCGATGCCATCGTGCATTCGATCGGCTTCGCCCCCCGGGAGCAGCTGGAAGGCGACTATATCGACGCCGTCACCCGTGAGGGCTTCGCCATCACCCACGACATCAGCGCTTATAGCTTCGCCGCCCTGGCCAAGGCCGGACGCGGGATGATGCAAGGCCGCAACGGCGCCCTCCTGACCATGACCTATTTGGGGGCGGTGCGTGCCGTGCCCAGCTACAATGTCATGGGCCTCGCCAAGGCGAGCCTGGAGGCAAACGCCCGCTATCTGGCTGCCTCCTTAGGTCCAGAAGGCATCCGGGTCAACGCCATCTCCGCCGGTCCTATCCGCACCCTGGCCGCCTCTGGGATCGCGGATTTCCGAGGCATGCTCAAGCAGGTAGAGGAACGCACCCCCCTGCGGCGTAATGTGACCATCGAGGAAGTCGGTAACGCGGCGGCCTTTCTCTGCTCCGATCTGGCCTCCGGGATTACGGGTGAGATCCTGTACGTGGATACTGGTTACCATATCTTAGGTCTGGGTTGAGACCCCGGCGTGGGTCCGCAACCCGAGTACAGATGCCCTCGACCGCCGATGACATCGAGCGCGCATATGACCACAAAAGACATCATCAGCCGCGATATGCTGAAGCGGCTCACCACCGATCTGGCACGCCACCTCCTCGGGGTCGAAGCCGAAGCCGTCGAGCTCCTGGAGACCCAGCGTCAGCGGGTCGAAGACCGCCGAGCAGACTTGGTTGCCCAGATGCGCGGAGCCGACGGCGAAGAATTTCTGTTGCACATCGAGATCGCCAACAACAACACTCGGAATATGCCGCTGCGGACGCTCCGTTACTACACCGACATCCGCTTTGCCGGCCACCCCGGACCGATCCGCCAGTTCCTGATCTACATCGGATCCGACCGCTTGACCATGCCGACAGGTATCGAGGAACCGGAACTGCTCGATTACCACTATGGGCTGGTGGACATGCATCAGGTCGACTGTGCTGGCCTGCTGGCGCAGGACAATCCCGATGCCTTGGTACTGGCCGTGCTGTGCGACTTCGGCGACCGTAAGCCGCAAGAAGTCGTCACCTACATCATGCACCGCCTGCGGGAATTGCTGGGTGCCAACGAGCGGAGATTCCGCGACTACATGATTATGTTGGAGGTCCTCTCGGAGAACCGGGATCTGCAAGCACAAGTTGAGGAGGCCGAACACATGCTGACCGAAATCAATGTCGAACGTCTGCCGTCTTTCTCCATCGGCTTTGAACGTGGCGAGGAAAAAGGTCGGGAAGAGGGTGAGGCACAGGTAGTGCATCGTCTGTTGAGCCGGCTCGGGGTCGCGGAAGTTTCCGAACTGCTCGGTCTCTCAGTGGAAGACGTGGAGCGCATCGCCGCAAAGGGAAGCGACGAGGCTTCAGCGCACGGTGGACATTGATGCGCGTCTCGGGTCAGGATATGACCTGATGATTCGGACCCCCACTCTTCTTGCCATCCCTGGCACCTGGATTCCGGCATTCCCTGCCGGAATGACGCGGTAGGGGCAGGCAAACTTCGCCACTTGAAATTCAGAGGCTGTCTAAAAACCAACCTATTGATTTTGAAAGTTAAGAAAGAGTCATAACGATCCCTCGCTGCGCCTCGGGATGACACAAGTGGCGTCCTTGTCATTTCGAGCACAGCGAGAAATCTTTAGGTTCAAGCGGTTGGCAGGTACTCAGGTTTTTAGACGGCCTCTCAGCCACTACTGACGTTTTCAGGGTGCCCTCGGACCACCCGGAAAAATACAAAGGAGACGACATGGCCAAACAAACAATGAACCTGGCCTTGGCCACTGGCGCCTTGGCGCTCGCGCTCTCGACCGCCGGGTCCGCCGGCGACACCGCCAGTGCAGGCATGCTCGCGGGCACCTGCTACGGTTGCCACGGCACCAACGGCAACAGTGCTGGCCCGGCCGCGCCCAGTATTGCTCAGATGGAGAAGACGGCCTTCGTCGAGGCCATGCAGGCATTTCGAAGCGGCGATACCTACGGCACCATCATGGGCCGCATCGCCAAGGGCTATACGGATGAGGAGATCAAGCGGATGGCCGGTCACTTCGCGGCCCGGAAGCTCGTCCCGGCCAAACAGACATTCGACGCGGCCGCAGCCAAGAAAGGCGCCAAGCTCCACGATAAATACTGCGAGAAGTGTCATGAAGAGGGTGGCAAGCCGATCGCAGGCGAAGACGCTGAATACTCCCTGCTGGCCGGCCAATGGGTCCCGTACCTGGAGAACACCATCGCCGACTTCCGCGCCGGCCACCGTGAGATGCCCAAGAAGATGAAGAAAAGGCTCGACAAGCTGATCGAGAAAGCGGGTGACAAGGGCCTGGCGGCCATCAACGCCTTCTACGCCAGCCAGCAGTGAGTGAAGAGGAGAACACCCATGAACATGAATCGTCGCGATTTCGTCAAGGTCACCGGGACCGCTACCGCTGTTGGGGTGGTCGGCATTCCGCACCTGGCCCTGGGCACCGCTGAGAAGAAGGTCGTCGTCGTCGGCGGGGGTAGCGGTGGTACCACCGC
>Ga0056121_1000266_pt1 | contig 15974 bp, 13 predicted proteins | sample WorMetHEROISLAND_FD_83872 | JGI IMG/M metagenome (GOLD analysis project Ga0056121, IMG submission 83872) | Marine gutless worms symbiont microbial communities from Max Planck institute for Marine Microbiology, Germany - Olavius sp. 1 HERON ISLAND ...
CGTTCAGCCCCCCACTGCTTTCGCCATCCATGGCACCTGGATTCCGGCGTCCCAGCCGGAATGACGGGGTGGGGGCTGAACGGTTACAACCCCGCGGCTAGCTATGTATATAGGTCCCAAAAGCTACCCTGCCGGAAGCCGGCGACTGGAAGCTATAGCATCGGGTTACGCATCGGAACCTCGCAGGATCAGCGGTTGCGTGCCTCACCCTGTAGCTGCGACCCCGGCGGTCCCTGCCCCTGCCGTGATCCCGGTTGCCCCGATGCTCCTTGCGGGACAGTCATACGCTCATAATCATCGGGAATCCTGAACAGATCGCCGGGCTGCTTGCCGACGCGGATGTTCTTCAGTTCGCTGACCATGCCTCCGGGGAACTCCTGACGCACGGCGAGTTTGAGTTCGGGATCGAACCACTGGAAGGTCCGCGTCTCCGGCCGACCGGGCACGGTTGCGACCAGCTCCCATTTCTCGACTCGGCGCCCGTTCAGTTCTTCCATGCCAACGAACTTAAGTTCCATAGTTTGTCCGTTGGGCATCTGTTGACGCAGGGAAATACCCCGTTCCTTATCGATCCACTGGGTGCTCTTCACGGTCTGTTTCCCGTGGGAAGCGACCATCTCCCATTTGACGGCCAGGCGCCCGTTGATCTCCTCCTCCCCGAGCCGTCGGCAGGTCAGTCCCGGCATACCACCACAGGGATCTTTGGCCTGGATCGGCCGCGTACCCAGCATTGTACCGCCTGCACCGCCCGGTCTGCCCAGCGGTTGCTCCATGTACTTCTTCTGGTCCGGAAACAGCATCCACTCGATACCCTGAGCCTCATCGGTTATCCCAATGATTTGCTGTCCCTGATGGGACAGCTCGGTGCGCACCCGCTTGTCGCCTACGAACAGCTTGCCGGCGGATACCTCCCCCTGGGGTCCACTTTGGGACATGCCGGCAGAGAACTCGGTGCCGGCGAGCACCGCGCCGGAAACTGCCGCCAATAGCCCGAGGGCCAGTGAGCGCCAAATCGTCAATATCGCAATCTTCATCTTGGTTTCACCCCCGTTCATCGGTTTGGAAGGCATCGATTCGGCGCCATTGGTATGAGTACCGCTCACCGCGTGGGCCAAATCAAGGCCCTGGTAGTGGTAAATTTTTAAGTGGTTAGCGTAGAGCGGTTCATTATCACTCCCCATTTCTTTTTTGATCTCCTCTCCCCGACCCTCTCCCGGAGGGAGAGGGGGTGCAACTCGTGGCGTGCCGACACTCTGCTAGTGACTATGTTTCCATTTAAACCTTGACCACTACTAAGGCCCTGACATCAATCAAAGCTCATCATCTGCTTTGAGGCGTATGCCCCGCCGCCTGGGCTTTTTCTGGATCGACGCCGGCTTTGCAGTTTTGGGCTTGGCCGTAGTCTTCTTTGCCACTGGTTTCTTCGTGGCAGCACGCTCCTTGCGGGTAGCGTCGGCGGTCGCTTTGCCGATTGTCTCTTTTTGTGCCGCCGATGTGTCCTGTTCCGCCGTCACGGCTGGATCGGTTCGCGGTTTCGAGGCTCTTTCCTCCGCCGCATCGGAAGCTGTGTCCGCCGTCATCGGCTTTGCATCAGTCGCCGGTGTTACCTCACTCTTCTCTTCGGGTGCGCTTGGGGTATCGGCTTGCTCCGCCTGAATCTCTGGTGCGCCTTGCCGTGACTCCTGTTCAGGGGCCGCGGTATCCTTCTGTGCCCCGGTATCGGTTGCCCCTTCCCTCGCGGCTGGTGCGTCCGTTTCCTCGGTCTGGGCTATCGAGACCGTCTCCACAGGCTCGCTCGGTGCACGCTCGGTCGTCACCGCAGCACTATCCGCCGGCGTCGAGACCGGCGCATTGTCGGATCCTGAAACCAAAGCGGCCGGGGGGGTGCCGGAACCGTCTGGTCGATCCCCACCACCTGTGTCTGAGGTCGTCGGCGGCTTGGGAGTGGGCTGCTTTTTTTTCACCAAGCCCTTCAGGAAATCGTACAACAACAGAAAGAGCCCGCGGATCAGGTAGAAGCCCAGGATGGTCCCCTCCTTCAGGTAGTCCCAGACTTTGGCCAAAACGCCGGGTCGGGGCTCCCTCTTCTTGGGCTCCTGCTCGACCTTCGGTTTTTCCTTGGCCGCTGCCGTTGCGTAAGGCATGCTGGTGCCGGCCGGTGGGATCACCGCCGCTACCTCGCACAGGTCCTTGCTGGCGGCGACGCAACCCAAGGGGATCACAATGAGCGTGAGCACGGTCGAGACCAACACCCCGGAGGCCAGCGAAATCGCCATGCCCTGGAAGATCGGATCGGTAAAGATGACGCTGGAACCTGCCACCAGAGCCAGGGCGGTAATCACGATGGGGCGGGTCCGGGTCTTACAGGCCCGGATAACGGCCTCGGCCACGGGCACCCCCTTTTGCACCTCGTGGGTCGAGAAGTCTACGAGCAGGATCGAGTTACGCACGATGATGCCGGCCAGGGCGATCCAGCCGATCATCGAGGTTGCGGTGAACTCACCCCCCAGTCCGAGTTTGAACATGATCAGGTGGGCCGGGATGATCCCTAACAGGGTCAGGGGAATGGGCGCCATGATCACCAGGGGGATCCGGAAGTTACCGAACTCCCAGACCACCAGGATATAGATGAGTACCAGGGCGACCATGAAGGCGGCGCCCATATCGCGGAAGGTCTCGTAGGTGACCGTCCACTCGCCGCTCCACTCCCAGGCCGAATAGCGGTCGTTGGGGGGGGGGGCGATCCAGTAGGCCTGCGGGACCGAGCCATCCGGTGCTTTATAGTCGGCAGCGTCCATCGCATCCTGGATCTGGAACATAGCATAGACTGGCGCGGCCAGGGCACCGCCCACGTCGGCGACTACGAACTCGACCGCACGCAGGTCCTTACGGTAGATGATGGCCTCCTCGGGCACGCGCTAGAAGGCCCCGAGCTCCCGCAACGGAATGGTGAATCCACCGTTGGATTGGATCGGCAGATCACCCAGGCGTTCGATCTGGGACCGCTCCGCCAAGGGGACCTGCACGACGATCTCGATGGGTTCGTGGCCCGCCTTCTGCTTGACGTCCCCGATCGGCGCCCCGCCCAAGGCCATGGCCAGGTTGCGATTGATGGTGTCGACGGAGATGCCGCGGCGCACCGCCTTTTCGGTATCCACGTCGAAGCGCCAATAGTCGTAGGTGTCACGCAGGTAATTGTCCACGTCGCGGGCACTCTCGGCCTGGGCGAAGAACTCGGTCATGTCACGGGCGAACTGGCGGCGGATCTCGGGTGTCGGGCCGTGGATCTCTGCCACCACCGATTGCAGTACCGGCGGCCCCGGCGGCATCTCGACGACGGCGATATTAGCCCCGGCCTCTGTGGCCAGTTTCGCCAGCATTTCGCGGGCCGTGACCGCCAGCTCGTGACTGCTCCGCTCACGGTCGTTCTTGTGCAGGAGCTGCACCTGGAGCTCGCCCTGCCAGGGATCGGACCGCATGTAGTAGTGGCGCACCATGCCGTTGAAATCGAAGGGCCGGGCCGTGCCCGCGTAGAGCTGGATGGCCGTCACCTCCGGCAGGGTGCGCAGTTTTTCCGCCATACGCTGCGCGAGGTTGGCGGTGACCGGCAGGGCGGTGCCCTCTGGCATGTCGATCACGACCGAGAACTCCGGCTTGTTGTCCAGGGGCAACATCTTCACCGGGACCCACTTGAAGTAGAAGAAGGCGCAGGTGAACAGGAAGATACACCAGAGAACAAGGCGGAAGAGGGTCCGCTTGCCCTTGCCTTCGATGAGGGGGGTCAGGACTTTGCGAAAGCCCTTCTCGAGCCTTTCTGCCCCCTTATGCTCGCGTTTTTCCGCCGTCTCCAGATAGCGCATGGAGGGCCGTAGCCACTTGGACAGGGCAAAATAGGGGGTAAATACGAAGGCGGCGAACAGGGAGATGAACATGGCCACCGAGCCCAGGGCCGGGATCGGCTCCATGTAGGGCCCCATCATGCCGCTCACGAAGCCCATGGGCAGCAGCGCGGCGATGACGGTAAAGGTGGCGAGAATGGTCGGGTTACCCACCTCGCGTACCGCGTCCACTGCGGTCTCGTCGTCGGTACGCCCCTCCTCCAGCCAGCGCCGGTAGATGTTCTCGATCACCACGATGGCATCATCCACCAGGATGCCGATGGAGAAGATGAGGGCGAACAGGCTCACCCGGTCGATGGTGTACTCCCAGACCCAGGCGGTGAAGATGGTCATGAGCAGGACCACCGGGATGACCAGCAGCACCACGATGGCCGGTCGTAGGGCCCGGAACGCCCCCCACACCAGCAGGAAAACGAAGAAGGTGGCGATGAACAGCTTCTTGATCAGGTCCGAGACCTTGTCGTCCGCGGTCTCCCCATAGTTGCGGGTGATGCTGACCTCCACATTGTTGGGGATACGCCCGCCCTTGATCTGTTCCACGCGCTCGATAATGGCGTTGGCAACGGTGACCCCGTTGGTCAGCTCCTTCTTGGCGATGGCGATGGTGACCGCGGGCACCCCATCGGCCTTCAGGCCTTCCGGTGTGGCCGGTCCGGTGTAGTAGGCCACCAGCTGCTCGGCGTCCTCCGGACCCTGGACGACCCGCGCCACATCGCGCACATAGATGGGAACATTCTGGCGGGTCCCCACCACCAGCCGATTAATCTCGTCGGCGCTCTTGAGGAAGGAGCCGGTGGTCACCGAAAAGTGGGTGCCGCTCGACTCCACCCCGCCGGCCGTGGTCTCGGCGTTGGCGGTCTTGAGGGTCTGGGCGACCTGATCCAGGCTGATGCCGTAGCCGGACAGACGCTCGGGGTGGACGTCCACCGTCACCTGCTCACGGCGGCCGCCGACGATAAAGGCATTACCCGTGTCCTTGACCTCCTTGACCGCCTGGAGCACGTCCTGGGCGAGGAGGCGCAGCTGGCCGTCGTCCACGTCCGGTTGACCGTCCTGGTCCAGATCCTTCGACCACAGCGTCAGGGTGACGATGGGCACGTCGTCGATGCCCTTGCTCTTGACCAAGGGCGGCATAACTCCCGGTGGGATCTTGTCCATGTTGGAGGCGAGCTTGTCGTTCACCTTCACCAACGACGGACCCATCCGCTCCCCCACGTCGAACTCGACGGTGACCAATCCCATGTTGCGTTGGGATGCTGAGTAGACGTGCTTGACACCCGGAATCTCGCTCATGATGCGCTCGAGCGGCTGCATCGCCAGGTTCGACACCTGCTGGGCGGAGGCCCCCGGATACTGCACCATGATGTCGATCATGGGCACCGAGATCTGGGGGTCCTCCTGGCGGGGCGTCATCACCAGACCGAGCAGGCCCATCAAGAGCATCGAGATATAGAACAGGGGCGAGAGGGGAGAGCGGATGAAGAATCGCGCCGTGCGCCCGGCGATTCCGAGGCTTTCCTCCGTGTACTTGGGTTTCCGACCCTCGGGACTCGTCAGGGTCTGGTCTTCATTCATCGTTACACTATGCCCATGTTATATGTGGGTTTTCGGAAGCCGAGGAACGCCCATCGCACCCGACCTCACGACGTGACGACGAGGGCTCACGAATGCGCATGGGACATTCCGGACGGAAACGCGGGGTAAGGGAGAAATGACGTAGCCTGGCAACACAACGCCGTCGGCACGGGTGCGAGGCGTGCCCGCGACCTGAGAATCCCGGCGTGAACGGATAGCCTCCAACGGACCGGCTCCAGGGTGTGGGGGACTGCACTGGCTGGAGAGTCGATGGGCGCCCGACCCGCGTCAACGATCTGCGTCAGGTTGGCGTTGTTGCTGGGTGGACCAACCGGCGGCGACCCCCGGCGGCGGGTCCGCCAGGATCCGTTCGTCCGGACGCAGACCACTGAGCACGGTAATCAAGCCGCCCGGAAGCGGCTCCCCAACCCGGATGAGGCGCAGCTCGGCATTGCCCTGCTCGTCGAGCACATAGACCCCTGGCAGGCTGCCGTTGTAGCGGATCGCCGACTCGGGGATAATCGGGTTGGTGCGCGCGGGGGCCTGGAAATCCGGTACCAACACCTTGGCGTACATCCCTGGCTCGGACACGCCCTGGGGTAGGTCGAGCTTGATCTTGACCGTATGCCGCTGGGGATCGGCCATGGGGAAGATCTGAGCCACCCGGACCGGCACCCGCCGGTGGTTCACGTCGAGCTCGGCGTGGAGCATAACGCCCTCGTGCAGACCTGGCCGCAATCGCGCCGGAACGTCCACCTCCACCTGGAGGTACTGGACATCGGCGTAATTGAGCAGCGGTTGACCGGGTTGCACCGTATCGCCGACCTCGATGAATTTCTTGACGATGACACCGTCGAAGGGCGCGATGCTGCGGGCGTCGCGCAACTTGGAATCCAGCGCCTGCAGCTCCGCTTGCAGCCGCATGAGGGCGCTGCGCGCTTGCTCGATCTGGGTACCGGAGGAATAGAGGTCCGCGGACAATTCCGCGCCCCGGGAGCGTTCCCCCATGAAATCCTCCATGGGGCGGGTGAACATCTGATCGAACAGGTTCGGGATGCCCATGCCGCCCGGAGGGGTGCGAGAGCGTGGCGCGAAGATCTCGCGATTGTACTGCATGCCGGCGTTGCGCAGCGCGGCATCGGCGCTTTGCATCTGGGCCAGCAAGGCCTGGCGGTTGGCGAGCAGTTCGCGGTCGTCGAGGGAGACGAGCAGATCACTCTTCTTGAAGGCATCGCCCTCGATACCGACAAGGTATTTGACCCTGCCCGGTAGCTGGGCGGCAAAGGTTACCTCTTTATAGGGGATCACGGTCCCGCCCACCGCGACGGTGGGGGCCCCCTCGGCCTGCTTCACCACGAACTCGCTGCCCGGAGGCGCCGCCACAATGGCCTGCGCCGCCAACACCACACTCGCCACCAGCAATCCGCGAACCATCGCTAATCCCATGTGCCTTGCTACCCGGGTAACCTGCTGTTGCAATAAAATGAGAATTATCACCAAATCAATCGATGCCCGCAAGCATGAGCAAGGATTAGTGCATAGAAATCAGGCGCCTGATGAAGCCGACGAGCTTGTGTCGGCTGGAATTCGGCCGCTGGCACCCAGGGCGCGTGGAAACCTCGAACCACGAATAGACACGAATGCACACGAAAATAGTCCGGTCTTTCAACAACGCCAAATAGTTCAGGATTGCTTGGTGTTGCTCGCGAAGGCGTCGTGTTGCGTTACGCCGCGTTCGACGCCGTGCCTGGCCGGCGCGGTCCTGGGTTGTTTGGTGGTAATTATGGGGTCTGACGTGTTGGGTTACGGCGCGTTTGGCTCTGTCACTGTGCTTCGGGATCGGACCGCGCGCCTAACCCAACCTACACTTTACGCAAGGTTCGCGCGGGCTGGCCGCGGGGGGGATTATGTGGGTGTAGGTTGCGTTAAGGCGATTGCCGGAAAATGATAGACACAGGATGCGTCGGCTATTCGTTCGTCTTCAGGGAGCGACAACAGGCGCATCGTTGTGCGATGTAACCGTTGTCGCGACACAGAAGACGGACGCAAAGACAAGCAGGCTGGTCTGTCATTTGACAGAAATCGCCTAAGATGTCGCCATGACCTAAGCAGACGATCAGCGAGCCTCGGTGCGTCACAACACAGCATGGCCGGTCCCCAAACAGCACCAAATCATTCAGGATTGCCGAATCAGCCCATGTTTACGGGCACTTTTGTCATTTATGACCGCCACCGCGTTTGGCGAAAGCGCCCAAGTTTTCGCCACAGGACGCAGGGCTTGCGACAAGGCGTCCAACAATGGCGGCAGCCCCTGTTCAGGATGGCCGTTGACCACCAACACCAACCGGAAATCCACCGCTTCAAGTTTCACCTGTCTAAACGGCTCCGAAAGCTCCGGCTCGGCTTCCCGGTGTCTCCCTAAACGAATGGCCAGCCACAAGCTCATGGCATTGTCCAGCTTCATACGGATCTCATCGATGAAATTGCCAAAGTTGGGTCGAGTCTCCGGTCGAGGTGTACTCGACTTGGCCTCCACAACCCAAATGACGGGCGGTTTACCTCCAGTGGTTCGCAACAGCAGAAATTCGGCGATCTTGGTATGGGCCTTGATTTTCCGGTAAGCGGCATTCTTTTCGATGGGAAAACAGTAGCCTTCAGGGAATGGCCCGAAGGTTATGCCCGATTCCGACAGCGGTTCTTCACACTTCATCCCAGACTCAGCTCCACTTCTTCCTCGTAGAGCCGAATCGACTCATTGATGATCGGATTGTCTGGCATGCCATTCTTCAAGTCCGCCGATACCCATTCACCGTTGCCCCGATCAGAAATAATCGGAAGTGACATCTCCCTTTCCTGCGCGATGAGGAACAGCTTTTTGACCACGAAATAGGAGTGACTGGCCAGAAAAAATTGGATACCGCGTTCCGCTAATAGCGCCACGATCTCAAGTAGGTCATAGATGGCCTTGGGATGCAAGGCGGATTCCGGTTCGTCGATGAAAACGATCGACTTCGGACTGAGGTAACGATTGCCGAGCAATGTATCGAGAATGGCGATCTTTTTCACACCTTCCGCAGTCATGCCAATGGGAAATCTCTGGTTTCCCTTTTTAAATTGCCAACGACCCGATGCCTCGTCATATTCCACCTTACCGCCCAGGATCTTTTCAAGGTTTTTCCGTGACTGCGCAAATTCCACATAGTCCCTGCCATGTTGCGGGGAATCCCGCAAGGCGCGGGCGAGATCGAGATAGGTATTGTCAAACCCGAATGATTTGTCCTGCTCGCGGGATTTGAGGATAACTGGCTGTAATGACAACACCTCTTTGGCCGGCAAGAAAATCGAATGACTACTGAGCGGCGATACATGATTTTCCAATCGTAAAATTTGTTTGATCGTATCCTTACCAAACTGGTAGCGAAATAAACGTTTATCTAGGTAAATCTTACAGTAGAGTGGTTGGTCTACCCCCTTGGTCACCAGTTCCCCTATCCGATCTGCTTGAAAAGTCCAATAGAGCTTTTCAGCCAGTATCTCCGACAAGGTTCGCAATTCTTCCCCGCGCCGATAATCCTCCAAGGCCCGCATATTGCTGTAAAGTGCCTTGAGTAAAAAAGTTTTGCCGCAACCGTTGCCGCCGATTACCGGGTTGATCTTCCCCAGATTCCTCCACTCAAGCCGCTGGAGTGGTCCGAAATTTCGCAAATCGACTTTACTGAGCATGAATGGCCCCAGGCTGATCCTCGTTGGTTCGATTGTAGTTCGGCGAAGTGGCGGGAAACATCACGGCTTGCCGGACATGAGGAAATCCCGAAGGATCCGATTTTTCAACGCGTTTTGTTATCGGCGTAGACTCGCAGCATGCCTTGGCCCTTGATCATGGTCGCGTCCGTCCGACGGACACACAGCCAATCCGGCCCGTGCGCCGGTCGTCCGGTCCGGATCGTTCCAACACGTACCCAAGGCGCAGGCGCGGCCTTGCCGTTTGGAAGATACCATTTTCGTTAAGTTAACCGATTGGCGATCCCAATCGCACGCTCGGCTAAAGCGAATCTTGACCTTCGGCTGCTTTATACTTGCTTATCATTCGGTTGCAATCATTCAGCCCCCCGCTGTTTCTACTATCCATAGCACTGGATTCCAGCACTCCCTGCCAGAATGACGTGGGGTCTGAATGATTACATTCGGCTGCCCCGGTGCCGACACAAACCGGCTATCGCTCGGACGCCATTAGGTATACCATCCCCATGAATAGCAGGGTCGGCACCAGTCCAACTTTCGGGAGACATTTTTTCTGACCGCGTTTCAGAAGCCATGAGGAACCATGCGATGCATCCTTCCACCAACGCCGTCGAACAACGACTGAAGAACCTGGAAGCCCACTTGGAACAGGAGAACCCGGTGCTTCTCTGCACGGTTCAGAGCTTTCGCACCCTGGATCAGGTCGCCCATGGTATGGGTCTGCTCGCGAAGGACCAATCCTATGCTACCCAGATCCCGTGGTGGCCCCTGATCTCGGTGCTCGGGACCTTCTCCGCCGGCAAATCCACCTTCATCAACCATTTCCTTGGCAGCAAACTGCAGCGAACGGGCAACCAGGCGGTGGACGACCGTTTCACCGTCATCTGTTACAGCCGCGAGTCGACCGACCACGCCCTGCCAGGGGTTGCCCTCGATTCGGACCCGCGCTTTCCCCTCTATCAGATCTCCAAGGACATCGAGCTAGTGTCCGAAGGCGAAGGCGAGCGCATCGACACCTACCTGCAGCTCAAGGCCAGCCCCAGTGAGCGACTGCGGGGTAGGATTCTGATCGACTCTCCGGGCTTCGATGCCGATGCCCAGCGCACGGCGACGCTGCGTATCACCGATCACATCATCGGGCTGTCCGATCTGGTGCTGGTGTTCTTCGACGCCCGCCACCCGGAGCCGGGGGCCATGCGCGATACCTTGAAACACCTGGTCGCCGATACTATCAAACGGCCGGCCGCTGGCAAGTTCCTGTATATCCTCAACCAGCTCGACACCACGGCGCGGGAGGACAACCCCGAGGACGTAGTCGCCGCCTGGCAGCGGGCCATCGGTGAGGAGGGCCTGACCGCCGGGCGTTTCTATACCATCTATAACCCGGACGCCGCTATCGTCATCGAGGACGCGGCCAAGCGCGCCCGCTATGAGGAGAAGCGGGACCAAGACTTGGAGGAAATCCACCGGCGTATGCGGAAGGTGGAGGTCGAGCGGGCCTACCGCATCGTCAGTGCCGTGGACAGGACCGCCAAAGACATCGAAGAGCGTACCGTACCCTTTCTCCAGCGAGCAGTCGACCGCTGGCGCAAACGCACCCTGTGGGGCGACGGGATCGTCGTGGGTCTGGCCCTGATCGCCTTGCTGGCCTGGATCTTCCGAGGCGACGGACTGGCAGCACTCCAGGGGGTCATGGACTCCGCCTGGGTGATCCCAGCTCTGATTGTGGCCCTTGTCTTGTTCCTAGCGGTCCATTTCGGAATCCGCTCCCTGGCCGCGAAATCCGTCGCCCGTTCATTGACCGCCCGGGCCGAGGAGGAGGGCCCGCGCAGTAACCTGACCGGCGCCTTTGCACGTAACACCCGTTTCTGGCGCACCGTCTTCGCGCGCACCCCGGTGGGCTGGAATGCCGGCGCCAGGCGCCGCCTGCACAAAGTGAGACAGGACGCCAATCTCTACGTACAGACACTCAACGACCGCTTCACCAACCCCTCCGGCGAGGGCCTGGGTTCGGATCTCAAGTCACCTCGAACCGATGCCGAGTCTGCGGAGACCACGGAGCAAGGTTGATACTCCTCAGGGGTCGGGACGGGAAGTCCTGACCCTTTTCTGTTAGAACCACGAATGCACACGAAATCAACCACTATGGACTGAAAGTCCATAGTTTCAACTATGATGCGCTTCGCGCACTAAAGTTATTGAAGCAATGAATCCGGATTTTTCCGGCCCAGATTTCCCCTAGACCCCATTCCGTTCTCAGCCCTGGGGGAAGAGTTATAAAAGCATACGATGTCGTTGTCTGCGGCGGCGGGGTGATTGGTGGTTCAGTCGCCTATTTTCTCAGCTGTAACAAAGACCTGAAAATAGCACTGGTTGACTACAAGAAGCCGGGCAATGCCTCCCGTGCGTCTACCGGAGGACTGTGGGCAATGGGAGAATCCACAGGGCTGGGATGCGAGGTCATCCTGTTCAAGACCCTGTCCAGGCAGATGCGGGAAGGTGCCCTCAACCCATCATCGGTGGAGATGAAACCCCATATCATGCCAGGTCCCTTTTTCGAGATGGCCATGCAGTCAAATGCCATGTACCCTGCTCTCAGCAACGAGCTTCTGGACAGGCATGGCGTTGATATCAAGTATGAGAAGACGGGACTCAAGTTCGTCATGTTTGATGAGTATGACCGCATCTACGCCGAGCATATCGCAGCAGCCGCACCGGAATGGCGGCACCATATTCGGTGGCTGGACAGAGACACCCTTCAGACGGAAGAACCGAGGGTGTCCCCGGAGGCGATCGGAGCCGTGGAGTTTGATTCTGATCACCAGGTAAATCCGTACCGGCTGAACGAGGCATACATAGAGGCTGCCCGGCAGAATGGAGTAGCTCTCTACCTTAATACGGAGGTGATCGAGGTAGAGCGGCAGAGAAGCCAGGTGGTAGCCGTCAAGACTTCTGGCGGGGTGCTGGGGTGCGGCCGGATGGTCAATGCAGGCGGTGCATGGGCTGAGCAGATATGTCTGTGGGCAACCGGCAGGCAGCTACCGGTTTTCCCCGTCAAGGGACAAATGATTGTATCTGAACGGCTTCCCAGAATACTCAATGGATGCATTACCACCAGTGACTGCTACATTGCCCAGAAGGATAACGGGGAAATCCTCATTGGCTCGACAATGGAAGAAAGAGGATATGACACTACCAATGATATAGGATTTCTCAGGCAGCTTGCCCAGGGAGCCCAGAAGTCGATTCCCATGTTGCGGGATATGAATATCAAACGCTGTTGGGCAGGGCTTCGCCCCGGCTCACCAGATGAGCTCCCCATTTTGGGCCCTGTGCCCGGTACGGAAGGTTACCTTAATGCCTGCGGACATTTCAGAACTGATATGCTGACCTCGGCTGTCACTGGAAAGCTTATCGATGAAATAGTACGTGGAGTGCCGGTCAGCCTGGATATTACCCCTTTTCTGTATGAGCGTTTTCTGGACCAGCGCGGAGCCATGGTGGGAGAATATCACCTGAAGGCAAGCCTATGAAGAACAGAGAAATTCGATATACAGCGATTGCTATTGTCTGTGCCCTGATCCGCCCCCGGTAGGTTTTTTTCAATTGTCTACCTGCCTCTCCAAACTTTTGAGATGGTTTCGGGGAAAACCCAGAGACTACCTTTTTAGACAGTCTGTTAGAGCTGGTACTCGTTGTGAACAAAATCCGCATCGGAATCGATCTGGGCGGCACCAAGATCGAGGTCATCGCGCTCAATGCCGATCAAACAGTGCGGGCACGCCACCGGACGCAAATCCCGCGCAACGATTATGCCGGGACCCTGCGGACCATCGGTGAGTTGGTTGCCAAGGTGGAGTCGGAGACCGGCGCACGCGGCACCGTTGGCATCGGCATCCCAGGTTCCCTGTCTCCCTTTACCGGCCGCATGCGCAATGCCAACTCGGTATGGCTGAACGGGAAACACCTAGACGTGGACCTGACCGAAGTGCTGGGACGCCCGGTACGCCTGGCCAACGACGCCGATTGCTTCGCCCTGTCCGAGGCGGTAGACGGCACTGGCACCGGCGGCGGCATCGTGGTGAACGCTCGTCTACTCACCGGACCCAACCGCATCGCCGGCGAGTGGGGACACAATCCCCTGCCCTGGGCGCGGGACGAGGAGCTGCCGGGACCGGCCTGTCACTGCGGCAAACAGGGCTGCATCGAGACCTTTCTGTCGGGGCCGGGACTCGCTGCTGATGTGACGCGAACCACGGGGCGCGACCTGACACCCCCCAAATCGTCACCGCGGCCGCGGCCCATGACTCGGAAGCCGAGGCCGCGCTACGACGCTATGAAGACCGCATGGCCCGGGCACTCGCCGGTGTCGTCAACCTCCTCGACCCGGACGTGATCGTACTGGGTGGCGGACTCTCGAACCTCGATCGGCTCTATCAGCAAATACCCAAGCTCATCGGCCGGTACCTGTTCTCGGACGGGGCCCACATCGATCTACGGCCCCCCGTCCACGGGGACTCCAGCGGCGTCCGCGGTGCCGCCTGGCTGTGGGATGCGGCCCTGTGATCTGGCGTAATATAGCGGTCATATGAGGGTTATCCGTCGCGCCGCTCGCACCCGGTAGCCGCATGGCTCTACCGTTGCGGTCGAGGGCGCGTTGACATTCAACTAAGGGGTGAACCCTAACCTCCAGGCTTGTCTTCTAATGGTACAGGATTCACAGGATTTTCATGATTAACAAGATATTGTAATTGATTATTCAAAAAATAATCCTGTTAATCTTGTCCTATTGGCGGTCGGCACCACGACTATGTCAACAGCCCCTAGTGCTACATAGTAGAAGTTCCGATACCATCTTATTCTCGTCGAAATCAAATGATCGCGCAGAGACGCGGAGAAATCCATTCTCTGCGCCTCTGCGCGAGACCTGTTCCACTCTGATCCCGAGAAGGCGGTATCAGGACTTGCGCTCTGTTGCACTGCGGATCCCCATTACATCGTAAGGGAATCGGCGATCGATGAAATTGATGAGCTTGAAATGACCAAGCTCGTGCGCCGTGAAATCGAGCATCTGATGCTGAATGATCCGGAACAGGATGTTCGGGATGCGGCAAGGACGGCCATCGAAAATATTTGACTGTGGAATACTTCAAGTCCACTGGTAAGGGCTGGCAATCCCGCATGGATGGGGTGTTGCGAAATTATGTTAAAACACACTGGTAGCTTATTCTCACCATCTATTACCGGTAGTGGTTAAATTTAAAGTGGCATGGTTGCGCGACCTGATGATCCAAACCCCCACTGTTTTTGCCATCCCTGGCACCTGGATTCCGGCACTCCCTGCCGGAATGACGAGTAGGGGCTGGTAGACTTCACCACTTAAAATCTGGCCACTACTCGATCATCAGCTTACCAAACATAACTTAACAAAGGGCTCAAGTTGGGCACTCGCAAGCTCGTGCCACACTTGGCCCGAGTATTATGCTTTTCACTCGATGATCGACATACCGACAACTTCCCTCAAACGCCTCGCCGATCATCCGTATGAGCCCGGAGTCGAGCACCGCATCCAGGTTCCGGAACCCCCGCAGTGGCCGGTGTTGTCCGACGCCCAAAAGGAAGCGTACAAAACGCGGATCACCCGCTTGCTGACCGAACAGGATGCGATCCTGGTGGCCCATTATTACACGGATGCCGATCTGCAAGAACTGGCGGAGGCGACTGGCGGCTGTGTGGCCGATTCCCTGGAGATGGCCCGCTTCGGCAGCGAGAGCGCGGCCAGCACCCTGGTCGTATGCGGCGTCCGTTTCATGGGCGAGACGGCCAAGATCCTCAACCCGGAGAAGCGGGTGCTCATGCCCGACCTAGCGGCCACCTGCTCTCTGGACGAAGGTTGTCCCGCGGATGCCTTTGCCGTTTTCTGCGATCGCCACTCTGACCGCACGGTCGTCGTTTACGCCAACACCAGCGCCTCGGTGAAGGCGCGTTCGGACTGGGTGGTAACCTCCAGCATCGCACTGCCCGTGGTCAGGCACCTCCACGAACAAGGAAAGAAGATTCTGTGGGCACCGGACAGACATCTGGGACACTATGTGCAACGCATGACCGGTGCCGACATGCTGCTGTGGCAAGGCGCCTGTATCGTCCACGAAGAATTCAAGGGCTTTGCCCTGGACCGGGTGCGGCGGCTGTATCCGGATGCCGCCGTCCTGGTCCACCCCGAGGCCCCGGAAGACGTGGTCGACCAGGCCGACGTGGTCGGCTCCACCGGACAGCTCATCGATGCGGTGACCCGGCTGCCGAATCCGGCGCTCATCGTCGCCACCGATGAGGGGATCTTCTGGAAGATGCATCAGCTGGCACCGGAAAAGAAGCTGATCGCCGCTCCTACCGCCGGAGTAGGTGCCACCTGCGAGAGCTGCGCCCACTGCCCTTGGATGGCCATGAACGCCCTCCAAAACCTAGAGCAAGTCCTGCTCGCAGGCGATCAGGAGATCCGCATCGACCCCGCGATCCAAGCCCGCGCACTGCAACCAATCCGGCGCATGCTCGGCTTTGCCCGTGCGCAATGACAGGCTTCATCCGCAGATTTCAGGGCACCTTGAAAGATACGGTTTTCGTGTACAGTACACCTAAACAATGGGACCTATATACATAGCTAGCCGCGGGGTTGTAACCGTTCAGCCCCCACCCCGTCATTCCGGCTGGGACGCCGGAATCCAGGTGCCATGGATGGCGAAAGCAGTGGGGGGCTGAACG
>Ga0056121_1000267_pt1 | contig 15877 bp, 11 predicted proteins | sample WorMetHEROISLAND_FD_83872 | JGI IMG/M metagenome (GOLD analysis project Ga0056121, IMG submission 83872) | Marine gutless worms symbiont microbial communities from Max Planck institute for Marine Microbiology, Germany - Olavius sp. 1 HERON ISLAND ...
GCCCATCCGAGCGTGCTTTCGTGACCGGCAAGTGTTGCCAGAAAGCATAAGAATCGGTATGTTTACGGGTCAATTCACTCAACATTTTGACCCCTAGATTCGGGGCCGGCAGCGCTGCCGGCCAGACCCCGCCAGACCAGACCACGCCGCCTTCCGGGGCCGCTCCCCGGCGCCGGAAAGCGGGCGGCAACCGCACCCGCAGCGACCAGGACAGTCCGCCTTGAGCAACGACACCACGACCCCGCCGCCGTCATCGGAGGACCAGCACGTCCACCCGGTGGCGATCGAAGAGGAGATGCGCCGCTCCTACCTCGATTACGCCATGAGCGTGATCGTCTCGCGGGCCATTCCAGACGCCCGCGACGGCCTGAAGCCGGTGCACCGGCGGATCCTGCACGTGATGAACGAGAACGGCTACACCTCGGACAAGCCGTACCGCAAATCCGCCCGCATCGTCGGCGACGTCATGGGCCGCTACCACCCGCACGGCGACCAGGCGATCTACGACGCCATGGTGCGCATGGCGCAGGGCTTCTCCATGCGCCTGCCGCTGCTCGACGGCCAGGGCAACTTCGGCTCGATGGACGGCGATCCGCCGGCGGCCATGCGCTACACCGAAGTGCGCATGGACAAGCCGGCCGAAGCCTTGCTCGAGGACATCGACAAGGACACCGTCGACTACCAGGACAACTACGACGGTACCGCGCGCGAGCCGGTGGTGCTGCCGGCGATGTTCCCCAACCTGCTGGTCAACGGCGCCGGCGGCATCGCCGTCGGCATGGCGACCAACGTGCCGCCGCACAATCTGGGCGAGATCATCGACGCCTGCTGCGCCTACCTCGACGACCCGGAGATCGACGTCACCGGGCTGATGGAGTTCGTCCACGGACCGGATTTCCCCACCGGCGGCCTGATCCTCGGCCGCGGCGGTATCATCAAGGCCTATCACACCGGCCGCGGCTCGGTGGTGATGCGCGGGCGCACCCACATCGAGGAAGTGCGCAAGGAGCGCGAAGCGATCATCGTCACCGAGATCCCGTTCCAGGTGAACAAGTCGGGGATGATCGAGAAGATCGCCGAAGCAGTGCGCGCCAAGCGCATCGAGGGCATCGCCGACCTGCGCGACGAGAGCGACCGGCACGGCGTGCGCGTGGTGATCGAGCTGCGCCGCGATGCCATGGCCGAGGTGGTGCTGAACCAGCTCTACCGCTTCTCACCGCTGCAGACCACCTTCGGCATCAACACCCTGGCCCTCAACAAGGGCCGGCCGGAGCTGATGAACCTGCGCCAGCTGGTCGGCGCCTTCGTCGAGTTCCGCGAGGAAGTGGTCACCCGGCGCACCCGCCACCTGCTGACCAAGGCGCGCGAACGGGCCCACATCCTCGCCGGCCTGGCGATCGCCGTCGCCAACATCGACGAGGTCATCGCCCTGATCCGCAAGTCGCCCGATCCGGCGACGGCGCGGCGCGAACTGATGGCCCGCGACTGGCCGGCGGAGAACGTCGCCCCGCTGATCGCCATCATCGACGACCCGCGCCACGCCGTGGTCGACGGCCGCTACCGCCTCAGCGAAGCGCAGGCGCGGGCGATCCTGGACCTGCGGCTGCAGCGGCTGACGGCATTGGGCCGCGACGAGATCGGCGAGGAACTCGGCCAGCTGGCGGAGAAGATCAACGGCTACCTGGAAATCCTGCGCGAACGGCCGCGCCTGCTGGCGATCATCCGCGACGAGCTGACCCGGATGAAAGACGCCTTCGCCAACGACCGGCGCACCGAGATCGTCGAGGGCGAGGCGGATCAGGAAGACGAGGACCTGATCCAGCGCGAGGACATGGTCGTCACCGTATCGCACAACGGCTACGTCAAGCGGGTGCCGCTGTCGACCTACCGGCTGCAGCGTCGCGGCGGCAAGGGCCGCACCGGCATGACCACCCGCGAGGAGGACTTCGTCAGCCGACTGTTCGTCGCCAACACACACACGCCGGTGCTGTTCTTTTCCTCGCACGGCAAGGTCTACAAGCTGAAGGTCTACCGCCTGCCGCAGGGCTCGCCGCAGGCGCGCGGCAAGGCCATGGTCAACCTGTTCCCGCTGGAACCGGGCGAGACCATCCATACCGTCCTGCCGTTGCCGGAGGACGAGCAGGAGTGGGTCGGCCGCTACGTCATGTTCGCAACGGCGAGGGGCTTTGTGCGCCGCAACGAACTGTCCGAGTTCCGCCGGGTGCAGGCGAACGGCAAGATCGCCATGAAGCTGCCGGACGACGACCGCATTATCGGCGTGACGATCTGCAGCGAGCGCGACGACGTGCTGCTGGCCGCGAGCGGTGGCAAATGCATCCGCTTCCCGGTGATCGACGTGCGCGTGTTCAAGGGCCGCGGCTCGGTCGGCGTGCGCGGCATCCGCCTGTCGAGCGACGACCAGGTGGTCTCGCTGTCGATCCTGGAGCACACCGACTACGACGTCGACGAGCGTGATCGCTACGTTCGCTACGCCAACGCCCGCCGGCGCGGCGAACAGCCGCCGGCACCGCCGGCGCAGGTCGAGGAGATGGCCGCGGCCGAGCAGTTCGTGCTGTCGGTCACGGAGAACGGCTTCGGCAAGCGGACGTCGGCCTACGAATACCGCATCGTCGGCCGCGGCGGGCAGGGCATCATCGATATCGTCACCTCGCGTCGCAACGGTCCCGTGGTCGGTTCCGGCCCGGCGGAAGATGCCGATCAGCTGATCCTGGTGACCGACACCGGCCGGCTGATCCGCATCGCCGTCGGCGACATCAGCTTCGCCGGCCGCAACACCCAGGGGGTGACCCTGTTCGACCTGGAAGGCGACAAGCGGGTGGTCTCGGTCGCCTGGCTGACTGAAGCCGGCGATGACGAGAACGGCCTCGCCAACGGCAACGGCGATGGCGACGGCGATGGCGAAGCCGACGGTTGAGCCGGAGGGCCGGGCCGCACCAGCGGCGATTCCCCTTTCTTTTTGCGCTGCAAAACGCTACTTAGGCGCGGCAATGAGGCAGCCCATCCAACGGGCGCCCGCAGGGAGGTAGGACGTGCCGCCGGAACGCGTAGGCCTTTACCCCGGTACCTTCGACCCGATGACGTTGGGCCATTCCGACGTCATCAGCCGTGCCACCAAGATCCTCGACCGGCTGGTGATCGGCGTCGCCATCAACCGCGACAAGGGACCGCTGTTCAATCTCGACGAGCGCGTCGAGATGGTGCAGGACGAACTGGTGGACCTGGGGGAACGCCTGCATGGCTGTAAGATCGACGTGAAGCCGTTCGACAACCTGCTGATGCACTTCGCCATGGACGTCGGCGCCCAGGTCATCATCCGCGGCCTGCGCGCGGTTTCCGACTTCGAGTATGAGTTCCAGATGGTCGGCATGAACGACCGCCTCAATCCGGAGATCGAAACGGTGTTCCTGATGGCCACCGACAAGTACCAGTTCATCGCCTCGCGCCTGGTGAAGGAAATCGCCAAGCTGGGCGGCGATATTTCGGATTTCGTCTCGCCCCGCGTGGCGACGCGTCTGTACGAGCGCTACGGCCAGGACAAGCTGTTGCGTCAGTTGCAGTCGCAGGCCGGGGCCACGGCTTAGATTCTACCTCAACCAAACCGGGCAAACTGATGATCAGAAAGCTTTTTGCAACTCTGGTTGCGTTGTTGGTGCTGCCCATGACTGCAGGAGCGGCCAAGGACTTGGAAAACACACTGTACCTGGAACTGAAGGACGGCAGGGTCGAGATCGAGCTGCGTCCCGACCTGGCGCCCGCCCATGTGGCACGGATCAAGGAGCTGGTCCGCGAGGGATTCTACGACGGCGTCGTCTTCCACCGCGTGATCGACGGCTTCATGGCCCAGACCGGCGATCCCACCGGCACCGGCACCGGCGGCTCCGGACAGAAGCTGAAGGCCGAGTTCAACGACGCCAAGCACCTGCGCGGCACCGTGTCGATGGCCCGGGCCCAGCACCCCGACAGCGGCGACAGCCAGTTCTTCATCTGCTTCAAGCCGGCGCCGTTCCTCGACGGCCAGTACACGGTCTGGGGCCAGGTGATCGCCGGCATGGATCACGTCGACAACATCAAGAAGGGCGCCGGCCAGAACGGCATCGTTGACGACCCGGACAAGATCATCACCATGAGGGTCGCTGCCGACGTCACCGAGTAGCATCCGGGCGGCCGCCGGCCGCAGTTGAGCGATGCGGGTCGAGCTGTTCGACTACGAGCTGCCGGACGAGGCCATCGCCACCCGGCCGATGGAGCCGCGCGAACAGGCGCGCCTGCTGTGCGTCGGCGCCGACGGCGGCCTGGACGACCGGCACGTCGGCGATCTGCCGGCTTTGCTGCGCCCGGACGACCTGCTGGTGGCCAACGACACCCGGGTGCTGCCGGCTCAGCTCGAGGGCCGGCGCGGCGATGCCCGCATCGAGCTGACCCTGCACATGCATCTCGGGCCGGGACGCTGGCGGGCGTTCGCCCGGCCGGCCCGAAAGCTGAAACCCGGCGACCGCATCGACATCGCCCCTGGCTTCGCCGCCACCGTCGCCGCGCCACGCCAGGGCGGCGAAGTCGAGCTCGACTTCGCCATGGACGACACCGCCCTGCGCGCGGCCCTGGAGCGCCACGGCGCCATGCCGCTGCCGCCCTATATTCGCAAGCAGCGGCCAGTCGACGCGCATGACCGCGTCGACTACCAGACGACCTTCGCGGCCCGCGACGGCGCCGTGGCGGCCCCGACCGCCGGCCTGCATTTCACCCCGGCACTGCTGGCCCGCCTGGACGCGGCGGGCGTTGCCCGCGCGCTGGTCACGCTGCACGTGGGCGCCGGGACCTTCCTGCCGGTCACCGTCGACGACACCGATGCGCATGAGATGCATGCCGAGTATGGCGAGATCGACGCCGCGACGGCGGCACGGATCAACCAGGTGCGCGGGCAGGGCGGACGTATCGTCGCCATCGGCACCACCAGCCTGCGCATCCTGGAAAGCGCGACCGATGCCGACGGCCAGGTGCAGCCGTTCGCCGGACCGACCGAGCTGTTCATCACCCCGGGCTACCGCTTCCGCTGCGTCGATATGCTGTGGACCAACTTCCACCTGCCGCGCTCGACCCTGTTCATGCTGGTCTGCGCGTTCGCCGGCCTGGAGGCCATGCAGGCCGCCTACCGGCACGCCATCGCCGACGGCTACCGCTTCTACTCCTACGGCGATGCCTGCCTGCTGGAACGACAGGCGGCGGCATGAGCGGGGCATTCGCCTTCACCCTCAGCGCCCGCGACGGCGCCGCCCGGCGCGGCACCGTCGTCACGGCGCATGGCACGGTGGAGACCCCGGCCTTCATGCCGGTCGGCACGGCGGCCACCGTCAAGGGCATGACGCCCGAGGCGGTGCGGGGCACCGGCGCCGAGATCATCCTGGGCAACACCTATCATCTGATGCTGCGGCCGGGCGCCGAGCGCATCGGCCGGCTCGGCGGGCTGCACCGCTTCATGCACTGGCCGGGACCGATCCTGACCGACTCCGGCGGCTTCCAGGTGATGTCGCTGGCCGAGCTCAGGCAGATGGACGAGGACGGCGTCACCTTCCGCTCCCACATCGACGGCACCCGGGTGCGCCTGACGCCCGAACGCAGCATCGAGATCCAGGACCTGCTGGACTCCGACATCACGATGGTGCTCGACGAGTGCACGCCGCACCCGGCCGACGAGGCGACCGCCGCGGCCTCCATGCGGCTGTCCATGCGCTGGGCCGAACGGTGTCGCATTGCCTTCCGCCAGCGTCCCGGCTATGGCCTGTTCGGCATCGTCCAGGGCAGCGTCTATCCCGAGCTGCGGGCCGAGTCGGCGGCGGCGCTGCGGGTGATCGGCTTCGATGGCTATGCCGTCGGCGGGCTGGCGGTGGGCGAGGGCCAGGCCGACATGTTCGCCGTGCTCGACGCCACCGTGCCGGGGCTGCCGGACGCGGCGCCGCGCTACCTGATGGGCGTCGGCCGGCCCGACGACATCATCGGCGCCGTCGCCCGCGGGATCGACATGTTCGACTGCGTGCTGCCGACCCGCTCGGGCCGCACCGGACAGCTGTTCACGCGTCGCGGCACGCTCAACATCCGCAATGCCCGCCACCAGGACGATCCGCGCCCGGTCGACGACGCCTGCCGCTGTCCCTGCTGCGCCAGCTACTCCCGGGCCTACCTGCACCACCTGTTCAAGGCCAAGGAGATGCTGGGGCCGATCCTGGCTACCTGGCACAACCTCAGCCTCTACCAGGACCTGATGGCCGAGCTGCGCGCGGCGATCGCCGGCGGCAGCTTCGCCGGTACCGCCGCGGCCTGGCGCGAACAACTTGCGCTGGGCGATATCGAACCAGTCTGACGCGGCAACGGACGCCGGCTCGCAGCCCGGTGCGATAGAGCGTTTTTGCTTTACCTGGAAACGGCCAAGCGCCCTGCCAAGGCGCGACGCATTGCGTTGTGGCTGGCATGGACGCCGGCTTTCGCCGGCGTTTCAGGTGAGGTTAGTGAAGCTCCGGCGAAAGCCGGGGTCCACAGGTAGCGATTCCAACTGAACCGAATGCGCCCTAGAGCAATTCCTGTTTAGATTGAACCAATTCGGTTCAATCTAAACAGGAAGAATTGCTCTATTCTTCAAAGAGATAGAGCATCTTTATCGGCTCGCTTGGATCGCCTTGGCGATTCCAAGCGAGCCGATGATGCTCTAGCGGATCATCAGGCCGCCGGCGCGGGCTTGCGGCCGAGCAGGAAGCAGGTAGCGATCGGCCCCTTGCCCTTGATCTCGATCTCGCCGCGCGGCTCGAACTCGAAGCGGTCGGCCAGGCCGGCGGCGAAGGCCTCGGTGACCTGGATGCGGCCTGCCTCGCTGGCCGCTTCCAGCCGCGCCGCGACGTTTACCGTGTCGCCCCACAGGTCGTAGGCGAACTTGCGCTGGCCGATCACCCCGGCGACGACCTTGCCGCTGTTCAGGCCGATGCGCAGCTGCAGCGGCGCTCCGGTGCCGGGCTGACGGAAGCTCGGCACCGCCGCCTGGATGTCCAGCGCCAGGGCGGCGATGGTGCCGTCGGGATCGTCGACCGGATCAGGCAGGCCGACGACCACCATGTAGGCATCGCCGATGGTCTTGATCTTCTCGGCGCCGTAGCGTTCCAGCAGGGCATCGATCGCCTGGAACACCTCGTTCAGCAGGTTGACGACGTCGGCCGGCGGCAGCCGGTCCGACATCTGCGTGAAGCCGACGATGTCGGCGAACAGCACGGCGACGCGGTCGGCGTCGTCGGCGATCATGCCGTCGCTGCTCTTCAGCCGCCGGGCGATCGGTTCGGGCAGGATGTTGAGCAGCAGGCTTTCGCTTTCGCCGTAGGCCGCCGCCAGTTGCTTCTCGGCCCGGGCGGAGGCGCTGACGAACGGCAGCACCATGGCCAGCACGAACAACGGCCAGGTCAGCATCGGGATGACGACGAAGCTGTCCTGCAGCACTTCAGGCACCACGTAGATCGGCGGATTGTGCGTCGCATAGAGCATCACCAGCGCCCCCGACCCGGTGGCCACACCGGCCAGCGCGACCGAGACCCAGATCCTGTAGAAGGGTTGGATGAAGGCGAGGATGACGACGAGAAAGGCGAAGTTCTGGAAGCTGTAGAGCGGCCCGATGCAGATCGTGGCGGCGATGCCGTGCAGGATCAGCTCGGCATTCACGGCCCAGAACGCGGTCCGATACCAGCCGTTCTGCAGCAGCACGAAGGCGGCGGCAAACAGCGCCACGCTGAAGATGTTGAACAGGAACATGAACTGCACGCCGGCGACCCAGAACAGGACGAGGGCGGAGAGATGGCCCAGGCCGCCGGTGACGTAGAGCACCTTCCAATAGATGTAGTAGCGCGCCATGCCCTCGGGCACGTGCTCCGGGATCTCGGAGAACCAGTCGATGATGCGCTGCATGCCGGAGACCGGCCGGCTCAGCCGCGCGCGTCGGCCAGCATCATCTCGGCGGCCTTTTCGGCGATCATCAGGGTCGGCGAATTGGTGTTGCCCGAGGTGATGGTCGGCATCACCGAGGCGTCGACCACGCGCAGGCCGGCAATCCCGTGCACCCGCAGGCGTTCGTCGACCACGGCCATGTCGTCGCTGCCCATCTTCGCCGTGCCGACGGGGTGGAAGATGGTGGTGCCGATATCGCCGGCCGCCTGCCACAGCTCTTCCTCGTTCTGGTATGCGGGCCCGGGCTTGAACTCCTCGGGGGCGAACGGCGCCAGGGGTTCCTGGGCGACGATGCGGCGGGTGAGGCGGATGGCGTCGGCGGCGACCTGGCGGTCGGCTGTCGCGGACAGGTAGTTGGGGCGGATCGACGGCGCGGCGAGGGGGTCCGGGCTCTGCACCTGCACGCTGCCGCGGCTTTCGGGGCGCAGGTTGCAGACCGAGGCGGTGAAGGCCGGGAAGGCGTGCAGGGGCTCGCCGAACCGTTCCAGCGACAACGGCTGCACGTGGTACTGCAAGTTGGCGGTCTCGCGGCCCGGGTCGGAGCGGGCGAAGGCGCCGAGCTGGCTCGGCGCCATGGTCAGCGGGCCGCGACGAAAGAGGAAGTACTCCAGGCCCATGCCGATGCGGCCGATCAGGCTGCCGGCGCGTTCGTTGATGGTGGGCGTGTTGGCGACCTTGAAGGCCAGCCTCAGCTGGAGGTGGTCCTGCAGGTTTTCGCCCACCCCGGGCAGTTCGTGGGCAACGTCGATGCCGAGTTCGCGCAGCAGCGGCCCGGGGCCGATGCCGGAAAGCTGCAGCAGCTGCGGCGAGCCGATGGCGCCGGCGCACAGGGCGACGTTGGCGGCGCGGGCAAAGGCAGGCGCGCCCTTGACCTGCAGTTCCAGGCCGGTGACGCGCTTGCCGTCCAGCCGGAGCCGTTCGGCCTGTGCGTGGGTCAGCACCGTGAGGTTCTCGCGCCCGCGCACGGGATGCAGGAAGGCCGACGCCGTGTTCCAGCGCCGGCCGCGGCGTTGATTGACCTGGAAGTAGCCGCAGCCCTCGTTGTCGCCGCGGTTGAAGTCGTCGGTGTTGGGGATACCGACCTGCTCGGCGGCGGCGCGGAAGGCATCGAGGATCTCCCACGACAGCCGCAGCTCCTCGACCCGCCACTCGCCGCCGGCGCCGTGGGCGTCGTCGGCGCCGTGCACGAAGTCCTCCGTGCGGGTGAAGTAGGGCAGGACGTCGTCCCAACCCCAGCCGGTGTTGCCGAGCTGGCGCCACTGGTCGTAGTCACGGGCCTGGCCGCGCATGTAGATCATGCCGTTGATCGACGAGCAGCCGCCCAGCACCTTGCCGCGCGGGTAGCCGAGTTCCCGGCCGTTCAGGCCCGGCTCGGCCTCGGTGCGGAAGCGCCAGTCGGTGCGCGGGTTGTCGATCGTGAACAGGTAGCCGATCGGCACGTGGATCCAGAAGTAGTTGTCCTTGCCGCCGGCCTCGAGCAGCAGCACCCGGTTGCCCGGGTCGGCCGACAGCCGGTTGGCCAGCAGGCAGCCGGCGGTGCCGGCGCCGACGACGACATAGTCGAACGTGCCCAGGTCACGGCGTTCTGCCCGCGCCATAGAGATCCTCCCCGTGTTGCCGTCAGCCTAGCGCAGCGCGGGCGCGGGCCGAAACCACCGCGATGCACGGGTGGTGTTCAGGATATTGACCGGTCGCCCGCGGCGACCTATGGTCCCGCCGCCTTGGCCGCGCCCGTAGCTCAGGTGGTAGAGCAACTGACTTTTAATCAGTGGGTCCTAGGTTCGAGTCCTAGCGGGCGCACCAATCTTTTCAGACATTTAGCCGGCAACTCTTCAAGCGCCGCCGCACCTCTCGCGGCCGTGGCAACCGGGCTGCGACGACGGCGATTCGGCGAGCGCCGGCGGACCATTAGCCGTCCTTCGACTTTTCCAGGAACTTGATCGCGTACTCGACCCGAGTTTCCTTGGTCTTTTCCACGAAACGGTCGGTGTCTTCCACGTCCACCCGGGGATACAGGATCGTCACGTCCCAGCGAATCCGGCCCGTGCGGCCGACCCAGTCCGGATTGTCAGGCACGACGGTCTGCAGCTTGAAGGAGATCGGATCGTGCGGGTCCACGGACTGGAAGAAGCCCTCCGTCTGAATCATCGTCAGCCAGGTCCGCCGATTGGCCGATGTCGCTTCCAACGGGATCGGCTCATCTTCGCCGTCAAACTGAACTTCTGCCTTGCGAACGACGACCGCGCTGAGGCCGTTGATGGACTCCATGTTCGTATGGATGTTGAGGTCCCAGACTTCGCCGATCCGCGCCTTGACGCCTTGTTCGTCTTCGCCGCAGGCCGCGACCAGGACCAGCGCTGCCACTACAGCCGCGCTGCGCACGGCACGCCACCAGAACATACGCCAACTCCTTGCTACATCTGACGCGGGCAAGAGCGTAGCCAGTTCGGACGGGCAGGCCAACGCCGGGCGACCGCGCGTCGACGCCGTCTGCGGGAGGTATGGACGGGACAGGACTGATCTCGCCGACGAGCCCGCAATGCGCCGTGCAAGACCGAGCGAGACGAAGTCGTGCATCGATGTCGGGACAGGGCGGATGCGTTAACCTTTGTTAACCATTTCCACGACGCGCGGAAAACCGCACCAGACTGCCCCTTTCGATGGCAACATTATTTGACATAATACACATTATGCGCATTACTGGTCTGCGCGCGGCGTTCCCGCCATGCGCACCCCCCGCATCGACAGCCGCCACTTTCCCTCCGCCGTGCCGACAGTTTGTCTTCCGGGCGGACCGCCCACCGCCCTCTCGTCGCTGTCACGTCGATGGCCCACGGACAACGACACGTAACACCGCCGCGGCGTCTCATCACGGCCGCGGCGCATTTCGCTCTGAGCGGTGGCGCACGACTCCCGCAAGAGCGAATTGCGCGACGTTGCGCGTCGCCGCACCCCCCGCAGGCGCTGTCGTGCTTGCGAGCCGCCTTCCCTGCAGGCAAGCTTGACGAAGAGAAGCCAAGCGGCACCTTCGGTCGCAGGCAGCCTGCGGGAGCAAAGACACCGATATAGAAGTGCGAAAATCGTTTTCTGCCGCAGTCGGGAGAGATCGTCATGGCGACGAAGCCGAACATCGTGTTCTTTCATTTGGACAACGTCAGCCTTGGCGATTTCGGCTGCTATGGCGGTGCCCACCAGCTCGGCGCGGCCACGCCGAACGTCGACCGGTTCGCCGCCGAGAGCCTGATGCTCACCAACTACAACGTCGAAGCCCAGTGCACGCCGACCCGCTCGGCGTTGGTCACCGGCCGCCATTCGGTGCGCACCGGCTGCACGACGGTTCTGCCCGGCGCCGGCCTGGTGGCCTGGGAAGAAACCATCGCCGACAGCCTGAAGAAACTCGGCTACAGCACGGCGATCTATGGCAAATGGCATTGCGGCGAGTCCGAGGGCCGGTATCCGACCGACAAGGGCTTCGACTACTGGTACGGCATCAACGGCACCTGGGACTATTGCCTGTGGCCGGAGGATCCCTGGTTCGCCAAGGAAGACATCGAGCCCGAGCACGTCATCGAGTCGACCGGCCCCGGCGAGATCCGGGAAGTCAAGGTGCTCGATCCGGCGGTCAAGCGCACCATCGACCTGGAGTTCCTCGACAAGGCCGGGCAATGGATGACCGATGCCGTGGCGAAGGACGAGCCGTTCTTCATCTACTTCAATCACTCGCTGCTGCATTTCCCGACCACGCCAAGAGAGGAGTTCGCGCACGCATCCAACGGCGGTGACGTGGGCGATTGCGTGCAGCAGATCGACGCCGATTTTCAGACCCTGCTGGACAAGATCGACGAGCTCGGGATCCGCGACAACACGATCGTCGTTCTCGCCGGCGACAACGGCCGCGATACGTCGTTTCACGCCCCGAACAACCGGGCCGCTGCCGGGGCCTGGCGCGGCGGCTACTTCTCCACCTACGAAGGCAACAACCGCACCGTGGGCATCGTCAGGTGGCCCGGGCAGATCCCCGATGGCAGATCGGACGAGATCATGCACGTGGTCGACTGGTTCCCCACCCTGATGAACCTGATCGGGCACGAAGACGGCGTCCCCAAGGACCGCGTGATCGACGGGGTCGACCAGTCCGCGTTCCTGACCGGCAAGCAGGAGCACTCGAACCGGGACCACTTCCACATGTTCTTCGCCGAGCAGCACGTGGGCATGAAGTACAAGAACTTCAAAATCCTCACGCACAGGGTCGAAGACGGCGCCGCGCCGATCGAGAAGCTGGCGACGCCGCACATCTACAACCTGACCGTCAACCCGGACGAGGATACGCCCTACAACTACGACCAGTTCCATTCCTGGCTGATCTTCAAGGTCTTTGCGCCGAAGACGATGGAGCTGCAGGCGTCGCTGAAGAAGGATAGCGTGCCGTTCGGCGCGCCCCTGGATTTCAATCCCTATGACGCATAGCGCCTGCCCGGCTCGGTTGGGGTTGCCCGATGAAGACTGACGATACCAGGCCAGTCAACGAGAACGCCGGGACGACCGCAGGAGCGAATGCGCCGCCGGCGTTCCACATGCTGGCCAAGCCGACGGGCGCCATCTGCAACCTGGACTGCGCCTATTGCTTCTTCCTCGACAAGGAGCAGCTCTATCCCGGCAGCCGCTTCCGCATGACCGACGAGGTCCTGGAGAACTATGTCCGCCAACTGATCGAGGCGCACCAGGCCGACCAGGTGAACATCGCCTGGCAGGGCGGCGAGCCGACCATGATGGGGCTCGAGTTCTTCCAGCGGGCGATGGCCTTTGCCGAGAAGCACCGCCGCCCGGGCATGACTTTCGTCCACACCATGCAGACCAACGGCACCCTGCTGAACGACGCCTGGTGCGAGTTCTTCAAGGCGCACGACTTCCTGATCGGCCTCAGCATCGACGGGCCGCGCGAACTGCACGACGCCTACCGGGTCGACAAGCGCGGCCGGCCGACCTTCGACAACGTCATGCGCGGCCTGCGCCTGCTGCAGAAGCACGGCGTGGACTACAACCTGCTGACCACGGTCAACCGGGTGAACGGCGATCATCCGCTGGAGGTCTACCGCTTCCTGCGGGACGAGGCGAAGACCGACTGGATCCAGTTCATCCCCGTCGTGGAACGGGTCAACGAGGACGGCCTGACCCTCTATCAGCAGGGCGACAGCGTGTCCGACCGTTCGGTCCTGCCGGAGCAGTTCGGCCGCTTCCTCAGCACCATCTTCGACGAATGGGTGCGCCGCGATGTCGGACGGGTCTACGTGCAGACCTTCGAGGCCACCGTGCGCAACTGGCTGCGCCTGCCCTCATCGGGCATGTGCGTGTTCAACCAGACCTGCGGCCAGGGACTCGCCATCGAGCACAACGGCGACATCTACGCCTGCGACCACTTCGTCGAGCCCGACTACCTGCTGGGCAACATCGCCGATGAGCACATGATCGAGCTGGTCACCTCGGAACAGCAGCAGACCTTCGGCCGCGACAAGCTGGATACCCTGCCGCAGTATTGCCTCGACTGCGACGTCCGTTTCGCCTGCCACGGCGAATGCCCGAAGAACCGTTTTCTGACGACGCCGGACGGCGACCCGGGCCTCAACTACCTCTGCGCCGGCTTCAAGCATTTCTTCCACCACGTCGACCTGCCCATGCGGATCATGGTCGGTCTGCTGCGTCGCAACCGTCCGGCAGCCGAAGTCATGCAGCTGCTGCCGGTGCAGGAGGCGAAGATGGCGGCGGCCCTCGCCAAGGCCGGACGCAACGACCCCTGCCCCTGCGGCAGCGGCCGGAAGGTCAAGCACTGCCATGGCAAGACGGACATCACCACTGCGCGCCGCCCGGCCGAGCGGGCCGTGGCGCCGCGCCAAAGCCGGCACGCCTAGCCCTCAACGCGACTGCTACAGTGACCAAGGAAGATCATCGGCCGAAACAACAGCAGTAACACAAACACTGACAAGGAGAGCGGAGACATGCCTGGAGGCAAACCCAACATCCTGGTGATCTGGGGAGATGATATCGGCATCACCAACCTGAGCTGCTACAGCGACGGCCTGATGGGCTATCGCACGCCGAACATCGATCGTATCGCCAACGAGGGAATGCGCTTCACCGACTACTACGGCCAGCAGAGCTGCACTGCCGGTCGGGCCGCCTTCATCACCGGTCAGAGCCCCTATCGCACCGGCCTGACCAAGGTCGGAATGCCCGGTGCCGATATCGGCCTGCAGGCCGAGGACGCCACCATTGCCGAGCTGCTGAAGCCGCTCGGCTACGCCACCGGCCAGTTCGGCAAGAACCATTTCGGCGATCGCAACCGGTACCTGCCGACCGCGCACGGCTTCGACGAGTTTTTCGGCAACCTCTATCACCTCAACGCCGAAGAGGAGCCGGAGAACGTCGACTATCCGCCGGAAGAGGATTTCCCGGACTTCCACAAGAACTTCAAGCCGCGCGGGGTGATCCATTCCTGGGCGACGGAGGAAGACGACGCGACCGAAGACCCGCGTTGGGGCCGCGTCGGCAAGCAGAAGATCGAGGACACCGGTCCGTTGACGCGCGAACGCATGCGGACCTGCGACTACGATTTCGTCGACGCCGCGACCGAGTTCATCAAGAAGTCCCACGCGGACGACCAACCCTTCTTCGTGTGGCTGAACACCACCTGGATGCATTTTCGGGTGCACCCACCGAAGGAGATCCTCGGTCAGGCGGGCCGTTGGCAATCCGAGTACCACGACGTCATGGTCGAGCACGACAAGCAGGTGGGCATGATGCTGGACCTGCTGGACGAGCTGGGCATCGCCGAGGACACCATCGTCCTCTACAGCACCGACAACGGCGTCCACATGAACACCTGGCCCGACGCCGGCATGACTCCCTTCCGCAACGAGAAAAATTCCAACTGGGAGGGCGCATTCCGCGTGCCCGCCGTGGTGCGCTGGCCCGGCAAGATCCCGGCGGGGGTCGTGTCGAACGAGATCATCGCCCATCAGGACTGGTTGCCCACCTTGCTGGCGGCGGCCGGCGAGCCCGACATCATCGAGAAGCTGAAGGCGGGTCACGAGGCCGGCGACAAGGCGTTCAAGGTGCATATCGACGGCTTCAACATGCTCGATCATCTCACCGGCAAGGAGGAGAAGAGCCCCCGTCCCGGCTTCATCTATTTCTCCGACGACGGCGACTTGGTCGGTCTGCGTTACGACAACTGGAAGCTCGTCTTCGCAGAGCAACGGGTCGAGGGAACGGTGCAGATCTGGGCGGAACCGTTCGTGTTCCTGCGGTTCCCCAAAATCTTCAATCTGCGAACCGATCCCTTCGAACGGGCCGATGTCACCTCCAACACCTACTGGGACTGGGTGATCGACCGCATCTACCTGTTCTACGCCGGGCAATCCCTGGTCTCCCAGTTCCTGGCGACTTTCCAGGAATTCCCGCCCCGGGGGAAGGCGGCGAGCTTCACGATCAATCAGGTGATGGAGAAGCTGGAGGAGTCCATCGTCTCCAGGCCGTGACCGTCGCGACGATCCGGGCGCGGGCTTGGCTGCCGCGCCCGGATTGTCAGCCGCGGCGGGGAGATGCGACCGGTTTGAACCATAGTCTGCAAGGTCGGCTGGTGGGCCGATGAGCGACCGCGACACGGAAGCAAACAGCCGCGCCGTCCGGCATTTCTACGAGGGAAATCCCTACCCTCCGCCCGTCGCCGATCTCGAGGACGTGCGCCGGCTCTGGCAGGATCCGGCGCGGCGCCGCGCCGACCACCATCTGCACTGGCCGGCTCGTGCCTACTCGGAAGCTCAGTCGATCCTGGTCGCGGGCTGCGGCACGTCGCAAGCCGCGCGCTACGCCTTGCGCCAACCGA